>Ga0155401_104_pt1 | contig 40764 bp, 51 predicted proteins | sample RifCSPhighO2_02_FD_106369 | JGI IMG/M metagenome (GOLD analysis project Ga0155401, IMG submission 106369) | Candidatus Uhrbacteria bacterium RIFCSPHIGHO2_02_FULL_57_19
CTCGCTCACTCCGTTCGCTCAGACAGCGCAACTGCGAAAAAATTTGTTCCCAGCTCTCGCTTGTCCCAATCCCGGCTTCGCGGCCGGGGTTTTTGATTCTTGACAGTTGCGTTTGTTTTGGTATCATTCCGCTTCCGCAATCACGCGGATCATTCACAGGAGGAGATCATCGTGGGAGGTGAAGGTAGGAGTGCTATCAGTAGAGGAGAGGCGGATCTCGAGCAGTGTCTCGAGCGCATTCGCGAGATGGTCGCAGAAGCGGTGCGCGAGGCAGAGGCCAAGGAGGAGGACGAGCGCCGCGAGGGGAAGGTACTCATCAACAATCCTGTCGCGCGGCAGATGGCTGAAGCGACGCCGATTCACTGCGGAGCGATACCGGCGGGCAGCGAGTACTACGAACTCATCAGCTGCCTGAACTCGTCCAAGGAAGCTGTCGATCTCTATCTCTTCACCGGCACGACGCGGTATCTCGAGTCACGCCGGCAGTGGAGGGCCTACAAGCCAGCGGTCGAACTCCTGCGCGATGAAGGGATCTACAAGAGTAAGGGAGAAGACCCTCTCTACGGCATATTCCACTATGTTCCCGGTGTGATGGACTTCATCACCAACGGCGATCGGGTTCTCGCGGGCGTTCGTTCGCGCCAGCTCGCCGGAACGCACATGGGGATGTTGTCCTTCCCTGCCGGTCTCGTGAAGCCGGGTGAGACGCTCGACGATGCGGCGATGCGCCAGCTCAATGAGGAGAGCGGGATTGTTTTCCCGGAGTTCAACCGGGACGCGGTGGAAGCCCGAAACCCCGATGCGCCGCAGACCACCTACTGCTTCCGGATGGCGACGAAGCAGTTGGAGGTCCGCGAGACCTTCGAGGCGGAAGGCAAGACCTTCATCTGGGTGAATCTCCAGGACTCCGTGATGCCGGCGCTCGAGGGCGATGTGAAGCCGCTCATCAAGGAATTCCGCAAGCGGGGGATCGAAATCACTGATGACGTCCGCATCGCGCCGGACGCGGCTGAGGGGCTCCGAAAGTTCTTCATCGAGCGGTAACCGAACGGGTTGCCGTCTTTTTTTATTCCACATATCCTTGACTCTATTTCTCACCCTGTTTAAGATGACCGCACTATGGACGCCGGATTGTGGGAAAAACTTCAGCGCATGGCCGCCGCCGGGGATAGGGTGGTGGTGGTTAATGACGGGGAGGCCTTTGTTTTGATTCCGCTTGCTGACTATGAGCGGATGCGCAACGGCGAGGCCTCGCTTCAAAAGCTTCCTGGTTTCGAGATGGAAACGTTTGTTTTGCATCCAGAACCGGCGGCTCCCGTCACAGATAAGCGGTCGCTTGAACTGGGACCGGCAGGGCTTTGGGCGCCACAGCCGGAGCGGGAAGAGGAGCGATTCTCTCTCGGTGACGGCGAGCTGGGTTTGGCGGCCGACGAGGCCGAGGAAGAAGAGCGGTTCTATTTGGAACCTGTTGAATAGGCGGCATCTTGACGCGCCTCTTGCACGGTTTTAAGGCACCTGTTATACTCGGAGCGCCTTTATTTTTAAGCCAATTTTTGTTTTCGGTCAGAAAACTACGCATATGGCAGAAGTCAAGAAATTCGAGCGGGTTAAGCCTCATGTTAACGTAGGCACTATCGGTCACGTGGACCACGGCAAGACCACTCTTACCGCGGCAATTTTGGCGGTTTTGAACGCCCACGGCATGACTGCCCAGAAAAAGGGCGTCGACGATCTGGACAAGGCGCCGGAGTCCAAGTCCCGCGGCATCACGATTGCCACCGCCCACACCGAGTATGAGTCCGATAAGCGCCACTACGCGCACGTGGACTGCCCGGGGCACGCTGACTACGTCAAGAACATGATCACCGGCGCGGCTCAGATGGACGGCGCGATTCTGGTCGTTTCCGCCGCCGATGGCCCGATGCCTCAGACCCGCGAGCACATTCTGCTGGCCCGCCAGGTAGGCGTTCCCTCCATCGTGGTTTTCCTGAACAAGGTTGACCAGGTGGAAGACAAGGAACTCATTGACTTGGTCGAAGAGGAAGTCCGGGATCTCTTGAAAAAGTACGAATTCCCCGGCGACACCACTCCGATCATCCGGGGGAGCGCGCTAAAGGCCCTTCAGAACCCTTCCGACGCCGAGGCGGCCAAGCCGATCCTCGAGCTGGTCAAAACTCTCGACGAGTACATTCCGGAGCCGGTCCGCGAGACCGCCAAGCCCTTCCTCATGCCCATTGAGGACGTCTTTTCCATCGAGGGCCGGGGCACCGTGGTCACTGGCAGGATCGAGCGCGGTCTCGTCAAGATCAACGAAGAGGTTGAGATCGTCGGTCTGGGCGAAACTCGCAAAACGGTCATCACCGGCATCGAGATGTTCAACAAGCAGCTCGACGAGGGCCGGGCCGGCGACAACGCCGGACTTCTCCTGCGCGGCACCAAGAAGGAAGAGGTGGAACGCGGCATGGTGCTGGCCAAGCCGGCGTCGGTTACTCCGCACACTGAGTTCGAGGCCGAGGTTTACGCTCTGACCAAGGAAGAGGGCGGCCGCCATAAGCCGTTCTTCAAGGGTTACAAGCCGCAGTTCTACATCCGGACCACTGACGTGACCGGCGAGGTCACCTCGCTCCCGGCCGGAACCGAAATGGTCATGCCCGGCGACACCATCAACCTTTCCGTCAAGCTGATCGCCGCGGTGGCTCTTGAAGAGAAACAGCGCTTCGCCCTTCGTGAGGGCGGCCGGACGGTCGGCGCCGGAGTGGTAACCAAGATTAGCAAGTAATTATTCATCCCCGTCCGAGGTTTCGGGCGGGGTTCGCTCTTTCTGCATGGAAGCCGCAGCGGAAACAACTAAAAGCGCAGGCCTGCCTGCCGGCAGGCAGGCGCGAAAAAAGAAGGGCGAGGAGGAAGAGGTCAAAAACCGGATCCGCATTAAGATCCGCGCCCACGACCACCGGATCATTGACCAGTCAACCAAGACCATCATCGAAACCGCTGAGAGAAGCGGAGCTTCGGTCGTCGGTCCGATTCCGCTGCCCACCGAGAAGCGCAAGTACACGGTCAACCGCTCGACCTTCGTTCACAAGGATTCCCGCGAACAGTACGAGATGCGGGTGCACAAGCGGTTGATTGATATCGTTGATCCCACGCCGCGGACCATTGATTCTCTGATGAGTCTAAATCTTCCGGCTGGAGTTGATGTGGAAATAAAAATGTGATGTGACGCCGATTTCGCTGATGTGAGCGGATCATGCGGATCGATCAGCGAGATCAGCTCGAATCAGCAAGAACAGCGCCTGAAGCGAAGCAAAGAAAGCTCCCACGGATGAACAGGACGAGGATGCGGAATCAGACGGGAAAACCTTTGTGGACGCGGACGGCGGAAGAAAGGACATTCAGTATCCAAAGATAATTGCCTAAGTTTCTCACGAATATCGTGATTGACAGAGGCTAGAAGTCGGCTCGCGACCAACATTCGCGCCACGGCTTCTCGCCTTTTGTTATAGGAAGGCGCGATTATGAAGTTCATCTTGGCAAAAAAAATTCAGATGGAGCAACGGTTCCGCCCGAATGGGACGGTGGTTCCGGTTACCCTGCTGGAAGCCGGACCGTGTACCGTCACCCAGGTGAGAAATGCCGAGCGTGACGGTTATGTCTCGGTCCAGGTAGGGTTTGGCAGCCGCCGGAAGCTCGCCCGACCGCAGGCCGGGCACGCCAAGGGTTTGCCGTCTCATGCCGAGTTTCGCGAGTTTCGCCTTGATGACGCTTCCAAGTTCGACCGCGGCGGAGTGATCACCGCCGAAACTTTCGTCCCCGGCGATCTGGTTACAGTGACCGGAATCTCCAAGGGCCGCGGTTTCGCCGGCGTGGTTAAGCGCCACGGTTTCCACGGCCATCCGCCGAGCCATGGCCACAAAGATCAGGAGCGCATGCCCGGTTCCATCGGCTCGAAGCGCCAGGGTCCGGTGGCCAAGGGAAAACGCATGGCCGGACGGATGGGCGGGGAGCGGACAACGGTTAAGAATCTGGAGGTGATCGAAGTCGATCAGGCCAGGAATCTCATCGCCGTCAAAGGGGCGGTTCCCGGCGCGCGAGGAACCTTGCTGCTTGTCTCCGCCGAAGGGGAGATGGCCGTCGAAGTCGCGCCGACCGCGGCTCCGAACGCCTAAAAGTTATGAAAAAGCTTTCCACCATCGTCTATACGGAAGAAGGCAAACCAACGGGAGAGATAGATCTGAATCCGGCGGTTTTCGGAGTGGCGGTCAAGCCCCAGGTGTTGCAGCAGGCGATTATCGCCCAGCGGGCTAATGCCCGCAGGTCGGTGGCCCATACCAAGACTCGCGGCGAGGTCCGCGGCGGAGGCCGAAAGCCCTGGCGCCAGAAGGGGACCGGCCGAGCCAGGCATGGCTCCACCCGCTCGCCCATCTGGGTCGGCGGCGGCGTCACTTTCGGGCCGCGCTCGGAACGAAACTTCGAGGTCAAACTCAATCGCAAGACCCGTGTCGCGGCCATTCGCATGGCTCTTACCGAGAAAGTCGCCGACGGAAAGTTGATAGTTCTGGAATCGTTGGCTTTTCCCGAATATAAAACCAAGCGCATGGCCGGCATCATGGGAAAACTTCCGACTGTCGGCAGAAAAACTCTGCTGGTGCTTCCGGTCAGTGATGGAAAGGTGTCTAAATCGGCCGCCAACATTCCGGCAGTAACTACCAGGAACGCGGGGAACCTCAACGTAATCGATCTTGTAAACAACTCCGCTTTGCTGACCACTCGAGAGGGAGTCAAACGGATCGAGGGAATCTACGGTCCTAAGAAATAAAAATATGGCCGCCTTTTTGGACAAATTCAGATTCACCCGCAAGCCCTTCCGCCAGCCCAAAGAGAAAGAGGCCGATGTTTCGGAGACGAAGAAGGCCAAAGAGCCGGCGGCGGAAATCCACCAGCCGGCCTCGGAAGACACCGGCCAGGCCTATCGCGTTCTCCTTCGGCCGCTAGTCACCGAGAAAGGCGCGCGGCTGGGAGAGTCAGGTCAGTATGTCTTCATCGTGGCCAGGGATGCCACCCGCATTGCCGTTGCCCGGGCAGTGGAGAAGGTCTATGGTGTTCGTCCGCTCAAAGTGAATATCGCCCGGGTCAGGGGCAAACAGATTCGTTTCGGACGGACGCGAGGACGCCAAAAGGACTGGAAAAAGGCTCTGGTGATCCTACCGCCTGGCAAAAAAATTCGTGTTTACGAAGGAGTGTAAATTCCAATCATGCCTGTCAAACATTACAAACCTACCACTCCTGGTCGCCGGCTGGCCACCGTCGACGCTTTTGCCGACGTTACCAAGCACAAACCGGAAAAATCGCTCCTGCTTCCTCCCAAGCGCCGCGGCGGCCGGAACTTCCAGGGAAAGATTACTGTGCGCCACCGCGGAGGCGGGGCGCGGCGCTACATCCGCATTGTCGATTTCCGGCAGGACCGCTATGATGCGCCGGCCAAAGTGCTGGCCATCGAGTACGATCCGGGCCGCGGGGCGAGGATCGCCCTCATCCAATATCAGGATGGAGAGAAGCGCTATATCGTCGCCCCTCTTAATCTTGAGGTGGGCGGAGAGGTGCGCTCCTCACGGCAGGCTGTCGAGATCAAACCTGGAAACCGCATGCCCTTGGAGTTTATTCCCGTGGGCTTGATCGTCCACAACGTGGAACTTAGGCCCGGCCAGGGAGGAGTGCTGGTTCGCGGCGCCGGTCTGGGGGCGCAGATCATGGCTGTTGAAGGCGACTACGCCCAGATCAAGCTTCCCTCTGGTGAGATTCGGATGGTTCCCAAAACCGCGGCCGCCACGGTGGGTATCGTCGGAAATCCGGATCATCGGCTGGTTCGCTACGGAAAAGCCGGCCGCATCAGACATCTGGGCATTCGTCCGTCAGTCAGGGGCAAGGCGATGAATCCGGTCGACCATCCGCATGGCGGCGGCGAGGGCAAGCATCCCATCGGCCTGAAGCATCCCAAGACTCCCTGGGGCAAGCCGGCGCTGGGAGTGAAGACGCGCAAACGGACCAAGTGGTCAAACGTGCTTATTGTCAAACGCCGGAAATAAGATATGTCTCGCAGTCTAAAAAAAGGACCATACGTTGATCAAAAGCTTCTGGCCAAGATTATGCGTCTCCGTCCAGGGGACAAAATGGTGATCAAAACCTGGGCGCGCGCTTCGACTATCACTCCGGAGATGGTCGGGTTCACCGTCGGCGTGCATAACGGCAAGACGCATGTTCCGGTTTTGATCGTGGAAAATATGGTCGGTCACAAGCTGGGCGAGTTCTCTCTCTCCAAAAAGTTCATCCGCCACGGAGGCAAGATGCAGAAAGAAATCGAGGCCAAAGCCGCCCCGCTTAGCGGGGCAGCCGCGCCCGCCCCGCTAAGCGGGGCTCCGGCAGCCAAGAAATAATTATAAATATGGAAGTGAAAGCCGCCGCCAGATTCATCCGCATGTCGCCGCGTAAGGTTCGGCTGGTCGCCGGCTTGGTGCGCGGTTTGGATGTGGTCGAGGCGGCCGCCCAGCTGGGGTTCTATCGCAAGGAAGCGGCCAGACCGATATTGAAACTGCTCCGTTCGGCAATAGCCAACGCGGAACATAACTTCAAGCTCTCCCGGGACAGGTTGTTCATCAAAACCCTTACTGTTGACGGCGGTCCGACCATCAAGCGCTGGCGGCCGCGGGCTTTCGGACGAGCGGCGCCCATTCGCAAACGCACCAGCCACATCAACATCGTTCTCGCCGAACGGCCAGTTCCGGCAGCCGGAGCGGCGCCGAAACTCCGATTCCACTCTCGCCGGGAAAAGCAGAAGCTCGCCGCCAAAACTAATCAGCGGAATCGGCTCAAATCCGCGAAATCAGCGTAGTATGGGAAATAAAGTACATCCGACAAGTTTCCGCCTCGGCACGACCGCCACCTGGCAATCGCGCTGGTTTTCCGTACGCGAGTATCCCAAGTTTCTCCGCCAGGACGTGGAGGTCAGGGCGTTTCTTCGCGATCTTCTGCGGGAGGCGGCCGTCGATCGCATCGATATCGAGCGTTCGGCCAACCAGATGACCATCATCATCGCTTCGGCCAAACCGGGGTTCATTATCGGTCGGGCCGGCGCCGGCGCCGAGGAGATCAAAGAAAAAATCCGTCAGAAATTTTTCCGCGGCCAGAAAGTATCGCTGGGAGTGAACATCGTCGAGGTGCCCAGGCCGTCTCTCTCTTCGTCCATCGTCATGCAACAGATAGTTTCCGATCTGGAGAAACGAATGCCCTTTCGCCGGGTTTTGAAGATGACCGTTGACCGCGTTTCCAAGGCCGGTGCCAGAGGAGTAAGGGTCGAAGTCGCCGGCCGGCTGAACGGAGCGGAGATCGCCCGAACGGAAAAGCTGGCTTGGGGCAGCGTGCCCTTGCACAATCTCAGGGCGGATATTAATTATGCTCAGGGATTCGCCAGGACCATCTACGGAACCATCGGAGTCAAGGTCTGGATCTATCGGGGGGAAGTGTTTGAGAAGGAAAAAGAGTAGCGGTTTATGTTCATCCCCAAGAAAGTCAAATATCGGAAACTCCACAAAGGCCGCTCGCGCGGGGAGCATGCTGCGACGCGAAAAATCTCTCTGGCTTTCGGAAGCCGCGGTTTGAAAACATTGGAATTCGGCTGGATTACCTCGCGCCAGCTCGAAGCCGCCCGGCGGGCCATGACCCGTTCGATCAAGCGGGGAGGTAAGGTCTGGATCAGAGTATTTCCGGACAAGTCAGTGACCATCAAGGGTTCCGAGGTTCCCATGGGCGGCGGCAAGGGCGCGGTTGACCATTACGTGGCGGTAGTGCGTCCAGGAACGGTCATCTTGGAGATTGACGGCACCACTGACGAGGTGGCCGATGAAGCCTTGCGGCTGGCCGCCTACAAACTTCCGGTAAGGACTAGGATAATCGGGAAAAACGGCTGATCAGAACCTGTAGTGAGCTAGTCGAACTATGAAAGAATGGAAAGAAATCCAAAACAAGGAAATTCCGGAGCTGGTCCGGGAGATGGCCGCTTCCCGCGAGAAGTTGCGCGATCTGCGTTTTCGCATTTCCCAAGGACAGCACAAGGATGTTCGCGAAGTCCGTGAGATCCGCGTGCGCATCGCCCGTTTGGCGACTCTCGTCTCCAAGCGGAGCGCGGCGTCGTCGACAGCGCGCGAAACACAGATATGAACACCGAGAAAGCAAATTTGAAGGCCGCAGACGCATCGGCTCGCCGCCGGCTTCAGGGTGTTGTCGTTTCGGACAAGATGTCCAAGACGGTGATCGTTCGCGTTGACCGGACGGCAACCCATCCCATGTACCGCAAGCAGTACCGCGTCTCGCGCCGCTACAAGGCCCATGATGAAGAGAACGCTTACCATTCGGGAGACGTGGTGACTATCGAGGAAACCAGGCCGGTTTCCCGCGACAAGCGCTGGCGGGTCGTCTCCAAGGTTTCCAAGAACTGATATGGTTCAACACCGCACCATGTTAGTGTCGGCGGACAACACCGGAGCCAGGAAGCTCCAGGTGATTCGGGTTTTGGGCGGATACCAGAAGCGCTACGGCCGATTGGGAGACATCATCACCGCGGTGGTCAAGGAGGCCACTCCGCACGGCATGGTCAAGAAGAGCGAAGTGGTGCACGTGGTGATCGTCCGCAGTCACAAAGAGGTCCGTCGGGCCGACGGGTCCTACATCCGTTTTGACGACAATGCCGGAGTGATTGTCGACCGCAAGAGCAAGGAGCCGAAAGGCACGCGCATTTTTGGGCCGGTGGCCCGGGAGCTTCGGGCTAAGGGATTTTCGAAGATTATTTCTCTCGCACCGGAAGTGCTGTAACTCGCTATGAATTCTCTTAAGATCCGCACCGGCGACAAAGTGAAAGTCATCGCCGGCAAGGAAAAAGGAAAAACCGGCAAAGTGATCCAGGTCTTTCCCTCGGCCAGTCGGGCGGTGGTTGAGGGTGTCAACGTCATCACCCGCCACGTCCGGGGCCGGCGCGGAGGCGAGAAGGGGCAGAAGCTGTCTTTCCCCGGACCATTGCATGTATCTAACCTGATGCTGGTCTGCGGCAAGTGCGGAAAAACAACCAGATTGGCAATGAAGATTCTTGAAGATGGCAAGCGCATTCGCGTCTGTAAACATTGCGGTGAAGGAATCGTATGACCAGACTCCAGGAACACTATAGAAAAAAGGTCATACCCGTCTTGCGGGAGCAATTTGGATATGGGAACGTAATGGCCGTGCCCCGACTGGAGAAGGTAGTGCTCAATGTCGGTTTGTCGGCATCGCAGAAAGATTCTAAGTTTCAGGAGTCGGCGATTTCCACCTTGACCAGGATCACCGGCCAGAAACCTGCTCCCACTGTGGCCAAGAAGTCCATCTCCAATTTCAAGATCAGACAGGGAATGACGGTGGGGATCAGGGTGACGCTTCGCGGCCGGCGGATGTTTGACTTCGTCGACAAGCTGATTCATGTCACCCTCCCTCGCGTCCGTGACTTTCGCGGACTGTCCCCATCGACCATCGACCAACGCGGCAACTTGTCCATCGGATTTCGCGAATCCATTTCCTTTCCGGAAGTCAGCTCTGACGAGGTTGAGCGTCTTCACGGCTTGGAGGTGGCCGTGGTCACCACGGCCAAGTCCCGCGATGAGGGTCTGGCGCTCCTAAAGGCCCTTGGCTTTCCCTTCCGCGAGAAATAATATGGCAAAGAAATCACAAGTCGCTAAATCATTGCGCAAACCCAAGTATTCCACGCGATCCGTCCATCGCTGCTGGCGTTGCGGCCGGAGGCGCGGTTATATGCGCGACTTCGAGTTGTGCCGGATCTGTTTCCGGGAGCTGGCTAACCGCGGTGAGATTCCCGGCGTCCGCAAATCCAGCTGGTAATTCCATATGATGACCGATCCTATCGCTGACATGCTCACTAGAATCAGGAACGCGGCCCGGGCCAAGAAGTCCGAGCTGGTTTTGCCGCACTCGCGCATAAAATGGGAGATCGCCAAGATCCTGGAGAAAGGCGGATATCTGGAGCGAGTTCTGGACGTTCCCGGACCGCGGCGTGAGATACGCCTGGTCATTCGTTTCGAAGCCGGCGCGCCGCGCGTTCAGGATCTAAAAAGGATTTCTAAGCCGGGACGGCGGGTCTATGTCGGCTGGCAGGAAATACCGCGCGTACTCTCCGGCTACGGAATGGCCATCGTTTCCACTTCCCAGGGCATGATGCCCGGCCATGAAGCTCGGGCGCGAAAGCTGGGCGGTGAGTTGATTTGCGAAGTGTCTTAATGTATGTCCCGCATCGGAAAAAAACCAATTTCTGTTCCGCCTGGCGTTGATGTCCGGTTGGTTGATGGCGCCATCGAAGTCAAGGGTCCCAAGGGCGCGCTTCGCCGGGAAATTCATTTGCGAGTGAAGATTCTTCTCCAAGACGGCGGAAAGACAGTCAGGGTGGAAGTGACCGATCCCAATGTCAAGCGCGACCGGGCGCTGTGGGGATTGTTCCGGATGCTTATCGCCAACATGATCACCGGAGTGGTTTCCGGATTCGAGAAGAAGCTGGAGGTGATCGGCATCGGTTACAAAGTGGCCATGGCCGGACCGAAATTGACCCTGGAACTGGGGTACTCTCACCCGATAGATTTTCCTTTGCCTCAAGGTATCGCGGCTACGGTGGAGAAAAATGTCATCACCGTATCCGGAATTGACAAGGAAATGGTCGGAGAAGTGGCCGCCAGCATCCGCCGCCTACGCAAACCTGAGCCGTACAAAGGAAAAGGAATCAGGTATGCCGGCGAAACGATCCGGCGCAAAGCCGGCAAAGCGGCCAAGACCGGGGCCGCTGCCGGCGGAAAGTAATCTTTTTCTATGAAGGTCAAGAATTCCCATCGAGCAAAACGCCTTTCGCGAGAGCGCCGGCACCGGCGGGTGCGGGCCAAGGTGTTCGGCACGGCCGACCGCCCTCGTCTTTCGGTTTATCGCAGCCTGGATCATCTCTGGATGCAGCTCATTGATGATGCCGCCGGCAGGACGCTGGTCTCGGCCAGCGATCTGGAACTGGGAAAGAAAAAGCCGTCGGTTGAGGGTCTGACCGCCAGGGTGGCCGCGGCTTTCGTCACGGGAGAGGCGCTGGGCAAGAAAGCGATGGCCAAGGGAATTACCACGGTGGTTTTTGATCGCGGCGGGTTTGCCTTCCACGGCAGGATCAAGGCCGCGGCCGAAGGCGCCCGCGCCGCCGGGTTAAAATTTTAGGATATGGCCAAACGACCAGACCGAGACGAACGCAGGGGACGCCGGGGAGAGGGCGGCGCGGATCGGGAAATTGATTCCCGGGTTCTTGAAATCTCGCGGGTGACCCGCGTTACCAAAGGCGGAAAGCGCATGCGTTTCCGGGCCACAGTGGTCGTCGGCGACCATAAAGGGCGCGTCGGCTTCGGCGTGGCCAAGGGGGTCGACGTTCAGGCCGCGGTGGGCAAAGCCACCCGCCAGGCCCAGAAGCGAATGATCCGCGTTCCTATGGTCATGGAGACGATCCCTCACGTGGCCAAAGCCAAGTTTTCGGCAGCCTCAGTCCTCATCAAGCCGGCGCCCAAAGGCACGGGAGTCAAGGCCGGCGGTGCGGTGCGAGTAGTTTTCGAACTGGCCGGAATTCCCAACGTGGTTTCAAAAATCATGGGTTCCAAAAACAAGATCAACAACGTCAAAGCGACCTTCGCCGGCTTGGCCATGCTCCGACCGCCGCGCACAAAACGAGTCGAGGAGGAGCGGGTAGCGGCAGGTGGAGAGGAACAATCAAAAGTATGACAGTCACGCTTCACACATTGAAAACCACACCCGGCTCAATGCGCCGAAAAAAGAGAATTGGACGGGGCAATGCCTCCGGACACGGCACCTACTCCACTCGCGGACAAAAGGGCCAGCGGGCGCGTTCCGGCGGACGCCGCGGTCTTAAAAGGTTGGGCATGAAACGGATTATCGCCTCTCTTCCCAAGATTGGGGGTTTTGTTTCCAAACGCAAAAAGCCGGCGGAGGTTTCAGTGCGAGAGCTAAAGAGATTCGGGAGCGGCGCGATCGTTACCATTGATTCGCTTAAGGAGAAAGAATTGATTCATCCCCGCAGCCGGGCGGCGAAACTGATCGGCGCGGGAGAAGTTCCTCCGAAACTTACAGTCAAGGGATTGATGCTCACCGCTGGCGCTCGCGCTGCCATTGAGAAGGCCGGCGGAAAGGTGGTATGAACGCCGCCTCCACCCTGCGCAAGATCTGGAAGCTGCCCGATGTCCGGGTCAGTGTTTTGTTTATCCTGGCCATGCTGGTGATTTTCCGCCTAGCCGCTCATATCCCCATCCCGGGAGTTGATGCTACGGCCTTAAAACAACTCTTCCAATCGAACCAGGTCTTGGGATTGCTGAACCTGTTCTCCGGCGGAACCATCGAGAATTTTTCGGTGGTGGCCCTGGGTGTCGGACCGTACATCACGGCTTCGATCATCTTCCAGCTCTTGACCATGGTCGTGCCCCAGCTCGAAGAATTGTCCAAAGAAGGCGAAGCCGGCCGGGCCAAGATTAACCAGTACACCCGGCTTCTCACCGTTCCTCTGGCCATACTCCAGGGTTACGGCATCATCTCCCTTCTCCGGCAGTCTTCGGCCCGCATCCTCGGAGACCTGACGCCTTTACAAATCGCCGCCACTTTGGTGGTGATGACCGCCGGCACCCTGATGCTCATGTGGATCGGCGAGCTTATCTCCGAAAAGAAGATGGGCAACGGCATCTCCCTGCTTATCTTCGCCGGCATCATCGCCGGTTTGCCGACCGTCATCCAGCGAAGCCTGCTTACCTTCGATCGCGAACAGGCCGCCACCTGGCTGCTTTACGCGGGCATTGCTCTGGCCACTATTGTCGCGGTGGTATTGATCACCGAGGCCCAGCGCAAGGTGCCGGTTTCCTACGCCAAACGCATCCGCGGAATGCGGCTCTTCGGCGGCGTGGAGACTCATCTGCCTCTGCGGGTCAATCCGGCCGGAGTCATTCCCATTATCTTCGCCATTTCGGTGATATTGTTTCCGCCGCTTTTGGCCCAGTTTTTCATCCGGGCCAAAAGTCCCGGCATCGTCGCCGCCGCTGAATGGGTAATCACCACTTTCCAAAACCAGACCTTCTACGCCGCCATCTATTTCTTTCTGGTCATCGGCTTCACCTATTTCTACACGGCCATTGTTTTTCGTCCGGACCAGATCGCCGAGAATCTCCAGAAGCAGGGCGGATTTATTCCCGGCATCCGTCCGGGGGAACCGACAACCGCTTATCTTTCCTACACCTTAAACCGCATTCTTCTGGCCGGCGCGACATTCTTGGGGGCCATCGCCGTGCTCCCGGTGGTTCTGCAGAATTTCACCGGAACGCAGACGCTGGTCATCGGCGGCACTTCGCTACTCATCGTCGTTTCGGTGATTATCGAGACGGTCAATCAGATCGAGGCCCAGATCGCCATGCGCGAGTACGAAGGAATTTGAAAAATCTGTTATGATGAGCCCATATGGGCTTTTTTGATTTTGTGTTTGGATCAAAACCGAAAAAAATTGGACAAGATCAACCGAAGGAACCGGAAGTAAAAGAGGAACAGGCGGAGGAGAGACGTTATCGGTTTACCAAAACGTCCCAATTGCACGCCGATCTTTTCCATGAACTCAAAAGCGTTCTTTCGGAAGCGCAGAGGAAGAAGATCGAGGCGCTCCTTGGCCGGTACATGAGCGGCGGCGGGGTGACTCGCGGGGAGATAGAAACCTGGATTGTCCGCGATCTGCGCAAACTGCGGGACGCCGGGGAGTTGTCGCGATTCGAGTATGAGGCGGTGGTTAAAGCGCTCCGCCTGAGTTGATCGTTATGAAGACTCGTTTACCAACCATTGATTGGCGCGTTTTTATCCCTGCCGCCTTGGCCTTGGCCGTTGTTGAACTTTTGGGCGCGGCTGCGGCCGGGCGCCTTGTTCGTCAGGTGGTCGTTACCGCGGCCGAACCGCTTTCGACCGGCGACTTTATGCTGGTTTTTGCCCTGGGAACTTTGGGCATCCTGCTGGTTTTGCGTTTTCTAGCCAGCCGAGTGGTGGTCTCGGCCTTTTTTTACCTGGCGGTTTTTGTAGGCCTGCTGACTCTAGTAGAGGCCGTCCTCCCGGAGGGAGCGGCGGCCGTCGCTGCCCTGGCGGTCCTGGCCTTGCGCATCGGATATCCCCGCGTGGTCGTGCATGATTTGACGCTGGTGGCCTCCCTGGCCGGCATGGCGGCGGCAGTTGGCGTTTCGGTTCCGCCCGAGGCCCTGGCGGTTCTTCTGGTGTTTCTGGCTTTTTATGATATTGTCGCTGTCTACCTCACCCATCACATGGTGACCATGGTTCGCGGGCTTTTGGAAAAGGGCGCGGTTTTCGCCCTGGTGGTGCCCGACCGGCCAACCGGATGGATGAAACCGCTTTCGGTCGCGGCCCCCGGGGCCGGATTCACGCTTTTGGGCACCGGCGACTTGGCTCTTCCGGGCATCTTCGTGGTTTCAGTTGCCATGGTTTCGCCCGGTGCGGCTCTTATTTCCGGGATTGGTTCCTTTCTGGGTATTCTGGGTACTCATCTCATCTTCCAAAGTCAGACGGTGCGCCGGCCGATGGCCGCCCTCCCGCCGATCGTCGCCGGAACGCTTATCGGTTATCTGGTCGCCCGCCTTATAGGTTTATGAAATCAAACCGCAGATTCAAAGTCGTTCTCTTTCTGGGTCTGCAGGGATCGGGCAAGGGCACCCAGGCCTCGATTCTTTCCCGCAAGTACGGTGTTCCGGTCATCTCGCCCGGCGCGGTTTTTCGTGAGGAAATAGCTAAGGGATCGGAACTGGGCAGGCTGATAGCTTCTTTCGTCAGTCAGGGCAAGCTGGTGCCTCCAAGAGTGATGCACGAAGTGATGAGGGTCAAACTTCCCCGGAACCGCTGTGGTGTGGGTGTGATTCTTGACGGTTATCCGCGCAGTGTCGCTCAGGCCAGGGAACTGGCCCGTTTCTGCCCGATTGATCTGGCGCTGGCGCTACGCATCTCGGACCACGAGGCCTTGCGCCGCTTGCGCGGCCGGCGGGTTTGTTCGGTCTGCGGAGAAAACTACCATGTTACCGAACGGCCGTCGCGACGGGGGCGGCTCTGCGAGCGATGTGGGGGGAAACTCATGGTTCGTCAGGATGACACCCCCGCGGCCATCAGTCGCCGGTTGCGCACCTACCATAAAGAAACCGAACCGGTTATTGACTATTATCGGAAGAAAGGCGTGCTTATTGAAATCGACGGTGAGCAGGCAATCCTCACCGTACACCGGGCGATCGTCCGCGCGCTGGGACTGAATAAATGATATGCAGATGCCGTATTCGGTGATTAAGGCGCCGGAGGAAATTGAAGTCATTCGTGAGGGGGGAGTCATCCTCTCGCGGATTTTGGGAGAGGTTGTTGGGTTGGTGAAGCCGGGGATAACCACCGGGGAGATTGATAAACTGGCGGAAAGCAGGATGCGGGAAGCGGGGGGCGAGCCCTCGTTTTTGGGATACAAGACGAGGGCAAGCGATCGACCTTATCCAACAACGCTTTGTACTTCCATCAATCATGAAGTGGTTCACGCCCCGGCCGCCCCGAACCGTACGCTTAAAGACGGCGACGTCATCGGACTGGATATCGGTCTGCGTTACCAGGGCTACTGCACGGACATGGCGGTGACGGTCGGGATCGGGAAGATTTCCAAAGACGCTGGGCGGCTTATTGCGGTTACGCGCGACGCGCTCTTTCGCGGACTCGAGACGGTTCGGCCCGGCGGATTCGTTGGGGACATCGGACGCGCGGTGCAGACGTATGTGGAGAAGAACGGATTTTCAGTGGTGCGCGACCTGGTTGGTCATGGTGTTGGCAAAAACGTTCACGAGGAGCCGCGGATTCCGAATTATTTTGATCCGAAGGCAAGACCGGTTAAAATCGAGGAAGGGATGGTGCTGTGTATCGAGCCGATGGTGAACGTCGGCAAATTCGCGGTGGTCACGCTTCCCGACGGCTGGACTATAGCCACGGCGGACAATTCGCTGGCCGCGCACTTCGAGGTGACTCTCGCGGTGACAAAAGGTGGGTATGAGATTTTAACGCCGTTGCCGGTATGAAAGCTGAACACTGGTCATTTTCTCCCTAATCTGCTATCTTGCGAATGAACAGTTATGACAGTAACAATTTCTAATACAATTCCATTGCCTACCAAACTCCGCAAACGGTGGAAGGGGAGTCGTGTTTTTATTGTTTCCACCAAGGATTCGTTGCTGGTAAAACGAGTCCGAACTGCGCCAACAGAACGTGTTCGAGCGAAGCTCAAGCAAGCTGGGCGATCGATCACCGCAAGGGATATCGCGTTGGCTATACGCGCTGCGCGTAAATAGTATGCGCGTTGTGTTCGATACCAATGTGATGGTATCGGGTATGTTATGGAAGGGAGCCAAGAGCCCCCTTTTTGTTTTGGTGGAGAAGGGTGCAATTGAATTGTGCACGACTCCCGGTATTCTCGAGGAGATCCGACGTGTGTTGCGATATCCGAAGATCGCGAAACAGCTACGAGTTGCGGGTATCACGATCGAAGAGGTTATGGAATATTTACTTCAGTATGCTTCGGTTTTTGAAGATTCAGATATTGTGGAAACCATCCCTAATGATCCGTCAGATACAATGTTCCTAAACTGTGCAGTAGTGAGTGGCGCTCGTTGGGTTGTTTCTGGAGACAAACACCTGTTGAGTATTCGTTTGTACCGAGACATTCATATCACGACGCCGGCACAATTTTTGAGGCGGTTTTAGGCGAAGGGAAATTAGTGGAACGAGAGAATCAATATGAATCTCCCAAACTTTGATAGTCGAAATAAACGTATCGTCATCTGCGCCAGCGCGTCTTGCTATCGCCAGGCGCTCGACGCTGCCGACGTGCTTACCTCGCGCGGGTACGCGGCCACCGTGCCGAAGGTTGCCGCTCGTATGCGCGAGATAGGCGATTATCGGGTGGAGACCTACAAGACCTGGTTTCAGAACCCCGATGATTATTCCATGAAGAACGATTATGTCCTCTCACACTTTCGTGAAATAGCGGAAGGCGACGCAGTGCTGGTTGTAAACGAGCCGAAGAACGAGGTTGCCGGTTATATCGGCGGTGCTGTACTTATGGAGATGGCGATTGCCTTGTATCTTGGGAAGCCAATTTTTCTTTTACATCCACCAGCAGAACAGTCGCCATACCTCGAGGAGATTCTCGCGATGCAGCCGATGGTGCTAGATGGTGATCTTACGAAATTATCATTATGAAACTCCTCGGAATTGATTACGGAGAGAAACACATTGGGTTGGCGCTTGGGGAAACCGAGGTCGGGATGGCGGCGCCGTGGAAGACGGTCGAGAATCGAGATGAGATCATTGGCACAGTGTCCGAGGAGGAAGTTGGGATGATCGTCGTGGGCTTGCCGCTGACCCTCAAGGGCGAAGAGGGGCCGCAGGCGCAAGAGGTCCGTGGTTTCGTCGAGGATCTGAAGAAGAAGATCACGGTCCCAATCGAGACGATCGATGAACGGCTGACCTCGCAACTCGCCGATCGTTTTGCCGCCGCCTACGGACACCAGTTCGACCGCGACGCCGTCAGCGCGGCCGCGATTTTGCAGACGTTTTTGGATCGGAAGAAAGTATGAAACGTGTATTTATTGTCCACGGCTGGGATGGGTACCCCGAGGAATGCTGGTTCCCGTGGCTCAAGCAGGAGCTTGAACAGCGGGGATTTGGTGTCGAGGTTCCGCAGATGCCCAACCCCGACGCTCCCACAATCCAAACATGGGTGCCACATCTTTCCAAGATGATTGGTACTCCCGATCAGGAAACCTATCTCGTGGGCCACAGCATAGGAGTCCAGACGATCCTGCGTTATCTGCAAACTGTCGAGGCGCTCGTGGGCGGCGTAGTCGCTGTCGCTGGTTTCTTTACATTGATACCCGGCTCCATCGGTACTGCTGATGATGAGGCAGTTGCCCAACCGTGGCTCACGACACCGATGGATGTGGAGAAGATCAAGGGGAACGCGAGTAAGGTTGTCGCTATCTTTTCTGACAACGACAGATTCGTTCCGTTGGAAAACGTCGAAATGTTTCAGGCGCGACTCGGTGCAGAGACAATCGTTCTACATAACAAAGGACATATCGGAGGAAGTGACAATGCAAAAGATGTCCCGGAGATTCTGGATACCGTTCTGAAGATCGCGGGAGTATGACCTACCGTCTCACCGGCATCGTGCTCCGTCGCCGGCCGCTGCGCGAGGCGGATCGCCTCTACACCGTTTACACGCGGGAGCGGGGAAAGGTGGAACTTCTGGCACAGGGGACGCGCAAAATTCAGAGCAAACTGGCTGGAACGCTGGAGACGCTCTCGGTTCTGAACATACAGGCCGCGCGCGGAAAGGCGATGGACCGGCTGACCACAGCCGATGTGGTCGAGTCTTTCTCCGGCATCCGAACCGCCCAACAAATAGCGGCCTCTCTCGCCATCTTCGCGCTCACTGATGATCTCACCCGTGGTGGAGAACAAGAGGAGATGCTCTTTGAGCTTCTTGGCGAGACTTGTCGGTCGATCGCCGCTACTGATGATTCCGTCTCCCTTGAGCGGCGTCTCGACGCCTTTCTTTGGAAACTTCTGCCGATCCTTGGCTACCGACCTGAACTCCGGCATTGCCTTCGTTGTGAAGCGCAGGAGGGGATCAGCGGCTTTGACATTCACGGCGGCGGGATTCTGTGCGACAAATGCTTTCGACAAGCATCAGTTGAAGGCAAGGCGGTAAATCTCACGCTCGAGGCGCTCCGCGAGCTTCGCTCCATTGTCCATAATCCTGGACATCCGGACGCCACACCCGTGGACGTCGCGCTTGCCGTCCGCCGGTTGGGATTCCTTTTTCTTGCCATGCATGGTGAACGCCCCTGGCCATCCCGTAACGTGCTTTCTGCTATTTCGTCAACGTCTTCTCGAATAATCTCCTTGGCTTGATAATTTAGAGATTTTTCGATACCATCGCCTTATCGCAGAAGGCGACTTTTTTTCTTTGCGCTGATTACGCTGATATGGAACGGATTACGCTGATACGGGAACTTGCCGGGCTCGTCAGTTCGAATGTTCGCATCCGCGGGTGGGTTTATAATTTGCGCTCGTCTGGTTCGATTGCGTTTTTGCAGTTGAGGGACGGGACGGGACGCGTTCAGGCCGTCGTATCAAAGAACGATGTGTCGTCCGAGTCCTGGGAAGCCGCCTCGACGGCCACGATTGAGTCCTCGGCCATCGTTGATGGCATCGTCAAAACAGAACCTCGGTCGCCGTCGGGGGTCGAGATTCAAGCAACCCGTGTCGAGTTGGTCCAACGCGCGGCCGAGTTTCCGATCGGCAAAAAAGAACACGGACCGGATTTTCTTCTCGATAACCGACATCTGTGGATCAGAAGCGCTCGACAGGAAGCGATTCTCCGTATCCGTGACGAGATTATTTTCGCGCTCCGCGAGTTCATGCGGCTCCGTGGGTTCATCCTCTGCGACTCGCCGATTTTCACACCCAACGCGGTGGAAGGCACGACCGATCTATTCGAGGTCAACTACTTTGATCGTCCGGCTTACCTATCTCAATCCGGCCAGCTCTATCAGGAGGCGACCTCGGCCGCGCTGGGCAAGACCTACTGCTTCGGCCCGACCTTCAGATCAGAAAAATCCAAAACCCGGCGACATCTCACCGAATTCTGGATGCTGGAGGCCGAGGCTTCTTTCATGGACTGGCAGGAGAACATTCAGCTCCAGGAAGATATGATGGCGCATGTCGTCCGCCATGTTTTAGAAAATCGAAAAGAAGATCTAAAAACACTCGAGCGGGATACGTCGGTCCTCGAGAAGTCGGCTGAAGGCCGCTTCCCGCGGCTCCACTACGACGAGGCGATTAAAAAGCTCCAGCTCCTCGGCTCGGACATCAAATGGGGCGACGACTTTGGCGCCGATGACGAGACTATTCTCACCAAGCAGTTCGACCGGCCGATTTTTATCCATCATTATCCGGCGAAGATCAAGGCCTTCTATATGAAGCCCGACGCCGAGCGGCCGGACTTGGCACTGAATGACGATTGTTTGGCGCCCGAAGGGTATGGCGAGATCATTGGGGGTTCGCAAAGAATTGACGAACTCACTCTCCTCGAGAAGCGAATCGAAGAGCACGGGCTTCCGCGCAAGGCCTTTGAGTGGTATCTCGATCTCCGGCGTTACGGCAGCGTTCCGCACTCCGGCTTCGGCATTGGCGTTGAGCGCACCGTCTCCTGGATCTGCGGACTGGAGCATGTCCGCGAGACCATTCCCTTCCCCCGGCTGTTGAACCGCTTGGAACCGTGAGGAAAATCGGGGTATAATGGGCCTATCGCCGGATGCCTAATTAGAACCATGGCCCGCAAAAAATCGATCTGGAGACAAGAAGTCAACCCAAAGATGGCCTATATGCTGATCGGGACGGCTGTCTTGGCCGTCTTTTTCGAGGTACTGATCCTCACCCTGGCCGTGGAACGCGCCTACGCCATAGCCGTTGACCACATGGTCCGGACTCCGGTGCCTCACTATAGCGAACAAGAGTTGTTCCGTTGAACGAAAGAGGTCCATTAATCCCCCGAAACATGCAGCGCATCTGGATATCAGAAATAACCGGCAAAGTCGGCCAAGAAGTCGCGCTTTGCGGCTGGGTCAATGGCCGGCGCGACATGGGGAAGCTCGTCTTCATCGATCTCCGGGATCGCTCGGGCATCGTTCAGGTCGTCTTTCCTTCGGGAAATCAGGAGCTGGCCAAAGTCGCCGGCGACCTGCGGCCGGAGTTCGTGGTTAGCGTCCGCGGGAAGGTCAACGCGCGACCGCCCAAGCAGGTCAATCCGAATCTGCCCACCGGAACGGTGGAAGTTGAGGCGCTGGAGGCCGTGATCCTCAACCAGGCGAAAACGCCGCCTTTTGAAATCGACAAGGACACGGCCGGAGTCAGCGAGGAAACAAGACTGGCCTACCGCTATCTTGACCTCCGGAGCGAACGAATGCGGAAGAATCTGGAGCTCCGTCATCGAATGATTAAGTTTTTCCGTGATTGGCTCTCGGAGCGCGGGTTCCTGGAAATCGAGACGCCGATGCTCACCAAGGGCACGCCGGAGGGCGCGCGGGAGTTCATCGTTCCTTCACGGCTTCATCCCGGAAAATTTTACGTCCTGCCTCAATCGCCTCAACAATTCAAACAACTTTTGATGGTCGCCGGAGTGGAGCGCTATTTTCAGATCGCCCGCGCCTTGCGCGACGAGGATCAACGGGGAGACCGCCAACCGGAACACACCCAGCTTGACATGGAAATGAGTTTTGTCGATCAGAATGATGTGTTGGAACTTGTTGAGGAAATGATGATGGCCATGGTCAAAGCGGTGGCGCCCGAAAAAAAGATTAACGCCATTCCCTTTCCGCGGATTCCTTACGACCAGGCGATGAAAAAATACAAATCAGATAAGCCGGATCTGCGAAGGAATCCAGGGGATCCAGATGAGCTGGCCTTTGCCTGGATCGTTGATTTTCCCATGTTCGAGAAGGGAGATGATGGGAAGATCAATGCCATGCATCATCCTTTCACTTCCGTACACGAAGAGGACCTGCTTGATTCCGACCCGTTGCGTGTCCACGCCAAACAATACGATCTGGTTTTAAATGGCTATGAGCTGGCCTCGGGGAGCATTCGGATCCATCGGCGGGATTTGCAAAATAAGGTTTTCAAGGTTCTCGGTCTTTCCGACGAAGAAATCGAGCGCCGCTTCGGGCATATGCTCCGGGCCTTCGAGTACGGCGCTCCGCCGCACGGAGGCATCGCGCCGGGGATCGACCGCCTGGCCATGCTTCTTGCCGGGGAGCCCAACATCCGCGAGGTCATCGCTTTTCCCAAGACCGGGGACGCCCGCGACCTTCTAATGGGCGCGCCATCCGAAGTGTCGGCCTCCCAGCTCCGCGAGGTGCACATTCAGATCATCAAGGATAAAAAGGGGAACCCTTCGACCTGCCTACCGGACAGGCAGGCTCGGCTCAGGGCAGGGAAAAGAGGAAATTAGGGTGAGTATGCGGTTCTCGGATCTGCAGAAGTACATCCTGGTAGCCTGCCGTGGAGCCGGCGGGCGGTGCAACCGAAGGCGGATGATCTACTATTACGAAACCAAGAAAAAGCCGTCGCACAAGGATCAGGTGGACGCCGTCACTAAGGCCCTGGAGCGGCTCATTGATCGCGGACTGTTGGTTGGTTACGGGGTCAGGACCCCGAAAAGGTGGTATATTAATGACGTTCGACTCACCCCCGCCGGGCGTAAGGCAGTGCGCGTCATCCGTGGAACACAACAGAGATTATTTCAATAATCAGAAATGATATGTCTGTTTCAAAGAAGGTTCTCGCCTATCTTGATGGAAAGAAAGTGAAGTATGAAGTGGTTCCGCATCGGAAGGTGTTTACCGCCTACGATCTGGCGCAAACCCTGGGCGAGGAGCTGAATAAAATCGCCAAAACACTCTTGGTCAAGGTTGAGCTGCCAGAGCTTAAAAAAAGTGGTAAGTACTATGTCGTCGCGGTGCCGGCCTCCTACCGCGTTGATCCGGCGAAGATCAAGAAACAGCTCAAGGCGGCGCGAGTGGAGCTCGCTCCGGAACGGGTGTTCAAGCAGCTGGGAATCGAACCCGGCGCGCTTTCGCCGTTTGCGGGCATGCATCAATTGGAGCTCCTGCTGGATAAGACTCTTCTGCGCACCAAGAAAGCGATCGTCCGCGCGGGGAGTCTCACCGAATCCTTGCGTGTCGCAGTGAAGGATTTGCACAAAATGGAGAAGGCCAAGGTTGGAGTTTTCGGAGGCAAAGTCGCCGGGCTGAAGTTGCAGGTGAAGGTTCAAAAAGCGAAGAGGAAGAGGGGGAGTGGAAAGGGTAAGAAAAAGGGAAGAAAAGGGAAGCGGTAAAACGATGCCAATCACCGTCAAACTGGAAAAATTCGAAGGGCCGCTTGATCTCCTCCTGCAGTTAATCGAGCGGGAGGATTTGCCGATTACGGAGGTGTCGCTCTCGAGCGTCACCGATCAGTATCTGCGAGCCATCAAAGCGACAAAAGTTCCCTCGGAGGATCTGGCTGATTTTCTGCTGGTTGCCGCTAAGCTCCTGCTCATCAAGTCAAGGATTCTTTTGCCGCAGATCGATCTCGGTCTCGAAGAGGAAGGGATTCCCTTGGACGTTCAGCTGCGGATGTACAAGGAGTTTGTCGAGGCGGCCAAGATTATTGACGCCAAGATAAAAAAGAAACAATTCGCATTTGTTCGCGAGAAACCTCCGTTTCAGAAAGGATTTTTTCCGCCCAAGACGCTGACCTCCGAGAAAATGGCCGCGGTATTCCGCGAGATCGTCAAAGCGCTCGAACCGGTGATCGCTTTGCCTAAACAGGCCTTGGAGCGGGCGGTGTCCATTCAGGATAAGATCGCTAGGATCCGCCAGCTTCTCTCTGATCGAGCCCAGGCCAGTTTCAGCAGCTTGCTCCGCGAGGCCAAAAACAAGACCGAGGTGATCGTTTCCTTTCTGGCCCTTCTCGAGCTGGTCAAGCAGAAGATCGTGGATGTGGATCAAGAGAAACTATTCGAAGACATCGAGATCAAACGATTGAACAAAACCGCGACCCATGTCTGATCTGGCATCAAAAATCGAATCGGTGTTATTCGTCTCCACTCGACCGCTCTCCGTAAAACGGCTGGCCGAGGTTCTGGATTCCGACTCCAAGAAAGTCGAAACGGCGCTGGACGATCTTGGAAAACGGTACAAGGAGCGCGGCGGCGGGGTTTCGCTCGTCCGGGCCGGGAAGGAATATCAGATGATGTCGTCAGGCGAGAACGCGAAGATCGTCCAGGAATTCATCCGCGAAGAATTCACTGGCGAGCTAACCCGGCCCTCACTTGAGACGCTGACCATCATCGCCTATCGCGGGCCGGTGACGAAACCCGAGATCGAACAGATCCGAGGCGTGAACTGCTCGCTCATCCTGCGCAACCTGATGATCCGCGGACTGGTTGAAGCCGAGGAGGACAAAAAACTACTGGCCACTCGTTACCGGATTTCCATGGACTTTATGCGCTACTTGAACATCCGGGATATTTCAGAACTTCCGGACTATGAGCGGCTCCGTTCGGACAAGCATCTTCAGGAGCTCCTGGAGAAGAAAGCCGAAACGCCGCCAACCGCGTCATGATTTTTATCCTTTTTCTGCAACTGGCCCTGCTTCTTTTTCTGCCCGGCTTAACTCTCCCCGGCGCGGAGTTTGATTCGCTGATAGAGCCGGCCGAGGCCAGTGCCGTTACATTCTCTACTTTGCCGCCGCCGGCCGCCAGACTTCCCACGGCCGATGAACGCTTCTCGCAGCCGAGAAAAATCCGCCCCGAATCCTTGGGCGTGCGAATCTCGGCAAGGAGCGCGCTAGTGGTTGACGCGGGGAGTGGGGAGACGCTTTTTTCCAAGGATCCAGACGCCCTGCTTCCGGTGGCCAGTTTGACCAAACTGGCCTCGGCCCTGGTTTTTGTCGAATCCAAACCTGACTGGGATTCGGAAGTGACTATCGCTTCCTCGGACATGCGCGGCGGGGCGGTCGAATATCTTATTCCTGGGGAATCGGTTACTGCCAAGGAACTGTTTGAAATCGCGCTAGTTGGCTCGTCGAACACGGCTGTGGCCGCGATGAGCAGGTCTACCGGACTTAACGCCGAGGAATTTGTCGCCCGGATGAACGCCAAGACCGCCTTATTGGGGTTAAAACGCACCAGTTTTGTTGAGCCGACCGGTTTGAATCCAGCCAACGTCGGCACGGCTCGCGAGGTGGCCAGACTGGCTCAGGCGGCGTTCCTTGAGCCGCGAATCCGGGAGGCGGTAACTACCAGACAAGTCACCGTTAGGCCGAAGAATTCCAAAGGGAGCCGGACGCGCGTCATTCGTTCCACCGATGCGCTTCTCTCTTCATTCCTGGCTAAGCCGCCGTACGAACTGATCGGGGGGAAAACCGGATCTCTCGGCGGTGGAGTCGGATATCATTTCGTCATGTCGCTTGAGAACGGAGAGTCGCGGCCGGTGATCGTTGTCGTGCTGGGATCGGACTCGAACGCGGCCCGCTTCCAGGACGCCAAGTCTCTGGCGGTGTGGACGTTCGATACCTGGAGTTGGAAGTAGCATAATGTATGCGCATTGGGATTGATTGCAGAACGATTTTGAATCCCGGTTACGGGGAGCGGGCGGGTGTTGGACACTACACCTATTTTTTAGTGAAGAACCTGCTCCGCATCGACGCGGAAAACACGTACGTCCTCTTTTTCGACGATCGGATCACGGATGCGGCCATTCGCGCCCACACCGCCGGCGCGCCGAACGTCGAGGTTGTGCGTTTTCCGTTCCACGAGTACCGTCACGCGCTGCCGGGAGTGTACTCGCATCTTCTCCTCTCGGCTTTTATCGCCAAACAGAAACCGGATGTTTTCCATCTTCCAGCCGGCACCATGCCTGCCGCCTATCGCGGACGGACGGTGGTTACCATTCACGATCTGGCCATCTATCACCATCCGGAATGGTTTCCGAAGCAGGCGCTTTCAACCAAAGTGCTCTATCCGAAAACAGTAAGGTCGGCAACGCGCATCATCGCTGTCTCCGACGCCACGCGGGAGGATGCGGAGAAGCGTTTTCGGATTCCTGCCGCCCGCATCAGGACGATTTATCCCGGCGTTGATGTCCGGGGAAGCTCGATTTTTTCCGAGGACATTTTGAGTGAGGACGACTCGGCCGATTCGGCCGAGGTGCGCGCCCGCCATCGGTTGGACAAGCCCTATATCCTGTTTCTGGGAACGCTGGAGCCGCGGAAGAATATTTCGGGCTTGGTTCGCGCTTTCCTCACGCTGTGGATGAAGGATCCGCGGGCGAGAGAGTTTGATTTGATCATTGCCGGCGCTCGAGGGTGGAAAGAAGGGGAAACGGTGCGGACCGTCGAGTCCGCCCGCCGTCTGACCCGCGGAGCGGTCCGTTGGATCGGTTACATTCCGCACCGTGAAAAATTCACCCTGATGCGCCAGGCGGCCGTCTTTTGTTTCCCGACATTTTTTGAAGGTTTTGGAATGCCGGTATTGGAGGCCCTGGCTCTTGGAGTTCCGGTCATTGCCTCGGACATCCCGGTTCTCCGGGAAGTAGCCGGACCGGCGGCCATGTACGTTCCGCCGGGCAGCGAGGATGAGATGGCCCATGTTTTAAGCGATCTCCTGCACAACGAATCGCGCCGCGATGTGCTAAGAGGGATGGGCCTTAAGCGCGCGGCGCATTTTTCCTGGGAGAAAGCGTCCCGGGAGACGCTCGGGGTCTACCGCGCCGCCGTACGCGGTTGAGTTTCAAGACCTAAAACCCGTCCCGCTTAGCGGGACGGGTTTTATGAATGTTGCGTGCTACAAGTTACGAGTTTGGTGTCAAACCCGGTGCTGGATGAAGTAGAACAATGCTAATTGCCAGGTTGCGCCGGATAGGAAGGTCCAGTCGCGGATTCGCAGGGCGATGAAATTGTGGTTTCGGAAGTGGAGATTGTGAAACCACTTGGTGTAAGCGCTGGGCTTCAGTTCGTGAAAGCCGACGACGGCATCGGGTAGAACCGAGCCGGCAATGCCCATGGCCACTGAGGCGTTGGAAAAGAAATCGCGCGATTGGAAAAATAAAACAGCCACGACGATCGAGGCCAGTGCGTCGACGACCGTCCAAAAAACCGCCACCCGCACGTGTTTGCCCCGCTTGTAGTCCTGGTACTGGTGGGCGTCGCCGTGGGGGATAATGTCGGCCAGGAAGTGCGACAAAAAACCAAGGACGAAGGCGGTGAGCGGATCCGGAGATACCTTCCCGATAACCGCCCCGATGGCCGTGTGGTTCAGAATAAGCATGGGAGGAAAAAATAAGTTCAAATCCCAGCCGCAAATCTAATCCGCGCAACCCGAGGCACAAGTATTATCTATCTTCTACCCCAAGTTGCGGGGGCGAGATTTCTCTCGCTCCGACTCGAGCCTGGGCGCTGCGCACCACCCCGCCACCGGCGGGGTTCTCGCGCCCTTCAAATCCCGTGTTTCGCAACAACGTTCCGCGCAACCCGAGGCACAAGTATTATCTATCTTCTACCCCAAGTTGCGGGGGCGGGATTTGAACCCGCGACCTCCGGGTTATGGGCCCGGCGAGCTGCCAGACTGCTCTACCCCGCTATATCAATCCTCGAATATGCCGCCGGTCGGGGTCGAACCGACACGGGGTTGCCCCCATCCCGCCAAAGGCGGGACGTGCCCGCCTGCCAACGCCTATGCCGGAGGAGGGGATCGAACCCTCATGCCTTATGGGCACACGATTTTGAGTCGTGCGCGTCTGCCAATTCCGCCACTCCGGCGTAGGCATAGGCGGGCAGGTCTGCTAATTCCACCACGGCGGCGTGCGGGAATAGGATACTCGGCTCGCTGGTTATTGTCAAACCAGTTCATCTGAGTTATTATCCCGTCGTTGTGAGGCGGGGTAGCTCAGTTGGTTAGAGCGAGGGACTCATAAGCCCTAGGTCGCCGGTTCGATCCCGGCCCCCGCTATTTGAGAATACACAAGTAGCGGGACGGGATCGAACAGGGAAGGGTCGGAAACCGTGAGGTTTCCGTGGAGGAAGTATTGAAACCGAGTGGTTTCAAAAGCCCCGCCCTGCGGGGCGTGTGAGATCCCGGCCCCCGCTATTTGAGAATACCGATACCATCCAAGTTTTATTAAATTGATGGGACCGACGCTTAATCTTTACTACGACATCCAGATTCTGATGCTCCTGGTGGTTTTCGCCGCCGGGGTGTTTTTTGTCGAACGGGATCGAAGGCACCGGCGCGGTTCCGTCGCCCATCGGTTTCAGGCGCTGTCCAAGACGGCGGCGGTTCTTTGCACGCTGGGTTTCATTTTTGTTGTTTACGGCAGTTTCATCGAGCCGCGCATCATCCGGGTGGTCCGAGCGGAGGTGGGACTAACGGGTCGGCGGCCGCTCTCCGCGCCCGTGCGCATCGCGCTTATCTCCGATAGTCACCTCGGCCCTTTCAAACGGGACAGGTTCATGCGCCGAGTGGCGGCGGAACTCATCCGGATCAAGCCGGACATCGTCGTGCTCGCCGGGGATCTGGTCGAGGATGCGACACGGACCGGTGAAGCCCGCTATCTGCTGCCGCTGGCCGAAGTCGCGCGCCGAATACCCGTCTTTGTCGCCCTGGGGAATCACGACTCTGGACTGGGGGATGAACTGGATTACTTGCCTCTGGACGAGCACGAGGCCGAAGTGGCTGGCGCCCTCGGAGAGGCCGGCGCCGTGGTGCTAAAAAATGAGCATCAGGTTATTGAGGTAGGTGGTGTCCGGGTTCTCATAGCCGGTCTGGCCGACATCCGCAGCGGGAAAACCGACCCGGGCGCCGCTCTCTCTGGTGCCCCGCCGGATATCCCGCGGATAGTCATCGCCCACAACCCCGACGTGGTGCGGCTTCTTGATTCCAGAGAGGTCGATTTGCTCCTCGCCGGCCACACCCACGGCGGCCAGTTTCGTTTGCCGGGCATTGGTTCTCTGGTCCGCATTCCCACTACCTTGGGTCAAGACGTCGACCGCGGACTTTTCCGGATCGGGGGCATACCTCTTTACATCACCAGCGGCATCGGGGAGTCCGGCGCCCGTGCCCGCCTTTTCATTCCCCCGGAAATTGCGCTCATCACGGTGAGGTAGTAGGATAATGACGATATGGCCCAGATCATTTCGGTGGTTAATCAGAAAGGGGGAGTGGGGAAGACGACAACGGCCGTGAACCTGGGGGCCTATTTGGCGGCGCTGGGGAAATTCGTGCTCCTAGTCGACCTCGACCCGCAGGCCAATGCCACCTCCGGTCTGGGCGTTGATCATCGAAAAATTGAACGCGGCGTCTACGAGGCGCTTCTTGGTGAAGCGAGCGTAAGGGAGGTGTCCGTGCCGACTCGGATTGAGGGCTATCGGCTGGTACCAGCCACTCAAGCCCTAGCCGGAGCCAATGTGGAATTGGTCAATCTTGATCGGCGCGAGTTTCGTCTGCACGACGCGCTCCTCGAAGTGCGCAATGATTACGACATTATTTTGATCGACTGCCCGCCGTCGCTGGGACTACTTACCATCAACGGCCTGGTGGCCGCCGACCGGGTGCTCATCCCCGTCCAGGCCGAGTATTACGCGCTCGAAGGATTGGGACAGCTGATTCAGACCATCGGCTTGGTGCGCGACCATCTAAAGCCGAGCCTCGATGTGATGGGCGCGGTGATAACTATGTTCGACAAAAGAAACTCCCTTTCCGACGCGGTGATGCGCGACCTCTATCAGTTTTTCCCCAACAAGATTTTTCGCTCGGTGGTGCCGCGGAACGTCCGATTGGCCGAGGCCCCGTCGCATGGCTTGACTGTCATGGAGTACGATGGGGCATCAACCGGCGCCAAGGCCTACGAACGCCTAGCCCGCGAGGTTTTGGGTTTTGAATCATAAATATGGTCATGAAAGGTCTTGGGCGCGGTTTGGGATCACTGATCCCGCAGAAACAGCAGGAGGCCGCCAGTGGGCCGGTGTCGGAAACGGGGCGGCAGGCCGGCGGACCGCGGTATGTGCCCGTCTCCGACATTCAGCCGAATCCCCACCAGCCGCGGGAGCAGTTTGGTCATCAACAGCTCGATGATCTGATTTCGTCGGTCAAGACTCACGGTATTCTCCAGCCGCTTATCGTCACCTCTCGGCCAGAGGGCGGTTATGAACTCATTGCCGGCGAGCGCAGGTTGCGTGCCGCGAAACTCGCGGGACTGCCGTCGGTTCCCGTGATCATACGGAACGCTAAGGAAATGGAAAAGCTGGAGCTGGCGCTTATCGAGAACATCCAGCGGCAGGATTTAAATCCTCTCGAAGAGGCCAAGGCCTACCGAAAACTTATTGATGACCACAACCTGACCCAGGAAGAGGTTGCTCGCCGGATCGGAAAGAGCCGCCCGGTCGTTGCCAACGCGCTGCGTCTTCTAACGCTGCCCGAGACGGTTCAGTTGGCCATTCGCGACGGAAAAGTCGCGGCATCAGCGGCGAGGACTATCGCTTCATTCGAGACTCCGGACGAACAGTTGAAGTTTTACGAGACCCTGGCGGCGGAAAAACTCACGGTGCGTGATCTCGAGGATCGTCTGCGCGAAAGAAAATCCGGTCATCGCGGTCCGCGAGCAATGAAGGACCCCAACCTCGAGGCGGCCGAGGAAGAATTGCAGCAGGCGCTGGGAACCAAGGTGAAGATCGTCAAGCGCGGGGAGACCGGCAGGATTGAGATCGCGTTCTATTCAGATGAGGAGCTAGCCGCGCTCCGCGAGAAGCTGACGGCATGAAACATGCAACATCATGCAACGTGGAATACAAGGCGGCCCCGAGAGGGCCGCTTTTCGAATGATACATGATGCGAGTTGCGAGTATCAACCCTTCTTTCTGACCGGCGGGAGCACCTGCTTCAGCCAATCGGCGAGCTTCTGCTTGCTGTGGACTTTTATTTTGTCGCGGGCGTTTCCGGTTTTGACGAACTTGAGCCAGTCGGGCGATGGTCCTTTGCGGTTCTTATCCAGGATGATCTCCACCATGTCCCCGGACTTTAGAGGAGTCCCGAGCGCCGACATCACCTCGTTGATCCGCGCTCCGGAACAGTGATTGCCGACCTCGGTGTGAATGGCGTAGGCAAAGTCCACCGGGGTGGCGTCCTCGGGGAGATCAATGACGTCTCCGTTGGGCGTAAAAACGAAGATGTGGTTGTGGAAGACGTCAATTTTCATGTCCTCCAGGCGGCGGAGGAATTGCCTGGAATCCTGGATTTCCCTTTGGATCTTGGCCAGCTCCTTGACCCAAGCCAGCTTCTCCTTGGCCAGACTGGCTCGCTTGCCGCCCTCGTCGTACTGCCAGTGGGCGGCGATGCCGTATTCGGCTTCCTCGTGCATCTCCGGGGTGCGGATCTGGATTTCGACGATCTCACCGTCTTCACAGAAAACCGTGGTGTGCAGGGACTGGTAGCCGTTGGGTTTGGGTTGAGCGATATAGTCCTTGATTCGGCCTTTCAATGGATGCCAGCGCTGATGGATGATGCCCATGGCCGCGTAACAGTCCCCGACGGTGGGGACAACGATCCGCAGGGCAGCCAGATCGTGAATTTTATCGATGTCCTTATCGTGGGTGAGAAGTTTTTTGTAGAGACTGTAGAGATGTTTGGTTCGGCCGTGAATCTCCAGGATTTTTATGCCGGCCATGGTTAGGTCCTGACGGGTTAATTTGCGAATACGCTCCAGATACTGAGTCTTTTTTGGGAGGCGTTCTTTAAGAAGTCCGGTAACCCAGGCGTATTCCTTGGGGTAGGCATGCTTGAAAGAGTGGTCCTCAAGGAGGCCGCGGATCTCACCCATGCCCAGCCGGTTGGCGATAGGGGCGTAGATGTCCAGCGATTCCAGAGCGATACGGCGTCGTTTTGTTTCAGGAACTACGTCAAGAGTTTCCAGGTTGTGGACTCGGTCGGCAAATTTGATGAAAATGGCCCGCACGTCTTGGGCCATGGCCAGGAACATCCGGCGCAGATTTTCCACATAGCGGTCTATGCCCCGATACTGGACTTTCCCCAGTTTGGTGACCCGTTCGACAAGTCCCAGAACGTCGTCGCCGAATTCCTTGTGAAGCTCCTGGCGCACTTCCTCGGGAGGCAGAGTGGTGTCTTCAAGCACATCGTGGAGCAGGCCGGCCAGAACCACTGAGATGCCCAGCTTCATTTCCGCCAGCCGGACGGCCGTGGCCAGGGGATGGTTCAAGTAAGGTTCACCAGTGATGCGGGTTTGTCCCTTGTGAGCCCGTTCGGCGAATTGGTAGGCGCGTCGAACCAGCGCCAGGTTGGCCGGCGATTCGCGATGGCGCAGCAGTCCGATAAGGGTTTCCAGGCGGGGTTCCATAGCCATAACGTCTTTTTCAGCATAACACGGCCTCAAATTAGCTCAAAATGGCCTAGTAGTCGGCTTTGTTGACAAATTTCTCGACCTTGTGCTACCTTACCGCCACCTCTCAAGGGGGAGAGGCGGTCATTTACACAACGAAGCCATCGAGAAGTCTCGATGCAAGGAGGAAAGTCATGGATATCGTGACCAGCCCCCGCATCGAGGCCATGGTCTTCGATGCGATGTTTACCCTGCTCTTGGCCAAGGGTTCACGGCGGAAAATGATGGCCAAGATATTCCTTAAGCACCTGCGTCGAATAGCCAAGCGCTTGGGTATCAAGTTCCGACCGAGCAAAGGGTTCGCGCGGCGTCTGATGCGGATCACCAAAAGGGTCCGCGAAGCAACCCCGCCCACCCGGGACTACGGTCGCGATTGGTCTCGAGTAAACCGGCGGATTGCCGCAGAGATGTTGGGCGTTTCTGAGGAACTAGTCCTCATGGAGGAGGGGCTGGCTATCCACCAGGAGGTCCTGTCCGACCCGGACCACTACGAGGTTCCGCGGAACATTCGGGAGATGCTCAAGCTCGCCAAGAAATTGGGTTTCCGCCTGGCCATCGCCTCCAACCAGAATGAAGCGGACCTCCTGCCGATGCTCGAGAAGCACAAGATCGGAGACTTCTTCGAGAAAGTGCTCTGCTCGGACAAACTGGGGATCTGCAAGCCGGACCCCGACTTCTTCAAGCGGGCTTACGCCGAGATCGGCGTCGCGTCGGAGTCAGTCTGCTACATCGGCAACAGCATCCGCAACGACCTGTCTGCCGCTTGGATCGGTTCTCGGGTAGTGCTCATCGACTACGACGGGGGCCTGAAGATCAATGAGACCGGCGGGGGTCTCTACCTGGTCAAGGTCGTACGCAACATCGAGGAGCTATGCGATTGGCTGGGGGAGCAGGCCAAGTCTCCGATCAAGGGGCCGGCCAAGGCGTCGGATGCGGCCGTTTCACGCAGGGCCGTAAACGAATAGGGCGGTACGCGCTTTTCCCCGCGCGCCGAGCGGACGAACGTTCTGCCCGGCGCTTTTTTTATCACCCGTACACGCCCTTGACATTTTTTTGCGGCTTTGCTATCGTGGGCGGCAGTGATGCTAGGGCGGGCGCAAGCCCATCCCAAAAACTCGAACGCTCCTCGGTTCTCGTTCCTTGAGCCGGGGAGCTTTCGTTTGTTGACAGGGGGTAGGGTATAGGGGGTAGGGAGTAGTTTGATATACTCAAAGCGGCGGGGATTGAGGCGTACCCTAGCATCACCAAGTTTAGGGGTTCACGCACTCGCCCCGCCATACGATAGGTTGTAGGGAGTAGAGTGTAGGGAGTAGATATAATAAAAAAGACCCCCGGTGGGGGTCTTTTCGTTTGATAATCAAGCGGTTTCGGCCGCTTGGGAATAATCGCACTCCTTACTGGAACAGCGGAGCGTTCCCTTGGCGCCGTAGACAATAAGCGAGCCGCATTTGGGGCATTTTTCTCCGGCGGGTTTTGACCACAGGGCGAAGTCGCAGTTGGGGTATTGGTTGCAGGCATAGAAATTTTTGCCGCGTCGCGTGCGCTTCTCCACGATCTCTCCCTTGCCGCATTTGGGGCAAGGAACGCCGGTTCCTTTCTGAAGCGGCTTGTGCCCTTTGCAGTCAGGATAATTGGTGCAGCGAAGATATTTTCCATACCGTCCCTCGACTATTTCAAGTTTTTCTTTATTGCATTCAGGGCAGATCTCTTCCGTAATAATCCGTTCCGCGGCCTCCTTGCCGCCCTCAGCAAGCGGGCGGGTGTTGCGGCAGTCGGGGAAACCGGTGCAAGCCAGAAATCTTCCAAATCGCCCCGTTTTGATGACCATCGGCTTTCCGCATTTGTCGCAGACCACGTCGGTCGGCTCTTCGGCGATTTCTTTTTTGATGATTTCCCCCTCTTTTTTCGCCAGCAGCGCGGAGAAAGGTTCCCAGAATTCGCGGACCACTGGCACCCATTTTTTTTCACCCTCGGCAATCCCGTCGAGGTCCTCCTCCATCTTGGCGGTGAACTGAAAATCCACGATCTCCGGAAAATGTTCGACCAGAAGATCATTTACCAGAAAGGCAATCTCGGTCGGTTTCAGGCGCCGGCCCTCGATACGCTCCACGTATCCGCGATCCTGGATGGTGGCAATGGTCGGCGCGTAGGTTGATGGGCGCCCAATTCCATGTTCTTCTAGCGCTTTGACCAGTGAGGCGTCGGAATACCGTGGAGGCGGTTCGGTGAAATGCTGTTTCGGTTCGACGGACTCGAGGGTCAGCGCGTCGTTTTCCTCGACTTTCGGCAGGAGCGTGTCTTTCTGGCCCTCGGGCGTGATTGCCAGGAAGCCGGGGAACTTCAGGACTGATCCGGTGGCGCGCAGCAGGTAGCTTGCCTTTGTTTTTGCGCTTTGGACGTCCACAGTGGTCGCTTCAAGTTCTGCCTCAGGCATTTGCGAGGCCATGGCCCGGCGCCAGACCAGGTCATAGAGTTTCCATTGGTCCGGGTCCAGGACATCCTTGAGCGCGTCGGGTGCGCGGCGCGCTTCGGTGGGACGGATGGCCTCGTGCGCTTCCTGGGCGAGTTTCGATTTGGTAGTGAAACGCCGCGGCGAAGGGAGGGCGTACTCATTGCCGAGCGCTTGCGCGAGATGCTCCGCGGCCTCGGTTAGGAATTTCTCCGACAGATTCACTGAATCGGTTCTCATGTAGGTGATGAGGCCCACGGATCCTTCGCCGGGAACGTCCACGCCTTCGTAGAGTCGTTGAGCAAACATCATGGTCTGCTTGGCGCTAAACCCAAGCTTGCGGTTGCCGTCTTGCTGAAGAGTAGAGGTGATGTAGGGTGGCGGGGGAGTGCGCCGGATTGTCTTCCGTTCGACGCGAGCCGCGCTGAAGGCTCCTTTTTTCAGGTCGTGGACCAGGCCTTCCGCCTGATCCGAGGAGGCGATGAAAAGTTTTTCCAGCGTATGACCATCGACCGCGTGGAGTTTGGCGGTAAAGGCGTTTCCATCCGGAGTTTTGAAAGTGGCCTCGATCGTCCAGTATTCTTGTTTGACGAACGTCTGGACCTCCCGTTCGCGTTCCACAATGAGGCGCACGGCCACTGACTGCACGCGTCCGGCTGAAAGCCCGCGGGCCACCTTGCGCCACAGGAACGGCGAGAGTTTGTAGCCCACCAGCCGGTCGAGGATTCTGCGCGCCTGCTGGGCGTCTACCATGCGCAGGTCGATGGACCGGGGTTTTTTGAACGCTCCGTCGATTGCCTCTTTGGTAATCTCGTGGAAGGTGATGCGTTTCACACGCGCCGGATCCGTGCCGAGGATCTCGGAGAGATGCCAGGAGATGGCCTCGCCCTCGCGGTCTTCGTCAGTGGCGAAGTAGATGGTTTTCGCTTCTTTTGCCGCTTTTTTGAGCTCATTCGAGGTTTTTTTGCTCTTAGTCGGGATGACGTAGCGGGGAGTGAAATCGTGTTCAAGGTCGATCCCCAGATCGCTCTTGGGAAGATCCCGGATATGACCAAACGAGGACTTCACCAGAAAGTCCTTACCGAGGAAACGTGAAATTGTTTTCGCCTTGGTCGGCGACTCTACGATGACCAGGTTTTTTGCCATGAGGATAACCATTACGAACTACGAACTTTTACGAATGTACGAAGAATGATTCGTACATTGGTACTCATTTGTAGTTCGTAATGGTTTCAAAGTGAAACTGTAGCAACATACGGTCTGCGGTCTCGACTGTCAAGTGTTGACGCACTTTTGACGCACCTCGAGGCGTCATCTGGCAATTACATAGTGCATCCCGGGAAGCGAGCGGATTTTGCCTTTCATTTCCATCAGCGTGAGCGAGGCGGTAACCGTTGATATGGGGAGTCCGGCGGTGCGGGCCAGGGCATCGACATGAATCGGCTCGCGCGAGAGATGGGGGAGAAGGGCTGCCTCTTCCTTGGTGTCAGGATGAATCGCCCGGACCTCGAGCATTTCCGGCAGGCGGTCGAGCGACAAGGCGTCGAGCACATCGTTGGCCTCGGTCACCGGTCTGGCGCCCATCTTTATCAGGTTATTAGGCCCAGCCGAGGTTTCTCGGGTTACGTCTCCGGGCACGGCAAAGACCTCGCGGTTTTGCTCGAGCGCCGAGCGGGCGGTAATCAGCGATCCGGAATCGTCGGCCGCCTCAATGACCAGAACTCCCAGCGACAAGCCGCTGATCACCCGGTTGCGGAAGGGAAAGTTGCTCTTGAAGGCAATCGAACCGATGGGGAACTCCGAGATTACGGCGCCGCCGGCATCCAGAATTTTTTTGGCCAGATAGCGGTTTGACGAAGGATAGAGCGAGGCGTCGTCTATTCCCGAACCAAGCACGGCCACGGTCCTGCCACCGGCCGCCAGCGCCGTTTCGTGAGCTAAGGAATCCACTCCGAGCGCCAGTCCGGAGACGATAGTGAGACCCGAACGGGCCAGGGGCGCGACCATCTCCGGAGTGACCTGCCGGCCGTAGGGCGTGATCCGGCGGGTGCCGACCACGGCTAAGGTCAGCTCCTCGGGTTCGTTCATTTTTCCCCGGACAAAGAGGAGCGGCGGCGGGTCGAAGATCTGAGTCAGAAGTTTGGGATAGTTCGCGTCGCCGAGGGCCAGAAGACTGATTCCGGCGGAGCGGGTTTCTTCGAGTTCGGTTTCAGGATTGCAGCGGGCGCGAAAGGCGGCAAATTCAGCGGAGAGCGCCGGTTCAATGCCGGCTCCGGCGATTTGCGGAGCCGATGCCCGCCAAACCTCCTCCATGGTCGGGAAGGCACGGATTAGTTTCATCCATCGTTTGGGTCCGAATTTTCCGAAGCGGGAAATAGCCGCCCAGAAAGCGGCATCCCGCGAATCATTGACGGAAGCGGCGGTCGGCAGTGGAGTGGCGGAATCCGAGGAGAAGATCATTGGTGGAAAAATCAGCTCGGATTTTTTTTGTTGTACTCGGACATGGCATCCGCTATGCCGTCGCGCAGGGCATGGATCACGGCTTGGGTGGCGCGGCTTACCGCTTGATCAATGCGCTTGCGTTCGGTTTTGGTGAATCTGTCGAGCACGAAAACCTCGGTCGGCGCCGACCTCGGTCCATCGGGGGCAATGCCCAGTCGGAATCGGGGAAAATTACTGCTCTTCACAGCTTCGATAACGGATTGAACGCCTTTGTGACCGGCGCTGGATGCGCCGGCGACGATGCGCAGAGTCCCCAGAGACAGATCGAGATCGTCGTGGATGGTCCAGATGTCGGCCGGAGCCAGCTTCCAAAACCTGGCCGCCGCGCCGACGGCCTCTCCGGAGAGGTTCATGAAAGTCGTCGGCCTCACGAGGACAACCTCTTCACCTTCGATGCGTGCCTTAACCGTTTCGGCTTTGAATTTTTTGGCCGCCGTCCAGCGAGAATCAGACGCCAGCACTTGCCGCAGAGATTCGACGACTTCAAACCCGACGTTGTGCCGAGTGCTGTCATATTCGCGTCCGGGGTTTCCCAGACCTACGATGAGTTTCATATTAGTTTTAACGTTTCGGCGGCTTGACTGCCTTGGCCAGTATTCTCACGGGCGTGCCGACCAGGTCAAATTGTTCGCGCAGCCGGTTTTCAAGATAGGAAAGGTACGAAGGATGCAGTGTCGTTTTCTCTCCCCGCACCGCCAGAAGGAAGGTCGGCGGTCGGGTGTCAACCTGTTTCATGGAATAGATGTAGGGATGCCTGACGCCGCGGCCGGCCCGCGGTTTTTGGCGGGACAGGGCCTGGCGGAAAAAGGAGTCGAGTGTCTTGGCGTCAATGGCGTTCTCCCAGCGGGATTTGGCGGCCAGGGCGTCGTCGTAGAGCGCGCTAACTCTCTCGCCGGTTTTGGCCGAGACAAAGCGGATAGGAGCGAAGGAAAGATGGGGCAAGCTCAGGGAAAGATTTTCTTCCGCGCGCAGCATGGTTTCTGATGTTTTTCCGGGGACCAGATCCCATTTGTTGGCTACGACAACCACTGCCCTCATCGATTCCTGGATAAGCTCTCCCAACGCCCGGTCCTGCATGGTCACCTCTTTCGAGACGTCGAGGACGAAGAAAACCACTTCGGCCCGTTCCATAGCCAGAAAGGAGCGCTCCACCCCGGATCTCTCCAGGCCGGGAGCGACCCGTGCCCTGCGCCGGATGCCCACGGTGTCGACCAGAATGAAGGGCTTTTCGTCTTTGATCACCAGCGTGTCGGCCGGTTCTCGGGTGGTACCGGCGATGGAGGAGACGATGGCCCGCTCTTCTCCCAAAAGAGAGTTTAGGAGCGACGATTTCCCAACGTTGGGCTTGCCGACGATGGCGATTTTTGCAGCCTCGCCGGGGTGGCTCGTGGCGACTTCTGGAAAACGAGAAACAACCAGATCAAGCAAGTCGCCGACGCCCGAACCGTTGGAGGCGGAAACCGCGAGTGGCGCCCCCATCCCCAAACGGAGCCAATCTCGGTCGCCGGCCTTGCGGCGGAATCGAGGGTTGTCGGCTTTGTTACCGACCAAAATTATCGATGCGCCTTTCCGCCGGTGGAGCGTCTTGGCCAGTAAGGCGTCCTGCGGCAAGGGGCCGGTTTGCAGGTCGATGATCAGAAGAATGAGGTCGGCCTCGCCCATGGCCAGCTCCGCCTGGCGAATGACATTTACCTCGATATCCGACTCGGGAGAAATATCCAGTCCACCGGTATCCACCAGAGTTAAGGTTACGCCTCTCCAGGTCGTGGTTCCGAAATTCCGGTCGCGGGTCGTTCCGGGGAGCGGCGAAACCAGGGCCTTAGATTCTTCGAGGATGCGATTGAAGAGCAGGGATTTGCCGACATTTGTCCGTCCGACGAGGACTATTGCCGGTCCCAGTTTTGGCAGCTGTGTTTTCATGTGAAAGGTTTCCTTATTCCGACGACGAATCCTGAGATTTTCCCAAAATGATCAGGAAGTCGGGTCGAACGGAGTTCGATACTGAAAGCCAATCGGGGATGGTGGCCGCCGCCTCGGCATCAAGCAGATCGGCCAGGATTTTCAGCTCTTTCTTCTTGGCGCCGGAAGTCAGATCGTAGACGACGCTTCGCTGGTAATCGCGTCGGGCCGCGTTGCCGTAGGCCACGACCTGGTAGCCGCGCTCGCGGAGGGTCAGAGAAGTGCGGTAGGCCAGACCTTCGATGGAAGTGCCGTTCTGGATTTCAAGGCGCGGCGTTTCTTCTTGTCCGGCGATGGCCCGGGTGTCAAGAATCGAGCGGGCGATGCTTTTCAATATTTCACCGGTCCCGTCGGACGGCTGGAGAACGAAGGCGCCGTCGTAATTGGCAGCGACGAGCGGTCCGCCGGGAGCATCATCCAGGACGCGATGAACTATTTTGTCAGAATCCAATTCTCGGGCCAGATCCACCAGGCGGATGATTTCCCGGAAATCTATGTTGGTGGCCACGTGTTTGGACAGGGCGTCAATGATGCTCTTGATTTTTCGCGGATTGGTCAGGGTTCCGGCCGAAAGCATTTTGTCGCGGAGAGCCAGGAGCACCTTTTGCTGTCGCCTGGCGCGGGCGAAATCCGATCCTTCGCCGTTCGAGCCATGGCGGCTCCTGGCGTAGATCAAGGCTCGTTGGCCATCCATGGTCTGCAGTCCGGCATCAAAGCGGACCGTTTGGGTCAGATCGTCGTTGGTTGGAAAGTAGGAATCACTGAAGGATCGTTCGACATTGATGGAGACGCCGCCCAGATCATCAATCAGTTTGCGGAAGCCGGCGAAGTCCACCCGGACAAAATAGGGGACCGGAACGCCGAAGGCGCCTTCCACCGCGCGTCGCGCCGCGTCTCCGCCGCTGCCCGGCTTGTCCGCTTCGGCAAAGGCGTTGGCATTGTTGATTTTTCGCCAGCCGTACCCCGGGATGTCGACTAAGAGATCGCGGGGAATGGACAAGAGCGCCGCCCGGTTGGTTGAGGGTTTGATCGAAGAGAGAATGATGGTGTCGGTGAGATACGGCCCGTTGTGGCCTGCCCCGCCCATGCCCAAAAGGAGAATGTTGACCCGGTCGTCGCCTTCGCCCACCAGTGATTTCTCGGCTTTGACCATGATCTGGCCGACCCTGCTGATTAAGGCCAGGGGCGAGAAAGCGTCAACGGTCTCGTTCGGGGCAACGGATCCTAGCCCGCCAGAGATCCCCTGCCAGAGGGCCAGCCCGCTGATCACAGAAAGAGCCGCCCAACGCCGCTTCCGGCGGCGAGTGCGGACCTCAGGCGGAACCTCTCTAGGGTCGAGCAGATTTACTTTGGGGAGGTCGTCCATAGGCTTCTTCCTATTATGAGACTGTAGAAAAACTCCATTTCTGCTGCGATCACGCTGTTCCTGCCTGCCGGCAGACAGGCGAAAGCGAGTTCTTCTACAGTCTCATTATAGAGGAGCATCTTACTCTTGGCCACGATTAAATCAAAATCCCGCCTTGAATGGGCGGGATTTTGGTGGACGCACCTGGATTCGAACCAGGGACCTCTGTCGTGTGAGGACAGCGCTCTAACCAGCTGAGCTATACGTCCGAACGGGCCAACTGTAGCACAAATCAGCCTCCCGGGCAATAATCGGGGGTTTGACGGAGGGGCGAATAGAAGATATTA
>Ga0155401_105_pt1 | contig 27667 bp, 18 predicted proteins | sample RifCSPhighO2_02_FD_106369 | JGI IMG/M metagenome (GOLD analysis project Ga0155401, IMG submission 106369) | Candidatus Uhrbacteria bacterium RIFCSPHIGHO2_02_FULL_57_19
GGTGTTTGCTATCCAACAGCGACACGAACGACCAGCTCCGCGGACGGTCCTACAGTAACCGTTTGCTAGTATCTACTGCGGTTCTTGCCTACTTCTTGCCTACTTCACCACCACGCCCCGGCCGCTGGCCACCGGATCGCCTTCGAGGTTGGAGTCGAGCTTGGGCGCGGAGCGGGTCAGATGACTCTGATTGCCGAGGTCGTCGGCGTCGAAAGTAACGGGATCAGTCAGCTGGATAAGCGAACCAACGTTCTCCAGAGCCGGCGTCACTGACACCTCGAAGTTGGCGCCGAGACCAGCGATGGAGGTGGGCATGCGGTTGATTGTCCAAGTAATTCGTCTGGTTTCCGGGTCATAACGCACCTCCCCGGCGTCGGCCAGGACCTTGTTGGTCCAGGTCACACCCTCGGGCAAAGTAGTGGCCACCACCAGGTTGGACAGTTCGTGAAGGGAGTTGGAGAAGCTCCAGAAAACGCGGAGACTGGTAGTCTCGCCGACCTTCGGCGGAAGCGGCCCGGTGCCCATCGGTATCTCGTCTTCGTTGTAGTAGCGCGCGCCGGAGGATAACCGAGCATCGGAGTTGATTGGAAAATCCAAAGTACCGGTGCGCACCGAACGGTCAACCTTGCGGCTTCCGATCGAGCCGATCTGGGTTTCGATCCAGGCGCCTATCCGATAGCTGGGGTCCTCGACGGCAAGCGGCGCCTCGGCTAGCTTGACCGAGAGATCAATCGTCCCCTCGGCCCCAGGGGCCAGATTCCCCAGCACGGCGATTTCTTTCTTGGTCCAGCGGACGACCTCTCCCTGGCGCTTTCCTTCGTTCTCATCCACCAGCGTATCCCAGTCAATCACTGATTTTCCGTCGTCCTCCGGAGAGGCATCCAGATTGAGCGCCAGCTCCACGTTCTTGATCGCTTCCGTCCCCTCGTTTTCATAAACCAGCGAAAGGCGCAGGGTATCTCCGAAATTCACCGGCTGGCCCTTGTTCGATCCGTTAATGATCAGCGTGGTCCGTAATTCCCCGCCGATGATCTGTATTGTGGATGAGGCGACGACGTAGACGGCCAGGGGCTTGTCGGCAGTAAGCCGCCCGACAACCGCGGAAAACTCGGCCGGCCCGCCGGCTTCGGCGGCGAAAGCGCCGCGGACGCTTAGTGTCCCCGAACCGCCGGGCGGAATCTCGCCGATCTTCCACAGATCATTACCTTCGGAAACCGCCGGCTCGGACGCGTGGAACAGGAAATGTTCCGGATAAACCGCTTTCACCGCGGCCTCGGAGATCGGCGACTCTCCAGTGTTCTCGTAACTGAGCGAATAGGTGACCTCGTCGCCGGGAAGCGCGGACTCCGGAAGACTACTCGAAGCGGTAACCGTCGAGGAGACGATCGGCGCCGAGTAGGAACCGACCGATTGGAATTCCGAATTGAAATTGGCCGGGATGTAGGTGGCAAAGGCCTGGAGCCCGGAGGTTTCGCCCAGTCCGCCGGTCACTCGGCCGCGCAGACTGATCCGCCCGCCGCCGCCAATCGGAACGCTGCCCAGTACCCAACGGTTACCCTCGGTCGGGGCCGGTTCGGCTTCTGTGACCTGGAAGCTGTCGGGAACGGTGAGCACGATCTCTAATGAACCGATGGGCACCTGTTCGCGATTTTCATAACGAACGATGAAGGTCACCTCCCGGCCGGAAACCAGACTGTCGGGTCCGGAGAGCGACAAGGCCACGCCCGCGCCGCGAAATTTGTCAAAAGGTTTGAAAACAAAAAACCCGGCCCAGGCCGCCGCGGCCAGCATGGCGAAGAAAGCGACCAAAAGGATAAGGATATTCCGCGTCCGCCGGCTTTTGGTTTTTTCCAAAACTGTCAGATCAGGAAGCTTGCCGTCGTCGCCCTCGTATATTTCCCGCAGTTCCTCTTCCATGGTTTCCTGCTTGGCCGCTTCCTGCTTCATCTTTGTTTTATCACTCTGTTTATCCTCCGGCCGCGGCAAGGTCTCCTGCGATTCCGGATCAAAACTGACCGGACCTGCTTCCGGCGTTTTTTCTTCCTGAATTTTTTTCCTCTTTGATGCCATGGCTTATCGAGCTGTAATTATTGCTCCGATAAAGACATCCCCAGTCTCGGGGAGAAGAACCGACTGTTCCAAATTGCGCTCCCGCGGCGTCTGCCAGGCCAGGCGCAGACCCGAGGGCAGTCGGAGAACGGTGGAAACGCGCCGGCGCTCGGCGCCCGGCTGATGCCAAACGGTCAACCGCCATCCGGCAACCGACTGGCCGCGGACCAGGCGCTTGGCTTTTTCAACCGCGCCCCGAGGCGGTTCCGGCAGGGCCAGGCGCAGCGGCAGACGGTAGATAAAACGGATGACCTTGGTTTCTCCCGGATCGAGAATCATCCAATTGCCGAAGACCGACTTGCCGAATTCTTCGGTGACCCTGGTTCCGCTCGCGGGATCAATGCCCACCTCATGTTCAATCTCGGAGAGCGTTCGATCTTGTTCGTAAACCGGATCGGCTCCCTCGAACTCGCCGGCCGGCGGCCCGCCGAAATCCCCAGTCACCGAAAGGAGCTCACTGCCTTTGGGGACGTAAAGACGGAGGTAGCTGAAGTTGCGTACGCCGGTCATCGGCTTGCCGGCGACCCCCGAATGGGTGCGGCGGATGACCACCGTGTCAATAACCGACCCGTCGGCGGCTACGGCCGACTCATGTTCGACGGCCTCGTCAATGACCTGGTCGGTCTTCTCTCCGCCGATGTTGGCAGTGACCAGCCCCAGAAAATCGCCGTCACTTTGCGGGATGCTTCCATCCCAGCGGCGGTCGCGGATGACCTTCTGGACCAGGGGGTCGTTGGAGTAGATAAGCAGGCGCTTGCTCCTGAGGGCGTCGCCCAAAACCCCGGCCGCCTGCAGAAAGCGGTCGGCCGGAAGGACTGACAACCGTTCGATAACGGCGGCAGCCAGCTCGCTGATGATTGATTTAGGACGACCGCCGGCTCGGGCCTCGGGCGATTCCACCTCGTCTTCGATGGCCGAGAGGGCGTTCTCCGCGGTAAAGATTCGTCCGTCAGCCACGGTCACCGGACCGACGACGCGGAGCAGTTCCGGGAGCAGCGCCGAATTCACGGCGATCACCCCGTCGGTTGAAGGTCCGCCGCTTTTTTCATAAAACCACTGCAGTTTCCGCGCGGTTGTCGGATAATCGGGAAACCAGTTGGCGTCATGAAAAAACCATCGGCCGGTGAGGAGCCGCAAGGGCTCGGGTGGAAGAACCAAAGCTTTGAGCTGGCCTTGGAGATCGTAGGTGCCTCCGGGAGGTGTCACCAATCGCTCGACAGCTCCGCGGCGGACGGAGAGTTCGGCGAAGCTGCCCATGAATCCGCCAGTCGGCCGAAGCTCGCTGGAATTCTGAAAAACGATGAGATAGCGGCGCTGGCCGTCGCGGCCCAAAAGATTCATTACCGCCTCGGAGAGCGGGACCAGATCGCCAAACGCGGCTTCCACCGAGTCAACGCCGCTCCGCAAGGCGGCCAGAGTTTCGGCCTGGGCGCCGGGAAGGGAATGCGCAGGGAGCGCGGAGAGAGCCGCGGCCGCGGCGGTGACGGCAGGCAAGGCGGCGTCGACGGCGTTGCGCACCACGGTGATTTTGTAAATGACGTTGGTCTCGTCGCCCATCCGGCGAATTTCGGAGGACAATGACGCGGCCGCCTCGGAGAGGACGGCGCCGGAGGCCAAAAGAGTTTCGCTGGCCTGAAGCGACTTCCGACCTCCGGGAACCAGGCGGGCCAGCTCGCGGGCCGCCGCCGGCAGGCGCCGCAGTTCGGCTTCGGCCTCGAGCAGGGCGGCTCGCCCTTGTCCGAACTCGCGCTCGGCCTTCCCCAGATCGGCGGAAGCCGCCAAAACTGCTGCCTGGCCTAAGTGGCGGGTAGCTCTGCGTCCGGAATTGACAATGCTGGCCTTGCTGGCGCGAATGGCCGAGGCGGCCGAGAAGGCATGCAGGGGAACGGAAAAGAGGATTGCCAGAAGGACAAAGGGGGCGACGGCCCGCGGCCAGCCCGAAGGCAGGGAAAGAAAGCGCCGTAAATCCCGGGACGACCGCCGTTCTCCTGGCCCAGGAACGGCCAGAACACCGGAGGAGACGATCCTCGGGCCGACTTCCATATCCTCGTTCTCGTCCCTCCAGGGAGTCAGGCGGCGCAGGGCATCGATAGGCAACGAAGCCAGACGGCCGGTAAGCCCGGCGGCGCCTTCGACCGCGTCCAGATAGGCCTCAAGCGTTACCGCCGGCAAACGGATCAGAAACTCAAAAGTCGAGGCCACTGGCGCCCGGACGCGGACCACAAAATTCGGCTGGCTTCCGGGGTTAAGTTTCCAGGACTCCCCGATTCTAGGGAGGGCCGCCGGGGCGGACCTGGCGGCCCGCAAATCATAGACCGGCGCCTGAGGCGTGAGGCGCAAAACGTGCGGGGAAGGAGATGACAGCGGCGAGGATTGGACGGAAAGCGAACCTGGCGGCCGAACGGTCTCTGGAGCCGGCCCAAGGAGAGCTCGGACGGCGGACGACGGATCGAACTCGCCTACAGGCAGTTTCAAACTCGGCACCAACGAATATCCGGCTGTGGTCGGGCCAATGACTGTGAGGCGCGAAAATTTTCTACGACGCGCGGCCCACGGAATCCGCTTCGGTTTAGATGTCTTTTTTCGTTTCGCCGGACGCAAAATCCTCCCCGGCTTCCTGGCCGCTTTCCTCACCGGCTTTTTAGAGGCCTTCCTCCTTTTCATAGATTCTGATAAACATTCCGCGTCGCAATGGCCGCCGTTCTCCAGGAGTACCGAGACGCTTGTTCACGTCCCCGGGTGATTAGTTCCCGCCGCAGGGATTCGACGGACAGCGCCTCGAGAATGACTCGCGCCATTTCATCCGCGCGCTCGGGATCAAAATACTCTGCCGCTTCTCCCAGCACTTCCGGAAGCGCCCCTCCGCGACTCGATACCACCGGAATTCTCCGAGCCATGGCCTCGAGCGGAGTCAGACCAAATCCTTCAACGAGCGACGGAATGACGAACAGTCGCGCCGAGGCGTAGAGATCTTCCAACTCCTCATCACTCGGACTTCCGACAAACCGTACGCCGGCGCCACTCATCCGTTTCAATCTTTTGAAAAAGCAATCGTCGTTCCCGGCAATTACCAGTTCCGCGTCCGGAATTTTTTTTCTGACCTCCGCCAAGGCTTCAAGCAACCGTTCCAAATTTTTGTGAGGATAGGCATTGCCGACGTACAGAATCCGATTCGCTTTCGTAGTCCCTGAGTTTATCGAAGGGCTACCTTCTGAAACGCCTTCCGGAATCACGACGACCTTCTCTTTCGAAATATGAAACCTTCCGATGATTCTCCGCTTAGTGTACTCCGACGGCGCGATGATCTTCCGCGCTCGACGAACGGCACTCCCGATAACCAGACGATGTCCGAATGACTTGACCGCGTAGCGCAACGGACCGAGTGTGCTCGCCCTCCGCGACGGATGGTCGAAAAGAATCAGATCGTGGACTGTGAGCACGAAAGGTGTTCGCACTCCTAGCGGCACGTTCCAGTGCGGAAAATGCACGAGGTCCAGCCGCTCGCGGTCAATGATCCGCGGCATCCGCAGTTGCTCGGCGATCGTATACCAGCGGATGTCCGCGATGACCGGCCGGAACCGCTGGGAGTTCTCCGAAAGGAACCGCGCGAGCCGGCGCGAGCCGAGAGGACGTAAAAAAAGAACGTACGAGTTCTCGGTGTCCGTCTCCCCCAGATGCCGGACGAGCTCTTCGGTATATCGTCCAATCCCGCCTGGCGTCCCCACAAACCGCGCGTCAATTCCGATGCGCATAAAAAAAGAATATCACATCCGCAGACAGGCGAGAAGGCGTGCGGGCTCGCCAGGGGATGCCCAGGCGGCGGCGCGCTCGAGGCCGCGGCGGGCGCAGGACTCCGCGAGGGACGGATTCCCCAAAAGCGCGGCCATGGCTTCCCTCAATGTCGAAAGGTCGTAGGGATCAACCAGCAAGCCCGCGTCGCCGACGACTTCTGGCAGCGACCCGGCGTGCGAAGCGACCACCGGCGTGCCGGCGGCCATGGCTTCCACGACCGGAAGGCCGAATCCTTCGTAGAAAGACGGGTAAACGAAGACCGACGCCCAGGAGAGAAGTTTCCGTTTCGTCTCTTCGGTCACCGCCCCCATTCTGCGAATGCGCTCTCCGACCGGAGAGGCCTGGATGGCCCGGTCGACCTCCCCGGCCCCCCACCCATCCGGTCCGGCGATGATCAGTATGAGCTCGGGGAAGCTGCCGGCAAGACCCTCGAAGGCCTTGACCAGCCCCAGGACATTTTTGCGGCGCGTCACCTCTCCCAGGAACAGGATGACCTGTTCTCTTTTTATCTGCGGGTATTGCCCGGGCGCGATCGCCGGCGGAACGACGAAAATCTTGCCCTCGTCCTCTCCGTAGAGATCAATCAAGTCGCGCTTGGTGTTCTCCGAGACGGCAATGATCCGGTCGGCGCGCTCCGCGAGCGCGCGGGGGTTCACCATCCGGTGCCAGACTCGTTGGCGCGGAGAAAACCACGAGGGGTTGACCTCGAAGGAAAGGTCGTGAAAAACGACTGCGACCTTGGCTCTTGACGAAAATGCCGCGAAGTTGGGATTGGGAAGAATGAACCAGTCGGGATCGCCGACCAGCGTGTCGAGATGCGGTCGTCCGGCCAACGCCAGCCGCGCGTTCAGTATCTTGTTGGGAATCCTTCCGGCGATAACCCTCGCCCCGTCCAAACCAGCCAGATCAGCGTCGCGCGCGCCGCTCCGGCTGTTGATCCATAGGGTCACATCCTCCCCGGCATCCTGAAGCGAACGGATGATCCCCCGGCTAGCGAAGCGAACCCCGCCGGGGCGGGGTTCCAAAAGCGGTCGGGCGTCGACGACGATCTTCATACAAGCGGCTGATGCGCGCGGAGACGAATCGTCTCTCGGTCCTTCCAGGACTGTTCCACAAACTGTTTCATCTTTTCTTTGAATACCGACGCGTCAAATTGCGCGGCGTGGGCGCGAATGCGTTTGGAATCATAACGCGAAGGATCAAAACGAATGACATGGTGCGCCAGATTTTCCCAGCTTTGGTCTTCAAGAAACTCACCGGTGATGCCGGGCACGATGGTCTCCGTCGCGCCTCCTTGAGGCAAGGCGATAACCGGCCGACCGCTGGCCATGGCTTCGATGGCCGTGATGCCGAAATCCTCGATGTGCGGATGGATAAAGGCCAGAGCCGAACGGTAGAGCTCGGCCTTCGTTGACTCACTCACCTTTCCCAAAAACTCGACATTCGGCTTGGCGATCTCCCGCAGGTTCTCGAGCTCCGGTCCCTCACCGAATACTTTGAGCGGGATGCCGAGCTTGGAGAAGGCGCGGACCACCAGATCAAACCGCTTGTAGGGCACGAGCCGTCCGCCGACAAGGTAGAAGTTCCCCGGCCGCTCGGCGACGGAGAAATTTCCGACGTCCACCGGCGGATGGATGACCTCGGCCGTCCGGCCGTAGTACTTCTCGATGCGCCGGCGCACGGTCTGGGAGTTGGCGACGAACTTGTCCACCCGCTCGGCCGCCGCGCGGTCCCACATGCGTAGGTACGAGAGCACTGGCGGAAGCGCGAGTTTCACGATCCCCGGACTGCGGAGATCCTCCACATACGAGTGCGTGTCTGTCCAGAGGTAGCGGGTCGGGGTGTGGCAGTAGGAAATGTGCACGGCCTCGGGACTCACGATGACCCCTTTGGAAAACGCGGAGGAAGAGGAGAGCACGAGATCGAAATCCGAAAGATTGTGCGATTCGGTCGCCGCCGGCATGAGCGGCAGGTACCAGCGGTAGTGGCGGAGTCCGCCGGGAAGCTTCTGGATGAAGGTGGTGCGGACGTCCCATTCCAAAAACGCCGGGTGGGCGCGATCCCGGTCGTGGAAGAGAGTGAAGGTGGGCGCCTCCGGCCAGGCGTCGTGGAACGCCCGGAGCACCCGCTCGGCGCCGCCTTCCTGTGCCAAAAAATCATGGACTAAAGCGATCTTCATTAGTATGGGTCTATCGCCGAATGCCATTTTGACTGCAACGGCGCAATTTCGGCCATAATCGCTTCAAAATTTTTCAGCTTATCTTACAGATAAACCTCAAAATTTATTCAGCGATTCTGTCTCGAAATTCCGCCGTTTCGTCTCAAAAGCCTTTCGGCGACAGACCCATGAGACTGTAGCACGAGACAAAAAAAAGAAAAGCCCGAGGACTTTCCTACACTATCCACTTTACTCTATTCCCTCTTCTAATACGCTCCCTTCTTCCGGAACACCGCTGCGGGCGTGCGCATCAAGATGGAAAGGTCGAGCTTGGAGGACCAGCGCTCGATGTACGAGACGTCGAGCGCGACTTCCTCATCAAAGGAAAGATCGGCGCGGCCGGAAATCTGGGCCAGGCCGGTGACTCCCGGCTTCACGATCAGCACCCTGCGCTGATGCGGCTCGTACTTCTCGACCTCCTCCGGCAGGTGCGGACGCGGACCGACCAGCGACATGTTGCCGATAATCACGTTGATGAACTGCGGCAGTTCGTCCAGCGACCAGCGGCGGATGAAGCGGCCGACGCGGGTGACTCGCGGGTCCTCCTTAATCTTGGGCACCGGACCGGGCCGCTCGGAAAATTTCTTAACTTCCTCCCATTCCTCATGCGCTCCCCGTTTCATCGAGCGGAATTTGAAAAAGGTGAAGGGCAGTCCGTACTGGCCGATTCGTCGGTGGACGAAAAAAAACGGACCGGGCGAATCAAAAACAATGGCCAGAGCTACGACCAGCATCACCGGAAGCGACAGCGCCAACAGGATCGTTCCGAAAACCAGGTCAAAAATCCTTTTATACACCCGGCCCCAGCCCTCAAGCGGGGTCTTTTTGATTTCCACCAGGGGGACGCCGGCGATGGCGGTGACGTCCAAGGCCGCGCGGCGGGCGGCATAAAGATCCGCGGAGTATCGGACGGTAAGATGCAGTTCGTCGGAAATTTCCAGAATCCGTCGGAGTTCGTCATCCGATGGCCGAGGGTTGACGAGAATAATCTCGTCCAACTGAGTCTCCGCAGCCAGCTTCCGCAGATCGGCGGCGGCCTCCGAGGTGAGCGAGTCGTGGCGCTTGACCAGCCGGTAGCCGGCCTCGGGATGTTGGCTGATCTCGCCGCCGACGGCCTCGGCGGCCCTTCCGGAGCCGACCAGCACCACGCCTCGCGAACCAACGCCTCGCCAGAAAAGGTCGCGCTGAATCAAGCGGATGGTCAGCCGGGCGGCGCCGACCAAAAGAACCGACAGCGCCCAGACGGCCAAAACGATAAAACGCGAAGCGAAAAATTCGCGGCTGAAAAACAAGACGGCAATCACCGCCATGGTTCCGGTGGAACAAGCAGCCACTGTCTTGGCCAATTCATCCACGATCCGCAACCGGGGAAGATACAGTCCGGAGAAGGCAAAGATGGCAATCCAAACGATCCCCAGGGCCAAAGCCAAGGTAATGTATTCATCAAAAGAAATGATCTGAGTCGCCGGCCGAAAATCGGCGAAGGTGGTGAAACGCAAAAAATAGGCCGTCGTCGCGGCCCCAATCAATGCCAGATAATCCGCCGGCAGGCGGACAAACAGAAAAAAAAGTTCCAATCTCCTCATACCTTCAAGAATCCCCAAGCGAGCCTGTAAGCCGAATTCTGTACCCCGCCGAAGGCGGGGTGATGGCCATCTCTCTGGGACCCCGATTGCTCGGGGCCTCGTGCCTCCGAAAATGGAGTTGCACCGGGTAGGTGTTTTCCACGGCGCCTCTCTCGAGGCTGCTCGATAGTATCGAGCAGCATCCCAACCACCAGCACTTATTCCGGAGACCGGAACAGTATGCGGACCATCGGGATGCGGTCCCGCGTGGGCTCTTACTTTACCCCGCCGATTCCTCGGCAGAGCTATCCCCATCTCACCGTGAGGTGAGGCGGGGCCCACGATTTCACCCTTACTCGACCTGGTAGTAGTCCTTCGACTACGCTCAGGATCTCGCCCTCGCTTGCGCTCGGGCTCGAGCGGTTTGTTTTCTGTTGCACTTTCCGTGGCCTCGAATCGCGGACGAACGCTGATCGACTACGCGGATTGACGCTGAACGCGTCCCTCTGCGACATGTCATCCAGGCGTACCCCACGTCTCTTGGGCCCGTCGCCGTTAGCGACTACCTCTTCCGAAAGCTTGCGCTTTCGATGGTGTTCGGACTTTCCTCTCCGACGTACGTCGGAGCGGCCATCCGGCTCCCTCGGGGATTGCTGAGGGCTGCGGAAAAATACCAGAATTTAGCTCATTTGTCAATGTTCGTGCCTTCATCCTATCAAAGAATCAAAAAGCCGCCCACCAAAAAAGCGCGGATTCCGCTGATTTGAGCTGATCCCGCGGATTCCGAATCCGCGTAATCCGCGCTCTTAATACTTCTTCCACCCCCACAGATGCCCGATCAACCCTAGGGAGACAGCGGTAAGGATAATCGTCGACTCGTGGATCCAGACGCCGTAGGCTAGAAGCACCCAGCCCGAGATATGAAACCCCAGGTTCACCGGATGCTCATGGACGAGCATGAGCTGTCCGAGCGGCGTTTTAGTGAGTTCCTTCTCCATCCCCCAGACGGCCAGCGACCCGACTATCGGCAAACCCAATCCGAAGATGGCCGCCCAGTACCAGTTGTTCTGCCAGAGAAAATAAAGCGCCCAGATAATCCCCAACGCGTGGAGAACTACATTTACCGGATGGGCGTGCCCAACCAGGACTCTCTGAAATTTTGTCATATCCTCCTTTTTATTTAATGACACCTTCACTATAGCACACGATTGCGCTTTCGTCAGCGAAGACCCGTCTTTTTTCGAACTTCGGTCATTGTCGCCCTGGTCATTGTTCGTACTCTGGATCCTCCGCGTTTGAGAACTGATCGAACCTTAGCCGGATTCTTAAGCAAAGATGCGCGCTTCTTCCGGAAATCAACAAAGTGTTCCGCGATCCGCGCGGCAATTAGGTCCTTGAGGTCTACATACCGGATCGAGCCGTCGCGGTAGGCAGCCTCGACGCGACGCGCGTCCTCGGATGTCCCGAACTCGCGCAGAAGTGTCATCAAGTTAGTTACTCCAGGGCTCATCCTCCCGTTCGCGAACGGGGGGATCATCCCCTCTTCCTTCGGACCGACGTCAGTGACCGCGGAACGCATCTTTTTCTTGATCTCCTCCGGCGAGTCGCAGATCGAGATGAACGACCCGGGAACCGACTTTGACATTTTCTTCGACGGATCGGCGAGCGACATCACCCGCGGGGTTTCGGTAAGCAGCGCTTTGGGCTCGGGAAAGGTTTCGCCATATTTGCGATTGAAAAACCGCGCGACGTCCCGCGAGAGCTCCACATGCTGAACCTGATCAGCTCCGACCGGGACCGTGGTCGCCTTGGGGAGCAAGATGTCCGCGGCCTGGAGCACCGGATAGTCGAAGAGTCCCACGTTGATGTTTGAGCGCTGCCGTTCGGCCTTGTCCTTGAACTGCGTCATCCGTTCGAGAAATGATATCGGAGTCAGCGTGTTAAAAATCCAGGCGAGTTCAGTCACCTCGGGAACGTCGGACTGCACATAGAGCGTGACCTTTTTCGGATCAAGCCCGGCCGCCAGGAGCTCGGCGGCCAGCATCAGCACCTGCTCCTGCTTCTTTTTCGGATCGTAATCCTCGGAAAGCGAATGGTAGTCGGCGACGAACACCAAGCACCGGCCGCGAAACGCGTTCTGGAGGTTCACGAGATTCCGCACCGTGCCGACGTAATTCCCGATATGCATCGGCCCTGTCGGTTGGACGCCGGTGACGAGGATGTCCTTCTTCATACTTCCCAAGTATAGGGCGTGGTCCCCAAAAACAAAAGCCGTCCCCACACCAATTGCATTGGTGTGGGGACGAGCTCTTTTCTAACTACACCTCGATGATCACCGGAAGCACCACCCCGCACCAAAGCTTCGCGTTGGTGCGGGGCAGGACTCAGCAACCGATGGAAGATGAACTGGAGAATCTCTACCCTACACTTCGATTATCACAGGCAAAACCATCGGACGGCGCTGGGTTTTCTGGAAAAGAAAGGCGCCGACATCGTCGCGGATCTTGCGTTTGATGAATTCTGGATCGGCCGCGGACTTGGGGTCACGGTCTATAAGCATTTTTTTCACCCGCGCTCGCATGTCATCGATCAGCTTCTTTTGATCTTTCATGTAGATGAACCCGCGAGAAACAATGTCCGGGCTTCCCGTGAGCGCGCCGGTTTTGGCCGCCACCGTGGCAATGATCACGATCATCCCGTCGGCGGCCAGCGCCTGCCGGTCGCGGAGGACCACTTCGGAAACGTCGCCCACGCCCAGCCCGTCGATGAAGACATAGTCCGAGGGTACTTTGACGTCAGTAAGCCGCCCCTCGCCACGAGCGAATTCCATCACCTGTCCATTGTCGGCGACGAAAACGCGTTCCTTCGTCCATCCCAGTTGGTAGGCCACCTTGGCGTTCTCCCGAAGCATGAAGTGGTTGCCTTCGATCGGGATGTAGTACTTGGGCTTGAAGAGGAGCAACATCAATTTCACGTCCTCGGCCTTGGCGTGGCCGCCGGCGTGCACGTCCATCATCTGGGAGTGGATGACCTCCGCCCCTTTGCGGTAGAGGGTGTCTTTGAGCCGTTGGATGGTGCGTTCGTTTCCGGGGATGATGGAGCTGGAGAAAATCACCGTGTCCCCGGCAACTAGTTTTACGAAACGGTGCTCCTCGTTGGCGATGCGCATAAGCGCCGCCCGTTCCTCTCCCTGAGCGCCGGTGCACATGACCACCACTTTATCTTTGGGATAGTCATCCACCTGCGAGATGTCGATGAGAGTTCCGGGTTTGATCTTGATGTAGCCGAGATGCTTGGCGATCTCCACGTTGGTTTTCATCGAGTAGCCGTCGAGCGCCACCTTTTTTCCGAGGTCTCCGCAGATGTCGAAGACCTGCCGGACCCGGGAGAGCAGCGAGGCGAAGGTGCCGATGATCATCCGGCCCTGCGCCCGTTCGATGATGGTTCGGAGCGTGGCCCCGATCTCCCGCTCGGAGATCTGATGGCCGGGCTGGAAGGCATTGGTCGAGTCGCCCATGAGCGCCAGAACCCCCTGCTCCCCGATCTTGGCCATCTTGGTGAAGTCGGCCGGACTCGTGCCGGTAGGCGTGAGATCGAATTTCCAGTCGCCGGTGTGCACCACGGTCCCCACCGGAGTGTGGACGATGATCCCGACCGCGTCGGGAATGGAATGGTTGATGTGCACAAACTCCACGCGGAATTGACCGAGGACAAGAGTGTCGTCCACGGTCACTTCCTTGATGTTCAGTTTGGCCGTTTCGAAGTCCTCCTGACGCTTGCGGATGATGCCGGCGGTGACCGGGAGCGCGAAGATCGGCGGGTTGCCGATCCTGGGCGCGATGAAGGGGATGCCGCCGATGTGGTCGTAGTGCCCATGGGTGATGATCATTCCCCGAACATTGCGCTCCTTGCCGCGGAGGTAGGAGACGTTGGGGATGATGTAGTCGATCCCCGGCATGTCCTCCTCGGGAAACTGCAAGCCGGCGTCGATCATAATAATGTCGTTGCCGTACTCGATGAGCGTGCAGTTCCGGCCGACCTCTTCGAGGCCGCCTAAGACCATGATGCGCAGTTTGTTGCCGCCGCGTTCGCCCTCGAGACGAGCTGGAGCGGGACGCGGCGCTTGTCGTTCGCCTCTGCCACGGCCGCGGTGAAAACGCCGGCGACGGGCGTGTCCGGCCGATACGCCGGCAGGCGCGGCCGCGATGGCGGCTGTTGCTGATTGCGGTTCCATAACGTGAATGATGGATTAATAATAACGAAGCCGCGGCCTCACGATGACTTAGACAAAGCCCTCGTTTGCCAATGGCTGTTCAGTGGACTGGCGGCGAGAGTTCGCCAACAATCCACCGAGCAGTGCGCCCCCAAACCAATGCCGCGGGAGGGACTCGAACCCTCATGGCCTTGCGACCGCCCCCTCCCTTGCCCCGACACCAATGCCGCGGGAGGGATTTGAACCCTCATGGCCTTGCGACCGCTAGCTCCCTTGCCCCGACACCAATGCCGCGGGAGGGATTTGAACCCTCATGGCCTTGCGACCGCTAGCTCCTGAAGCTAGTGCGTCTGCCAATTCCGCCACCGCGGCATTGGTGTCGGGGTGAACTAGTGCGCCTGCCTGCCGGCAGGCAGGTCTGCCAATTCCGCCACCGCGGCGTTTGTCTCGAGGTACATCACTTCTTTAACGTCGGCCTGGTCTTAATATACCATTCCGTGACCCCGGCGAAACGGTCGGAGGGCACGCTTGTGTGTCCGATGTCAATCCCCATGACCTTCTTGTGCACTGAGTAGGGATAAAAAGGCCGGAAGAGGAATAATGCCGGGGCCTCGGCCGCCACCAGCTTCTGAAATTCGTTGTATTTCTTGGCCCTTTCCGCCGGGTCCGCCGTCTTGCGAGCGGCTTCAAGAAGCTCGTCGGCGGTGCGGTTGGCGAAACCGGAAAGGTTAAGCCCGCGCTCACCTCCCTGTGACGAATGCCAAAAAGGGTATGGATCGGGATCGGCACCCAACACTTCTCCGAAGAGCAGAGCGTCAAAATTTCTGGGACGAATTATATCTTTCTGAATCCCGGAGGTGTCAACAACATTCAATCGAACCTCAGCCCCGACGGCCCGCCAATTCTCTTCAAGAATCTTGACCGCCGCGACGTTTTCGTTACGGTCAACGGTAGTCAAGGCGAAGGACAAAGTGGATGTAGCAGTCACTTTTCCTTTTTTGTCCTTGGTCACTTTTATCCGAACCGACGATCCTTCGGGAAGCGAGAAACCCGCCTCCTCCAGCGCCTTTATCGCAAGAGCCGGATCATACTGGAGCGACGGAGGATTTTCAAGCCCGGGGAACAACCCCGGCAAGACCGGACCGTCGATAATCTCTCCCTCACCATTCAATGCCTCGCGGAGAATCCGCTGGCGGTCGGCTGAAACAGAGAGGGCTTTGCGCACTTCCGGATTCTTAAACAAATCGTTCTTGAGATTGAAAAAGACGGCGGTTTCCTGGGGCAGGCGGAGGGAGAGGGTCTGGAGATCGCGGCGAACGGAAAGGCGCCGACGCTCGCTCTGGGGCAAAAAGGCGGCGCCATCCACCTGACGGGAAAGCAGGGCTTGGGTCAGCAGTGTCGAATCCGGATAGAAACGGAAAACCATTCTGTCGAGAAATGGTCGCTGGCGATGGAAGTAAGGATTGGCTTCCAGGGTATAGGAATGGATCTGTCCCACTCGGTCGCGGAGGAACGACTTCATCCGGAAGGGACCGCTGCCGACCGGTTTCTGGTTGAATTCGGCCAGAGTGGCCGAGGCCGGTGATACGTCGCCCCAGAGGTGAGACGGCAAGATGCCGAGCGTGAGCGACCGAAGGAAGGGAGCATAGGGCCCCTCGAGCGTGAAGCGCACGGTTCGGTCGTCAACTTTCTCGATGCCGACGCCGCGGAAGACGGGCAGGAGCGGACTTTTCCACTCCGGATTTTTTGCCGCTTCAAAAGTGAAAAGAATGTCATCAATGGAGAGAGGCTTGCCGTCGTGCCAGCGGAGATTGTCGCGAAGCCGCACGGTGGTGACTTTGCCGTCGTCTGAAATCTCAAATGACTCCGCTAAGTCGACATCCAGTTTTCCATCGGGAAGGGTGCGGAACAAGCCGGAATAGATTATTCGCACCAAATCGGCGTCAACGTCGTTCCCTGGCGCGTAGAGTGGGTTGATGTAATTGGGCGCGCCGACCAGCCCTTCAGTGTATTCCCCGCCACGCGCCGGAACCGCAGCCAGATTGGCGGTGATAATCCGGACTACAATGATAAACAAGGAAACCAGGGCTGCCGCGGAAAGAACCGCCGTTATCTTCCGTTCGACCGGCGAAAGCACGGTGCCTGCGTAACGAAGCTGGCGCGTGGTCGGAAGTTTGCGGGGAGCAAGACGCACCAGAAGCCGGCGGTTCAAATCACTCTCGCGCGCGATGGTCGCCCGAAACGATGATTTCGTCCGGCCAAAGCCGACGAGAAACCGGCGATAGCTGGAAAGAAACCGGGAACGAAGCGTGCGTAGAAAAAAAGACATTGACGCCGGTTCCCGCTAAGCGGGCAGGAACGAATTTAGGAGCGCCAGCAGAAGAAAAGCGGCGGAAAGCGCGACGGTCGCCCGGAAAACGATTTTCTCAACCCCGCGCTTGGTCCGATAAACGTTCCCTTCGCCGCCGAACACCGCGCCCAACCCGGCCCCTCGCGATTGCAGGAGGACGGCGGCAATAAGCAAAAGAGAAACGACGATCAATGATATCTGTAAGGCAGTTCGCATAAAAGACGCCGTGGAATGTACCACGGGTCGCCCAGGAAGTCAACGTTAACTGTCATCTCTTAATGACGAACGCGAGCGATGATCCGGGCGATTTTTTTCGCCCCGCTTCCGTGCACTTTCATCTTCTTTCCTCTGCTTTCACGGCGTTCGGCTTTGGTTTGTGGAGCAGTCCTCACGGGTTCTATGATATACTTTATACAGAAAGATGTCTGTATGGAAAACGCGGAGGCCAAACCCGTCATACCCAAACCTCTCCGAGTCTTATTTACGACCCTGGGGGTGCTCCTGGCGCTCTTTTTGCTCTTTTTCGCCTGGCAGGTGGCTTCCTATTACCGGGCCATTCAGTCTGGAAACCTATCGGCATTGCCCCAATTTACCAATCGTTTCACCCGCGGGAACTTTGCCGACAAGGGCGCGGAAGCCAAGGCGGATGTGGTTACTCCGGACGATCCGGCGCTGGGAGAAGCGGGCTCGCCGCTCACCATCGTCCAGTTCATGGATTTCGAGTGCCCGTATTCCAAAGAGGTCTTCTCTACGCTCCGCCAGGTAATATCGGAATCCGGATCGCAAGTCAGATTGATCGTCCGCGACTTTCCGCTGGACGAGATCCACTCCAACGCCCGTCGTACCGCCGCCGCGGCCAACTGCGCCGGCGAGCAGGGACGCTATTTCCAGATGTATGACAAACTTTTTTTGAACTCTGACAAATTGTCGGAAACGGACATTCTTTTCTACGGCCAGCAGATCGGGCTCAATATGGACGCTTTCCGCTCATGCCTGGCCGACCCGGCGACTGATTCCGAAATCAACGATGATATCCGCGCCGGCACGGCCGCCGGAATCCGGGGCACTCCGACCTTTTTCTTTAACGGACAGAAAATCGAAGGCGCCATCCCGCTCCCGATTTTCCGCGAACTGGTGAAGAGCCTCTCGTCGCCGTCGAATTGATATGCGCCGCAGGAATGCATTCCGACCGCTGATGCTGAGCGCGAGCATTCTCGCGCTCTTTGTTGGTCTCCTCCCTGCGCCGGCGCACGCGGTTGACTGCAACCGCGTGACGCTCACCTTCGACGTCCTCCCCAAAACCGTGAATGTGGGCGAGGAGAGCCAGTTTAAGACCTCGTTCGCCTGGCAGGGCGGGACCCCGGAGGAGTGCTTCGACACCCCGGTCACCTTTGTCTGGAACGACAATTTCCAGGCCCAGAACTATGAAATCCGCCGACGGGAACGCGCCACGCGCGAACCGATCCGGCTCGACTTCAATCAGCGCTGGATCACAACCCCCGGGTACCACCGGTTCAGCGTGAAGGTTCTCGTAAACGACAGTCAGGTGAGCGAGAGCGCCTTGGTACAGGTGACGGCCGCAGGCGAAGGGGTCTCAACCCAGGCCGAGGCGAGTTACGCAGAAGGGCCGCCGAGCTCCGGGCCCGTGCCGCTCGAGGTCCGGATCGGAAACCTGACAGAGGCCGCGAACCTCGCGGAGTACATCGCGGCCGTGTTCCGCTACGCGCTCTCGATCGGCGGGATCCTGGCCACGGTGATGGTGGTCTACGGCGGCGCAAAGTGGCTCCTCGCGGCCGGGGATTCCGGAAAAATCAGCGAGGCGAAGTCCACGATCACCAACGCGGTGTTGGGACTCATCCTCCTCCTCGGCTCCTACACGATTCTCGTGACTGTCAACCCGGAGATCACGCGTCTGCGCGCGCTCAAGCTTCCCAAAGTCGAACGCGCGATCCTCGCCTCAAACTGGTGCGAGGATCAGGATTTGAACACGGTCAAAGTGACCCCGGTCTCGGGCCAATGCGGACGGAAGGGAACGATTGAACCCCGGGAGGGAGCAGGCCCGGTCACGAGCGACATGTGCACGTTCCAAACCTGCCCTCAAGAACAAGTCTGCTCGGGCTTCGGCGGCACGTTCGAGTGCAGGTCGTGCGGCGACATTGACGACAATCGTCTTGAAGCATGGCGTCTCACCGAGGATGACGCCGGGTGCGCGCCCTTCGCCCCGCGGGCGGCCGGCGGCCGATTCCAGTACTGTTTCTTCTCCGAAGATAACCGCCTGGACCCAAATGTCGACGTCTGCGCGTACGCCGACGTGCGCTGTTCGCAGATTGACTCGTGCCGAGACTATGACGACATTTTCCTTGTCCATCAGGGCAGGCCGATTGAAATCGACTCGGAGACAAAGGACGCCTATGGCGGGTACAACCCGGATCATCTGAGACAGATCTGCCAAAGCAACCCGTGCAATGTCGCCGGGGGGTGCGTCCTTCGGGAAAGCAGCAGCCTGTCCCAATTTCTCACCGACGTCGGAAGTCTCAAGGGACCTCCCTCGGGAGACCTCTATGATTGCGAGAGTCCCTGATGCGATGCGGCCGAACCGCCCCGCCCTCCGGGGCGGTTTTGTTACCTGCCGGCACCTGCCTGCCGGCAGGCAGATCCCCATACCCGGCCCCCTTGCCCCGACACCAATTCCGTACATCTTCGAAACCGCATCTCCAACTGCATCGGGGTATCTTTCCACAGGCCAAATCTCAGAACATTGGTGTGGGGGCTTGCCCCATTGACGGAGTCATGATATGCTCCGCGACATTGATTTCCGATATTCCTTTTTTTCCCCGCGGGACAAGGTGCGCGGCTGATACAGCGAGGATTGTTCGAGGAAGCGCTCACGAGCTGTGGACGATTGGGGACGAGGCGAGTGAGCGCGGTCCGAACGAAGCTCGGATCCGAGTTTCCGAGCAAAGAAGCCGCGGGCCTTGTCCCGCTCATCCCCCCCTGTGGCAAACGTCATTTCCATCAAAGGCGCCCGCGTCCATAATCTCAAGAACGTCTCGCTCTCCATTCCCAAGGACAAGTTCGTGGTAATTACTGGCCTGTCCGGCTCGGGGAAATCGTCTCTGGCCTTTGACACCATCTACGCCGAGGGCCAGCGCAGGTACATGGAGTCGCTCTCCTCCTACGCCCGACAATTTTTGGAACTCCAGGATCGCCCGGATGTGGATGAAATCACCGGGCTCTCCCCCACCATCGCCATTGACCAGAAAAGCGTCTCCCAGAATCCGCGCTCGACCGTGGGAACCATCACCGAGATTTACGACTACCTGCGTCTGCTCTTCGCCCGGGCCAGCCGGCCGCACTGCCACATCTGCGGAGACCCGCTCAGGAAACAAACGATCGTGGAAATTTGCGATGCGATTCGGGTCGCGGCCGCAAAATCAGATCTAAACATTCTCTCACCGCTTGTTCGTGACGCTCGAGGCGAGCACCGCCATCTCCTGGGGGAAATAGAAAAAGCCGGATATGCCGAGGTCAGAGTTGATGGCGAAATGATCTCGTCCGGCGAGGCTGCCGACCGTCGACTGGACAAGGCGAAGAAACACTCGATCGAAGCTGTCATTCTCCACATCCCGCGCGGAGGCGCTCCTGATCCTTCCGCTCTCAAAAAATTTGTGGAAAAGGGGTTGGAGTTAGGTAACGGAATGCTCATTTTGGAGAGGGCTGAAGCAAAGAAGGATGCCCTCCTCTCGCTGGACCTCTACTGCGGCCGCTGTGGGATCTCGCTCCCGCCCATCGAACCGCGGCTTTTTTCATTCAACAGTCCGCATGGCGCCTGTCCGCGCTGCACGGGCCTGGGCATTACCCAGCGTTTGATTCCCGAACTCGTGTTACCCAATCCCCGGCTAACCATTGCCCAGGGAGCCATCCGCCCATGGACCAGGATTGCCGGCGGACAAAATGGTCAAATGGAATTGCTCCGCGCCGTTGCCGCCAAACACGGATTCTCCCTCGACACGCCGATAGGCGAGCTCAACAAAGAAACCATCGAAACCGTCCTCTACGGAACTGACGAAGAAACCTACACGGTAGGAAACAAAACCGAACCTTTCTCGGGAGTGATCCCCGCGCTCGAGGAAAAATATCGCGATACCGACTCCGAGTACCTGCGCAAAGAGATCGAATCCTACATGCGCGAAGAGATCTGCACGGTGTGCGCGGGTAAACGACTCCGCCCCGAATCCCTGGCAGTTCTCGTGGCCGGCAAGTCAATCGCCGAGATTGTCGCTCTGCCGCTTGATGAGGCACTCGAATTCTTGGATACGCTCGCCGGAAATGGAAAGGGGAAAGGAGCAACGGGAGGCAAAGGAAGGAAAGGAGGGAATGGCCATATCCATGAGCCGTTGTCCGACGACGAACAGAAAATCGCGCGCCAAATTTTGAAAGAGGTCAAGGAACGGCTGGGGAATCTGCTTGCTGTCGGGGTCGATTATCTCACCTTGGACCGCGCTGCCTCAACGCTTTCTGGCGGTGAAGGCCAGCGGGTGCGATTGGCAACGCAACTCGGGAGCCAGCTCTCCGGGGTAATTTACATATTGGACGAACCATCCATCGGACTGCACGCCCGCGACAATGGAAAACTCATCGACACGTTAAAGCGTCTCCGCGACGAAGGGAATACGGTCATTGTCGTCGAACACGACGCGGCGACCATTCGCCAGGCGGATTATGTGATAGATGTCGGACCGGGCGCGGGCGAGCTGGGGGGTGAGATTATTGCCACCGGCACGCCTGATGCTATCCGTCGCAATCCCGCCTCAACAACCGGCGCGTACTTGAGCGGGAAGCGCGCGATCGAGGCGCCGAAAGCGGCTCGCAAGGAAAACAACAAGGCCATCACGATCCGCGGCGCCAAAGAGTTCAACTTGCAAGAAATTAATGTGAAAATCCCCCTGGGAAAGTTTGTCTGCGTGACCGGCGTGTCCGGTTCCGGAAAGTCCACCCTCATCCTCGACATCCTCGGCAGGGCGCTGGCCGCGCATTTTTACCGGGCCAAGGAACTCCCCGGGAAACACAAGTCGATTTCCGGAATCGAACACTTGGACAAAGTGATCTCTATCGATCAAACACCCATCGGCCGGACCCCGCGCTCCAACCCAGCCACCTACACCGGAGTATTCACCGCCATCCGCGACCTTTTCACCGAAATCCCCGAGGCCAGGATGCGCGGATATGACGCCGGAAAATTTTCTTTCAACGTCAAAGGCGGCGGCCGCTGCGAGGCCTGCGCCGGCGAGGGGTATGTGCAGATAAGCATGCAGTTCCTTCCGGATGTGTATGTGGAATGCAAAGAATGTCATGGAAAGCGCTACAACGCCGAGGCGCTTGAAATTCACTACAAAGAACGGACCATTGCGGATGTGCTCGAGATGACGGTTTCAGAAGCCAAGGACTTTTTCTCGGATGTGCCGGCGATTTTCGAAAAACTGGGAGTGTTGGACGAGGTGGGGCTGGGCTACATCCGCCTCGGTCAGCCGGCCAATACGCTCTCCGGCGGCGAGGCCCAGCGGGTCAAGCTGGCCACTGAACTTTCACGCCGGGCCACCGGCCGGACTCTCTACATTCTCGACGAACCCACGACCGGATTGCACTTCGACGACATCAAGCGCCTGCTCTTGGTGCTCCAGGAACTGGTGAACAAAGGCAACTCAGTGCTGGTCATTGAGCACAATTTGGACGTGATCAAATCCGCTGACTGGATCATTGATATGGGGCCGGATGGCGGAGTGCGCGGCGGAAAACTGGTCGCCGAAGGAACGCCGCAGGATCTGGTGAAAATCAAAGCCTCGGTAACCGGGCAGTATTTGAAAAAGATCCTATAGGACTATGGATTTCTCCCGAGAGTCGCTCGAGTTGCACCGAAAGTTTGGCGGCAAGCTCGAGATTCGAAGCAAGGTTCCGCTCGCGACGCGCGAGGATCTCTCGCTTGCCTACACGCCGGGCGTGGGGCAGGTAAGCGTGGAGATCGGAAAAGATCCAGCGCTCGCCTACGACTACACCATCAAGCGCAACACCGTGGCCGTGATCTCCGACGGCTCGGCGATCTTAGGGCTGGGCAACCTCGGCGCGGCGGCGGCCATTCCGGTGATGGAAGGCAAGGCCATCCTTTTCAAGGAATTCGGGGGCATCGACGCATTCCCGATCTGCCTCGCGACGCAGGACACCGAAGAGATTATCCGCGCCGTGAAGACCATCGCGCCGGTCTTCGGGGGGATCAACCTCGAGGACATCAGCGCGCCGCGTTGTTTCGAAATCTTAGCGCGTCTTCAGGAAGAGCTCGACATCCCCGTGGTGCATGACGATCAGCAGGGAACGGCGGTGGTGGTCTTGGCTGGACTTATTAACGCGCTCCAGGTCCGAGAACTGGATAAGACGAAGGTCAAATTGGTGATGAACGGCGCGGGGGCGGCCGGTATATTCGTTACCCGGATGCTTCTCCGTTATGGATTCCGGAACATCGTCGTCTGCGACAGTGTTGGGATCATTCAGCGCGGACGAGAAGGACTCACGGATGCGAAACGCGCGATTGCGGAAACAACAAACCCCGAAGGGCATACTGGTGGACTTGCCGACGCCCTCCGCGGCGCAAACATCTTCATCGGCGTCAGCAAAGCCGGCGTACTTACCGGTTCCATGGTTCATACCATGGAACCGAACCCAATCGTCTTCGCCTTGGCCAATCCGGTGCCGGAAATCATGCCGGACGAGGCGCGCGCGGCCGGAGCGTCAATTGTCGCCACCGGCCGATCGGATTTTCCAAACCAAATCAACAACGTCCTGGCCTTCCCGGGCATCTTCCGCGGCGCGCTGGACAACCGCATCCGGCGGGTCACGGATGACATGCTGATGGCCGCGGCCGAACGTCTAGCTTCCTGCGTCCCGTGTCCTACTGCCGACCGCATCCTGCCAGATCCCTTTGACCGCAATGTCGTTGCGGCTGTGGCCAGCGCCATCCGCTAGACGGTTGCCGCCCTCGATCAGCCGTGTTATCGTTTGGTCATCGAAATTATTGAAAAAATAGTGAGCTTGTCGAACTATGAAAAACCGCCTCCTCCGCGCTTTCGTCGCTTCGTCAATCGTTCTCGGCCAGACCGTCTTGGCCCTGCCGGCCCGGGCCGACACCGTCCAGACCGTCACTTTGAATCCAGTGGCCGACAGCTACATTTGGACCGGTGAATCCGGGGCTCAAAATTACGGCACCCAAGCCAACCTTTCGGTGCTCTATGGATCAGGCGCAAATCGCGCGCGTTCGCTCCTTCGTTTTGACCTTTCCTCCATTCCCTCCGACGCCACCATCAGTGAAGCCAATTTGGGCCTGACCATCTCAACCGCCGCGGGCAGCGGAACCATCAATGTGAACGCCAACCGCATCGTCAATGCCTGGGAGGAGACGACCGTCACCTGGAACGATCAGCCGGGTACTTCCGAGACCATCAGCTCGAGCTATGTCACTCACGATCCAGGAACCAAAACCTGGGGCCTGACCACGGCTGTCCAGAACTGGGTTTCCGGCGCCTGGCAAAATCTGGGGGTGATGATCATCGGCCGCGAATCCGGAGCCGCTTCCGACGCCTACACCCGCTCTTTCTGGAGCCGCGAAGGCTCCACCCCCCCGACCCTTACCGTTACCTATACGGTTCCGGCCGACACCCGGACCCCGGCCATCACTAACGTGGCCATCTCCGACCTCACTGAAACCGGCGTGACCGTTACCTGGACCACCGACGAGATTGGAACCAGCAAGGTGGAATACGGACCCACCAATGCCTATGGCTCGACCATTGACGATGTCACCTTGAACACCACCCATGCCGTGGCTCTCACCGGTCTTGCCACTGACACTACTTATCACTTCCGTGTCCTATCCTCGGACCAAGCGGAAAATACCGCCTCATCCGAGGACCAAACCTTCACCACCAGCATGCCAGTTGCTCCGCCTCCGGCCACCCGGCTGATCAAGACCGCCTGCGCCGCCGGCGCGGCCGCCGACCATCCCTGCAAGGCCGTCTATTATCAGGGAACCGACGGCCAGCGTCATGCCTTTCCCAATGAAAAAATCTTCCGCACCTGGTACCTGGATTTTTCAACGGTCCAGACCATTAGCGACTCGGAGATGGCCTCGATCTCTTTGGGGGAAAACGTCCACTACCGGCCCGGGATACGACTCCTCAAGTTCCAAACCTTGCCTAAGGTCTATGCCCTAGCTAGAGGCGGGGTTATGCGTTGGGTGACGACCGAAGAGGTGGCTGCCGCGGCCTTTGGAAGTGATTGGAATCAAAAAATAGACGACCTCTCTGACGCCTTCGTCGCCGATTACACCTTTGGCGCGGACATTGTCTCGGCCACGGACTATATAACCTCGGCGGAAATGAATGCCGCCTCCTCTATCGACGCGGATCAAGGCAGATAACATCCAAAAAAGAACAACCCCGCCATGGCGGGGTTGTTTTTGTGATACGATAATGGCAATATGCGCCGATTTGCGCCAATCATTGTTTTCTTCCTTTTTCTTTTTCTCCTGCCTGCCGCGGCCAAGGCCGGAGCCGGGGATATCGCGGTTACTGTCCGCGACGAGTTTGGCAACGCCCTTACCTCTGGCGGAGCAGAGGTCAACTATTCCTGCGGCGGCGGAACCAGCTTTACCGTGGCCGATGGTACTGGTTCGGATATAAACGCCGCAACCGGAGTGATTGCCATTCAACCGGTTGTCCAGGCCTCCTGTGATACCAATGACACTTTGTCAGTGACAGTCAAAAATCAGTCCGGCTACCTGGCTTGGCAAACCACGGCTTCCTATACCTCGGCGGCTGAAAATACTTTAGTCTCCTTCAACAAATTCACGGTCAAGGTTGAAACTGATGACGAGTTCGCCCAAGACATCTCTTCTACTTCCGCGGCCGGCATCTTTACCAAAGATTCGACCACAGTTATCGGCATGGCCGCCCCCTCTGGGGACGCCATCGGTTATCCGGTTCCGATCACCATCACCGATGGCGGTTCACTCACGGTTACTGGTTTTGGAACCCAAGGATACGTCAACAAAACCATCACCGATATCTTTGTTCCGGACACTGAATTCGACTCCCAACGACGCTACTTTGCCAGAATGCAGTTCTCGGTAGTCATTCTAGCCAAGAGTGAGCTAGGCCTATCTCTCCAAGGCATGGGCGGGAGCGTTATTTTTTTCTCCTCGCCCAGTGTTTCCTGTCTTCCGGAATCAGGCACCAATCGCTTCGGCTGTGCCGTGCCGGTGGGGAGTTCAGCCGCTCCGGTTACCGTTTCCAAACCCGGGTACGTCACCTACACCATCGGCAGCGTCACCCCGCCCTCCACGGCCTCCAACACTCAGGTCCAGACAGCCTCGGCCAACATGTTCCCGGTGCGCGTTCTGGGCATCTCCTCGGAACAGGGAATCAACATAACTCCGACCTCTTCGGAGCGTACTCCCTTTCTCTCTGCCGGCGGCGAAATCCGCGAGATGCGCTACAGCGGCGGCACCTGGCTTTTGGCTGTCACGCCCGGAAATGTTCAACTCACTGCCCAAGTTCCGGGCTACGCCAACGCGGCAACGGGAATCAGCGTCGGTTCGGCGGGCACCGTGACCACTGACTTCGATGGGACCTCGGGAACCTACTGGAGCGGGCAGGTTGACGGCCCGTCGCTTCAACTGGACATGTGGGTGACGGTCAAGGACGCCCTGGGCAGTCCGATTTCCGGGGCCACGGTGGGCATCTACGCTTCCTCCACTTATATCGCCAATCACTTGGCTGACGATCTTTCCGTGGGACTGATCGGACAAGCAGACGCCCAAAAAATCACCGACTCCAACGGCCAAGCCAAATTTGCCCTGGACACTGGCACTTACTACTATCGGGTTGAAAAATCCGGGCTGGGATCAGTGGGCAGCGCCTCCACCCCGGCAGTCATCGGCTACATCGAAACCGGCGGGCCATATCGAGTAAACGTCACCTTATCAGCCAGCGGCGGCACTGGCACGGTCGGCGGCCAAGCCGGAACCATCTCCACCACCGCTTCGTCAGTAACCGCTAATCCCGTGGTTCTTGAGGCCAACAATACCGACGCCGCGACAGTCACTGTCACCATCCTCGACGGAGTCAATCAACCGATGACTAACCAAAGCGTTACCCTTACCTCCTCTCGCGGATCATCCGACACCATCACCGCCGTCTCTCCGGCTACCAATTCCCAAGGCCAAGCCGTTTTCACCATTAAGTCCGGAACCATCGGCACCTCCACCCTCACCGCCTCGGTCGGCGCGACCATCGTTTCCCAGACCGTAGCCGTTTCTTTCCTCGAACCATCGGCCGTGCCAGTAACCTTTGCCCCCGGAGCGCTCGTCAAACTGGCCAACGACGGCGATCCCACGACCTGGTCCGACACCACCGTCTACTACATCGCCAAAAACGGAAAGCGTTATTTCTTCCCCAACGAAAAAACATACCTGTCTTGGTACGGCGACTTCTCCGGAGTGCGGACGGTCAACTACTCCACCTTATCGGCCATTCCCTTCGGGGGAATGAGCCATTATCGTCCGGGAGCGCGAATGATCAAAGTCCAAACCGACGCGCGGGTCTACGCCGTCGGTCGAAGCGGCACTCTGCGCTGGATGGCTACTGAAGAGGTGGCTCGCGCCCTCTACGGCCAGGATTGGAATCAAGCGATTGATGACCTCTCCGACGCCTTCTTTATCAACTATCTTTTGGGAAGCCAGGTGGCGGCCTCCGGAGATTTCACTCCCACCGGCGAGCAGGCCGGGGTGACCACCGTTGATCAGAATTTAGGATTCTGATGGAACTCCGTCGCCTAACCAAAACGAGCCCGCCAGGGCTCGTTTTTTTTCACTACGCACTACACCCTACTCACTACACACTAACGATGGCCGTCTCCTTCAGCCGCTTCTTCGATGTCCTTAGATATCCCAGCTTGGCCCGGCGGACATGCGCCTGACGCACAGCCTCGATCTTGGCGATCATCGGGGAATTGATCGGGAAGATGCGCTCAACGCCGATCCCGTGGGAAATTTTGCGGATGGTAAACGTGCGAGATTGACCGCCACCGCGCAGCCCAAGGATAATCCCCTCGAAAATCTGAATGCGTTCCTTCTCCTCGCCCTTGGCCGTGGTCTCGACGATCCGGTTATGCACCCGCACCGTCATCCCCGGCTTCAGTTCTGTTCCCGCTGGCGTGATATCTGACATAAGATTCCGAGTTCAAAAATAGCGTTCCGAGTGTATCCTATCCGTCGGACGGGGTCAAGCGCCCGTTGTAGATACTAATAAAGGTTACCGAAACTCCCCGTGTAGATATTAATTCGGTTACCGTGTCGCCATATGACCATGGCGACA
>Ga0155401_164_pt1 | contig 26471 bp, 27 predicted proteins | sample RifCSPhighO2_02_FD_106369 | JGI IMG/M metagenome (GOLD analysis project Ga0155401, IMG submission 106369) | Candidatus Uhrbacteria bacterium RIFCSPHIGHO2_02_FULL_57_19
CATAACGCCTTCGCCTACAACCCCTACTGGGGCTACGACGGCGGCGCGCATCTTTCATACATTGAAACAATCGCCCACTCCGGCCGATTGCCCGCTCCAAGCGAAAACTACTTGGCTTGGCACGAGCCCCTTTTCTATATCATCTCTGCCGGAATCTTCAATTGGGCGCGGATCCTGGGAGTGCAGGATCCATGGATCGCGGTTCAAATTTTCCAAGCGGTTCTGGGGACAATTTTCGTTGGCTTGGCTGGATACCTGGCCTGGGAGGCGTATCGAAAACCAGGATTGGCAATGGCAACCGCGGCGACGATCGCCGTGCTTCCTCCGGCGATTTTTGTTTCAAGTTACACCACCAACGAACTCCTGGCGCATGTCCTCATTCTCGGAGCCCTGATCCTGACGCTTCGAACCGCGCGCACCGGCCGTTTCAACCCAAGGGACGGCGTATGGATCGGACTCCTTGCGGGCTTGGCCATGCTCACCAAACTCACCTCGCTTGTCTTACTGGCCTCTCTTGCCGCTTTTTTTATTGTTACCGCCATCCTCAAACGATCGGCCGCGCCTTTGAGAACACTCGGCGCGATGCTGATCATCGCCATTCCGCTCGCTCTCCCTTGGCAGGCATATCGGGAACAGAGTCTTGGCGGGGCTCTGCGACTGAATAATTTCGAACAGAAGGCAGTCGACGCCGCATCCGCCCATCCCAGGCGATTCTATGTATCATTTGATCGTTCAATCTTGGAGACACCCTACTGGGATTCTGGTTCGCGCGGCATGTTGAGCATCCTTTACGCCGGAACCTTCGGTGATTACGACAATGTTTTCGGGAATGTCGACCGCGACAATATCCTGCCCGGGGACAAAAAAATCCTCACCACAAGCGGCCGCTATGTCACAACCGATCGATTCGCCGCGGCTTGGACCACGCTTCGTTTTTCTCTGGTTTTTCTTCCGATCCTGCTTGTCGGTCTCCTGGCGACCGCATTCCGCCTGGTCCTATCTCGATTCGCGGCAAACGCGGATCTTCTCCTCGCGCTGTTTGTCGCCATCACCGGCGCGGCGCTTATATACTACACAGTCCGCTACCCGTTCCTGGAACGCGGAACGCTCAAACCGATCTTCGTGCTGTCAGTCCTTCCGATCATCTTCCTTTGTGGATGGAAATCGCTCTTGGGAATCAAACACCGCTGGGCTCCGGGAGTTCTTGTCGCGGGAATCCTCGCGGTATTCACCGCCTTCGCCTGGCCAGTGATTTGGATCACCAGCGGATGAGCGGACGGACTATCGCCCAATACAGTTTCATCAGCGGATTGCCGACATATTTAAGAAGCGGGTTGGAAATCTCTTGATAGGAAATTTCCGCGGTGAAATATTTGACGATATCGCGGTCGGGAATGACGCGCGTTTTTTGTATCTGCCGACGCGCGCGAAGGATCGGCGGCCAGTTGAGCGGATTCCAGAGCCAGGCTGCGACGCGGGTCTTCTCGCGCCACCATCCGGATCGGAAGGCGAAAAGCCACAACCCGATCTCCATGAGGATCATGGCTGGCGCGATGAGGAGGAGTGTCGGGATCTTGAGATTCTTCGCGTGGACGAGATAGCGATTTCGCTCCATCCAGTAATACTTCTTGATCGAGCGCGAGAACTCATATTTATGATAGACGACGGACTTCGGGGCGAGGACGACACGAAACCCCGCAAGCCGCAGCCGCCAAGAAAGGTCGAGATCCTCGTGGTAGGCGAAAAGTGTTTCGTCAAAGAGGCCGACCTTTCGGAGAGATTCGCATCGGAACAGCACACCGGCGCCCGAGGCCGTGGCGATGTCCCGTCCGTCGAGTTCTGGAATCCGGCGCGGATCCCATTTTTCACGGTATCCCTGGCAATATCCAAAACCGAGAAAATGGATAGCATTGCCGATGGAGTTGATGCGGTCAGTGTCCGGATGGAGCAAAAGAAGCGGTTGTACCGCGGCGATTTTCGAGTCCGACTCCGCCATCTTGACCGCTTCAGTCAGAAAGGTTGGCTCGACCTCGGTGTCCGGATTAAGAAGGAATACATAATCAAAACCAGCTTCTATTGCCTCGCGCATGGCCATGTTGTTGCCACCGGCGAATCCGGTGTTGGTCGGACTGGCGATTAATCGCGCGGGAAGACCGCTTATCGTTCGCTGAAGTGACGAGTCCAGCAACTCCGTTTGCGCCAGTCGAACGGTGTCGTCCGCTGATTTATTATCAACGAGCGTTATCTGCAAGCAATCGCGGGGATAATCAATCTTCTCCAGCGACGCAAAACACGCGCGGAGATACCGCGCATGGTTGTAGGAGACGATGATGATGGAAACACGCGGGGTCATTCGTTCTTTTCAGAGTCACGCAGCGCTGCGGCGCGGACGACTTTGGTAATTTCCCGCTCCATGCGGTCAAGCCGCGTCATGATCCGAAACATGAAATAGAAGAGCGTCGCGATGGAGAGGTAAACGACGACATCCACCCCGCGGCCGACGCCGAGGATCGCGGCGATTCGCTCCGAGGTCTTCGGGACGAGAACCACGACGGAAGCGCCAACCCAGAGAATGACCCATAGCGCAAGCCACCGCACCGACATCTCGCGTTTCCGAAAACGACGAATCGCTCCTCCCAGAGCGACCGCGGCGATAGCCACTATGATTATTTGAATGGCAAGCAAACTCATGGATTAGCGGCCCATCCGGTGAATAATGAGTCGGCCGAGCGTCCGGAGACCCATCCATAACGACTGGCCTTTGGACATCGAGTACGCGGTGTAACGGGAACGGATAGGAACCTCGACCAGTTTCAGATTCTTCCGACGACTCTCGGCGAGGATCTCGGAGGAGACCTCCATTCTGTCAGTTCTGATCTCGATCCGCTCCGCGGCATAGCGCGACAAGGCGCGAAACCCGGACTGACTGTCGGTCACCTTCACCCCGAAAAGAACAAGCGTTACCAAATTTCCGATCTGATTGGCCAGGCGCCGGATCGGCGGCATTCCTTTCGGATCCCGAAGACGGGTTCCAATCACGATATCGGCGTCTCCTGAAAGAATCGGCGCAAGCACCGCCGGAATGTCGTCCGGAAGATGCTGACCGTCGGCGTCGAAAGTGATAATGATCTCCGCATTCCGCCTCAGCGCTGCCGCGATCCCGGTTCCCAGCGCGGCGCCCAGTCCGCGGTTTACTGCGTGGCGGACGACCGTCGCTCCGCGAGTCCGCGCGATCAAAGCAGTCCGGTCATCCGATCCGTCATCCACTATCACCATCTCGTCCACTCGCGATCGCAGGCCATCCAAAACTTCCCCAATCACCAGTTCCTCATTCCAGGCAGGTATGACGGTCACTGTTTTCATATCTACGTCACACCGAGAAGCGTCTTATGCGCCTGGGCGTAATCAATCGCCTTTTTCAATCCATCCTCCAGGCGAACCAGCGGCAGCCAGCCGAGGGAATCCTTGGCGCGGCGGATGTCCGGGAGGCCGAGCGGCGTAATGAAGACGAGCGGCGGCTCGAAAACAATCTCTGACGATGATCCCGTGAGTTCAATGATTTTCTTAGCCACATCCACGATCTTCACGTCACCGTCGGTTCCCAGGTTCACCGGCCCCAGCCCGGCTGGCGCTTTCATCAGTTTGACGAGCCCATCCACGATGTCGGAAACATAAGTTAGCGAGGTGGTGAAGCTTTCATCTCCGTAGATGACCAGCGGCTTTCCGTCGAGCGCGTCGGTGATGAAATCCGAGATCATTTCCCCGTCGAAGAGCCGCTGGCGCGGACCGTAGGTGCGGAAAATCCTGGCCATCTTGCCGTCCAGTTCATGTACCTGGCGGTAAGTATCGACCATGGTCTCGGCAAAGCGCTTGCCCTCATCGTAGCAGCCGCGGGGGGTGAGGTGGGCCACAGTACCAACGTCATCCTCATGCATGGAAACCTTCTCTCCCTTCCGCGGTCCGTAGATCACCGAGGAGGAAGCGTGGACCAGTTTGGCCTTGTGTTTTACCGCCAGATCGAGAACATTGCGCACTCCTGTGGAATTGGTGAGCAAGGTGTCCATCTTGAATTGGTCGAAATTTTTGGCCGAGGTCGGACAGGCCAGATGATAGATCTCCTGCACGCCCTGAAACTGCACCTTGAACTTGGCCAGTTCCGGAAATTGGTCTAAGGAAAACGGATCATTGATGTTCCAACGGATGAACTCGAAGTCTGGAAGCTGAAGCAGGTGATCAATATTGCGTTCGTTGGAGTTTATGAACGAATCCACGCAAATCACCTTGGCTTCTTTGACCAACCTCTCGCAAAGATGGGAGCCGATGAACCCAGCACCACCCGTGACCAAGACGTTTTTCTTCTCAAAAATTGGAGTGACGGGCATACAAGATAAACCCTAATATCTAAACTCTAAATTCTAAATTCGATGATCTCACTTTCGAAGGCGATTGACAAGCGATGGAACGAGACGAAAGGTGACCAGCCTCTGCATGGAGAAATTCCAAAAAAAGACGATGGAAATGGCCAGCATTTTGGCGATCAAATCGTAAAGATGAAGACCGCGGACGAACTCGGCGAGCAGGAGCTGGTTCCAGAGAAGCCCGAGCGAGGCAACGACGAAAAACGAGGCATACTGATAACCGACACCCGGGGCACGGATGCCGAAGGTCCACTTGCGGTTCCAGTGAAAGTTCCAAGTGATGTCGCAGACAAAGGCGATGGCGTTAGCCAGAAGAAAATGCAGTGCGAAATATGAAAACCCGCGAGTTAATCCGATATAGACGCCAAAATCTATCACCGTGGTCGAGAGGCCGACCAGAGCGTAGCGGACCATTTGTCCGACAATCGGCGAGGCGAGAAGTGAAAGCAGAAAACTCATAGACGGTTAGTCTCCGACAACGGCGCCCAGGATGGCGGCATCAATCCCGATGAAGGGCTGAACGAAAGAGATCAAGACTCCGTCGCGGGTCAGGACCCGCAGAGCCGGCGGAGTTCCCTTGGCCGTGCCCAGGATGATCTCATCCTTGCCGTCCCCGTCAAGGTCCCCCAAAGAAAAAGGTCCCGGGCCGCCCGTCTGGTCGACCTCGATTTCATGGACTAGCGCGCCGTTGCGGTTGAACCCGCGAAGAAGGCCGCTGCCAGCGGAGCGCACCGTCACCTCGTCCTGGCCGTCGCCGTCGAGGTCCCCGACCGCGACTTCCAATCCGCCGCGATCGGCGGAGTCCCCAGCGATATACTCGGATGCCGCCGCGCCAAGAAAGGTCATGATCCGCAGGTGAGGCCTGCCGCCAGGTCCCGGGACGACAACGATCTCGTCCGTGCCGTTCCCGTCGGTATCCCCGGACGCCAGGCGCACCCCGCCGCGGAAAGCGGGATCGTAGGCCAGCCACTCGGCGATTTTGATTCCAGCGCGATTGAAAACGCGAACCAACGGTTCGCCGGACAAACGGGATACGGCAATCTCCGCCGAACCGTCGCCGGTAAAGTCGCCAACAGCCACCGACAATCCGGTCGACTCGTCCGAGCTAAAGGCAAAGAACTGGCCGGCCAGTGTGCCGTCGCTGTTCCAAACACGGACATGAGGTCCGCCGCCCGGACCCGGAACCGTGACGATTTCCGCGTCACCGTCTCCATCAAGATCGCCTGAGGCCAAGGACACGCCGCCCAAAAAATTGGAGGCATAAACGGCAATCGAACGAACAAAAGCTCCGCCCGAGAAAAGCCGCGCCTCCGAAGGTCCGCCGGGGCCAGCGAACGAAACCAGGAAACGTTCTCCCGCTGCCGCGGTCGGAGCGGCGACCGGAGCGGCCGGCGCAACAGTCACTGCCGCGATCAGGGCCTTGGACACGTTTAGTCTCCCCCGCCCCAATTTGCCTTCAAAACCGGGGTTCAGAGAGTCGATCGAGTCAGTGTTGGAGAGCAAATACTCTCGAATCTGATCCGCGGTCAAGCTGGGGACGGCGGATTTGAGCAAGGCCGCCGCTCCGGCCACCAACGGCACGGCCAGCGACGAGCCGTTCCATCCTCCGCCGTAGGAATCATCAAATCCTTTGGATGGTTCGACTACCTGAGTGGAAAAAATGTTTTCCCCCGGCGCGGAAATGTCAATGCACTTGCTGCCATATCCGGAAAACGAAGACCGTCGGTCATTGCGATCAACCGCGGCCACGCCGATTACCCGATTCTTCCCGTCACTCCCATCACTGCAAACCGGATAAAGCGGAGTAGTGTCCAAGTTCGTCGCTTGTCCATTCAAAAGCGCGTTGCCGGCGGCGGCTACCACCAGCACTCCAGCGTCGGTCGCCCGGCGAATGGCGTCATTGAGGGATTGAGAAAAATCCTCGCCGACAAAGGACAAGCCCAGAATGTCCGCCCCGTTCCCGACGGCGTAGTCAATGGCCCGGATGATGATCCCCGTATTGCCGTCACCCTGGCTGTCCAGCGCTCGGAGGGCCATGATCCTGGCCCGCCAGGCCAGTCCGGCAATGCCCTGTCCATTGCCCCCGCGAGCGGCTGCCTCTCCGGCGATGAGCGTGCCGTGATTGGCCGCTCCAGTGGTAAAGCTGTCAAAACGCGAACGGGGGTCGCCCGTCTCTTCGATGAAATTCCAACCGTAAATGTCGTCGGGGTAACCGTTCCCGTCGTTATCCAGTCCGTCCAGGAGCTCAGCGGTGTTTTTCCAGATATTATCCTTGAGGTCGGGATGCCCGGTATCCACCCCGGTGTCGATCACCGCCAGCACGGTTCCCGGATCGCCGACGGTTCGGTCCCAAGCGGCGAACGCTCCAATCTTCTCCAGATACCACTGACTGGAAACGAGAGGATCATTGGGAGTAAGGGCGGCCATCGGCCGGCTAAATCCAAAAATCGCTCCGACGACGGCGAGAGCGATCAATGGCCGTTGAAACCAGATCCTCGTCTTCATTGTATTAGTATATCAGATCGAGGCGATCTTTTGACGGAGTTCATCGATCACTTCGGTGAACTGCCCGGGGTACTGTTTGTCCAAAAGTTCAAAGTAGGACAACGCGTCGGCGTAACGTCCAACGTCTTTGAGATAAAAAGCAAGATGTTGAACTATCTCCGGGTTCTCAACGACAGTGGCCAATGCTTGGCGATAAACATCAATGATATCTTTGCTGTCTTTTTTTAAGTCGTAACGATAAAGATCAACGAGTGCCAGATAAGCATCGGCGCCGCCGGGGTTGACGCTGATGGCATCGCGATAAAGTTTTTCCGCGCGGGCGTAATCGCCGAGCTGGCGGTTAAGATTGGCGGCGTCGAGGACAACCACCGCGTTGCGATCGCCGAACAGCAGAACGCCTTTCTCGTAGACGGCCAGCGCCCGTTCAATAAATTGGCGCTCGCCCGTGGAGTCTCCTATTGATTTCCAGGCCAGACCGGCAGTAAGAAAACCCTCGGGATTGTCAGGTTCTCTTTTCATCCGCTCCTCGCCCTTAAGGAGCATCTGGTAGGAGTCGGCGGTTTTCTGGTCATGAGCCAGGCGGTCACGCAAAGAACGATCCTGCTCGGCCCGCCAGGCAGGAAGGCCCCAGATAAAGCCGGCCGCGGCCGCGGCGATCACCAGAAGAATTGCAACGAGAACGGCTGATTTACGTATACGCATATTGAAATAATAGCGATCCTATGCTAACCTTCCTTAGATTAAAAACCACATGGACCGGGCTATTGTCAAGTTAAAACAACTGATACTGCTCTCTGGCGACCTGGCGATTTTTTATTTGGCGTTATGGGCGGCGCTTATCGCGCGCGGTTTGTTCCCCCGCACCGTCCTGATCGGCTGGAGCGGACACGTCGTTCCTTTTTCCATCGTTTTTCTGGCCTGGCTGATTATCTTCTATACCAACGGTCTCTACGACCTGGCCGCGGCGCGGAACGAAGCGCGTTTCCTGCGCAAGGCCGCCGCCGGTTTTGCCGCCGCCGCGATAGCGGCCGTGGCCTTCTTCTACCTTGTTCCTTTTTTCTGGATCGAGCCGCGCACCACCCTGGCCTTTGATCTTTTAATCACCTCCGCTCTGTGGATTCTCTGGCGGACGATCTTTAACGCCACCATCGCCAGTCGGGCCCTGCGGACCCGCGTTTGCTTCATCGGCTGGAATCCCGAGGCCGCGGAACTCACCCGCATTATACACGCACGGCCCAACGTGGGTTACCAAGTGGCGGCCGTCGTCGCTCCCAATGTCAATCCCACGCTCCCCTCGGGTTCGTCCATCGCCATCAAACAGGATTTCTCCAGACTTTCTGATTTCCTGCGGAGCGAGCGCGTCGCGACCGTGGTCATGGCTATGAGCCCTCGCACCACTCCCGAACTCGCTCGGCCGCTCTACGAAAGCATCTTCCTTAAGCTGGCCTTCACCGACATCATCCCCTTCTACGAGCAGCTCACCGGCCGGATACCGGTCTCGGCCATCACCAGGATCTGGTTTTTGGAAAACTTGCGCGAGGCGGAAAAGCGGTTCTATGACGTGATTAAACGCGCCGGCGACTTGGCGATGGCCGCGGCAATCGGAATTTTCACCATAGCCATCTCGCCCTTGGTTGCCGCCGCGATTTCGGTAAACTCCCGCGGTCCGATTTTCTACCGCCAGGAGCGTGTCGGAAAAGACGGTAAACCATTCCGCATCGTCAAGTTCCGCACCATGGTCCGCGACGCGGAGACCAACGGCGCGCAGTTCGCGTCCAAAGACGACTCGCGAGTGACCCGCGTCGGCCGATTCCTGCGCGCGGCGCGCATTGACGAACTCCCGCAAGTATGGAATGTGATCCGGGGAGAGATGTCTTTCATCGGCCCGCGGCCCGAGCGGCCGGAGTTCGTCCGTCAGCTCGAGGAAGCCATGCCTTTCTACTCCATGCGCCATCTGGTCCAACCGGGTCTTACCGGCTGGGCCCAGGTCAATTATTCTTACGCCGCCACGCTCGAGGAAAATCTGGAAAAGCTCCAGTACGACCTTTTCTACATCAAAAACCGGTCATTGTTGACCGACCTGGCCATCATGCTGCGCACGCTGGGGATCATTTTGTCGGCTAAGGGTCAGTGACGGATAGCGTGTAGTGCAAGGTCGGTAGTAAAAAATACGGGGCGCTCCAGCGGGGAGCGTCCCGTTTTAGATGTGGGAACCTCTTCATCAGATCACGGTGAGCACCGCCTCGGCGATCCGGAAGGCGGCGCCCGGCTCGAGAAGACGCAGGAACGGTTTCCGGAACATCGCGAGCTGCTTCCTGGCCGCGGACGGATCGGTTGCAATGCGGTCCAGGATGCGGGTCAGGGCATCGGGATCATAGGCGGCTTCCGCGGCCACCGCCCGGACCAAGGGCGGCTGCGCGTCCGGGAATCCGGTGGCGGCGAGCCGTTCGGGGTCGGCCGGGAACATAGTGATGACCGTAGGGACTTCCAGAAGCACCGACTTGTACCCTTCGGTCACACTCCAGTCTGCGACGATCGCGTCCGAGGCCAGGATGAGCTCTTCCAGAACCTCGGCGCTGGCATCCACAGCCCGCGCCCTTCCGGCTTGGGCCAGAAGCCACAGGTTCCCCCGCACGGCGTCAGGCAGCTTGGGGTGCAGGCGCGGCGCGAAATGATGCCGCCGGCCGCCAAACTCGCCCTGAAACGACAGAGCACGAACGTGCTCCTCGGCCCGATCCGGCTTCTCACCCCCCGACCAATAGGTCACCAGGAGGTCGGGGTTAGCGAGGCGGAGCCGGCTGCGGACCTCGGCGCGGACCTCGGCGCCGCGGTTCGCGAACCCCGGCAGAGTTTCGAAGGTCGGCTTGCCAACCGCGTAGATGCGCATGGTCGGCCGCACCGAGTGCGCGATCTCCCGGGCCGCTTCGTCGTTGACCAGCATCACGTCGGGCGCGACGCACCGCGTGCCCTCCCGCTCGCCCGTGCCCCAGAGGTCTTCGAGCCAGACGACCGGGATCCCCTGCTCCTTCCCGAACCGCGTCCAGGTGATCTGGAAGTCCACCGCGGAGCCGCTCGTCCCGATGAGGATGACGTCCGGGCGATCGCCCTTCTCCGGGCCGCGGCTCGCGAACTCGATCTTCCCTTTGGCCAAAACAGCCGAAGCCGCCTTGCCCTCCGGGTCGGCAAACCAACTGATTCCCGCCCCTTGTTCGACCAGCCTCGGAGCCGCGAGAACGAGCTCCTTGGCAGAACCGATGTCCCCCACCACGATGTAGACGTCCTTCAAGGAACTCTCCTTCTGACACGCGAGTGTCGGATCGAGACTAATCAAAAAAGACGGCCGAGTCAAGGCCGTCCGGCACTACGGACTTCCTAGCGGCGCATGGCGAGCATCAAGTCGGAGACGTTGGTGCCGGTAACGCCGGTCGAGATGTGCTGGCCGATTTTTTTGAAAAAAGAATAGGAATCGTTTTGTTCCAAAAATTTGCGACCGGTCAGGCGCGCTTTGGCCGCCGCCTTTACGGTGACCTCGTCGGCAATCGCGCCGGCGGCCGGGGAATTATCAATTCCATCCGAGGCACAGGAGATGACCAACATCCCGGGTTTGATGGCCGGAAGCGCACCCAGAGCCAGCTCCTGGTTTCGCCCGCCCTGCCCCTTTCCCTTGACCGTCACCGTCGTCTCGCCGGCGGCAATAACGGCTTGCCCCGGCTTGGGTGCAGCCGCCAGTTTCCGTCCGACGTCTCTGGCTTCGCCGTGCAGTTTGGTTGAGAGAATTCGAGGACTCCAGCCGCGCTTGCGCGCTTCTTTGACCATAGCCCCGACGGCATCGCGGTTGCTGGAAACAAGAACATTGGTTACCTTCGAAAAAAACAGCGGATCTTTGGGCGTCTCGCGCAGATCGCACCCGGGAAGTTTGCAAACTTTGATGACGTCATACTTGACCAAAACTCGGGCGGCGTCGTCCACCGTCGAAGTGTCGCGCACCGTCGGGCCGGAGGCGACCATGTCCAGATTGTCGCCGGGAACATCGGAAATGACGAGTCCAATGATTGTCGCCGGGTAGGCCATCCGGGCAAACTGCCCGCCCTGGATCTCTGAAAGATGTTTGCGGACAATGTTGATTTCACCAATGTCCGCGCCCCGGGCCATCAACGTCTTGGTAACCAAGGCCACCTCGTCGCATTTGAGCTGGAAGGGCCAGCACAGCAGGGCCGAGCCGCCGCCGGAAATGACGGTGACCACCAAATCACGCGAGTCGAGATTTTTCAAAAAAGCCATGATCTCACCGGTGGCCAGCATGTTGGTGAATGAAGGAAAAGGATGTGTGCCGGCGACGCTTTTGATCCGTTTGAGCCGTCTGCGTTTGACATCCAGCGCGATACCGTCGGTAATTCGCGAGCCGAGTATCTCCTCTAACGCCGCCGAGGCGTCAGCCGCGGCTTTGCCAATAGCAAAAACATAAATGTGGTCAAAGCGGCGGAGATCAAAACGTTTGCCGCTTACAAGTAACGACGACTTGCGAAACGATACAGATCTTCGAATCGCCGTTCGGACATTTACCGCGGCCAACCCGGCCTCGAGGATAGCCAAGGCGTCGCGGCGGATTGGTGATTTGGAAAGCGCGGCAATGTTTTTGATGATGGATTCCATATAACTCTCAACGAAGACACAAACCGGCCAAATCGCGGTAGAGAGCCGCTGGTTTTTCTTTTCCGCTAATGATGTCTTGGATTGCGGACAAAACACGAAGTCGGATGCCTCGCTCTCGCGCGAGGCCAAGGGCGATTGGCGCGGCGCGAACTCCTTCGGCGCGCTCGCGGAGCGCCCCTGCGCCGTGGAGCCCTTTCCGGCCAATGGCCTCGCCGTACTTGCGGTTGCGGCTCTCCTCGGCAAATGAGGTCCCGATAAGGTCGCCCAGACCAGCCAGGCCGCCGATGGTTTCCCGTTTGGCCCCAAGAGCCATTCCAAGCGCGATCATTTCCTGATGCGCGGCGGCAACAAGCATTGCTTTGGTATTGCTGGAACTGCCCAACCCATCAAGGATGCCGATACCAATGGCATAGGGATTTTTCATGGCGCCGCCAATGGCCACACCATCCGGATCATTATTGATTTCGACGCACACTGTAGGCGATAAAAAAGCGCGACGAACTACTGGCGCGATGGATTTAATATTTTTCGCCCCGACAACAAAGGTCGTCGGCACGCCGCGGACAAACTGCGCGGCCACGGCTGAACCGCCGAGCGTGCCAATGCGAGAACGGAGAGATGGGGCTTCAGCCGCTAGCGTTTGATGAGGAAGAAGATGCGTCTTTGCGTCCCATCCTTTGGCAGCAGCGAGAACCACCGCCATCTTGGAAATCGCCTTGTCTAACATCTTGCTTGCCGCCGCGACGGCTTGCGACGGAACGCAGAGGATGACGAGCATCGCCTCGTGTGTTACTTCTTCAATATCCGTTGCCACCCGAACGCTCCGCGGAATAACAACACCCGGCAACCGCGGATTGACGCGCTTCTTTCTCATCGCCTGAAGCACTGTTTCATCAACATCCCACACGCCCACGCGATGCCCGCTTCGCGCAAAACAAACCGCCAGTGCGGTTCCAAGATTCCCAGCACCGATGATTCCAATGTTCATAACGAGCTATATCGTATCATTTTCTCTATCTTGACGCGATAACTACAATCAGGTAACGTATCGCCTCCGCTGACAAAGGAGGAAACAGTGGATCCGAAATTCCGTGTTCCTTTCTCACCACAGAAGCCACTCGAAGAAATCCGCACCGGCGCTGGTCTCATCTCCGAGGGTGCAACAGATCTCGTCCAGACGAGATTCATCACAGTCACCGAAAGCCCAGCCGTACTCGGTTCCGGGACACGCGTTCCGGACTTCTATTCGGTCCGACGCGGCGATGCCTTGAACATTGTGCCCTTCATTCTGGGGGACAGCAAACTCGTTCTCATCCGCAAGATCAAGACGGCATCGGGAATCGCCTACTTCGGTTTCCCGGGCGGAATGATGCGGGGTGAAGACCCGGTCGCGCACGCGCTCGCCGAACTCCGCGAAGAAAGTGGACTCGAGGCGCGTGATCCCGTCCCGCTCGGCTTTGTCAATCGCGAACCGGAATCATCTACTGACCTCGATTACTTCTGGTTCGCGACGGTCAAGGACATAAGCGGCCTCAGGAACGACGAGGAAGAAGGCATCACGACCGAAACCGTCTCGGTTGCTGACGCCATAAAGTACGCAATGTCCCAGTACTTCGATCCTTTCCACGCGACGGCCCTTTGGCGCGCGCTCCCCATCATAGCCACGCACATGGGGATCGGCAGCCTGCTGCCACACTTCCGGGTGGCACTCGAGGACACGATGGAGGCACTCAAGCTCTGAACGCAAACGGCACGGACGAATCCGCGCCGTGTTTTTTTATCTGAAATTTTTATCTTTGATTCATTGCTCTTTCGGAGCGAGCAAACCATTCATCCCTTCCGAAAACGAAACGGCCGGTGACCAACCAAGCAGCTCCCGGGCGCGGGTGACATCCGCAAGCGTATCACGCGCCTCGGCGTTTCGCGCTGGAATTGCGGTGGTCGGCCCGCCAATCATCCGGGCAATCTCATTGACGCTGTGCTGCTCGCCGGCGCCGATGTTGATGACTTCTCCCTTACCGACTTGATTTGATTCGGATGCAAGGATATTTGCTCGCACTACATCATCCACGTGAGTGAAATCCCGGGTTTGCTCTCCGTCGCCGGCGATGGAGAGCGGCTCCCCGGCTTTCCGCTGGCGCAGAAAAATCCCGATGACCGTCGCGTAGGCCCCCTCCGACGACATCCGCGGCCCGTAGACATTGAAATAACGAAGAGAAACCGTCTCCAGCCCATACAGTTCCGAGAACAGTCGGCAGTAGTGTTCGCCAATCCATTTCTGGAGCGCGTAGGGGTTCAAGGGATGTTCCCGCATGTCCTCGCGGAGCGGTAGAGTTGGCTGATCGCCGTAGGCGGAAGACGATGCCGAGTAAATCACACGCCTAACCTTGGCGTCGCGCGCGGCAACGAGCACGTTCAGCGTTCCATCCACATTCGCCGCGTGGGTTTCCAAAGGTCTTTCTATCGAAAGCGGAACGCGCGGGATCGCCGCGACATGAAACACATATTCGATCCCATTCATCGCTTTCCGCACAGTCTCGAGATCACAAATATCACCCACCACCAACTCCGCTCCTGGATTTACATTTTCACGTTTTCCGGTCGAAACATTATCAAGCACGCGGACCGAGTGTCCATGCGCGAGCAAGGCATCGACGAGATTAGAACCGACGAACCCAGCTCCGCCGGTGACGAGAATTTTCATATTTATCTGTCGGCGTCGAGCCGCTGGGAGGCGCGGAGTTCGTTGTTGATCTCCTCCACAGTTTTGAGCAGTTTCAAATCCACTCCCAGCGCCTCCCCGAACTGAATGAGAGAGCGGGTGTCTTTGGGCAGGCAAGCCCCGCCGTAGCCGCGGTATCCGCCGTGCATGACGTCCAAATGCGAACGTCCAATCCGCTTGTCCGCGGCAACCGAATCCTTAACGCGGTCGTAATCAATCCCCAATTTCTGACAAAGATCATACATCTGATTGGCAAACACTACCTTTGCCGAAAACCAAGTATTCCCAAAATATTTGACCATCTCGGCTTCGGTCGCCGGAACAATCCGCTCAAAAGGCGCCAGAGGCAGAAGCTCCATGACCGTGCCGGCCACCGTGAAACTTTGGTTGGTGTAACCCACGATCTGCCGGTCAGGGAAGGACATGTCGTTGTCGGCCGTGCTCTGGGTGAGGAACTCGGGATTGAACAAAAAACGGTGCTGGGGAAACTGCATCTGGAATCGCTCAGTGGTTCCCGGCAAGATAGTCGATTTCAAAACGATGGTTTTCGATCCGAAAATATTCCGCACCGCCTCCTCGACAAAGGAAAGATCAAAACCGCCATCGTCCTTGTGTGGCGTGGGCACGCAGATATAAATAATATCGGCTTTGTTCACTTCCTCCACCGACCCGAGATTTTTGAACTTGTCGTAGGCAAATATCGGCGTGCCTTTCGATTCATAGTAGCGCTTAACCGCTCCGCCGACCATTCCGATTCCGACAACTCCGAGGGTGTGAAACATAGTGTTCAAGTCAGGATAAATTACCCCGAATCCAGTCGCTGGTCAAGAACGAAAAAATTTTGGGAACCGCGGCGATCCGCGGGATCAGACGGTCTTTGATTTTAGGAAGCAGGCCGGGTAGGCGGTCGTCCTCAAAATGATGCCGCCGCAGACTGCGCAGGATGCGCATCAGGTCCCAGCGCTGGGTGGCGGCGAGGATTTGTCTGTACTCTCCAAGCTGCAAAGGAAAGACCTGGTGATAGTCTCGGAGAAAAAGCCGCGCTTTGTCATCAAAACCATCAATCACGCCCCGATTGATATAGTTAGAGGCGAAGGAGGCAAGCGTGTTGCCAATATCCCAGACGTGCGGACCGACACCGATCTGATCAATGTCGAGAAAAGCCGTGAGTTTTCCATCCTCCGAATACAGCGCGTTATTGGTGTGAAAATCATTGTGAAGAATGCCGGAAGAAAGTGCTGAAGAGTTCACGCCTGATTGGTCAACAAACTTTGCCGTCTCGTCCAAAACACCGATATGTTCCCGCACGAAATCGCACACTTCCGGAACAGAACAGGGATGAGAGTCAATGAAAGCCGCGCGAATCTCGGAATACATTGCCCGCGACTCTTCATACGGTTTTTCCACCGGAATCGCGGAGGAAATCTCCAATCGTTCATCCTGATGATCCGCGAGATATCGCGCGCCAGCTGCATGGAATTCTCCAAGCGCGCGGCCGGCTGACGCGAATTCTTCCTCATGCGACGAAAAATGCTTCCCGTCCGCAAAAGCAAGAACCGCAACGCTTCCCATCGTGGTTTGGGCGATAAATGATCCGTTTGTCGTCCGATAGGCCCTCGGCAATCTCGCTCCCCGATTGCGAAGTTCCTCGGATATCGCGTAGGCCTTCTTCAGCGCCGTCGAATTGGTCACGAACGACGAATGCTTTACCACCACCGCGCCACCGTCTTCAAGCGGACATTTGTAAACCGCGCTGGTTGTCTTTTCTAAAAACCTGGAGATCTCCTTTGAAATAGTTCGCAAATCGTACGTCTCGCGCAAAACCGCGGCGATCTCATCCTGAACCACGGCAGGAGCGGCCTCCAATCGTATTGGTTCAGTCACAACTCTCATACGCGGTTTACGCACTCCACGCTCCACCGCGCGCGCTCGTGATCGTACCGGGCCACATTGAATGCGCAGTAGTCCTGCTCAATCCGCGGACGAAGCCGATGAGGCACGTCTAAGATATGTCCAAGAATCGCTCGTATCACGTTCCCATGGATGACATAAAGAAACGAGGATCCCTTCGCGTCGCCGGCAACGTGTCGTTCGATAGTCGGCACGACGCGGTTGGCCACATCCTCGAAGTTTTCGCCACCCGGAGGCCGAGCATCTTCTTCTTTGTTCCACTGCTCAATGATCTCCGGATACTTAGCGGCGAAATCATCTTTGGTCATTCCCTCGGTGACACCCTTCGATCGCTCATTCAATTCAGCTATCTCTTCATAGGGAACGCCGGGGTGTCGGCGTCGGATGATGGCCGCCGTGTCGCGAGCGCGAACCGCCGTGCTGGAAAAAATCTTGTCAAACTTGTAACCCGCCAGTACGCCGGCGGCGCGCGCCGCCTGAATCACGCCCTCGGGAGTGAGCGGAATATCAAGACCGACTCCCTGGACGATATTGCGCGCCCGGGCTTCGCTCTGACCGTGGCGCACCAGATACAGCGTGGTTTTCATAAAGCGGCGTAACGCACGGTCACGACCCGCTTCTCCCGGTGAGATTGGACGGCCGCGGCCAGCACGCACATGGTGTCCACGGCCCGCGCCAGACGGATCGGCGAGTCGGCGGCGTTCACTCGGCCTTCGATAATGCCGCGGATGTGTTCGATCTCGCGGGAGAATTCCTCGACGCGCGTCTTCTGGATATCCAAAACCTGTTTATCCTTGCCTTGTTCCTGAACGATCACCTGATCGCTTGTTTTGGTGACGTCGTTGTGCCAGCCCACTGACCCGTTCTCGCACTGAAGCTGCAGGAATTTCTTTTTAGGCAAGGTGATGACATCGTGAACCACCCTGCCGACCAATCCGCGCTCGGTCGCCAGATTAAGAAAACAGGAGCGATCGTAAGAAGCGCCGTCGCTTTCGACAAAATCGAAGATCGCGCCGACCTCGGCCACCCGGCCGGCTCCGACGGTGTGAGCCATATGCTGCCAGAGATTCAATCCGTGGGAGTGTTCGCCGCCGGCCCCGCCCCCCCGCCGCCAGAACCCGAGGTAGGTGTCCTTGGGTCCGGACAGCCAGGGATGAGCATCGAAAATGTTTTTCCAATGGCTGCGGAATTCGCAATCCATGGCTTGCGGCTTGCCCAGCGTTCCCAAGCGGATGATCTCCTCGGTTTTGGCGGTATTCTCGGCCAACAAGTGATTGTAGCCAACAACAACCGCGGTCTCTGGATGCCGTCTAACCTCCTCCAAAAACTCGTCCAATCCCTCCAAGGTTGGAGAGCAGAGCGGTTTTTCGATCTGCAGGACCTTAGGGGCCTCCTCGCGGAGAACCGAGGTGGCTACCCGCAGGTGAACGTCCGGCGGCGTGCCAACGAGCACGACATCGAATCCGCCTTTGGGCGCGTCCTGCGGCAAGAACTGTTGAATTCCCTCGTCCCAGGCGCCGTATCGTTTGGGATAGATCTCCTCTTTCATGCGACGCAGCGCGCCTGGGTCGCTATCCACCATGGTCACCTCGAAACCGGCCAGCCGACAGGCATTAGTCAGATGGTTGCCGATGGATCCGGCGCCAAAAATTTTTGCTTTATAGGTCATGAACAATCCTCAATCGAACTGATGCCGTCCCCAGTTGACCAGCCTGGTCTTGCGGTCTTCGCGGGGCATCCGCGCCACCGTTCGATCCTCGTAGAATGAATCATCGTTGAAATGAGTGGTGGACACCTCTTCGAAAACGGCGCCGGTGTCGGTCCAAAAGCGGTGCCAAACTCCGCGAGGCACCACGAGGGTGTCGCCGGCGTAAAGGGTTTTTCGGAACCCCTCGATCTCCAATTCCAGAACTCCGGAAAGCATCTGAAAGGTCTCTTCCTTCTTTTTGTGATAATGCGATGGATGCCGCTGGCCGGGCAGCTGGACCAGAAGCTTCTTGCAGTACTCGCGGTTGATGCAATCAATGATCATCACGCCCACCTCGCGAAAATTCTCGACTCCGTAGTGGTGCGACAGCTCGACGTTGAACTCGACGCCCACCGGGATCCGCGCCTCATTGAGCATCCCTTTGGCCGCGTGGATGGCGCCGTAGATGATCTGCCGCCGGGGGTCGGCTGGGACGCGGGCCGCAGCGCGGAGCGGCTCGCCGGCCCGATAGTCGCGGTCGGCCGTGGTGCCGTCCTTCCACTCGCCGCTGGTCAACTGGTCGGCGTGGAGGGGAACTGCGAAATAAATATCGGAGCGGTCAAGGCGCGTTGCGGATGGCGCATCTTTGCGCAGAAACACGCCGCGCATCAAAGCACGGAGTTGGGAGACCTCCTCCGCGTCCCGCAGCGCCAGCTTTTCCCCGCCGCAAGCCCCGACCGCCGTCTGGTAAGCGGCGATCCAGGAAGCGACCTGCTCTGGCGAAGCCGAATATGCGTTAAGCTTTATTTCTTCCGTCGGTACGCCGACGTGCTTTTCAAACAGGCGCGCGCCCCTGGCGTAAGCCACGCCGACAATCTGAAAATTTCCAGGATCCTCGTGGGTCGAGAAGCCGACTGTAACCCCCGGATATCGGTTGCGGAAAATCTCGATTCTGTTCAAGTCCAGCCGATTGTTCGGCGTGGGGTACATGGCCACGCAGTGCATCAAAGCGAAATGCACGCCGCGATGCTGGAAAAAGCTGACAATACGGTCCACCTCGGAGATCTCCAATCCAGCCGTGGAGCAAATGACCGGCTTTCCGGTTTCGGAAATGCGGTCCAAGAGCGGCCAGTCGCCGGCCGAACAGCTGGCCACTTTGACGATCTCCACCCCCAAGCGCTCCAGCATATCCACCGACGCCTCGTCGAAAGGCGTGGCTATGGTGATCATCCCTTGCCGCCTGGTTTCCTCCACCAGCTCGCGGAACTGGTCCTCGGATAGCCGAGTAGAGAGAAAGCGCGGAATGTGCTTGTTTTCCGTGCTGTTTTTGAAATCAGGATGAATGAAGGTATCCAAGTCACGGAATTGCAGTTTGATCGCGCCTCGAACTCCGGCGGACCGGATGACCGCCGCCGTTTCCCGGATGATTCTCCGACCGTGCTCGACGCTGCCCTGATGATTGTTAGCCAAGTCCAAAATCATCAGTCCTTCAAAATCGATTTTCCTATCCGTCGGAATGCGAACAGCGGATGGGGTCATAAGGCCGGAATAAGGTCCTCCTGAATAAAAAAGCGGGGTTATGTTATCAGAGCGCCGGTTCGACCGTCAATCGTCGTTAATCCGTCCATTTCTACACAATAATCATGCCGATGTTTCAACAAAAAAAGGCCCTAACCAACCGTAGTCAAGGCCGCTTCATCCCAGAACGATCAGCACCGCTCCACCCGTCATGATCACACCTCCGGCCAACCGTTCCCGGAAGCTCTTGCGCTCGCCAAGGATGAAATAGGCGAGAATGATGGTGATCGGGATTTGCAGGCGCTTCATGGTGCCCACGTAGGGAACGATGGTCAGGCGGTAGGCGATGCTCGAGATGTAGATGGCTGTTCCGAAACTCAAGGAGAGGATTGCCGTCTTCTTCAGAATCGCGCCGATCTTCGCTCCATTGAACTCGCGCCGCGCCATGGCCACGATGAGGTTGCCGGCCGCGGCAATACTCATCACGCAACCAAAGCCGAAGCCGATGTCCGCGCGCCGCGCGACTAGTCCGTCGTAGTTCAAACTCACTGTCGCCGTCATGGCCGCGAAGAATGCCCAGCGAACACCCTTGCTCCGGCCCAGCGCCAGAAACGGGGCAAACCAGATGCGCGCCTGGCGCTTCCATCCAGAAACATCGCCCGTCATTTTCTCAACCAACTTCTGCCGAACGTCCTGGATGTTCAGAACGTAGGTGCCGACCACCATGAGCCAGATGCCGATCCACCCAAGGGTCGTGGGATACTCGCCGAGGATGATCATGCTGGTGACGATCACGATGGCCGGAGTGGTCGAGTCAATAGGGGCGACGAGCGAGACGTCTTCGAGCGCTCGGGCGCGCATCTTGGCATACATGATCCCGATGTTCAGGAATCCGGTGGCGAGCATTGGTAAGAGAAACCCGTGCTCGATGCGAGGCCCTCCAGTCGCGAGTGAAACGCCAAAGAACAAAACTGCCGCGCCGCCTTGACTCAAGGCCACGAGCGCGCTCGTCCGATTTTTCCAATCCCCGGCCTGTTCCCTTCGACACATCACTCCGTACAGCGCCAAAAAAACCGCGCCAACGGCAACCAAGGCAAAAGCCAGGAACGTCATTCGGTCCTCCTTGCCGACGGCACGTGCCGATCGGACGCCAACTGTCCCAAATAAAACTGAATGTGTCAATCCAGTTCTACCTGTTTTTCAAAATCAGCTCGGCGAGTTCGAAGTCGCGGAGAGTATCAATGTTCAAAAAGTCATCCGGACCGTCCATGACAAACGCCTTCACCTTCTTGCCGTTCATCGAATGCTGCTCGAGGATGGTGATCGGGACGATGACATTGACCGCGCCGTTGTGGCGGAAGGCGGGCGGGAGGTCTTGGCGGCGCATGCGGGGCGCGTCCTTGATGCCGGTGAACGATTCCGGAAGGAACGGCTCCATGAATCCGTCGGCGCCGACTTTCCAGATTTTGTACGGATGATCATGCACCGGCGAGACGGAGATTACCGAGTCGCACGGGGGCGTAGCGAGGAAGAGATCAATCGCCGCATCAATGTGCCCTGCCGTGCGGAGCGGGTTGGTTGGCTTGAGTTGGACGATCGCGTCCGGCCGATAGTTTTCGTGCTCCGCAAACCACGCGAGCGCGTGCTCATACATTGGTAGCGATGGCGCTTTGTCCGTGGCGAATTCCGCAGGCCGGAGAAACGGCACCTCGGCGCCGAATTGTTTGGCAACAGCGGCGATCTCGGGATCATCAGTATTCACTACCACGCGCGTAACTTTCTTCGACGCTTTAGCGGCCAGAATGGTCCATGCAATGAGCGGCTTGCCACCAAGCTCCCGGATGTTTTTCCCGGGCACGCTCTTCGATCCCCCGCGGGCCTGGATGACGGCAAGGATGTTCATAGTTCGTGAAAGAATATCAGGGATGATGCTTTTGGTCAATCGAGCTGTTTCCGATACAATGACCGCCTATGCCGATCACCTCAATGCCCTTCGCCTGGCAGGGCATCCTTCTCCTCGTTGCCGGCTCCCTGCTTCGCGCGCTCTACATCATCAACAACAAACATAACCTCCGCGGGCTCTCCTCCCGTTTCGTGATCGTGGTGAACATGCTCGGGACGTCAGCCCTCCTCTTCGCGGTCATGCTCACGCTGGCCCGGCCGACAATCACTGATTGGCTCTCCTGGCCCTCCGGAATCCTCTGGCCGCTCCTCGCCACCGCAATCCTGAACATTGCGGTCCAGTACGGGGAGCTGCGCGCGCTCGAAATCGAGGACGCCTCTCTCGTGACTCCTATGACAGCGGCCGCTCCGGTCCTCTCGCTCCTCACGGGATTCATCATTCTCCGGGAACTTCCGACCATCGCGGGGTGGTTTGGTGTTGTCCTCCTTTCGATCGGGTCCTACGTACTCAATGCCAGCAAGCCATCGGCTGATGGCACTCTCACCGCCGCTCCGGCATCCGAGACGAAACGCCATCTCCACACCGCAGCCAACCTCCTTCTTCCCTGGAAAAATCTCGCGCGAAGCCGGGGCGTCCGGCTCGCGTTCTGGAGCTCGGTGGTCGCGAGCGTCTCAATTAATTTCGATAAAATTGTGGCGGTGAAAACGAACGCCTTGTTTCTCCCAGCGGTCGTGTTCGGATTCGTCGGCCTTGCCATGATTCCCGCGCTTCGAAATGAGCACCTCCCGCGTTCCCTGAACCGACGGCAGATGGTTTCCCTGGCCGCGACGCCGTTCCTCTTCGCCGTGGTGGCAGTACTGTTCGTCGCCTCGTTCTCGTACGGCCTTGCGAGCAACTCCTCCGCGCTCCGAAGACTCACCATCTTGTTCGTCGCGCTCCTCGCCGGACCTCTCCTCAAAGAGCGCGGCCATCCGGAGCGCGTCTGGGGCGGCGCGATCATGACCGCGGGTGCGCTCCTACTCGCCTTCTGAAAAGCCGCCCGGTGGGGCGGCTTTTGATATCAGTTGAGATGATCCCATTGGAGGAATTCGCCGGCGGAGACGGAGACCTTGGCCGTTCGTCCGAGCGCCTGGTAGTACTCCTTGGCCGGGATGCCACGGCAAGGGCGCTGGCTTCGAAGCATTTCCGGCATGATCATCGCGCCCGCGGGGATGTCGTGCATCGCGACTAGCGCTTTGTGGAAGATCGGACGGAATTTTGACTCGTCCTCGCCGACTGTCTTTTTCCCGTCCCCCATCGCAGACTCTGCCTCGCGGACCAGAGAAACGACCTGAGCGAATTCCGACGGGATGAGCGAGGCCTTGTGGTCCGGGCCGTACAGCGCGCGGTCAATGGTCATGTGCTTTTCAATGTACACCGCGCCCATGGCAGCGGCCGCCACCGCGCCTGCGATGGATAATCCGTTGTCGGAGAATCCGATGGGGATTCCAGGGAACTCGCGCTTCAGTGTCTGCATGGTGCGGAGATTCAGCGCTTCCGGCGGGCAGGGGTAGAGCGAGACACAGTGCGTAACCACGATCTTGTCAGTGTGACGTCGCGCGGTCGCGACCGCGAGGCGAAGCTCCTCCATCTGCGTCATGCCTGACGAGATGACCATGGGGAGTCCGGTCTTGGCTTCGTACTCGATCATTGGAAGGTCGGTGATGTCGCCGGAGCCGACCTTCCAGAGCGGCACGCCGACCTCGTCGTGCAAGAGTTGGGCCGCGCCGCGCGACATCGGCGTGGAAAAAAACATCACGCCCTTCGATTCCGCGTGCGCCTTGAGTTCACGGAAGAATTCCGGCGGGTAGGTATTGCGTTTGACCCACGCGTAGCGGTCAACGCCCTTGAAGTGAGGGGAATCAATCGGCACCTTGGACTGCTCATCGTCAACGACGTGGGTCTGGAATTTGACGGCATCAGCGCCCGCCTCAGCCGCGCGATCAATTAAAAGCTTTCCAAGTTCGAGATTCCCGTTATGGTTCTTCCCGAGCTCGGCAACGATAAATGCCGGCCTCCCCTCCCCGATCTCGCGCGGTCCTTTTAGTGTCTGGATGATGATCATACGGTAAAAGCCGCTTTTACTTTTTCAGCGATAAAAATTTCGGTTTTGGCCATGGATTCGAACGTGGCGCCGCCGAGGTGTGGAGTGATAAGCAGATTCTGATGCGTTTTGGCGTACTCGACAAGCGGATCGCCGGAGATGACCACCGGGCGCTTCTCCTCGGCCCAGAGGACGTCCAGCGCCGCGCCGGCAAGCTTTCCGCTCGTAAGCGCCCCGAGAAGCGCACCCTCATCGACCACCTGCCCCCGCGAAGTGTTCACCAACACCGCCCCCTGCCTTATTCGTACGAATATGTCCGAGGAGATCATCCTCTCCGTATCGGAGCTGTATGGGACATGGATTGAAATCACGTCCGAGGCAGACACTAATTCCGGAAGCCCGACCTGTTGCACGTTCGGAGTTTCAATCTTCACAAGGGGGTCAGTGGCAACCACCGACATATCAAACCCCTGCGCGATCCGGGCTACGCGCGAACCAAGACGACCGAAGCCGATAATACCCATGGTCTTCCCCGAAAGTTCGTTCCCCTTGAATGAATCGCGGTCCCACTCACCTCGTCCGACAGAAGCGAACGACCACGGAATCCGCCGCAGGAGCGCGAGGAGAAGCGCAAAGGTATGTTCGGCGGTGGCGTGGATGGTTCGGAGAAATTCCGTCTCTCCTTTCAAACTCACGACCTTCACTCCGCGCTCTGCCGCGGCCGCGAGATCAATGTGATCGAGCCCAGTCGTGGGACAGACGATGATTTTGAGATTCGGCGCCGCTTTCAGAACCTCGCGATCAATCTTGTGCGCCAGCCGGATTACCAAAATCTCGGCGTCGCTGATCGCCTCGAGGAGTTCTTGCCGTGAGAGCGCCCTCTCCATCAGCACATCTCCAAAAGAACGGTAGATGTCTACCGCCTCCTGCGCGTAATGTTCTGGTTCGACGATTATGGTGCGCATACGATGTCTTCTACCCTTTCCGTTCCATGACGTAACAGACCTTGAGACTCCAGAGAGGATGCGCCGGCAGGAATCTATTCCACCGCCGCGGACGCAAGAAGGGAATCCAGCCACGATCGAAAATCATTTGTTTGATAACAAAGTCGCGTCCGAAGGCCTTATTGAACACGTCTTTGGTCAAAAAAGTTATGTGATTATTGGCAGGATGGAAGTTAATCAGACTCCCCCGCCGGAGGAAGCGCAGCTTGTCCCAAACAGTGTGTCCCCAGGGAGTGGAGAGGATAAGCAGGCCGCCCGGACGAAGCACGCGGGCGCATTCGCGGGCAAAGTGCCAAGGGTTTTCCAGGTGCTCGAAAATTTCAAGCGCCAGGAGCGCATCAATCGATCCATCGTCCGCCGGAAACCGCTCGTGGTTGAGGTCGGCCGTCCGCAGAAGCGGTTTCAGCTCGGAAAATTCCAGATAATCATCAATGTCGACCCCGATGAGATTCTGAAAGCCGCGGTCCTGGAGGGATTTGAGAACCCGGCCGTTTGAGGAACCGATCTCCATGATCCGCGCGGATGCCCCAATTCGATCTCTGATAAGCGACGAAAGCAAACCCTCATCCGTCTCGCGTCGGACAATCCAGCTCGGCTTGCGCATGCGCTCAACGAGCGCATCGCGACCGGCCTTGATCTGTTCAGATCTAAGATAAGGAACTCCCATAGCGTTCAAAAAGCGCCTCCAGAAACAGGAAGATTTACACCGCTCACATATCCCGCTTCCGGCGAAGCCAAGAACGTAACTGCGACGGCCACATCTTCTGGTGTTGCCAGGCGGCCGACGGGAATCTCTTTGGCATGTTTCTCTTTCCAACAAGTCGGCAGGTGTGAAATGAGTTCTGTTTCAGTCACCCCGGGTGAAACTGCGTTCACTGTTATCCCGTGAGGCGCAAGTTCAACCGACAGTGCTCGCGTCAACCCTAACAGCGCATATTTTGCAGTGATGTACGGAAGCAGATGTGTCGGCACCATACCCAGAGTATAGATGGTCGCGATGTTCACTATCCTCCCCCACCGCCGTTCCATCATACCGGGCGCCAGTGCCTGCGTGATCAAAAGTGCCGTCCGGACATGGAGATCTACATCGGACTGAACGTCACTCCACCGTACCTCATTCCAGGCGCGCGGCATCACCGGACCGCCGGCATTATTAACGAGAATGTCCACCTTGCCGAAATCCGCGAGCACGTCCCGGGCAAGTCCCGCCGCCTGCGTTTCATCTCGAAGATCCGCTTGGAATATTTTTCCTTTTCTTCCCAAGGCAGCAATCTCGGCGCAAACTACATCCGCCTGTTCCTGATGGTTATTGAAATGTACCGCAATATCGGCGCCGGAACGCGCCAGTCCGAGCGCAATCGCACGGCCGATTCCTCTGCTGGCACCGGTGATCAAGGCTGTTTTTCCAGTGAGGTTCATAGAACTACGCTAATACACGAATTCTAGCCACTCCGTCAACCGCCACGGTTCCATCATCTTTAATGATCTCCGTTTTAATTTCGACCATGCCAGCCGCTTCACTCCGATGCACCACTTCTCCTCGAACTACGACCCGTTCTCCTATCCCAACCGGATTCCTAAATGTTGAATCTTGGCCTAAATATAGACAACGTTTTCCAGGAAGGTAGATGCCAACGAGCGTCGAAAAAAAACCGGCAAGAAGCTGACCGTGGGCGATTCTTGCTCCGAATTTCGTGGCAGCGGCGTAGGCGGCGTCGGTATGCAGGGGGTTTACATCTCCGGTAAGCTCGGAAAATTGCTGCACCATCTTGTCGGAGACGACCACGACAAACTCTGCCTTGCGGCCGACGGTCATTTCATTGAAGCTAAGATCATTCATAGATTTTGCGCCCGGTCCTTGTCGCCATCTGCTTTGACCACGTACCAATCGTCTCCCCGCACTTCCTGCGCGTACCAAACCGCAAAAGTGATGTCCCTCCGGCGCCGGTTAACCGGCAGGAGAAACGCCGGCACCTCGGCATAGGGGCCGCCATTCGCCGGCAGAAAACCGGCTTTTCTGAAGGCCGTTCCGTGCCAAGGGCCGGAAGCGAAAAAATCGGCAAAATC
>Ga0155401_163_pt2 | contig 22435 bp, 22 predicted proteins | sample RifCSPhighO2_02_FD_106369 | JGI IMG/M metagenome (GOLD analysis project Ga0155401, IMG submission 106369) | Candidatus Uhrbacteria bacterium RIFCSPHIGHO2_02_FULL_57_19
CGCAGCCGTAACCGCGGGCTGTTTCGTCTACTGTCCTTATTCAGTTTATCAAAAAATTTTCAGAAATAAAACAGGCTCCATCTCGCACCCTGACCGCGTCGTTCACGCGTTCAAGATTTGAGATGGAGCCGTCGGTTCGAGAGCCAAGCGACCAAGGGTCAAAGGGCAGTTTCAAGTGCCCAGTGTCAAAGGGTCCTAGCTCTTTCGAACCTTGCGCAAGAGTACGAGAACCTCGACGCGCCACTGGTAGCCAGTGGAGTAGACGTCCGCCACGCGGTGCGAGGCACACCGGTGGAGGTAGAGCAGCACGCCATCCACGGACGTGGAACCCGGGCAGACGATCCACCCGTTCGGCTGTTCTCGGCGCCCGTCCTTGACCTCCTTTAAGAAGAAGATGCCGTCCCCGGCGGACGCGCTACCGAGAACTGTCTTATCCGCCTCACTCCAGCCGGCGACGATGACGTCGATCTCATCCGCACAGTAGCCGCCCGACTTCGACGGCAGCTGACGATACTCGAGATCGTAGTCTTCTCCCCCTCCGAAGGTCTCGCCCGGGAAGTTCGCGGCCGTGATGACCGCCTGGTTCCACCAGGTGAAGCCGCACGCGGCGACGGCCGCCTGGAAGCGAGCGGGGTAGGAGTTCTTGCCCTCCACCGCGACCTTGGCCATGTCGGCCAGGATCGCCCGCCCCTCGGCCGTCGCCAGACGGTGGATGTCCTCGTCCGTTCCGCCCTGCTCGCGGATGGCGGCGGTGAAACCCTCCAGGATTCCGAGACCCAGACCCATACCGCTGACCACCGACGAAACATTCTTCTTGCTCATTGTCATCTCCGAGCTGTGGCTCGCCTCTCAGTCCGACACCATGTCAGACCCCCAGGCTCGCCGCCAGTCCCGTTCCCGATGGAACAAAAGGACGCGTACGATTTCGAGAGAGTATCCCCCGGAGGGGACTCGAATCCGCGCGCGTCCTCTTGAAGCTTTTGGACCACCGGCTTCGCGGTGTCTCTCCTCTTCTGCTTGTCCCGCCATCGGCGGGGCCTAACGGCAGAGTGTCCTATTCAATTGTGCCCCCACTATAGCATACCTGTGGATAAATGTCAAGGGGTAAACGGTGCTCAACAGAGCCAAATTTTTCCCCTTAAAATCCTCCGATTCCCTCTAAACCAGTAATAACCCCTCCTATCCTCCCCTTATCCTAAAGGGGGGGGGATTGATATTATTTCTCGGAGCTAAGCTCCGAGAAATTAAAAGACACTCCTTGTCAGAAGTGTTTGTTCCTCATGCTTCGGCTTTTCAAAAAATTTATCAAGAAAAAATCTGCGGAAACGGCTCCAGAACAAGCAGCTGTTTTGCCTCGTCTTCGGTGATAACCCGCTTTTCCCGAAGCAACCCGATGAGGGAAACGACCTTGCGATCCTCTTTACGCATTTAAGATCACCAAATCCCCTTTCAAATCCGCCAGTTTATCGTCCATCGCATCAAGGATTTCTGCCTTTTGTCTGTTTAAATCCTCTTTTGTAACCATCCTGGCCAAGTCCTCTTTTGTGGCCATTTTGCTTAGTTCCAATACAAAATCCTCCTTCATGACCATATGGTCCTGGAGGAAATCCATGAGTTCTCCGGTGGTCACGTCGTTATGCTCGGTCATAATTTGATGTTGCAGGTGAACTATAGCACCGCCGGGAATATTATGAAAAGTCTCTTCGTATCAAGATTAATCACCATCGGACGACCTTGAAGCGACCATATGAAGCCATCGGTTCACGACTTCCCGCCTCTTTGGAGCGTGCGATGACAATATCCCCCTGGCGAGCACACTCTGCGGGCATGCAGAAACGGTATTCGTCAAACGAAGTGATTTCCTCCCACGACTCGTCTGACAGTCGCTCGCGGACCACCGTTGCTCGCAACTCTTCTACCGGCACCTTGAGCGCAACCAAGAGATATATTGCCGATGGAACGCCATTATCTGTCACGACAAAATTATTTGACACGCTTTTCGCGTAAATAATCGATTCCATAAGACCAGGAAGTAGCCAATAATGCCGATAAGGAAAACCGCTTCGCGCGTAGTAGATTACCGAAGGCGTAATAATGATCAGCGCAAGTATAAACATTACCAAACGATGCAAAAACCGCGCTTTTTTTAACCAATCCAAGACACAAACTCCTCCTAGTCCCGCAAGCAAGGCCGTCATGGGAATCAATGTCGCCGATCGACCGATCTGGAGCCCTTCGATCACGATAGATGCTGGAAGAATTCCAAGAAAAAACCAGGCAAAAACTATTCGGCGCGCATGAGAAGGGCCGCCATGCAACAAGATCACTATTCCAAGGAGTGCGAGAATGGCTTCAAGCCCGGTCACGAAGGCCGGAGAAATCCAGAACACTCCGAAATGCTGAATGATATTGATGATAATTGTCCAGATGCTATAGGATTCCACTCCAACACCGACAGTGAGGTCCACCCCGCGAGTCAATACTCGACCACCAGAGGCAACGACGGCAAAAAGGAAAGGGATCGACCCGACCACGAAGGCGACCAACGATGTCAGAATTTGACGACAGTTTAAATGTTTGCGCTTAATTATAATCAGCGTAATAAAAAGCGCGGGCGAGAAAACAAGAAGAATTTTGTATCCAGCAAGTGCGAGACCAAAAAGCATCGCGCCGGTTATTTGAAGAAGAGAAGATTGTTTTCGGATGCCCGCAAGATAAAACGCCGCGGCGGAAGTTGCAATGGCTGGAGCGATGATCGGTTCATTGAATCTCGAAAGAAATATTTGCCAAGGAGAGAAGGCCAGCACGGCCGTTGCCAGGAGTGTTACTCGACGATCTCTGGTAATTTCCAAGAAAAGGAACGCCGCGGCAATGATTCCCATCAAACCAAGCGCAATGGATGTTATTCGCGTTGCCAGAGGCGATGGACCGTCAAAAAGAGCGGCGGCGGGCAACACCAAATATTGATAGAGGGACAATAAGGAGTCGTGTTGCGCATCAAAGCTTTCAAAAAAAATCGGCCAACGGTTTCCGCGATGATCGGCGCCAGTGGAGAGAAGCGCGTAGGCGTCGTATGCCCGCATCAGATCGTCTTGATTCCAGCCCAGCGAACTGTCACCGATACGAAAAACACGAACCGCAAAGGAGACAATAACAACAGCAGTGATTGCTAAGATAAAAACCCGCCGCGACATAGCTGCCAATTTATTTCAAATCAATGCTTCTATAATAATCTTCCAAGTCTCACTCGCAGCTTTCGCCCATGAAAAATCCTCGGAACGCGACTTACCTTTGTTGATAAGAGACATCCGAAACGCGTCGTCCTCGGCCAGCCGGACGATTCCCTCGGCGACCTCGTTGATGTTTTTTGGATCGACCAGCAATGCGGCGTTTCCGGCGACTTCTTCCGCGGCGTGGAATTTCGAGGTGATGACCGGCACGCCCAGCGCCATGGCGTCCACTATCGGCATCCCGAATCCTTCGGCAAGCGAAGGAAAGATGAGCGCGCGTGCATTGGCGAGGAGAGCGCACACTTCGTCCGCTGGCAGATGGCCGGTCCGAATGATGTGCTCGGACATTCCCGATCGGGCAATGGCCCGATCCGTTTCCTCCGCTCCCACTCCCCTGCCGCCGACGATCACGAGCTTCATCCCTCGAACGGCATCCGACTTCTCCCGCGCCCGGGCATAGGCCTCCACTATCCGCGCGGTATTTTTTTTCGTCTCAATTCTCCCAATCGCCACGAAATACACTTCCCCTGCCATATTCGTACGAATATGACCGTGGGTGGAATCCGAGGTTGGACGCGGGTGCTCTGCGCTGACGATCCCCGGCCCGTGCGGGATAACCCAGACGCGGCTCTCCGGCGCTCCGTAATACTCGTGGAGGTCTCGCGCCACGGCCTCCGACGGAACAATGATTCTGGTCGCGTGGGACATGGCGAAGCGCGTGGTCAAATCCAGATACCATCTCGATTTCCTATTGTAGGCCTCGGGAAGTGTCCGAAATGCGATGTCATGAATTGTGACGACCGACCGCGACGAATGGACGAATGGCAAGACATGCGCCGGAACAAAAAAAACGTCCGGCGGACGCGTGAGAAGCTCGACTCCCAGCCGAATCTGGCTCCAGAGAATCCGCGGAGGCCAGGGCAGCGGACGGGATTTCCAGCGATCGGGCAGATCCGTGATCGGCCCCTCGGAATACATCCGCACGCGCCATCCCTCCGGCATCTCGCGCGCCATGGCCTGGATGATATTCCAGGCGTACCACTCCACTCCTGTTTTCTCCGTCCGCGTCGCGCGCGATGCGTCGATTCCTAAAATCATAAACTATTACGAACTACTAACTTTTACGAATGTACGAATGCATCTGGTTCGTACATTCGTACTCATTTGTAGTTCGTAATGGTTACCGCGCCGCCAGGAACGACCGCTTGTAACTCTCCAAATTCTCCAGCGCGATGCCCACGCCCTTGACCACCGCGAACATCGGCTCGTCGGCGACGTAAGCCGGCACGCCCGTGGCTTGGGAAAGGAGTTCAGCCAAATTTCGCAACTGCGACGATCCGCCGGAAAGAATCATCCCTTTGTCCATGACGTCGGCTGAAAGTTCCGGAGGAGTGACGTGGAGCACTTCTTTGACCGTCTGGATGATGCCCTCAAGTTCGTTCTGGATGGCATCGGTCACGTCATCAGAGGTCACGGTGATGACTTTGGGAAGGCCGGATACCATGTCGCGCCCCTTGATCTCCATCTTCAGTTTCTCCGGCAGGTACAGCGCGCTCCCGATCTGAATCTTCACCTCCTCGGCAGTGCGCTCGCCGATGGCCAAGCCGTGCTTACGGCGCACGTGTTCCATGATGGCCAGGTCCAACTTGTTGCCGCCGATGCGCACCGAGGACGAGGCCACCACCCCGCCCAAGGAAATCACCGCGCACTCGATGGTTCCCCCGCCGATCTCGACGATCATGTGGCCGTAGGCGCTGCCGATGGGAATGCCCGATCCGATGGCGGCGACGATCGGTTCTTTAATGATGTAGACCGAGCGGGCGCCGGAGGCCAGGGTGGCGTCAATCACTGCCCGGCGCTCGGTGGAAGTGATGCCGCCGGGTACCGCCACCATCACCTCCGGTTTGAACAGACGGAAACCGCCCAACGACTTGTTAATAAAATACCGAAGCATGGCTTCGGTGGTCCGATAGTCGGCAATCACTCCGTCCTTGAGCGGCCGGTGGGCGACGATGTATTCCGGGGTGCGGCCGATCATTTCCTTGGCCTCTTTGCCCACGGCCAGCACTTTCTTGTCGGTTGTGGAAATAGCCACCACCGACGGTTCGTTGATGATGATTCCTTTTTTGGGAACGTAGACCTCGACATTGGTGGTGCCGAGATCGATGCCGATTTTTTTGACGAGCATGGAAAGAGGGTCAAAATCCGACGACAAACTGCCGATCAATTCTTAAATCCGTGACGAACCGATACCGCGCGTCGCCGAACTCCCGTGGATCCTCTGGCGGCGCCGCGCGCACGACCCTCTTACCAAAATCGAGGTCTAAAGTCAACCGATGACCGGATGTTCCCGGCTGTTTCTCCGCCAACAGGGTATAGCGGCCGCCGCTGACACCGTCACCAATGCTGTCGGGAAGCAGGTACTCAAAGGTCAGCGAACGCGTTTCTCCGGGCTCAACGGAAACGAACGCCCCGAAAACCGCCTTGCCCAGCTCCTCTTCGGCGTCGTAGGTTCCCGGCCTGCGCCGCGGATCGAGGATCTTGTCGTTCTCCATGGCGCCCTCGCCGCGTAAGAAGCGCGAACCAGCCGGAGCGTAGATCCGCGTGTAGGTGCGATAACGAGTGGTTTTCCAGGTAAAGGAACCGTTGTTTTTATAAGTGATGGTGGCCACGCCGTGCAGAGCTCCTGATTCGTCGGGATAGATGCGATAGCCGATGGTTCGGTCGACGACAGCATCGGTTTTAAGACTGGCCAAATTGGCGTCCACGACCATCAGGAAATCTCCCGACGTCTCTTTGACTCGTCCAGCCCAATCAAAGGCCTGGTAGCGTTCCTGGACGGATGGATCCCGGTCGTAAATCATGATCCGCTTTTCGCGCAGGCCATCGCCCAGAATGCGCAGAATCTCCGGCCAGCGATCGACGGGAAGCGAGGTCAGACGCCGCAGCAATTCTCCGGCCAGCTCGCCCTGAATCTCCTTGCGTTGGGCCGGCGGCAGGCCGGTTTCAAGAAAACCCAACTCCACCTGGTACTCCAGTTCGTCCACCAGATTCTCCGGGGTGAAGGTCACGCCGGATACAGTGATCGGTCCGACCAGGCGGAGCAGGTCCTCGGCCACCCTGGGCGTCATGCCGATGACCGAATCCACCGGCGGAAAATTGAGCCGGGCAGCGGCCACTTCCCGGTCGTAAGCGCGGATGGCTTCCTCGGCGGCCTGGCGAAAATCAGGAGACCAGTTGGAGTCGCGGAAAAACCAAGTTTTGACTCCAAGATATTTGGCGAGCGGAGCAGGCGGTTTGACGGCAACGCGTCCAGTGGCCGGATTATCCAAACTGTAGACGTCATGAGTATCAAAAGAAACCAGATCCCCATCAGCGACTTTGACAATGCCGAAGGAACCGATGAACCCGCCGGAGGGACGGATCTCGGTGTAGTTCTGGAGCAGGAAGAGATGGGTGCGGGGAACCGGATAGCCGGCCACTCGCGGCAGCACCTCGGCCAGCGGCGCCAGAGGAGCCAGTGTGCCTTCAAGGATATCCAGGCGTTCGCCGAAAGGAATGATGGCCAGCCGGAGCGGCGCGGCCAGGCCGGTTTTAGGAATATGATCGAAGGCGGCGCGCGAGCGGAGGATGGCCTCGCGCACCTCGCGCAACGACGGGCCGACGGAAAGTAGCTTAGCCAGAATCTCCCGTTTTTGAACCGGAGTAAGACTGGCGAAAGTGCCGGACTCCGGAAGAAGCTGTCCCAGGTCTCCGCCAGCCACCTTGAGCACCTCTGACAGCACGCCGACCGCGGAACGAATGGCCCGAGTGGCTTCGATGCCCGAGGTGAGGAGGTCATCGGTGGCGGACACTTGTCTGCCGATCCAGGGAACTGGGAGGAGAATCTTGTAAGGGATGATCTCCGAGCGGGCGCGCGAAAACTTGGTTTCGGCCGAGGAGAGGGCGGCGTCGGTTCCGGCAAAATCCCCGGTGCGAAGCAGTGCCTCGGCCCGTTCCAGATCCTTTTTACCGCCTTGTGCTTGAATGGCCGCGTCCGCTCCCAAAGCCGCGAGCGCCATGGCGAAAAGAATGACGATGACAATGACAATGATCCCCTTTGGGAAACGAAAAGGTCTACGCCGCGCTCGCGGACCTGCCCCGCCGTGGCGGGGTGATGGCGCCGGAGGACCCGCCCCGTCGTGGCGGGGTGGCGGCGCGGGAACTATTCCGGATGATTTGATTTTGAAATGCTCGTGGGGCACAGGATGGTCTACAGTCTACAGACTACGGTCTACGGCTCGAGCTGTAGTCGGTAGTCCGTAGTCGGTAGTCGTCGACAAACGCGGGTTCGGTTGTCCGCGGTATTTGGAGAAGTACTTCGCTGCGGAAAGCAGGTGGATGCGCCCGGTCTTGCTGCCCATGATGGCCCACCAGCGCGCTTCGGCCGAGGCCCGCTGATGGAAGTGGACCATGGACACGGAGGGTAGATAGACGACTTTCCATCCCGCCTCCCAAAACCGGCGCGACCAGTCCACATCGTCAAAATACAGGAAGAAACGCTCGTCGAGGAGGCCGACGCGTTCCAGCGCTTCGCGCCGAGCGACGACTGCGCCCCCCAGAAGCCAATCGACTTCGAGCGGAGCCGAACGGTCGGCATCAGTCATCAGGTAATGCGCTTCGGCGCGCCGGGCAAAGGGCAGGCGGCCGATCGGCGTGCGACGGTAAAAGGGAATGCCCAGGGTCGGAAAGCGGTAGCAGGAATACTGGAGCGACCTGTCGGGGTTGGTGAGCTTGGGAGCGATGAGCCCGATCTCCGGATGCGCGTCCAAGTGCGCCACCAGCCCTTCGAGCGATCCTTCGTTTACAATGATGTCCGGATTCATGATCATCGCATATCGACCCGTCGCGGCACGGATACCCAGGTTGTTACCGCCGGCGTACCCCCGATTGCGGTCAGATTCGATGAGCCGCACGTCCGGAAACTCGCGCCGCACCATCTCCGGCGTCCCATCGCCCGAGGCGTTGTCAACGACAATAATCTCGAGCGACAGTTGCGGCCGCGCCCAGCGGATGGCCCGCAGGCACTCTTTGAGCAGCCCGCGGGATTTATAGTTCAGGATGATAATCGAGAGGTCCATTAGTTATGGAATCCAATTTTAGAAAGCTCTTCCACTTCCCGATCGAGATGCTCCAAGTAATTCTCGAAATTTTGTTGTTCTTTTGAAAGCAAACTGGTTAGAAGTTCCTCCTCTGGCCAGTGTCTTTTCTCTTCGTAGATTTTTTTCTTCCTTTTTAATATCGGCAGCAAAAATTTTACTGCTACTTCTTTTGAAAATACCGTTATCTGGACACCCTCCATCTTCTGCCACCAATGCATCAGTTCCTGCGTGATACCGAGGCGATAGTAACCAGAGGGATATTCCTCTTCGATCCAAAAGGCACCCCTTTCAAACATTACGAGTACGTTTTCCATAAGTGAATTGCTAAGCCTATACCCATTTCGTCAATTTATCAATCTCATCCTGTAGTTCGATTGTCTTCGCAATCACGGTCGCCACGCGGCAGTAGTGTTTGATGTCTTCGGATGAAAGCGCACGGCCTTTGCGGTCTTTGAGCCATTTGTCGAGAACTTGATAGCCGCCGATTTGGTATTTCCACATCTCCGGCGTGACGCCATCGAAATACTGCTCGTCGTTGATGTACACGCGATTGTCCCTGAATTTGCGCGCTTTGACCATACCCCCGTCTTTGCCGAAGAATTTCACGATTGGCGCGTTGAGCTCGGGTGATTTCAGAAGGTGCAACTGTACCAGCCGTTCGCCCAATCCGGCGAGTTTCTTGAATATGGCCTCATCATCGGTGAAAGGGATGCGCGGAAAATCAATCTTCAAAAATTCTTCATACCGCTTTCGATAGGTCGGCGAGTACAAAATTGCGTAGATGTAATAGAGTATGTCTTCAGCCGCCGGTTGTCTGCTAAAATTTTTCTTCAACGACTCCAAAACCCCATCGGAGATGTTGGATATCTTTTTCCCCACCTTGCGAACTTCAAGCAAATTCTTCTGCCCGGGCTGATTACCAGAATATAGGTAGAGAGGAAAAAGAAGATTACCGCCTCTGCGATAGAGATTAAAATCTGTCATCAAACCAGAACACGATACGATATCCCAGATCTTGTTACCCGTCACTGCACCAGCTCGACCAATACACAAAGCCAAATTCGGACGGAGCATGTGCTGCATGACCTCCGTCCGAGTACGCCAAACAACTGCTGGATGAAAAAATATCTCCCGCTCATCAAACGGTCTGTAGAGAATTTTTGTATAGTATTTACTAAGGTCTTTTTCTTCTTGCAGTGTTTTCCTTGCCTGCGAAACTCGCCAGGCGTAATTTTCTCGTAGGTTCAGCATTTGCTTCACCTGCTCGTCGGAGTTCTTTGGGTCAACGAAAATTCTGATCCTTGCCTCAAGCGATTGACGGTTGAAGTCAGTGACAAACTCATCACGCGCGGTAAGCACCCCAGTGCTGTTGACTGGAAAGATGTCCGTAATCTTCGGGTAACTCTCATACTTCTCCCTCCCCTTCTCTTCACGCGGCACAAAAAAGTAATACGGGGTTGTGGGTTCGAGCTTCGTCCATTTCGTGTTGGTGAAGTCGTGTTTTTCAAGCCACTCGTATTTCTTTTCACGCAGTCCGAACTGTTCAGCGTGAAAGACACGCTTCTTTCCCGTATTGCCGGCACGCTTCACGAACAATGAAATAGCGACCCCGGCCTGAATGCTGAAAACATTTTCATCCTTGCCGCCGCTCGGTGTTTTTTCCTTTTTCAGCGTGCTCCCGTGAAGATCAAGAACATAAAGATCATCGAACGTCCGCATTAATGACTGCCGCATGCCGCGGAAGGTCGGGTTATCTAGCCAGGCGTGGTTGGTGATGAATCCGAGAATGCCTTGACCGTTCTGCTCGATTTTCCACTGCGCGAAACGGAAAAATTTCACGTAGTCATCCTGCAGCCAGGTTTTCCGTTCTCCCAGAGGTTTCCCGTCTACGTATTTGTAATTCTCGATCTGTTTCAAAATCCACTCCCCTTTGTTCTCGGAAACGCCGGAGTAGGGCGGGTTCCCGATGATCACCATGATCGGCGCCTCTTCTTTTACTTTAAGCGCCTCCTGCGATTCGCGAGCAAGCGAACGTTCCATGACGCCAGCGGTGTTGACTTGGTGCGATTCGCGGCGGAAATCGAGAGTGTTGGTGAGGAAAAGTCTAAATTTCTCATTACCCGAAAGCTCATATCCCAGCTCTTGCAGAACGAAGTTTATCTTGAGATGTCCAATGGCGTACGGCGCCATCATGAGCTCGAACGCGTAGAAGTGTTCGAGAAAATGTTCTTTCACCAGCTTTGGTAAACCGCCATCGCCGTATTTGCTTTTGAACTCCTCGACCGCAAGACGCATGGCTTCCGCGGGGAAGGTGAGCGTGCCCGCGGCGGGGTCGAGAACGGTGACCGAAGGCGTGGCAAAACCATCCTCCTTGGCAAAATGCTCCTTGAGCAAGGCATGAACCGAACGAATGATGTAACCGACGATCGGCTCGGGAGTGTAGTAAACGCCCATGCGCTCGCGCTCCTTGGGATCGTATTCGGCAAGAAACGTCTCGTAGAAATGCACGACGGGGTCACGGCCTTTTCCTTCCGCGTAAAAACGCTCCATGATCTTTTTGACGTCTGCCACCGCAAGAACTTCGGCGATATCGTCCACGATCCATGCCATGGACACCGGGATGTCTTTCGACGAGATGTATCGGAAAAGATCGCGGAGAATACCGGCCGTTGGCGGGATGCACCTATGTGCGATTTCGCGGTTGAAGTCTTCTTCGCAGCGCATGCGCGCGGCGAAGAGGCCGTACGTGATCGTTTGGGCGTAGAGATCCGCGAACCGTTCGACGGAAAGCGACTCGATGAGATGCTCTTTGAATGCGCGGTAGAAGCCGTAGAGCGTATTCTCCTCGTCTCCCATCGCCGCCTTGAGTTCCTCAATGATGACTTGGTCACGAAGAAAACGAGTGCGCTTAGCCAGCTCAATTGCCAGCATTTTCGCGGAGATGACCCGCGGAGTGGAGAATGAGAAAAATTTTTCAAGCAGTTGAACAAAATCCTCCGAATGTTCCACGGGCGACGGCAACCGTAACTCGTGCATCACAAACGGCCGCCCAAGGAGCACTTTTTGCGTAAGTTTTCCGTCCCTGTACAACCGGAACTCAAAAAAATTAGTAAGAATCAAGTTCGGAAAGGCTTCCCGATAACGCTTCAGCTGTTCCGAATCCTCGATTTCGTCCAAATCCGTCGCCGTCGGCGGTTTTGCCTCAACGTATCCGACGATCTCTCCTTTCTTGGTAAAAACTCGGAAATCGGGGTTGCCGGCCTCAGTCCGTTTAGGATTCGTAGTAACATGCGACCCTTCGCCGGAAAACTCCTCCAGAAGTTTTTTCAAATCAGCATAAAAACTAAGCTCGGTGGCGTCACCTGCCTTAAACGTTCGAAAAAGATCCTGGAAATATTCCTCAAAAAATTCCGCCTTTTTGTCGCTCCTCGTTGCACTCATATTCTAGAAAAGTTATCCCCAGTCACCTTGCCAGGCTGCCCTTCTCTTGATATTCTATTATAGTAGCCTAAAAACTACCCTGTCCGCCGGAGGCGGATCCGATATCCAAACCCCGCCCAGCAATGCGCGGGGTTTTAAGTTTCGTCACTAATGATTTGATGGACTGAGCGCGAATATGATGGTCTGCCTGATCCGAAAGATCGTGCGCTACGTGTCCGGCGCTTACTAGAATGCATTTCTTACCGTTACGTTTTAAAAATCTCAGCAGGTGAGCAAAGTCGCTGTCTCCAGAAAAAAGGCAGAAGGTATCATACTTTTCAATTCGACGAATCGCGTCTACACATATCTCGACATCGAAGTTACACTTCGGCAACCTAATAAATTTTCCTCGCTGATCTTGCTCGACTAACCGACCGGCTTGAGGAACTTCATTCTCATCGAGATAATGTCGAATCCACTGGATCTGTTTGGATACTACGACAAAATGACCCCGCGCCTTTCGAATTAGGTGGAGACTTGAGGTTTTTTGTTGATCGGTTCCGTAATAAAACCGCGCGTGATCGGCGAAACTATTTACAAAAGATGCCAAGCTATCGATATCGACAATAAGTTTTTGATCCTTCGCGAGTTGATTCCCAGCTACATCGCGGCGATCTTCTTCAAACCAGTAATTGACATTGCCAAAATCAATAAAAACCGCAATGCGTTTGTATTGTGATACTTCAAGACCGAGTTGTTTCAGGATGAATTCTCGCAGATCCATAATCACACAAACCACTTTCGGATGTCCGCCGCCGAGCGCTGGCGTTTGGCGAAGACGGCGGCGCGTTTGGTTTTCATCTTTGGGCGCAAGCGGAGGCAATCAAGGTAGGCGCTGAGCGTCGCCGGTTCACGGAGGAGGACCCAGAGGAAGCGACCGAGTTCGGCTGGGAGAATCCACAGCAAATGGCGGAAGAGGTTGGCCCGCTCGTCGTTTTTGATGAGGAGCAGGCACTGGTTCCGGGTAGATAGAAAGTTCACCACGGGTGACTTGATCTTCCGCTCGCGGATGGCTTTCCCTACTCCCCGCTTCTCGCTCCCGTAGGCCCCGCGCCAGTGGTAAGCCAGCGCGTTCGACTCGTACCGAGCATCGAAACCCAGAAGCTGAAGCCGCCAGGCCAGGTCCACATCTTCCTTGTAAGCAAAAAAATCGTCGTCGAAGTATTCGTTGTCATATCGGGCCGCCTCTAACGCCGAGAGCCGATAGAACGCCAGCGCGCCGGAAACCCCGAACACCGGCCCGGCCTGGTCAAACTGCCCCCGATCCTCCTCCCCGGCTCCGCGCTCGACGAACCTTCTCGAACGGTACAGGCGCAATCCGGTGGTGTCGATGATGTTTGAATACAGCGGCTGGCCGGTCTCGGAGGATGGAGAAAAAATCTTCCGCAGCTTTCCCCCGAGCGATCCTGTCTCCGGATGGGAATCGGCGGCGCGCACCATGGTCTCTAAAAACGTCGGAGTGAGCACGATGTCCGGGTTGGTCACCAGCACCAGCGGCTCGCCTCCGGGGGGCGACTTTTCCCAGATACTCCGGGCCAAAGCGATGGCCTGGTTGTGGGCTCGGGCAAAACCCAGGTTCTTGGTGTTGCGGAGGATGATCACCTCGGGAAAATGATTCCGGACCCACTCCTCGACCCCGTCGGACGAACCGTTGTCCACCACGATCACCGAAAAATCCCGATACGTCTGCTCGAAGATCGAGCGGAGCGCATCGGGAAGGTAGCGCATGCTATTCCAGGCAACGATGTGGATGGAGACGCGTGCCATTTTAGTAACCTCCAGTCCCCCCTAACTCGGGGCGAGATTTTCGATCGAAGAAGCTCGGCTGTCTGAGGAAGCGCGAGCGATCACTGGACGATTGCGGCCGTGGATCGCGAGCGCGGTCCGACCCCGCCTTGGCCTGCCTGCCGGCAGGCAGGCGGGGGAGGATCCGAGTTCCGAGCAAGGAGAGCGAAAATCTCGCCCCGAGTCCCTTCTTACACTCCCACGGCTTCCGCAAGTGACGGTTCTCCCGCACGCCTGCTTCTGACCTTCTCAGTCACATTGAACCCCATGTAGCGTCCGAGCAGGAGCCGGGTCTGGGCGTCAATGGCCGGCACCGCGCCGAAAATAATGAAGGTTACCGGCAGGAGCATCCATTGGGCGAGCATGATGACTCTCCGCGCCGGAGTGAAGCGCGCCGGCGGCTTGGGCAGGAGTAAGAGCGAGAGCGCGGCCGAGACCATTACGCCGATCATCGAAGCGTTCATAATCCACTCCAGAGTGAAAGGAGCGTTCTCCACCAAGGCCACCTCGCGCATGGTTCCCCCGGCTACCCAAAGCGGCAAGCGTCCCATCAGAAAAATAATGACCGGAGCCGTGGCCCAAGAAAACATGCCCTCCCAGGCGTTCCAGATGTATTTGAACTTGACGCCCAAAGGCGTCTGCGGGTCGCGCCCCAGGTTCCAAACCAGATACGGAAAATGCTCGACTCCCCACGCCCACCGCCGCATCTGGCGGTAAAGCCCGACGAGACTGCGAACATAGGTACCCGAGGAAACCGCGTCCATGGACACAGGCAGGTAGAGCGGAGTGACCGTGTAATCGCCGTGGTAGTGAGTGAGGCACTGGAGGAAGATGCGGGAGTCCTCGGTTACGATGTCCTTCTGCCAGAACCCCACGTCCACGAGCGCGCGGAACGACATGGAGTGCGAGGAGAAGGTGATCAAGTGATCGGACTTGGAGAGCTCGGTCATGATCCAGAAGGTGGTGCCGAAGGCGGCGATCCGGACCGGCGCGGGCGACTCCCAGATGTTGTTGTTGTAGAGCGCGATGGGCTGGAACGAGGTGCGCGTCGGCCGCGGAGAAGAGAGGAACTGGGCGGAGAGGTACGCGAAGTACTGCGGGTGGACCACGGTGTCGATGTCAAAGGTGGAAACGATTACGTCTCCGTAGGGAATGCCCAGACGGTCGACGAGCTCCCGCGCGCGGTGCCCGGACCAGTGCAGGTTCGACCCCTTGCCGGGGATTTCGTCCGGAAGATCCGCGGGGTGCAGGGTGATGAGGAACTGGCCGAAGGCGTTTCCGAATTCCCTCCGCGCGATGTCCGCGTTCCGGAGAAACCGCTTCGCGTCCCGTTCCTCGCCGGCGAGCACCACCAGCATGCGTTCCTTGGGATAAGCGGTCGCCGCGAGACTCCTCAAGGTCGTCCGGATCACGCCGATGTCCTCGTGAAAGGTGGGGAGAAACACCAGATGAAACAGGCGGTCGGAGTTCGGCTCCGAGGCGAGCCGCGTCATCCAGTCGGTGCGGCCGGTGCTCCGGTACTTCCGCCAAGCGGAAAAAAGATGCGCGAGAAACACCGCGACGCGGAAAAACCAAATGAGGTCGAACACGATGATGAACACGATGGCCGCGAGCGGCTGAAAAAACGAAAGCGCCACCGCTCCGAGGAGGGTGACCCACACCGTCGCGCCCGGGAAAATCTCGAGGAGGCGGTATTTCGCCTTGTCGCTGATGCCTTTCATACGGATTGTCGATCCCACTCTATCACAGGCCTATTTGAACGAAAAGCCCGCCCCGCGATGCCGCGGAACGGGCCTATTGCAACCTATAACCTATTCCGACAAATCCTTCCGTACCCTCTCCAGGAACCGCTCCGCGTGATCGCGGCCGCCGAGACCGAAAGCCAGGCCCCCGGAGATGGCCAACATGGCCACGAGCCCGGTGAAGAGAATCTGGATGAGCTGCGAAGCAACCCCGAGCTGGACCAGCGCCGCCATGGCGGAAAACACCATCACCGACCACTTGGCCACTCCCGCGAGGAAGTCGGCCGAGCCGAGCTTGGCGGTCCGGAGCGAGGCGTCAACCAGATCGTGCACGAAATTCCCAAGCAGGATTCCCGCGAGGAGAATCACAACCGCGATAACCACGTTCGGGAGGTAGAGTACCACCTGGTTCAGGAAGACGTTCACCTGCGTCCACCCGAGGATGTCGACCGCGGTGATGAAGAAGGCGAGAATCAGGAACCACTTGACCAGCCATCCGATCAGCCCGGATACGGACAGATCAACGCCGGCGCGCTTGGCTGTTTTTTTTAAATCCAGCCGATCGGCCAGTTCATCGATCTTGATGAACTTAATGACGGTCGCGGCCAGGTTGCCCAGCGCGGCGGCGACCAGCCACCCCAGAATGACGACCACCAGGGCTCCGAGGAGCCGCGGTAAAAACTGCACGACGGAGAGCCACAAATTCTGGAACGACGCAGTGAGGATGTCGCTCCAGGTGGCCAGGAATCCAACGGACGGACTCATAGTTGTTAAATAGTAAGTGAGTAAGATTTTTTTACGGTTATGTTGGGCTCCCGAGAATAGGCCGGTCTGACAATGGTTGTCTTAGTCAGCCGGCGGACACGCCGCTCCAGCTTTCGAAGACCGTCTCTTGTCTCGGGCAGCTGGCCGCGGATTCCGGCCGCCGGTACGGCCAGGACCAAAGCCAGCGCGTTACCCGCGGCGGCCGCCCCGCGGATATGAGAGAAGGTACCGCCGGCCATAGCCACGACCACCGAGGAAAGCGCGGATCTGTCGGCCGGACGGAGAACGCGGGAGATAAGCCGCAGGGTTTCCCCCTTTCCTTGGGCAGCCGCCCGGCGCAGGACAATCCCCTCCCGTATCAACCGAACCTCCGCCCCTTCCGGGTCGGAAACCTCGACAGTCAGCATCATACCAGAATTCCGCCGGCGGCGCGACCCTGCCTGCCGGCAGGCAGGTCCACCAGCACCACCCGCTTGCCTTCCAGGATGGAGTAAAGAAAACGGTCGGTAACATCCTTGCGATATTTGAACTCTTTGGAGGTCATCACCGTGTAATTTAGCTCGCGGCCCAGCTCCGACTCAAAACTTCGGACCATCTCGCGCAGGCGGCGGCGATTGACGCTCCCGACCACCAGCATGTCGGTTTGATTCAGGGGATCGCCCACGAACCGGCCGGTCAAAGCCAGGTAGGAAACCGACCCCAAACCGTGCAGTTTGCGGGCGATGGACTGCTCGAGAAGCAAATCGGCTTTGGTAATCAGCGCTCGCAGTTCGGGAAGCAGGACAAAGCCGGGATTAAGCCGGTAATACTTTCTCTGGGAAGCCGGACCGCGGATCGGATTCTCGGTATCAACGACGGCTTGCTCCGCTCGCACCGCGCCCAGCCGTTCCAGATTCTGCAGTTCCCGGCGGACGGCATTGATGTGCGAGCGGGTTCCCCGGGCCATCTGGCGGACGTAAAAAGGCGTCTGGGGATCACGCAAAAAAAGCCGGAGTACTTTGATCCGGGTCAGTGAACCAAAAAGGTGTTCAAGTCCTGACGATGAACGGGACATGCTTGGAAACCAGACCTTGTGATGGGCTTACAGTACAGTATAATGGTGGCAACAAGGGGCGGTCAATCACCTGACGCCTCCGCTAGTATGGAAGGCCAGTCGCTAGTCCTTGAGCCAGTGTCCAGAAACCTCCAACGGATCTCTCCGGTCCGTTCGTTTCACGTTTCCTTGGACATTTCTCCCGGCGTGCCCGGACGCCTTTTCGGCTTCGTCGAAGCCGAGAATCCGCGCGACGCGGAGGGGCTGCTTTTGGCCATAGAGACGGCCGCCGGCCGAAGCGCGCCCAGGGAGGGCGTCTCTTTTGACGACCGGGCCGCCCAACTGCTCGGCGACCTGAACCGGGCGGTCTCCGAAGCCAAAAAATCGGGAAAGGTCTCCGCCGATGGCGGAGAAATCTCAGCTCTGGCGGCCATCTCCTCCGGGGTGCAGATCGCCCTTTCCGGACGCAATGCCAGCGCGCTGCGCGTCCACCGCGACGGGAAAACGCTGGAGGCCTCGGAACTTCTGCCCCCGACCGACGCGGAGAGCGGCGCCCTGTTCTCTTCGCTGGTGGTCGGCGGCTTGAGCAGCCGCGATTCGCTCCTGCTGGCCGGGCGGCGCATCTTCGACTACATCGCCCGGGACCATCTTTCCCGCATTCTGGCACACGCCGATCCCGAAGCAGCCCGGGAAACCATCCTTTCCGCACTGACCGACCTCTCTCCCTCGGTCTCACTGGCGGCCTTCGTGGTCAAACCGGCTTCGGTCCGCGGCCGCCAGACGCTCCCGGATTTCGCCTCGGCTCCGTCCATGGATTCGCTGGACGACCTTCTGGATCAAGCCACTCACACGGAACGGATGCTGAACCCGGCTCTTCATATTCCCCTGCTCAGGACCATCCGGGAATTCTTCGCCTCCCGCGCCGGGAAACGTCCCAGGGCGCCGGCACAAGGGGCTTCTCCCGTCCGGTCGCTGGCCAGCCGCGGAGTACGCGCCGCGTTTGATCGCGGCGCCGACCTCTTGCGGCTCCTGGCCGCCGCCTCGCGCGGAGCTGTTCTGGGGGAAGCCGCCGTCTGGCGCAGTCTGCTGGTCATCGCCACCAACAAGGACGACGCCCGCGGCAGAGAACTGGCGGCCATCAGAAAGAACGCTCTCTCTTCAATCGGTTCGATAAAATCAGGTCTAAGAACCATGCCCTCGCCGGCACGGATCGCTTTCCTCGGCGCCATCGGGTTGGGGCTGGCCTTCGCCGGAAGCGTGGTCGTCCTGGCCGGAACGCAAATTAAAAACGACAAGGCCGCCGCCGACGCCGCTAGAATTTCCGCCATAGAAGACAAGCGCGACGCCATTGAAGCCAGCGCCATCTATTCCGATTCCTCGCGGGCCTGGACGCTGCTCGACGAAGCCCGGGTTCTGGTGGCCGCCCTGCCGGTCAAAACCAAAAAACAACAGGAAACCTTGGACCGCTTCACCCAACTTTTGGAAGAGGATGCCGGCGAATTGCGAAAGGAGACTTCAGTGGAAAATCCCGAGGTATTGGCCGCCATGCCCTTGGATTTTGAAAGCGGCCGTTCAGCTGCAGAAGCCGTCTGGAACGATCGCCTTTACACCCTTGATGCGGAAAATTCAACAATCACCCGTCACAATCGCTCTGGTAAGGGTTACGGCCCGGGCGCGCCCTGGGTGAAATCCGGATCTGATGATCTGCATGACGGTCGGTCAATCGCCATTGACGGATCGGTGTTCGTCGGCACATCTTCCGGAAAAATTCTCAAATACCATCTGGGGGAAAAAACCGATTTTACCCCCGGGCGGCTGGAGCCGACGCTAAAATCCATCGTCCGCCTAATTGCTCCGCCGGGCGGCGCCTTCCTCTATCTCTTGGTGCCGGAGACCAAACGGGTAGTGGTCCTGGTCAAGGAGACCGGCGCCCTGGTCGCGCAATATACCTCACCCAAGTTCGAATCTCTCTCCGACATGGCCGTGGATGAATCGAAAAAAACACTCTATCTCTTGAATGGCTCGGTGATCTACTCGCTGCCGTTAAATCATCTGTAGACTTGGAACATACGCAAAAACCCCGCCGACGGCGGGGTTTATTTGTCTTTTCTTGCTATTTCAGGGTCACTTTCGCGCCGGCTTCCTCGAGCTTCTTCTTCCACTCGGCGGCCTGGGCCTTCTCCACGCCTTCCTTGAGCACCTTGGGCGCGGCGTCGACCAGGTCCTTGGCATCCTTCAAGCCCATCTGAGTGAGCTCGCGAATCACTTTGATGACGCCGATCTTGTTGGCGCCCGAATCGATGATCTCCACCGCGAAGGCGTTCTGCTCCTCAGCGGGGGCGGCAGCCCCGGCGGTCGAAGCTGCGGCCATCATCATGGCCGGAGCGGCGGCGGAAACGCCGAATTTCTCTTCGAGCACTTTGACCAATTCCGAAAGATCGATGACCGACATCTTCTCGATCCCGGAGACGAGGTCTTTGAACTTCGCCGGGACCTCCATTGTTTTTTCATCAGACATAATATTGGTCTACAGTCTGCGGACTACAGTCTACAGCCGAGCTGTAGTCAGTAGTCGGTAGTCCGTAGTCGACTAAACTGTTTTCTTGTCTTTAATTGCGGAAAGCACTGTGACCAGCCCGCGAAGATTTCCGACCAGCACGTTCACCAATCCCGATATCGGAGAAGCGAGCGATCCGACCAGCCGGGCCTGGAGTTCCTTCTTTCCCGGAAGCGCGGCCAAGGCCTTGACCCCGGCGGCGTCGAGCAATTTTCCTTCGAGAACGCCGGCGATGAGTTTGAGCGCCGGGTGATTCTTGGAAAACAAGGCCAGGATCTTGGCCGGCGCCGCCTCGTCCTCGGTGCCGATTATCGTGGCGAAGTTTCCCGGAATGGTTTTTGGATCCACCTGGACCCCGGCATCTTTGAAGGCCAGTCGGAGCAAGGTCTTCTTGGCCACGGTGTAGATAGCGCCCGCCTTCTTCAACTCCCAACGGACAGACTCGATGTCCTTGGTCGGAAGCTGCTCGAAGTTGGCAAAAACCACCGAGCGCATCCCGGCAAGTTTCTCCTTGATGCTCTGCACTGTTTCCGTTTTTTGCGCGCGAGTTTTGGGCATAGATTCGACCTTTAGAAAAAGCCGCCTGTTAAATCCACAGACGGCTTGCTGTCGAAAGACAGGATAATGATCCAATACGGGGTCATCGTCCCGGCATTCGACGTTTCGCCTCGGCGGCAATTTAAGTCCGTTCTATCCACTATCCCCTATACCCTAACGGACTGCCGCTGTCTGTGGCTCTTTAATTATCGCCCCCAGTATAAAAAACTCCCGTCCGGACGTCAAGTCCCGGGCGGGTGGGTGGCACGAGATGCCGCCCCGCGAGTCACCGAGCGTGAGCGCGCTCTGCCGACCCCTTCCGACCGACGTAAGTTTCGAGGTCGAAATGAACGTCCTCATCTTCTCCAGCGGCCGTACCGGCCATCTCTTCCGCCAAAGCTATTGCCAAAGCGGCATCCGGCGCTTCGACGGTCTCTTCCCACGACTCCTTCTCTCTGCCTTTCTTTCCTTCCGGAGTGGTCTCGTACCGCCTGAATTTGATCAGGAACCAGGGCATTGCCCGCCTCCTTGGCTCTCGACTTCAACTCTAAAGCTATATCAAGGCCGTACTTATGGCAAATGGCGTTCGCTGCGTAAATTATTCAAAAGAAATGATCTGAAAACCGTATTTTTCAATGTCTTCCTTGGGCCAAAATGGGCTCAAAAGTGGTGCGGGTTTCAAGACCCGACAAAAACTTTAAGAAGGATAAACCCGCCGACCAGAAGCAGGGTGAAGACAATAGTCAGCAGGTCGAAGTAGCGGTCAATGAAACGCTTCATCGGTTCGCCGAAGATGCGCAGCAGGCCGGCTACCAGAAAAAACCGCATCCCCCGGCCGACGATTGAGGCCAGGACGAGCGTCCAGAACTCAATTTTGAAAAGTCCGGCCGAGATGGTAAAGGCCTTGTAGGGAATGGGCGTGAAGGCGGCGGTGAAAATGGCCCAGAAGGCGTAGGCCTTGAATTTGGTTTCAATGACCCCGACCGCTCCCTGAAACTGATAGAACTCGATGATCGGACGGGCCAGGAGGTCGTAGGCGCCGCGGCCGATGAGGTAACCAAGGACGCCGCCCAAAACCGACCCGGCGGTGCAGATCACGGCGAAACGCAGCCAGCGCCTGGGCCGGCCGGCGGTAAGCGCGATCAAGAGCACATCCGGCGGCACCGGAAAAAACGAGCTCTCGGCAACGGCCAGAAAAAAGAGCGCGGTCGCGCCGTAGGATTTGTCGGCCAGCGACAGCGTCCAATCGTACAAACGGCGAAGCCCGCGGAGCGCGGATCGCAAGGGGTGGAGGAGAAGGCGGAGAATTCTGGCAGCGGTCATTTCAGAAAATTACAGTCCCTTGGAAATTCTTCCCGGTCAAGATTCGTTTCAAATTCGGGATATTCTTGCCGTCGGTGATGATCACCCGCATGCCCAGTCGCTCGGCGCCACGGGCGGCGATGGGATCAAAGGGCAGGTTGGCGCCCGGGTCCCAACGGTTGCCGACAAGCTTCCGGAATTCTTTCCAGGAAATCTCGCAGATGGGCTTCGCTCCGCGGTGTTTCCGCGGATCCTTGTCGTAGACGTAGGTGATGTTCGAGAGGTTGATGATCAGTTTGCCGCCGAATTGTCTCGCCAGTTTAACTGCGTCGTAGTCTGTGGAGTGTCCCGGCTTGCCGCCGGCGCCGATTAGAATCGGCTGGCGCCAACTGATCTTCCGCGTCGGATCTTTGATGACCACCGGATGGGCATAGTCGCGGAAAATCGTGCGCATCAGATGCGCGTTCATGCGGGTCGCGTGGATGCCGAGCCAGTCGAGATCATCGCGGGTGAGTCCTTTGATGTTCCGTGCCGCGGCCTGATAACTGCGCGCCGTCGCTCCCCCGCCGCAGATGATGATAAACCGGTCGCCTCTCCGCACGTGGGAAAGAATTATCTCGCGGAACTTTTTCAAAAACGAAACGTCGATGCCGTCGTTGGGAACAATCAGCGAACCGCCGAGCGAGAGCACGAACACCGAACGCTGTTTGGGCATAGTTTAAGCGGCCCGTGACGGCCGCCGTGTTTGAATCTTAATGGATTTCCTGATGCGGAACGACGATGGTGTCCGGTAGGCGGCGCGACCTCGCGCGCCTCGTGTCCGAGAATAGTTTTTCATTCTGCTTCCTCCCCGATCTCGCCGA
>Ga0155401_110_pt2 | contig 19093 bp, 16 predicted proteins | sample RifCSPhighO2_02_FD_106369 | JGI IMG/M metagenome (GOLD analysis project Ga0155401, IMG submission 106369) | Candidatus Uhrbacteria bacterium RIFCSPHIGHO2_02_FULL_57_19
TAGTGCGCCTGCCTGCCGGCAGGCAGGTCTGCCAATTTCGCCACCCGCCCCTATTAAAACATCCTCTGCTTCCCGGCGATGATCTTGAGTTTCAATGGAAGAATCTCCAGGTGCATGATGGAGTTCCTGATCTGCCGGCCGTCGGCCAGCGCCGAGAACGGCTTATGGCTTGTAACAGAAATCCTGCGGAGAGGCAAGATGGTCGGCGCTTTGTTACTCTTTTTCCGCCAGGGAAAACGACCCTCAGCCGGCTCGATCACCGCGTCAAGAAATCCATCGCAGGGGTCAGAGATGTGCGTCGGCAGATCGCGGCCCCCCACCGCCGCCAGGTTGCAGATGTGCACCGCGCCGGCGCCGACCGGAGTCACCCGGTACTTGCCCTCGCAATCGAGGGTCACTCGCCCTCCGGGAATGGAAACCGAGGAAAGGAAGTACTGGCCGTTGACTCGCCCAACGTCGACGGTCACCGCCCGGCGAGCCGAAAGAGTTTCGCAAGCGTCCGACCCGTCGGGAATCCCCAGAAGCCGGGCCATGCGATTGGGAGATCCCAGCGGAATCACTCCTACGGTCACCTTGTAGTTGGGAGCCACCTCGATCACCTTTTTCAGCGTCTCGTCGTTGCCCACGGCTACCACGGTTTTGATCCCGCGGCGCACGCCGTCGTCAATGGCCTCAGCCACGGACTTGAGCGGGGAGAGCCGATCCACCTTTCCGTGGATACCCAAATCGGTCAGCCGATTTTCAATCTCGGCCAGCACCTTGGCATACTGGCGCTGACCGAGAAAGGAGTCGTAAATGTATTGGTACACAACGTCAGGGTGTAGTGGGTAGGGTGTAGGGTGCTTAGAGCTTAATCTTCTCCCCCTTCTCCGACCTTGATCGCCCCCCGAGGAGAAGCGATAACCCCTCGTTGGCCTTGTCCACGCGCTCCGCCGCCTTGGCCGCCGCGGCTTCCTCCTCGGACCCCATGATTATCTTGCCGTTGATCATGGCGCCGGCCTCGACAATCAGGATCTTGGTATGCGCGTCGCCGAAAATCCGGGAGGTCGGAGTCAGCTCCAGCTTCTCCTTGATCTTGACGTTTCCCCTGATTTCCCCGGAAACCCTGGCGTTGGTGGCCGACACATTGGCGTGGATGCGCGCCCGTTCGCCGACATAAAGATCGGCGGCCGTTTTGACGTTGCCCAAAACCTCGCCCTCGATGATCAGGTTCCCTTGACTCTGAAAATCACCCTCGACCTTTACTCCATTGGCGATCACCGTGTCGCCCCCAGCTCCCTCCTTGCCTGTCGATGCTTTGAACATAATGAAAAAATCAAAAAATAGCCAGCTCATCGTACCAGGACTCCGACCGCGGTGTCAAAAAGTCGAACTCGCCTTAACGTCTCTTAGAGACGAGGGGCAGGCGGAACCCGAAGACGCTCCCCTTTCCTTCGCCGGGACTCTCCACGAAAACCGTCCCGCCATGGGCCTCTACCAAGGCCTTGATGATGTACAAACCCAGGCCGCTGCCGTGCGAGACCCTGAACCCGCCGCCGGCCCGGACGAATTTGGAGAAGAGCTTGGGAATCTCTTCTTTCTCGATGCCGATGCCGGTATCGGCCACCCGGCACTCCAGCGCGTGATTCGACTTTCGGAGAATGATCTCTACTGTTCCCCTTTCGGTGTATTTGATGGCGTTCTCCACCAAGTTGAAGATGACGTTGCGTATTTTTTCCGGATCGACCTGGGCGGCCGGCAGCCCTTCGGAAATTCTTGTCCGCAGTCGGAGCCCTTTGCGTTCCGCCGAAAGGGCCAGTTCACGCCTGACGCTCTCGGTCATTTCGGCCAGATCGGTTTTCTTCAGCGAAAGATCAATTTTCCCGGATTCCATCTTGGTGACGTCCAAAAACATTTCAATGACGTGCAGGGTATGGTCCAGGACGTCCAGATTAAGCTCGATGATTTTTTTCTGCTTGTTCGGCAAGGGTCCGAAATCCTCGTCGCGCATCATGGTCAGATAACTGCGCACTCCGCCGATCGGCGCGCGGAGCTGGTGCGAGGCGATGGAGACGAAGTTGGATTTAATTTCAGAAAGTTCGGAGAGTTTGGCGTTGGCCTTCTTTAAGTCATCGGCCAGTTTCTGGATCTCTTCCCGCCGCCGCACCTCGAGAAGAACGCTCTTGACCAGCTGGATGGACAGGAAAATCGAGAAGAGCAGAATGACGACGCGGACCACCAGCTCAAAGGGAGAAGAGGAGAACGCGGCCTCGATGGTCAGGAACACCAGAAGAGCCGCGGCAAACAGTTCGGTGGCGATCACCTTGAGCTGGAGAAGCCGATGCCGGACGATGGCATAAGTGGTCAGTCCGACCAGAAAAACCGTCCCCAACGGACCGAGATGCTGGAAGTCGTAATTTCCTCCGATCAAAGGTATGAAAATGTTGGTGGCGGCTCCGAAAAAAACAGACAAGGCAAAGCCGAATCCGAAGTAGCGGATCTGCAGACGACGGAGGTCTCCCGCCGGAAAAGAAAGATATTTAATAACCAACCGCCAGATGGCGTAACCGGCAAAAAAGATGAAGTGGAGAATGAAAAGAAAATACAGCGGGCCGTAGACAGTGACCCGACTGGCCCCCGAGACGATCTCTTTAGCGTCAACCAGCGGAGTAAATTGGGTCAGCAAGGCCAGAGCGGCGGTGGGAATCCCCAGAACTAGCTGGATTTTGATGGGAATCGGCCGGCCGTCTTCAGGGAAAACTTGTGAAAAAAGGACAACAAAGTAAACAATCCCAGTGGCAAAAACAAAATTCAGTCGGCCGAAAAGGAGAACAACGTCGGGATCGGCAAACAGGTAGAAGAAATAGAGGGTGAGAATCCAGAAGGAAATGGCAAAGACAAAAAGACCGAAATAAAGGCCGACCCTGGCCCTCTTCTTGTGGGACAAAACGATCAGCGCCAATGCCAGGTTGACGGCAAAGGTGGAAAAATAACCAAGTTGAAAAAGGGAAGTCATTCCCATAGAGACGACTTTTCCCAATCCGGCAAGCTGATTGCGGCCAAGCGTTCGGCTGAACCCCCCGGCAGAGCTCGACGGGCCAGTTTGAAATAAGGAAGAAGGGCCAGGGCGCAGCCATACTGGCCGGCTTTGATTTCAGCCGTGCGCACTCCGACGAAAATCTCGGAAACAGCGAGACGCTGCGCCTCAGCCACCACCAGCACTCCCTCGGCCACTCGGCGAACCAACGATCGCCCGCCGACCTCCGATTCAGGGAGCGGACAGACGTCTTCCATCAAAATGTGCGCCCCGCGGCGGTCGCCGACAATTCCCAGGCCAAAGGCCGCGCCGATCGCTCCCGGACCGGCCTGAGTATGAGTCATCATGGCCGCCGGGGTGTGCGAACCGGGCAGGATGGGAAAACGTTTCCGCTCCCGGGTGCCGAACAGGGCCCGGCCGGCGGCAAGAAGCGGCTCGGCGGAGTAAACCGGAATTTCCCGCCCACCGGAGGTCCGGGAAAAAAGCCGCTCCCCGCGCAATTCCGGCGACCGGGCGACATGATACCCCCAGATCAATCCGTGCGGACCGCAAAAAGACGAAACGGTGATGACGTTTAACTGGCCCAGATAGGCGCCGTCCACCTCGGCCTCGTCAAAGGCGCAAACGGCATCCAGCCGCGGCGACCCTTCCAAAGAGAAACGGGCCGGAACCGCGGTGGCGGCGACGTGGAAAGCCAGAAAATAATTTCCCCGCAAATTGTAACCAAGGCAGTGATCGTCCAAGGGACCGACTGCAAAATCAATGGCTTTTTCAACCGACATATCCTCCTTCCGAAAAAAGAAGCCAGTCCGTTGTCGAACATGGCTTTGGCGCGCGACGCCTCAAACCAGCGACGGATAGAGTTCGCGCGTTCGCAAGTGCATTTCCAGGAACAGTTCCTCCATGTCCTCACGCATCAGCTGACTCACGCACCAATCGATGGGAGTGCAGAAGGCGACGATGTCCCGCGGACCGCCGATGGTGTGGACTTCGCGGAAGCCGAAACCGATGGCGATCTTGAAGAAGTTGGTCGCCCTGGCGGTCCAGAACCAGGCGTGGGTGGCCTTGCTCTCGGCGCCCTTCCAGAAAACCGGCAGGGCCGTGCACATGATCTTCGATATGGCCGCCTGGCGGTTCAATCGCGCCTTTCGGCTGATGCCCAGTTCCCTGACCGAAAGGACCAGCGCTCCCGGCGCGACCCCCTGGCGGTAGAAGGCCTCGATCAAGGCCCGCCGGTCGGCGACCGAGACGCAGCCCGGGGGCAGATCGCGCTCTTCAGTGACGCCCTCGAGGCGGTCAACATAGCCCAGGCACATGGCTTGTCCGACCTCTTTTCTGCCTTCCTGCTCCCATTCCAGAAAGAGCGTTGCCGGCCGAATGTCGGCCTCGGTCTGCGCCCTGAACTTCCGGAAGGCGCTCTCCGCGGTCCAGGACTCGTTCCACTCGGCGTTGAACAGTTCGACAAAGAGCTCCAGAAAAGCCGGACGGAGACGCTCGTCAGACAGCGCCTTCGGCAGGGTGGTCAGCAGTTTCTCGCCCATTTTTCTCCTCCGGGTGAGATGATACCAAAAACCGACAACCGTGGCTACATCTCTCTCACAGCTGGGATTCCCAAAAGAGCCAGTCCGTTTCCCATGACTACCCCCATGGCCCGGACCAATCGGAGCCGGCTGACGCGCACCGCGGGAGGCGCGGAGAGCACCGGCGCGGATTCGTAAAACTCGGAGAAGGTTTTAGCCAGCTCAAACAGGAATTGGGCCAAGTGTGACGGCCGAAGGTCGCCTGCCGCGGAAGCTACGACCTCGGGATACCTGGCCAGCGCCAGGAGCAGGCGCTTCTCCTCGCCCGTCTCCCACGCCCTTCCCCCTTTCTTCCCTTTTTCTTCCCCCTTTCTTCCCTTTTTCTTCCCCTTCTTCATGATGCCGTTGACCCTGGCCAGCGTGTACTGGAGATACGGCCCGGTTGCGCCTTCGAACGACACTGCCCGCGAAATATCAAAAACAATCGGCCGATCAAGATCATAATGAAGCATCTCGTAACGAATGGCGGCCATAGCCAAGGCGCGGGCCGTGGCGTCGAGTTTCCGCGCCGGCCAATCCCGGTGGCGCGAAACGGTCTCCTCCCGCGCGCGACCAATGACCTCGTCCCGAAAATCCTGGTAGGAGACGATATTTCCCTTCCGCGACGACATGGATCCTTCGGGAAGCGTCACAAACTCGTAGGCCAGGTGGCGTAGCGGCTGTTTGTATCCGGCCAGTTCCAGTGTCCGGAATAGCTGTTTGAAATAGAATGACTGACGAACGTCCACCACGATCAATGACTCATCAAGCCGATAGTCCTTGGCCTTTCGTTCGGCCAGCGCCAAATCAGTCGTTGAATAGAGAGAAGTGCCGTCCTTTCTCCGCAGCACGAATTCGTCCAGTTTCTCGGAGGTGAGATCAACCATCACCGCTCCGTCCTTGATCTTGGCGATCCCCCGCCGCACAAGGTCATTCACAATTCGTTGTCCTTTCTTTTCGATTTCCGATTCGTAGTAGGTAACGTCAAATCGCGCGCCGAGTTCATTGAAAACCGAACGAAAGTCGGCGAGCGACCACTCCCGCGTCTTCTTCCAAAGCGCGACCCACTTGCGGTCTCCGGCCGCGATCTTCCGCGCGATACTCCGCACTTCCGCTTCGCCTTCCGGGTTCTTCTCAAGTTTTTGCGCCGCCTCGGCGTATATTTTCCCCAGATACGCGCTGTGATTCCCGGCTGGCGGGCGTTGGCCGCGGTGAAACCGTTCCATCGCCCAAAGACACTTGGCCACCGCCGCCCCCTTATCATTGATATAAGAGACCTGAATAACCCGATGCCCGGCCGCTTTGATCAGATTGGAAATGACCTGCCCAACCAAAACATTCCGGAGATGCCCGATGTGGAACTCCTTATGAGTGTTGGGCTGGCCGTACTCAACCATGATGCTCTGCTTACGTTTTGCGACGGCCGTCCCAAATCGTTTGCTGGTCGACTCGATCTCACGGAGCAACTCCTTGGCCAAAACGTCGGCCTGGACGAAAAAATTAACGTATGGTCCGACATTCCGAACATCGGCGATGAACCGGTTCGGATGATCTTCAAGTTTGTGGCGGAGGATCCCGCTGATGTCATCGGCCACCTCTCTCGGCGACTTGCCCATCACCTTGGCCAGCGGGAAGCAAGGGAAAGCAAAATCGCCGAGCGTGGGGCTCGGCGGCGCTGTGAGCTGGTCGCGCAGGAGTTCGATTTCCCGCCCCACCATATCCTCCAGCAGTCGGATGATCTCGGACTTCACCCGTTCGATCGTCGTCATAAAACCAGCCGGACGAAATGACGCTTGCCCTTTTGGATGAGAACTCCGGTTTTGGAGATCAATACTTCGACCTTCGGATCCTTTTCGACGCGGCCGTTAACTTTGACACCGCCTTCCACGATCACCCGCCGTGCCTCTGATTTCGATGCCGCCAGCTTCGACGCCACCAGGCAGTCCATGATTTTACATCTCGTATTTTTCATTTTGCATTCTCTGATGTTTTCGGGCGTTTCCTTGTTCCGGAAGGTCCGGTTAAATCCGTCTTCGGCTTTCCCGGCCGCCGCCGCGCCGTGATAAAGCGCAACTATCTCGCGAGCCAGCCGCGCCTTGTGGCCGCGCGGATTCTCTCCTGCCGAAAGTCCGCGGGAAATCTTCTCGATTTCCGCGTCGGAAACACCGGTGGCCAGTTGGAAGTAGTGAACGATCAGCCGATCGGGGATAGACATCGCCTTGCCGTACATCTCTTCCGGCGCGTCGGTAAGCCCGATGTAGTTGCCCAGCGACTTGGACATCTTTTTTTCACCGTCCGTGCCGACCAAAAGCGGGCAGGTGATCACGTCCTGCTCGTCCATGCCGACCTTGCGTTGGAGGTCACGTCCGGCCAGCATATTGAACTTCTGGTCCGTGCCGCCGATCTCAACCGAGGCCCGGATCATAACCGAATCTTGCGCCTGAAGTATCGGGTATAACGTTTCGTGGTGACCGATCTCGATTCCAGCTTTCCATCTTTTTTGAAAATCGTCGCGCTCCAAAACGCGTTGGGATGTGAATTTCGAGGTCAGCACGATGAGGTCCGCGACCGACATTTCCCGAAACCACTCGGAATTCCAGTGCACTTCGGTTTTCTTCATGTCGAGAATCTTACCGACCTGCTTGAAGTATGTCCCGGCGTTCTTTTTGATTGTCGCGGGATCAAGCGGCGGACGCGTCTTGTTCCGTCCCGATGGATCCCCGATCAGCGCCGTGTAATCACCAATAATGAACACTACCGTGTGTCCCAGCTCCTGAAACTGACGAAGTTTCCGGAGAACCACGGCGTGGCCTAAATGCAAATCCGGCGCGGTAGGATCCGCGCCGAGCTTGATCCGCAAGGTCGTTCCCTTCCGCAGGTCATTTTCCAAGTGAGCACGGACGATGACCTCTTCCACTCCTCGGCCGAGCAGCCGCTCAACCGTTTTCTGATCCGCCTTTTTTGTCATATCCGAGTTTTACCTTCAAATCGGCAATCTCCTTCTTAAGCTCAACCATCCGCAATTCGCGCCCGATCATCATCTGGTTCACCCGCTCCACTTCCTTGATCTTTTTCTCCAGATCAGATTTGGCTTTGACCAAATTCCCTGAGGTGGCGCTCAGATTGCGGTTTGTATCTTCCAGTTCTTTATCGCGCAGAAGGATGACTTTCTTACTGTCTTCAAGCGACTGAACCATGGAAATATAACTGCGCGTCAGAACGCCGATCTCGTCTCTCCGGCTGTCTTTGGGCATCTCGACCCGTTTCCCGGCTCCATAATCGAGCATTATCCGGGCCAGATTCTTGATCGGTTTGGACAGCCGGAGTCCTAAAAAGAGACCTGAAGCGATGGTTATAAGAACTCCAATAATCGCGCCCCGCCCCAATGATCTGCTGATCTGCGAACGGATATAGTTGGCGGTATTCTGGTCTTGTCCGACGCGCATGGCCCCCAGCACCTCTCCGGTTGAAGAAAGAAGAGGACTGTAGAAGTAAATGTAGTCAGGGGTTCTATCGAGATAATCCTGCTTATGGCTGATCCGCCGCCGAGCTTCGAAAGAGATGTCGGCGAAAGGCGTCCCAATCTTATCTTTAGTATTCTCATCGCTGGCGGCAATCAGTTTTTCCGTATCAAAGAAGGCGATGTCTCGGCCGACAACCTGATAAATATCATCAGCTACCTCATTATCAATATCGCGGCCATATATGAGTGTTCCGGGGGAATCTCCTATCGGCGTCAACGTCTCTTCTGTTTTAGTAACAAAACCAGCGGAGATGATCGTCGGACCGCGCGAGGTTGGAACGATTCCCCATCCCTCCCGACCCTCCATCGCGTCTTTAAACTGCGGCAAACTTGAAACGTTTAGCGACAACTCGGACGGAACATTATATGTGTAAAAGACATCCCCCAGGCGATCGGTCATCCAGATTGAGTCAATTCCAAAATGTGCCGGGACCCAATCCGTCAAGTTTATCTTCTGCCACTCTGGATCATGGGACGTTTCCGGAAAGTACACATCATCCCAGTGAGAGTAATCCGTGTTGTTTGACAACACCTGTCCCCCGTTTCGTTGAAACGCCCGCACGGCTCGATCTTGCGAATCTTCAAGCCGCGCTAATTCGAGACGATCGACGCTTAAAGTCATCTCTCCCAACAAGTAATAAGCAATAACCCCGGCTGGAACCAAGGCCACCACCAAAAAAGAAAGCAGTAGTTTGAAACTGATGCTAAAAAAGATTTCCTTACCAGCCATTTTTTGCCCTCCTGTTTTCTTTGGCATGTACCCTAATTATACCACAAAACGCTCACTTAATGGAGGCGATCTGCGTTTCGGTCCTGGACAACCTCTCTTTGGCCTCGGCCAGCTTGGTCCGTTCGGATTCGACCACCAGGGCCGGAGCGCGGCCAGTAAACTTCGCGTCTTCCAGCTTTAACTGGAGCGCCGAAACATATTTGGCCAGGTCATCGCGCTCATGCTTGAGCCGGGCTTTTCCCTTTTCCAAATCAAACATCCCGGAGAGCGGCACGAAGACCTCCATATCGCGGACAACAGCACCAACCGCTCCGACCGGCTTCCCCGCCTTCTGTTCCACCGTGAGCGTCGAGATTCTGGCCAAGTGGCAAATCAGCTCGGATTGATTCCTGAGCAGACCTAGTTGCATACCGGCTGAAACAATGGCGTCGACGGTTTTCGATGGCGGCACCCGGTAGTCGGCGCGGATGTTGCGAATGGCGGAAACGACATCCTGGACCAAGGCGAAGTCCCTCTGTGTTTTGGCATCCGCTTTTCCCTTACCAACCGGCCACGCTTCGATCATTAAAAGATTTTTGCCGCCAGACTCTTCCCAGATTGCTTCGGTGATGAAAGGCATAAAGGGGTGCCACAGCCGCAGGAGCCCATCGAGTATGTGAGAAAGGATCCCTTCATTTTTCTGAATTTTGCTGATTTCGAGATACCAGTCGGCAAACTCATTCCAAGTGAAGTCGCGCAGTTCTTCTCCGGCGGATGAAAATTCGAAACGTTCAAGCTTGCTGGTTACCGATTTGACCACCGCGGCGTAACGACCGAGGATCCAACGATCGGCCAAAGTCTTAGGGGATAGGGTATAAGGAATAGCAGATAATCGATCCCTAGTGCCGAGGATGAAGCGGGCGATGTTCCAGAGTTTGTTGGTGAAATTCCGGTAGCCGGCGATTTTCTCATCCCAGACACGGGAATCTGCTCCCGGAGCGGTTCCGATGAGTAATGAAAGACGAACAGCGTCAGTGCCATACTTTTTGGCAACATCCAACGGATCAATGATGTTGCCGAGCGATTTGGACATTTTCCTTCCCTGCTCGTCGCGCACCAGCCCGTGGAGATACACGGTTCGAAACGGCACTTCTCCGAGCGCGTAGGTGGTCATCAGAATCATCCGGGCGATCCAGAAAAAGAGGATGTCGTAGCCGGTCTCCATCACCGAGGTGGGATGGAAGGTCTTGATGTCTTTTGTCGCTTTCGGCCAGCCGAGCGTGGAGAAGGTCCATAGCCCGGACGAGAACCAGGTGTCGAGGGTGTCCGGATCTTGCGTCCACCCCTCGCCCTTCGGCGGCTCGACGCCGACATGTGTCTCGGTTCCTCGATACCAAACCGGCACTTGATGTCCAAACCAAATCTGCCGCGAGATGTTCCAGTCGCGGAGGTTATCTATCCAATGGAAGTAGGTTTTGACGAAACGGTCCGGGATGATTTCGATCTGCTCCGTTCGAACGACGTGCTGCATCAGTTTTTTCAAGGTCACCTTCTGCCCGTTCTTGAGTCCCTTGATTGGCGCGCGCTTTGACTGTCGAAAAGGAAACTCCTTGGTGACATTGATGAACCACTGCAGTTTCGGCAGCGGCTCGATGACGTGTTCGCAACGATAGCAGACGGACAGATTGTGGTCGTAGTCTTCGATCTTTTCGATGAGACCCACCTTATCCATGTCTTTAACAATCTCCGCTCGCGCCTCGGCCGTGGTCATCCCGGCGTACTTGCCGGTGTTAGGCATCATCTTCCCGTCCTCGCCTATCACCTGGCGCATGGTCACTCCGTGACGCTGAGCAATCTCGAAGTCCGTAAAGTCGTGCGCCGGCGTGACTTTGATCACCCCGCTCCCGAATTTCATGTCCACCACCGGATCGGCGACGACGACCACCTCGAACTCGCCGAGCACGCCAGGGATCATGTATTTTTTTCCGACGTGTTTTTTATAGCGGGGATCGTCCGGATGCACGGCCACCGCCGTATCTCCTAGTTTGGTCTCCGGACGAGAGGTGGCCAGCACAAACGGGCCGTATTTGATCCAGTAGAGTTTCTCTTTGGCGGGTTTGTACTCGACCTCATCATCGGCCAGCGTGGAGGCGCATTGCGGACACCAGTTGACGATCCGGTTTCCGCGGTAGATGAGGCCGTCCTTATGCATCATTTTGAAAACCGTGCGGACCGCCAGGGTCCGCGGTTCGTCGAGCGTGTAGGCCTCGCGTGACCAGTCGCAGGAGGAGCCCATCTTCCTGATCTGACGATGGATGGTGTCTTTGGATTCGTTGACGAACTTCTCCACCTCGCGAAGGAAGGCCTCTCGGCCCAGATCATGCCGCGTCTTCCCGGTTTTCTCCTTGAGCAGTTTCTCCACCTTGGTCTGAGTGGCGATGGCCGCGTGGTCAGTGCCGGGCAACCACAGCGCCTTGGCCCCGCGCATCCGCTCGAAGCGAACCGCGAGGTCCTGGACGGCCAGCATCACCGCGTGGCCGAGGTGCAAGATTCCGGTAACGTTGGGCGGCGGCAGGACGATGGAAAACGAGCGGGCCCGCTTCCCCGGAAGAGTATCGGGATTAAAAAATCCGCTTTTCTCCCAAGCGGCATAGATCGCGTCCTCGACCGAGGACGGATCGTAGGCCTTGGACATTTCTTTCATATTGACACTATCGTATCATCGCCTTTTATCCTTGACGACCCCCAGCCACTCGGATAGAGTAACCCCCTTCATGGCTCTCACCGCCACACAACAAGTTTTCGAATTGCTTGACCGCAGCCGCGAGGTGCTGGTCGCTGTTACCCCATCGCCTTCAACCGACGCCTTGGCCTCGGCCCTGGCTCTGCGGCTCCTCCTTGAGCGTCAGGGGAAAAAAGTCGAGGTCGTTTCCCCCGGCTTCTCGCCAGAGTCCAAACACGCTTTTCTGCCGGGGATCGCCGCGGTTCGGCCGGAGCTTCCCCATCTCCAAAAAATGACCGTGGAAGTTGATCTGAAATCAACAACGCTTCATGAGCTGACTCACGAAGTGCGCGACGGAAAACTGCGCATCAACCTCACTCCCCGTCAGGGAATCTGGAAACCGGAGGATGTCCGGGCCGTTCCGGCCGATTATCGCTTCGACTTGGCAGTAACCATCGGCGCCCAAGATTTGGAAGCGCTGGGTCCAATCTACGAATCCAACCCGGAATTTTTTTTCAAAATCCCGATTATCAACATTGATAACCATCCGGCTAATGAACATTTCGGCGCCATAAACGCGGTGAATCTCGCCGCCGCCTCGATCTCCGAAGTTGTTTATGATCTTATGGCCGACCGTCGATCGACCTTCGACGAAGCCGTGGCCACCGCGCTCTTGGCCGGCATTATCGGCGCCACCAAAAGTTTCAAAACCGACAATGTCACGCCCAGGATTCTTTCGATCACCGGAGAACTGGTGGCCTTGGGCGGCAAGCGGGAAGAGATCGTCAAGCACCTCTTCCGCACGCGGAACGTAGCCACTCTCCGGCTGTGGGGACGGGCGCTGGCCCGGCTCAAACACGATGAGCCGTCTGGATTGGTCTGGTCAGTGCTCACCGCCTCTGACTTCGTTCATGCCGGATCAAAAGAAGAAGAATTGCCGGATGTCGTTGAAGAGTTGATTTCTTTCTGTCCCCAAGCGCAGACCATCGTTCTTCTCTATGAAACGAAAGAGGGTATCTGCGGACTAGTGGAGACGCGCCGAACGCACGACGCGCTGGCCCTGGCCAAACCCTTCAGCGCCACAGGCGCCCGCCATGCGGCTCGATTCTGCATTAAAGATCAAGGTCTGGTCGACGCCGAGCGCGCGGTCATTTCAAAAATAAAAGAAGGCCTCTTATCAGCCCCCATCTAAACCCCCACCTCCGAAACTAAGTTTCGGAGGTCTTAATTAATAATGGCCGTTTTGATCTTTTGCCAGTTAGAGTCGGCCCTTTCCAAGACGGAAGTCAGCGAATTCGCCGCCGAGCGCGCGCCAGCAACATCAACCGTGATCTGCCGCGGATCTTCTCCGGCCTCTCTCCTGCCGTATTCCTGCCGGTAAGCCGAAAAGATCTGATTGTAAACCTGGGACATATTCAACAAGCCGGAAGACAATTCATCGGCCGCCGATGTAAACTCGGCGGCGTTTCGTTTTAAAGACACGGGTCTGATTCCTCCTGATTGTTCGCGGAGAATTTCCCAAGTTTGATTGACCGAATTTTGAAGATCAACAAATCGATTGGAAAGAAACACTCCCCGCTCCGCATGTTCGCGGGCGTTTTTCCATTTTCCGGCGGCTTCCTGCTCGGCCATGATCCGAAGTTCATCGGCTATCTGGTCAACCAAAGCCCTGGTTTGGGCGTTGATGATCACTGCCTGTTCGGCTCCTCCGTAAAAGGCATCCGGCATTTTGACGGTGAGGAATTCGCGAAGGAACAGCGTGCCGCCGAAAAACACAGTGGCCGCGGCAGCGGCCGTTATCCATTTTGCAGACAGCCGTGGTAGAACCAAGCGGAATTTCGGCAATGGTTGATGAATTTCTTCCCGGCCGGTGAGCTTTCCTTTGGAATTGAAGAAAAACCTGAGCGAAACGGTTTTCCCGGCGAGAACCAGGGGCACCCAGTGCCGGTCGTCATCCCACATCTTATCGAATGGAAGTCCGTTCGTCGGAAACCAGGCCGGACGTCCCTCTTCTGATTCCTCAACATCTCCGGTAAAACCGGTTGCGCTGTAGATATGGCAGCGATTGTTCCACAATGGCTGGCCGTCGAAAACGAACTCAATCACTCCCTGATGTTTTATCCCTGACGGCGTCAGACCGGTTTCCTCCCGCACCTCGCGGACGACCGCTGCCTCCAGTTCCTCCCCGGGACGAACCTTGCCCCCAGGCGCGTTCCATTTCCCGCGCCCGAACCCGCGCTTTTTCATTATAAGAAGCACCTCCGGCCCCCGCCGCACAAAACACAGATTGGTTGTGTTGGCAAAAATTGGTTCCATGTATTCTCAAATGGACCCGAGCGGGATCTCACTGCTCCTGATCCGCATACGCGGATCAGTGTGCTCTAAAACCACTCGGTTTTAGTGTTTCCTCCACGGGGAAACACCCAGTTTCCCCGTCGCCCCTTCTGGTTCGACCCCGCTCGGGTCCATGAAAATATTCAAATGGACCCGAGCGGGATCGAACCGCTTACCTCCGCATTGCAAATGCGGCGCTCTACCAAATGAGCTACGGGCCCTCTTATCCTGTCGAAACAGTGGCTAGTGTATACTGGATTAGAAGCAGGGTCAAAGCTATGCGATTAACGATTCTCGGATCAGGATCATCGAAAGGGATCTCGCGCGTCGGACACCGCGACGCGCTTTGTGTGGACGCCAGAAAGAAGGGGTCGAAAAGCCGGCGACGGCGCAGTTCGGCGCTGGTCGAACAGGCCGGACGCCGGATTTTGATTGATGTTTCACCGGATTTTTTGTCGCAGATGAAGCGCGCGCGCGTCTCGCGGCTTGACGCTGTTCTCCTCACCCACGCCCATGCCGATGCCACTGGCGGACTTTCGGACTTGGGGAAATGGATACGCCTCCGCCGACACGACCCGGTCACGCTCTACGCTCATCCCGATACCATCCGCCGCCTGCGCCGATCGTTTCCGAAATCAATCATACCAATTCCGGTTCGCCCGTTCCGGATGATAACGATTGCCGGAATGAACATCCGGTTCATCCCGGTCAGGCACGGAATGCGCGGAATCGCGACCTATGGCTTCCGCTTCGGCCGACGGCTATTCTTCGCTTCCGACATGGACGCGACCTCTCCGGCTGGGATCAAAATAATCCACGGAACACCGACCATCATCCTCGACGGCGCCTTCTGGGAGTACAAGCGCCTCCGAGGACATTTCTCGGTTCCTGACACGCTGGAGTTCGCCAAGACAATTCGTCCGCGCCGCCTCATCATCACCCAGTCCGGCCATTCTTTTCCTCCGCACAATCTCGCCGAGGCTGAAATCCGCCGCCTGGCCAAACAAAAAAGCTGTCCGTTTCCGGTAAAGCTCGCTTACGACGGAATGAAAATCGAAATATAAAAAAGATCCGTCCACGGAGGACGTCCGCAAACGGATAGAAATCGAATGAGTTCTAGCGTCCCAATATCCGGCTGCGCTGACGCTTGAGATCGATGAGCTTGCGCGTAGCGCTGGATTTCTCCTGGTCGTCGATCTTCTCGGCGACTGATTTCGCGAAGAGGAAACAGTGGGCCTCCGCCAGACTGTTTGCGATCTCCTGCAAAATCGCGTTCCTCCATCGGCCGGAAACCGCTTCTGCGGCCGAGAGAGTGTGAGCGAAATCTGATGTGGATCCCGTCACTCGCGCGATTGAGAGATGCGCCAACGTCCGGATCGCTGGATCCGATATCTTGAACGCCTCTTCTCGCGCCTGGGGGTAGTTTCGCGCCTCGGCCAGGCGCTTGACGATGATCGCCCGCGCACCCGCACGAACTCTCGGGTCGTCGATCTCTTGCGCGGCATCGAACGCCGCTTCGAAATCGAACCTCCTCGCGTGCCGTTGGGCGTGCAGGGCGTATTCATCATCATGTGGAACCAGTTGGGGAACCTGATTCCTTCTCCCTGTCACTCGTTCCTCCTTGGTGGATGTGTCGTTCGACGAGGTCAGAAGTAGGTCTGACCACCTTTTAAAACCTCGTCGGACAGGTATCCCCAAGGGGGACGCGGCACTCTAACAAATAAAAAAGCCCCCGTCAAGGGGGTTTGCTCTTTCAGCCCGGAGGTCCAACCTCCTGAAATTCGGAGGTTGGACCTCCGAAGCCATGAATTATCGATGCCCCTTGTAGCCGGAAAAATGACGCTTTGCTTCTTCCGGGCCGCGCAAACCTTTCTTTCGCGGAAGCGCCGGCATTCCGCTTACCTTCATCAATACCTGATCCGGACCGGCTGGCAAAACCTCTGACGGAGTCCCCTCGCGGATACCCAGGACAGTGTACGATCGTTCGGCGTGCTCGCGCGGCAGAAAGCCGAAAGAGCACCGGCCGCTCCTGAATAATTCCGAATAGTACGGTTCTCTGTCGCGGAACTTCGGATCGGCGTGCTCCAGATATCCCTGATTCCAGTCTATGGCGTAAACGCCGGACCACCCGGGCACGCCGGTCACCGCGACCGAGAGCGCTTCCCCCGGCGCTCGATCCGAACACAGCGAGCAGAACACCTGGGCCACGGCGTGCTCGTCAAAGTCGGCCGTCGAGCGGAACGGGATTTCTCTCGTGTGGCAGAAGCATATTTTTTTGAAGACGTGCATATCAATGGGATTTCTTCATCATCATTCTAAACGGAATGATGCCAATACTCCAGGGGAAAACCGAGAGAATTACAGGAATAAGTACCTCCGGTTGCGGAAAAAATTTGCCGGCAAGATAGATCGCAAGCGTGAAGTTCATATACGTCAGACTAACCGTCACCGCCAGCCGCTGCGGATGGCTAAGGCCCGGCACACCCCAGTATCCGGCTAGGTGCAGGAGAGCAAAGAAAAACGCGAGGACGACGATCGCCCCGACAAACAGGCCGACGTTCGACTTGATTTCGGTCGCGCGTTGGGAAACAACGCCGACAATCAGGAGTCCGAGGAGGACAATTGAGACGGGTTTGAAGGTGAAAAACGTCGCCTTGATCCGTTCGCGCAGAACCAGCCGGACGATCTGCGCCAGGGCGAAAGGAACAACGATAACGGTAAGGAGCGACCAGAATATTTTTAGTGCCGGCACCACCACCTCCGAACCCGCCAATAGCTTCACCGCCAAAGGGACCGTGATCGGAGCCAGGAGTGAAGTGGTCATGGTCAGGACCAACGCCAGGCCGACGGAACCGCCGACGATCTCGGTTAACAGCGGCGTAGTCATCCCTGCTGGCATGGCGGCGAGAAGGAGGAGTGGGAGCGCGTAGCGCGGAACAACCATCCGGGCCAGGATATAGGTGATGATCGGAAAGACCACGAGCGTGTAGATATTCACCAAGGCGACGGCGCGGAAATTCTTGGCCTCTTTGGCCACCGCGCGAAACTCGAGTTTAAGTGACGAGAGAAAAAAAATTACCTGAAGAAAAAACGTCGTCCACGGAGTTAAACGCTGGCCGAATTGGGGGGAAAAAAGCCCGACACCCAATGAGACGGCCAACACGACAATATACGATTCAAGAAGTTTGAGCAGTAGTTTCACACTTTAGCCGGCGTGAGGGGTGCTTTGCCCGAAAGAACGGCGGCGATATTCTCCGCGGCCAGCCGACTCATGGCCTGGCGGGCTTCGATGGTGGCCGAGGCGGTGTGCGGGGTGAGGATCACGTTCGGGAATTTCTTGAGTTCCAGTTTGTCGGTAAGGTCGCAGTCGATGGCCGGCTCGCATTCGAACACGTCCAGACCGGCTCCAGCGATTTGTTTCGCGCGAAGCGCAACCAGGAGCGCCTTCTCGTCCACGATGGGCCCGCGGGCGGTGTTGATGAGGTAGGCAGTCTTCTTCATCATCCCAAACTGCGGGGTGGAGATGAGGTGGCGCGTCGAGGGAAGAAGCGGGACATGAAGTGAAATGAAATCTGAAACTCCCAACAATTTATCCATCGGCAGATACCCCGCGCCGAATTCCTTCTCGAACTCCGGATTCTGGCGCGGATCGCTGTAGACCACCTTCATCTTGAATCCCTTGACCGCGCGCTGGGCCACGGCGGCGCCGATCCGCCCGCTGCCGATAATGCCCAGAGTCTTGCCGTAAAGGTCCACGCCAAGGAGGATCATTGGCCCCCATCCTTTGTATTTTCCGGCGCGAGCATAAGTGTCGGACTCCACCAACCGATGGGCCATTCCGATCATCAGAGCGAAGGTGTGCTCGGCCACGGTCTCCGAGACCTCGGGCGCCGGGGTGTTGGTAACGACGATTTTTCGCTCGGCCGCGGCAGGCAGATCAACATTATCAAACCCCACCGCGTAGTTGGCGATGATCTTCAGATTCTTCCCGGCCGCGTCCATCACCTCTCCGTCAATCTTGTCCGTGAGGAGCGGAAGAAGCGCATCTACTCCTTTGACAGAGCGGAGCAGTTCTTTCCGCGGGATGATCTCGTCCTTGGGATAGACAGAGACGGCGTGGCCCGCCTTTTTCAAAATTTCGATTCCCTGGTCCGGAATCTCTCGGGTGATGAAAATTTTGGACATACAATGTCATCGCGAGGAGTCCCGAGTACTCGGGACGACGAAGCGATCCCGACGGGATTGCTTCGCTACGCTCGCAAAGACGTTAAATTACTTTTACTTTAACTTGCGCCAGCGTTTTCACTGACGGCATATCGGTAAGCAGTCCGGCTTTTGCGCCGATTTTTTGAATGACCCCCTCGGCGTTCTCGGTGCCGAGCTGGAGCGCGAAGACGGGTTCCTTCTTCTTCATCCACCCGACCAAGAATCCGGAACCAAAAGCGTCGCCGGCGCCGGTGCGGTTTAGAGCCTTGATATCGCGGGGTTTGGCGAAAAGCATCCGCTTGCCATCAAAATAATACCCGCCCCGATCACCGTCGGTAAGGAGCACTATCCCTCGCGTTATCTTCTGCAGTCCGCGAAGCATCTCCTTGACCTCCCCCAGCGGCTTGCCGGTCAGTTCCGCGGCTTCTTCCCGATTTAAGTCCAACACGGCAACCCCGCCGAGCAGGGTCCGCAAATGGCCGATCCCGCGCCGGATGTCTGCCTTGCCCGGATTGTACAGCACCTGCGCCTTCGCCCGCTTCGCCGTTTTAACGATTCTCTCCAGCATGGCCAAATTCCCGGCGAGATTGGTCACATAAAACCATTTAGTCTTGAGCTTCGGCCAGGCAATTTCAGCCGGATCGAACCGCTCCGAGGCTCCGCGGTAGACCAAAACCGTCCGTTCTCCTGAAGGAACGACCAGGATGGTGGAAAAAGCGGTGCGCTCGTCTTTGACAACCATGACCAAGTCCGTTCCGATCCCGTGCCTCTTGAGGTCGCGGACGATCCCCTCCCCGAAAAGATCATCTCCGACGCGGGTGACGCAGGCGGTTTTGAGTTTGAAATTAGCAAAGGTCGCGGCGCAGTTGGTGGCCCCGCCGCCGGTGGTCTGGACGAACTTGTCGATGTCAATCTTGGAGCCCAGAGAAAAACATTCTCCGACACCAGTCGGAAAGGAAGGCGACTTCACCACGCGAAATTCCTTAGCCCAGACAAAGGCATCAATGGTCGCCGCTCCGATGGT
>Ga0155401_160_pt1 | contig 15592 bp, 8 predicted proteins | sample RifCSPhighO2_02_FD_106369 | JGI IMG/M metagenome (GOLD analysis project Ga0155401, IMG submission 106369) | Candidatus Uhrbacteria bacterium RIFCSPHIGHO2_02_FULL_57_19
GAAAGGCGTCTGGCCGCTTCTCCTGGCGGCGGAGAAACTGCCGGACATTCCGTTTTTGCTCATCGGCGACGGCCCGGAGCTGGCCAACATCGAAGCCCGGATCAGGGAGCGGAAGTTGGGGAATGTCAAACTGACCGGATTCCTGAGGGGTACGGAACTCACCGACCGTCTGCGAAAAGCGCGGCTTATCGTCATACCCTCGGTCTGGTATGAAAATTATCCATATGCCGCGCTCGAAGCCGCCGCTCTGGGTAAGGCAGTTGTGGCCTCGCGAATCGGCGGCATACCGGAGATCGTCGAAGACGGAACAACCGGGCGGCTGTTCCCGCCGGGCGACGTCCCGGCCATGGTTGACGCCGTCAAGAATTTGTATCAGAATGTCGGGTTGCTGGAACAAATGGGGGAGGCGGCCCGGGAAAAAGTCCGCCGCGAGAATGACCCCCAGGATCACCTGGTGGCCGTCCTGGATATTTATAAGCAAGTATCATGACCAGAGCGCGAAACATTTTGTTAAGGAAACTGGCGGCGACCGGATTGGTCGCCGCAATGCTTGGAGCGTCGAATCCGGCGCTTGGAGCGGTTCCCAGCCACCAGAATCCCAAGATCGCCAACTTCTACCTGCGCTGGACCGTTTCCGAGGGCGAGGCCCGCGAGTTGAGTAAGTGGGATGTGGTTTTTTTGGATATGGAGGTGGGGAGCCGGACGCCGGATTCCATTCGGCTGATGCGCAGTCTGAATCCCAACATTAAAATTCTGGCCTACATAACGGCTTCGGAAATTCGCACCGATGCCGCCTCGCTCGGCGCGGCCTCGCCGCTCCGAGCCCGGCTGGCTTCACGCCTAGCGCCCGAGTGGTATCTCTCCGACGCTTCGGGCAACCGCCGCTCGTTTTGGGCCGGAACTTGGATATTGAACGTCACCGACCGGGCGCCGCTTATCGGAGGAAAACGCTGGAATGATGTGCTTCCGGAATTCGTCCGCGATGAAATCTATTCCACGGGACTGTGGGACGGAGTGGTTTATGACAACGCCTGGGAAAACATCACCTTTTTCGCCGGCACCAATGTTGATCTTAATCGCGACGGCCGAGCCGAGGGAATCCGTGAGGCCGATGAGGCCTGGAGAAGCGGCTTGCGAACCATCTACGCCAAGACGCGGGCGCTTCTTCCGGCCGGCGCCTTGGTAACGGAAAACGACGGACCTCTTTACGCCCCGCACGTTTCCGGCCTTCTTTTTGAGAATTTCCCGAGGAACGGCTGGAAGACGACTTTGGACAAGGTGGCCTCGGCCAATTCAACGACTCTTACGCCGCGGATCGTGGTGGTCAATTCCAACACCGGGAACACCGGCCGGCGCGAAGATTACAAGAGATTTCGTTTCGGACTGGCTTCGGCGCTGCTCCACGACGCTTACTACAGTTTTGACTATGGCGACCAAGACCATGGCCAGGCCTGGAGTTACGACGAGTATGGGGCGGTGCTGGGCGCGGCCTTGCCCGGGCCGGTCAGGGTTGATTCCGGGCCAGGGGTCGGGGTGTGGCGCCGCGACTATGAGCAGGGAGTGGTGGTGGCCAATGCCTCGGCCGAACCCAAAACCATCCGTTTCCGCGGGGAGGTTGAAAGGTTGCGAGGCACGCAGGATTCCACGGTGAACTCCGGGCTCATCACCGACGAGGTGACTCTTGACCGAGAGGAAGGAATTATCCTTCTTCGGCCGCTCGGTAAGATCGTCGGCGCGGCCTTCCGCAACGGAAGTATGGCCCGTGTTTTCAACATTGACGGCCGAGTGGCGCGGGCTGGAGTCTTTACCTTCGACCGGCGAGCGCCGTCCGGGGCCGAGGTTCTGGTCCGCGATCTGGGCAGCGACGGGGTGGGGGAGACGCTGATTGCCACGAGTAACGCCCTTGAGGTTCTGGACAACGGAGGACGCAGGATATTCAAAATTTTTCCTTATGGTCAGAGCTTTTCCGGCGGCGTGGCCGCGGCGGTCGGCGACCTCGATGGCGACCGGAGGCCGGAGATTGTCACTGTCACGGCGCGCAGCGGCGGGGCTAGGGTGCGCATCCACAACTCTAGGGGCCAGCTTATTAGGCCGGAGTTTGCGGCCTATGATCCGCGATTTCAGGGGGGAGCGTCAGTGGCTGTCGGCGACCTTGACGGAGACGGCCAAGGGGAGATAGTCATCGGAGCCGGGCCTGGCGGCGGTCCGCATGTTCGGGTGTTTGATGGAAACGGAAATCTGAAACTTTCCGGTTTCTTCGCCTACGATCCGCGCTTCCGCGGAGGGGTCAGAGTGGCCGCCGGGGATCTTAATGGAGACGGTAAGGCGGAGATCGTCACCGGCGCCGGGCCTGGCGGCGGTCCGCATGTCCGGGTGTTTGATGGCGGCGGCCGGCCGCAGAGCGGTTTTTTCGCCTTTGAATCCACCGGCCGCGGAGGCGTCGAGGTCGGAGCTGCCGACACCAACGGTGACGGAATTTCGGAAGTTCTGGCTTTTTCCTCCGATGTTTTCACGGTAACTCCTTGATTATGATCAACATCGCCGCCAAGCGTCAGAAAACAGATCAGGTTATCAAGGAGCCTGAATCGCGTCCGGTTTTCGGTCAGGCTGTCGGCCTGTTCACTCTGCCAGCGCGGGCTTTGAGTCATCACGCTGAAAAGCACTACCGGAGCCGGTATCACGGGCGTTACCGCACCCCGCGCCGGATTTTCGCTTTTGATCTGGCACTCATCGGTCTGGTGCTGATTTTAGCTGTCTTCTCTCTGGCCGAATTTTTGACCCGACCGCTACTGCCGGAAATCATCCGAGTGGAGATGGCCGCCAAACCCGGAGCGCCGCGTTCCGGCGACCGGGTGACCCTGGCATTTTCTTATGAAAACCGCAGCCGAGTGGAACAGAAAGAAGCAGAGATCGCTCTGCGCCTGCCTCGCGGTTTTCTGATGGAACCCGCGGAAATTCCCGGATTTCAGACTGAGACCCAGACCCTTCAAATCGGAGACCTGGCGCCCGGAGAGGAGGGAAGTTTTGAGATCTCCGGAGCGCTTCTGGCTGTCCCCGGCACGCCGTTCCAGGCGGCGGCGGTCATCTCCGCCAGGGACGGAAAAACCGGAGCCAGCCGGATTCTGGCCGAGACCTTTACGCTTCCGGTCAGCTCTTCGGCCTTGGCCGTTGATCTCCAAATCCCCCAGACGGCAGTTGGCGGACAAGAGGTTTCGGCGACCCTGTCCTATCGAAATGAAGGGAACGCGGCCATTGCTGAAGCGATGATCGTGCCCCTTTTGCCGGAAGGAACGGAAATCGTCGGAAGCCAGCCGGATTTGGTCGAAGGGGTTTGGCGCCTTTTGGATATTGCGCCCGGATCGGCGGGGAGGATGGCGCTCCGCATCCGTCTTCCGGGAGCGGAGAAGGCGACCGTTGGCGCAAGTTTGTCTTTCCGCGTCGAAGACCAGCTGATTCCCCAAGGAGTGACGGAACGCAAGGTTTCTCTGGTTTCGCCGGCCGTGACGCTCAGAAGTTCGGCTGACAGGGCCGAGGTCGGGCCGGGAGAAAAGTTGACGCTGCGGATCGAAGCGGAAAACAAGGGGGAGTTCACTCTTCGAAACGGGGAATTGCGACTGGACTTTGATCCCGGCCTCGTTGATTTGGATGAGACTCGACCGTTTTTGACTTCCGCGGAAGCGCCGGGGTTGGCTGAATTCCGCCCGGGAGACCGTCTTAGCGCGGAGATCGTTCTGTCATTGTTGACGGATTTGACCATGACCGGAGAGGAGCCGATGCCGCCGGTTCTTGGTCAGCGTTTGACCTTAGTGGGAGAACTGGACGGGTACGGGCGGGTGGTGGCGGCCGAGGAGCAGGTCGAATATCCGGTTCGGAGCGCGCTTCGCTTGCGGGCAGCGGCCCGTTACTTCACGCCCGAGGGTGAGCAGATCGGCCGGGGGCCCTTGCCGCCGCGGGTGGGGAAGGAGACGCGTTACTGGATTTTTCTCGATATTGAAAGTTCTCCGGGCGACGCTCGGGAAGTGGTTGTCGAGGGAAAGCTGTCCCGGGGCGTTTCCTGGATTGACCTGCAGAGTGTAGGCGCGCCCGGGGCCGAGCCGATTGTCTACGATCCAGGAAGGCGGATGGTGCGCTGGAAGATTCCCCGCCTGGGCGGGGCGATTCGGACCGCAACTTACGGCGCGGCCTTTGCCGTGGAATTATTGCCAGAGGCCGGACAAGCCGGTGACCTGGCTGCTTTACTTGAAATGGTGACTATCCGAGGAATCGACGATTCGACGGGGAAAGAAATATCGGCAACGGCTTTGGAGGTAACTACCGAGCTGGCGGCCGACGCCCGGGCGGAAGGGAAATGGAACGTGACAGAATAAAAAACGGGCGGAAGTCTCGTCGTTGAGACTTCCGCCCTTCCTTTCGCCCTTGATTAGTGTCAGTCGGGGCAGCAGACCGCGCCCATGACTGTCGATGTTCCGCCAGCGCCGGCGTAAAGGCACTCCAGGGCATCAGAGACGACGTGCCTCGAGGTCGCGTCGGCGAAATTGCCGATGCCACAGCTTGTTACCGCCGCCTCGGCTCCGCCGCCGCAGATCCAGCTAACAGTGCGAGCATCGCCGACCTCCCCAGAACAGTCCCCGCAGACATCGTTGGTCGGGCCGATGATGTCGTCTTCGGGACGTCCGGCGCAGATCCGTCGGTCGCACGAGGCCAGCCAGCGGGGGGTGGCGGAAGGATCATCAGCGCCGCCCCCGGCCCGGTACTCGACGAAGGTGCACAGGTGCAGGCCCGGGCCGCAGATTTGCGCGACGCCGCATTGCGTCTCGGCGCCGTCGCAGCCGACCATGCCAGAAGCGGCGTAGGTCTGCTCGACGGAGCAGTCGCTGCAGCGCGGGTCTGGGCAGATCGGGCCCGAGTCCTCTCCGGCGTCTTCACCAGCGTCTTCTCCGGCGTCCGGTCCGGCATCGGTTCCGGCGTCGGGCTCAGGGCCGGAGTCGTTGCCGGCGTCGGTTCCCGAATCTTTTCCGGCGTCAGGGCCGCTGTCGATTCCGGAGTCGGGCCCCGAATCCACGCCGGAATCAGGACCGGAATCCAAACCGCTGTCTGTCCCTGAATCTGTGCCGCCTTCAGGGCAAGCGTCCTGATTTCCGCCGTGAGGAGCGCCATCGGTTCTGGCGTCGTTTCCGCCATCAGGGCATACTTCTCCGCCATCCGGGCCCTCTTCCTTCCGCGCTTCGAGAGGAAAGATGAGGGAACATGCCGTTCCCCAGAACAGGAACGCTGTCGCTACGATTTTTTGCATGTCCTCCTCCTTTTTGTGTAATTTTCCCCTGCCGTTGTCTGATAGGGGAAAGGTCGCAGTTTACCCCATTTTTCTCTCCTTGTCAATCCCTTTGTCCAGGACGCGCGGGTTAGGGGAGTAGAGCGTATTCTTGATTTTCCAGCGCCCGACAAACTGGCCAATTCCCCGCCGTTCCAGTTTGTTTCTGACCGAAGTTTTTTTTTGGGACCAGCGCACCAGACTTTCAAAATTAATTTTGTAGCGGTTGCGGACCACCACATAGACCAGCTCTTTGTCGGCGATTGCCCTTCTGACTGTCTGCTGGCTGATCCCGAAAAGCCGAGATGCTTCAGAGATGGAAACGCGGATGATCTGGTCCATATGTCTTACTGTGGATAATACCCCATGTGTCGTAAAAAGCAAGTATTTGTATACACATGTGTATACAAAAAGACTATGTGGATAACTTTGAAGCCGGGCTAAAAAGGCAATCTCTCGGAGCTTAGCTCCTGGAAAAAAGGGGGTGAATTTTGCCTATTTAAAGGCGAATCGTTATACTCCATCTTTCGGGATTGTTGCCGAATGCCTTTTCTACTGCAATTCTCAAACTCCTGCCTGCCGGCAGGCAGGTCGGCTGTAAAATTGCATAAGCTCCTCCGCTTATACTCCGTATAAACATCGTCGCTTCTGCAATTTTTCGCTTCAAAGTTTGAGAATTTCGTAACGAAAGAGCATTCGGCGACAGTCCCTTGCTAGAGAGTGTAACGGGAGGCCATTTGATCCGTCTTATTCCATGCAGAACACCCTGCGCGACAAACTTCTTCTATATAGGGTGAAAAGCCGGAAAGATCCGGAGGCGTTCGGGAAGATTTATGATGTCTACGCCAGCAGGATCTACCGGTTTTTGTATTTCAAGGTTCCTTCAGTGGAAGAAGCGCAGGACTTGACCTCCGACACCTTCCTCCGTCTCTGGCAGTACCTGCAGGAAGGCAAGCCGGTCAAGAATCTGGGGGCCCTGACCTACCAGATTGCCCGTAATTTGGCCATTGACTATTATCGGTCGAGGGCTGAGCGGACCCAGCCTCCGGCGGAAGAATCGCTGGAAAATCTGGCCGACAGCCGAGGTTTGCGGGCCATCGAGTCTCATCTGGAGGTAGGCGCGATTCTCCAGGCCCTGCAGCTGCTCAAAGATGAGTATCGCGAGGCGATCATTCTCCGCTACGTTGATGAACTGTCGCCGGCCGAGATCGCCACGGTCCTGGGGAAATCCAGAGGCAATGTCAGAGTGATCGTTCACCGGGCGGTTGAGGCGCTCCGGATGGTGCTGAAGGAGAAAGGATAATGATATGGAGAAACGAAAATTGATCTCGACAATTCGCAATTTGCAGAGTCTCCGGGCGGGCGGTGAGCCTGACCCGGCATGGTTGCGTTCCACTCGCGAGCGGCTCCTTTCGGAGATTCGCGTCGAGGCGGCTGTTTCGGTGAAACCCGAGCATTCTTTCCGCGAGCGGCTGGCTCTGGCTCGGATTATTTTCCCCCATCGTTTTTATCGGTACGTGGCCAAGCCCATAATGGTTTCTTCCATCGCTTTGGGCATGGCCCTGGGCGGCTGGGTGACCACGGTTTCGGCTTCCTACGGGACTCTGCCCGGAGATTCGCTGTACGGATTCAAGCTGGCCACGGAGAAAGCGCAGGTGACCTTGGCCTCAGGTCCGGAAGCCAAGACCAAACTCAATGTGGAATTCGTCGGCCGGCGGGTGGATGAAGTGGCCAAGATAATGGAGAACCCAGGTACCGAGAAAGCCAAGCGGGTATCGGTGGCTATGCAGCAGCTCAAGCAGGATATCTCCACCGTGCAGTCGAATCTCGATCAACTCAAGTCAACGCAGCCGGAAAAAGCCGTGGAAATGGCCAAACTTGTCGACCGCAAGGCCGGGGAGTTTCACGCGGCGCTCTCCGTGAGTTCCAACAATGTTCCCGATGAGGTCAAGGGAGAGATCCAGGAAGCCAAGGACCTGGTCGCTGACGCTTCGGTCAAGGCCATGGCTATTCTGGTTGAAACCAGAAACGATGGAACAGCCGACATCTCCGAGGAAGATATCAAGGAGCGGGTCGGGGGAAAGATCACCTCACTCTCGGAGGCGGTGACCAAGATGGCCGCTGAGGCCCAGGTCTCCGGCGATGGATCGGCATCGTCCACTCAGGCGGTGGCCAGCGGACAAGCGCTGGAAGTGCTGGGAGAGGCCAGAGAGCTTCTCGACCACAACGATTTAAACGGCGCCTTTTTCAAAGTCATCGAGGGCACCGAATTGGCTAAGGCGGCCGAGACGCTCTCGGCCTCCGTGCCCACGGTTTCCGTTGCTGAGGGTTCATCCTCATCCACTCCCTCCGCGCCGCTCTCGCTTCCAACCGCCGACTCCGCCACCTCCACGCCCACACTTCTCCCGGAAACCGCCGGCTCCAGTACTCCGCGTACCTAAACTCACCCAGCAGTCAGTCCTTGACGAGATCGAGGGCTAACTACTGGGTATCGGGTTTTACCCGGTCCCGGTCTCTTTACAAGCAATGGGAAGCTAAAAGGTCGAGTCCCGAGAACTCGGGACGCTTTCCATTAAAATAGACTTAATGCCCGTCGCTCGTTCGAAAATCGAACGGCCAAGGGCACAACGCGAGAAAATTGCTCATTATGACTGAAGCATTGCGACTCGGGAAGAAAGCCTTCACCTGGGGAGTCGTAGTTTCGACCATCGCCTGGTCGGTCGGCGTCGCCGCATTGGTGACTCCGCTCACCGCCAGGGCTCAGCTTTCGCTGACTGCGGGCGCGCTCATCAGGGGCTCGCTCCCGGCGGTCTACTACTACGGCTCTGACGGCAAGCGCTATGTCTTCCCCAACGAGAAGACTTACAGCACCTGGTACTCGGATTTCTCCGGCGTACAGACCATCTCGGATAGCGACCTTGGCACCCTTTCCATCGGGGGCAACGTCGTCTACCGGGCCGGCACTCGCCTGGTGAAGATCCAGAGCGACCCCAAGACCTACGTGGTGGAACCTGGCGGAAAGCTCCGTCACATCACGAGCGAGGCCATTGCCAGCGCCCTCTACGGCTCGGCCTGGAACACGTGGATTGACGACGTCTCCGACGCTTTCTTTGTCAACTACACTGCCGGAGATGACATCGTCACCAATTCCTACCCAACCGGAACGCTGGTCAAAACCGCCTCCTCGGCGGACATCTGGTACATTGACGGCACCAGTCGGCGGAAGGTTACGGCTGATGGGATGACCACCAACCGCTTCCGCGACGCCTACGTTGTCACCACCACCCTGGACATCACCGGCCTCACTATCGGCACCGACATTTCAGTCGGCGAGTCGGCTCTGACCGACACGGCTCAGCTGGGTGTAGTGACTCCTCCGGTTTCGGTGGGCACGGGTCTCTCTGTGGCTTTGGCCTCGGACAGCCCGGCGGCCGTTTCCATCGTCACCGACACGGTTGACGGCGGTCAGGCGCTCGTCGGCGCCCTCAAAGTCCGCCTAACCGCTTCGGCTGACGGCTCGGTGACTGTTACCGGCCTCAATGTCACGCGCGGTGGAATCTCATCCGACGCTGACATCCAAGATGCTTACCTCTTCGACGGCGACACCATGACCAATCCCATCGCCCGAACTGGATCCATCTCCAGCGGGTTGATTAACTTCTCCAACACCGCGGGATTGTTCACCATCGCCGCTGGCGCCACTAAAGATGTCATGGTCCGCTACGATGTGGGAACCGCCGTCGACGCGGGCAAGACCATCTCCATATCGCTTGCCGCGGCTAATGTCACGGTTTCCGGCTCGACCACTGTCACCGGTTCGGCCTCGGGCAACACCATGACCGTGGCTTCAGTGACTGACCTTGGACAGCTCGAGATGATTAACGTCAACCCAACGGCCAACGCCACCATTGATCCGCAGAATGACTTCGAGTTGTGGCGGTTCCGTTTCGATGCCAACGACGAGGATCTGACGGTCAAGTACATGACCATCACCAATGTCGGGTCAATTGACAACGACGACATTCAGAACTTCAAGCTCTACGATGGAACCACCCAACTTGGCTCGACCATCACCACCCTGACCGACGGCAAACTGGTCTTTGACTTCACTAGTTTGACCGGTGGCGGGTACACGATCACTTCGGGCATTAGCAAACAACTCTCGCTCCGCGGCGACATCTTGGGCGGCACTAATCGCCAGTTCCGCTTCACTATCCGAGAAGCGACAGACGTAGTGGTTTTTGACACCAACTACAACGTCTACACCCGGCCCGTGAAGGACGCGACCGAGACCTTCAGCGTCATTGAACCGAACACTGGAGGCACGGCGGTCAATACCACCATCTCCACCGGTAAGCTGACCATCCAGAAGGCCAGTGATTCTCCGTCCTCCAATGTTCCAGACGGAGCCACTAATGTTCTTCTGGCTAAGTGGAACCTGACCGCGGCTGGTGAAGACGTTAAAGTCAGCTCGCTGGTTCCCAACTGTAATTCCGGCGACGGAACCACCATCATGACTAACGTCAAGCTGGTCTTTGATGGATCACAGGTTGGCACCACCGACTCCACCGAAACTTGCGACAACGGCGGCGCCACCACCTTCACCTTCGGCAACTCGTTCATTGTCCCGGTTGGCACAACCAAGGTCTTGGCTTACTACGCCGACCTGACTGACGCCACGGTGGCTGCTGATGACACTGTCGTCGCCAACTTGGAAACAGGTGCCTCCAATGCCGAGGGCCGCACTTCGCTGAACACCATCAGCACCTCATCGGCCAGCGGCAACACAGTGACGGTCAAGGCTGGAGCCATCACGGTAACCGAGAACGTTGCTCTGCCTGATTACAGTGCCACTCGTCCGACAGGCGTCTTGGGCTCAACAAACGCTAAAATTGCCTCGTTCGTTCTTACGGGCGGCGGCGAGGACGCGGACGTGACCCAAATCGTTCTTACGGACGACATGTTGGAAACCGCCCTCACGGGGGACACCATGGCTGACATCTTCCAGAACCTGAAACTGAAGAAGGAAGACGGCACCCAGGTTGGTACCACCTTTGGGTCGCTAACTGACACCGACAGCACCAACTACACCTTCACGCCTTCGACAGCCATCCGAGTCGTGGCCGGCGGCACAGTCGTTATCGATGTCTGGGCTGACATCAAGTCGTCACACACCCTGTCGGCGCTCACTGATGTGAACAACGACACTGACGGTGTGGTCATTGTCGCCAGCGCCACAGGCAGCGGCGTGACCACGGGCACGGATGTTTCGGACTCCAACGGCATCGCTTCACTGCAGGTCAACAACATTGCCACCAACGGCAACCTGCGCGTGTCGCTTGATGCCTCGGCTCCGATTCGCCAGACGCTCGTCATGGGCCACACTTCGAAAGAGTTGGCTCGCTTCAAGCTTGAGGCCGATGTCAATGAGGACATCAACGTCACCAAGATCGTCGTTTCCGATTCGATGATGGCTAACACGACGATTATGGGTGGCGCGCAAGCCGCGACTGGTACACTCCGGAACTTCAAGCTCTTGAATGCCTCGACAGGCGCCCAGATCGGCGGAACGATCGCTTCGCTCGACACCACGAGCAACACCTCCACCGGCTCGGCGATCTTCGATAACATCTCCGGTCTGACGGTTCCGAAGAACGGCACGTTGGTCTTCAAGGTAGTTGCCGACCTCACCACCTTTGATGGCGGTGGCGTCTCCAGCTCTACCCACAAGATCATGGTCATGTCGAACTACACCGGTTCCTCTACCGCGGCAGCGACCGCACTTGAAGGAATCGTAGCCAACGGTAAGGATTCCGGGTTCCAGATCAGCGGCACGTCGCTCGACTTCAATGAGACGACGACTTCCACTGATGCTGATGCTGGGTACGCTGGAAGAGCTCAACTCGCGGGCAACCAGATCGATGTCTTCAGGACCAAGCTCACGGTCGCCCTCGCCTCTGACTCACCGTCAGGCACGACCTCCGGAGCTTCAGAGCAAACAGTCGCCAAGTTCGTGTTCACCAACTCCATGAACAGCGGTTCTTACGCGGCGACCCTTCAGCTCATGAACCTCGACATCGGCACGACCATCTCGAACACCGCAGCTCGCTCTGTCAGCATCTACAAAGACAGCGTGACTGGCGGAAACCAGTTGGCAACCACAGGTAGTGGCTACTGCACCGCTCCGTCGTTAACTTGTAACTTCGCGGACACTAACTTCCTTGACGCGAACTTCACTGACACGGAGATCTCGGGTAGCTCTTCTGCCGACTCCACCAGGACCTTCATCGTCACGGCTGACACCAGCGACGCGGCCACCGACAAACGGTTGACCGTGGGTCTGGACAACGCCGATCTCCTCTGGGGCGACGGAACAACAACGAGCATAACGCTCGTCGAGAGTCTGCCGGTTGCCGGCCGAACACTCAGCTACTAATCGTAGTTGAACTAGCCGCCCGCGTTGCTAAAGAACGCAGGCCGCAAGGAAGCCCCGCTTCCCGAAAGGGAGGCGGGGTTTCGTATTCGAACGGCTTGAACTGACGACTCATTCGTGCTACCATCCTTTCACTATAGTATGGAGATTCCCTTTCGCGCTGATTCTTTGGAACGATTCATTTTTTGGGTTGGAGCGGCGGCGCTTCTTGTCCCGACAGCCTACATTCCTTGGTTTCTCTATCCCTACATTTTCGGCCGGGCAGTGTTTTTTCAACTTGCGGTTGAAGCCATGGCCGTTGCTTGGATTTTCTTGCTGATTCAGCGGCCGGAGCGTTATCGGCCGCGCTGGCATTTGTTGGGAAAAGCCATGGCCGTCTTCGTGTTCATTGCCCTTCTCGCTTCGCTTTTCGGGGTTGATCCAGGACGAAGCGTTTGGGGAACGGAACTTCGAATGACCGGCTGGTTCACATGGCTGCACGCATTTTTTTATTTTTTGATACTTTCGTCGGTGATTATCGAAGACCGTCATTGGCGTCGTCTTTTTGTAATTTCCTCCGTGGTGATTGGCGGAATGACCTTGCTCGCATTTGGTGAGCGTTTTTCCCCAGCAATACGAGCGGCTATTTTCGGCGGAGAACGGGTGCAGTCGACCGCCGGCAACCCGATTTTTTTCGCCAGTGTTCTGTTGTTTGGGATCGCCTTTGCCGGATGGCTGGTCGCGTCAGCCAAGGGTTGGAAAAGGGCAGCTTGGGGGGTAGTGGCCTTGGCCGAAGTATTGGCCTTGTTTTTTACTGAAACCCGGGGGGCGATTCTGGCGTTTATTGCCGCGGGAGCGATTTTGATTGTGATCGCGGCCGTTATCAGCTCATCAAAAAGAATCCGCCATTGGTCGGCGGCTGTCTTGGTTTTGATTGTCTTACTCGGCGGGGCGCTGTATTTGATTCGCGGCACGGATATCCTGCGACGCCTTCCGCCGCTGTGGAGATTGGCCAACACCAATCTTGTCTCCGGCACTTCTCGCACCAGATTAATTACTTGGCAGATCGCCTTAGACGGCATTAAAACTAAGCCGATTCTGGGATGGGGTTTGGAGAATTTTAACGTGGTCTTCGACCGTTTCTACCGGCCCGAACTTTTGCGTTACGGATTTTATGAAACAGTCTCGGATAAGCCGCACAATGGATTATTGGAGATCGGAGTGACTACCGGCGTGCTTGGTTTTCTGGTTTATCTGCTGGTTTTCGCGGCCGCCGGAACGGCCTTGGTTCGCGGGTTTCGTTCTGGACGCATCGACGGAAAGACGGCCGCGTCAGTCGGTGGAGCGCTCGCTGCCTACCAGATTCAGAATTTTTTTGCCATGGACACGCCAGAATCACTTGTTCTCCTGGCCTTTACACTGGCTTTTTTACAATCACGACTGCGGCCTCCTTCGCTGGGCTCGCATCGCGCCACCAGTGTCACGCAAGTTCCCGTGGCCGCGCTGGCTGTTCTGTTTCTCGGTTTTATTCCTTTTTCTTACCTAGGCAACCTGGCCGCGCTTCCGGGAAGTTGGGAGGCCGGACAGGCCCAGGATGTTGTCGGAAAAGACGCCGCTCTTTGGAAAGATCCGGCGATTAAAGCCATCCGACTGGGAGGACCGCACAGACGCGAGATGCGTCTTACCATGACCCGGGACTTTCTAAATTGGGAAGGCAGGGGGGATATGCCGTCGAATGTGGTTAAAGATGTTCTGGACGGATTTATCGCCGAAATGCGAAAGAGCACGGCGACGCGTTCGGTGACATTTCAAGAGCGGTTCATGCTGGCCCAGCTTTTGATAATCAAAGGCGAATACTTTAAGGACGAGCAGGCCTACTCCGACGCCGAAGCGGAACTTTTCCGCGCCAAGGAACAGTCGCCGGAACGGCAGGCCGCGGTTTTTCTCCTTGGCCGGTTATACATCATGACCGATAAACCGGAGAAGGCGGTCGAATTGCTTCGCGGAGTTCTGGAAAAAGATTCAACGGTGGCCGAAGCTCATTGGTTTTATGGTCTCGGGCTCATTGCCACCGGAAAACGCGCAGAAGGGACGAAAGAACTTGAGGAGGCCATTCGTCTTGGCCGCTCATTGTCAAAACAAAACGAAATCCAGTATTTGATTGATCTTTACAATGAAGAAGGGAATTTTCAGGCGATCGCTCCGCTTTATGAACGATTAATTCAGCTTGACCCAAAAAATCCGGATTGGCACGCCCGTCTGGCCGCCACCTACGCCGAGCTGGGCAAAAATCTGGAAGCAATCACGCATGCTCAGATGGCCGTGGAGCTCGATCCGACCTATGCCGAGGCAGCTCTCAAGTTTGTTGACTCAATTATTAAGGAACAGGAATGAAGACAGATCATCTTGAATTCGCGCTCCGCGCCTTTCTTTTTTTGGCTCTGGCCACACCGCTCGTGGTTATTCCCTGGGTGCTTTACCCCTTCGTCTTTTCCAAGGCGATTTTTTTTCAAACAATGGTGACGTTAGCCGTTGGATTGGTCTTGGGTTTTCGTCTCGAGTGGCCTCGCGGTATCGTCCGAGATCCGCTGGTTTTAGCCGTGGCCGCTTTCCTTCTCTCGGCGATTATCTCGGCGGCTTTGGGAGTTGACCCGCGGAGAAGTTTTTTGGGTAATGAAGAGCGTTCAGCAGGGGTGCTTTTTGTTGTTTACGCCGCGGCCTTCTTTTTTTTAGTCAGATGTTTTTTTCGCGACCAGAATCATTGGCGGAACGCCGGAAAAGCGGCCGTGATATTCTCGGGGCTTCTATCAGCGGTGGCCATACTTCAGGTTTTTGTTTTCGAACGGTCGGGTATCCGGTTGTGGGGAATCGACGCTGGCGGACGGGCTGCTGGTTTTTTGGGTAATCCAGTATATTTCGGGGTTTTCGCGCCGTTAGCGGGGGTCTGGACGGTTTTTGTTTTCAAACGCGAGAAAATAATTTGGAAGATTGTCGCCCTTGGATCACTGGCGGCTTTGATGATTGCCGATTATCTAACTCTAAGCAGGGGAGCTTATTTGGCAATGATCGCCGCGGTGACAGTCGGATTATTTGTCGCGGGATTTGTCTCACGTCGATCTTCGGCGCGTAAAGCGGCGGTCGGCATTGTTGTGCTTGTCTTGGCTTCTGTCGCGGCTCTGCTGATTTTTCGCGGAAATTCAACAGTGTCCGGATTGCCGATCGTGGGTCCGATTGTCTCTTCTTCGTTCCAATCTGGAACTTTAGGCACAAGAACCTTGGCTTGGCAGGTGGCGATCAAATCCTTTGGTGATCGTCCTTTTCTAGGTTGGGGACCGGACGCATTTCATCTGGCTTTCAACGCCCATTATGATCCGCGTTTTTTGGAGTTTTCCTACTATGAAACCTGGTTCGACCGGGCGCATAATGCCTTTTTCGATATTTTGGTAATGCAGGGCGCTGTTGGTATTTTGACTGTGGGTGCGGCAGTTTTGGCTGTTATTCTAGCGCTGCGACGGGCGATCACTCGAGGGCGTTTTGACGCCATTGACGCCGGAATTGCTGCCGGAGGTCTAGCTGGTTACGCGATCGCCGAGATGGCCGCTTTCGATAATCCGGCAACCATGATTTACCTCGCATTTATTTTAGCCCATCTGTCCTGGATAGCTTGGGGAGAAGAAAAGAAAGTTGAAAGCGCGGATTCGAAAACAAAAAAGATTTCATTTCGCAGGTTTGTTGTGGCAGCATTTCCGACCCTGGTCATTATCGCCGTTGTTAACGTTATCCCAGCATTGGTAAGCGCGAGGACGCGGGAGATGGCCGAGATTTTCGGGACCGTTGGTATTTCGGCCGGTGTGCCGATCTTTAAAGAA
>Ga0155401_163_pt1 | contig 15404 bp, 14 predicted proteins | sample RifCSPhighO2_02_FD_106369 | JGI IMG/M metagenome (GOLD analysis project Ga0155401, IMG submission 106369) | Candidatus Uhrbacteria bacterium RIFCSPHIGHO2_02_FULL_57_19
CGCCCGCTTAATTTTTTCGAGATGCTTTCTCATACAGGGAAAGATACCAAAAAGCAAAGCGCCCGGCAATGACCGTACGTTTTACTTCAGGGTTCGTGCCTGCCTGCCGGCAGGCAGGGAGGAAGTTAGAACCCTTCTATGCCTTCACGCCGGGAGAATCGTCTCCCCATCCTATCCATGGTAGGATCAAAGACAAGCAACTATGAACATCGCCATCGTCGGCGGCGGGGCGGCCGGGCTCATGGCTGCCGCAGCCGTCCAGGAGGCCCGGCCAAACCTCGGTGTCTCGCTCATCGAGCGCAATCCGGAGCTCGGAAAAAAGGTTGTCATCTCCGGCGGCGGTCGGTGCAACGTGACCACCGGCGCGACGCCGCTCGGCGCGGTTCTCGAATCCTATCCGCGCGGACGGGCATTCATCGAGTACGCCATGCGCCGCTTCCCGCCCCAGGCGGTCGTGGCCTGGTTTGAAGCCCACGGCGTTCCGCTCAAGACCGAGGAAGACCTCCGGGTTTTTCCGCAATCCGACGAGGGCAGAAGCGTCGTCCGAGTATTTGAGAAACTGTTTCAGAGCTCTAACTCGAATGTTCGGGTTCTTCTGCGAACGCACGTGACAGGAGTGAAAAAATCCGGCCGCGGCTTCGCGCTCTCCGTCAGAGACGGGGAAAGCATCGAGGCGGATCGCCTCGTTCTCACAACCGGCGGGCAGGCGTACCGAATGACCGGCTCGACCGGCGACGGCTATGCCTTCGCCGAATCCCTCGGGCATACCGTAACCGCACTCGCGCCGAGCCTGAACTCGTTTTTCACCGCCGAGACCTGGCCGAAGGAACTGTCCGGACTTTCGATTGTCAGAGCGCGGCTCAGGGCGGCGGATGGCAAAAAATCCTACGAAGGGCCGTTCCTCTTCACCCATCGCGGGGTCAGCGGCCCGGCGGTCTTCGCCCTCTCGGCGCTTGTCGCATTCGAAACATATGACGCGCTCCATCCGCTCATGATCTCGATCGACCTATCACCTGCCGAACGACTCGACGCGCTCGCGGGACGCCTCGCGAACCTCTCGAGGACGAACGGGAAAAAAAATCTGAAAACCGTTCTCGGATTCGCGCTCCCCAAAGCGCTTGCCGGCGTGCTTGTGCGGGCGGTCGGCGCGGACGGGGACATGCAAGCCGCACAAGCGACGAAAAAGCTCCTCACCGCCTGCGCGGCGTGGATGAAGGCAATTCCCCTCTCGGTCGTGGGGCGCGGCGCGGGCGATGAATTCGTGACCGCCGGCGGCGTCGAGACCGCGGAGGTGAACCCGCGCACGATGGAATCGCGCATCACCCCCGGTCTCTTTTTCGCCGGAGAGATCCTGAACGTCGATGGCTTCACCGGCGGATTCAATCTCCAATCCTCCTGGGCCACCGGCCGCCTCGCCGGCGAAAGCGCGGCGACAGGGTGATCAATTCATTCTCCCTCCCGCTCTAAGAAAAATGACCATCTTGCAAAAGCGAGGTGGTCATTTTTGGCAGGTGCTCGTGGAGGAAATTAGAACTCTGCTCCAAGGGCCGTCCGGCGCCCGCATGGCCAGATTCTGTTAGAAAAAAAATAGACCGGAAAATCTAGAAAAATTGTGCTATTGATCTTTGAAAATGAAAAAAGGCCGGCGGTCGTACACGATCAACTCGTGCAGACCTCCGGCCCTACGGAGCAACAAGGCGTAGCGCCTCCGCGAGATTCGCAGGGAACGACTCGCCCTCCTTCTTCCATTGCCATGAACGTATCGCGAACGCTTCGAGCCACTGGCCCGCGAAGTCGTTCGTGTAGTTGTAAGGGCCGCCGTGGAAGCGAGGCCCGCGCTTGTAGCCGAGAATCTTGTCATAGACCGCCTGACCCGCCCCAGCTTCTGCCTTCTGCTTGAATACTTCGAACTGCGCGGAGTCATTAGGTACCTGGATGAGTACTGCCCTTGAAACAGTTTCGTCACCTTCCTCGTAATGATCGCGGAGGAACAGGTACTGTCCGGTGGCGACAGTGACTCGCCAGTACCAATCGCTCGGCATAGCGTCTTTAGCGTAGCGGTTCGGATCCTCAACGCGTTCCTTGGCTCCTTGAATCTCCCAGCAGTCGTAGTCGCCAGAAGGAGAGTCGCCTTCGCTGAGGATGAAGGTACAAGTTTCGCCCATCGGCTCTCTCCTTTCAGCGTAGGAATCCCATGATTCCCTTCTTGTTCACTCTTTGATTCCACCACGCACCATGCGTGATGGTCTCAAGAAGTGCAGGAAGGTGTGCAAGGCGTGTGCCTGCACACCTTCCTGATGTTGCGTGGAGAACTACTCGGTCGGCTCCGGGCTGGGCAGACTGCAACGAGCCGGGGCCATGGTCGGCTTGGCCTGCTCCTCGGGAATCTCGGGCGGTGTCTGCATGAGGACGCCAGCCCTCACCGAGTGGCAACCGGACTGCGGCTGACCCCAGCCGCCGCGACGCATGGTGACCGCGATATCGTTCTGGTCAAGCTTGGCCTCCTTGGTGAGCGCGATCATCTGCTCGTCCGTCGACCAGACGCGTCGCTCCGGCTCGTGGCCAGGTTGATGCGTCATGGCCTGCCACTCGATCTCGATCCTGCTCACCTTCCAGGTCTTGCGGTTCTGCCCGTAGTCGAAGAAGACGTTGCCGCCGCTTCCCGACTTCTCGGTGTTGTGCTCCATCTCCTCCATCACGACGGTCACGCACTCCACGGCGATCCGCCAGCAGTCCCTCACCCAGAACTGAACCTGGAAGTAGAAGTCGAAGGTCCCGCGCTCGATCTCGTCGATGCGCATGAGCGGGCCGGGGGCCATCTCCTTGATCGGCACCCACCAGTTCCAGACCTTCTGCGCCACCCGCATGGCGCGGCGAGCGCGAGCCGGAAAATTCACCTTCACGAGAGCGGTCTTGTTTCCCATGACGAGTTCTCCTTGTAAAGAGCTCTCCCTGGCATCATCATTTAAGCAAAAATCCAAGCGTATGTCAATGGCGACCCGTTCAATCAAAGGTAGTTCCTTAAATTCGCGCCGAGAATGGGAGGGTGGGTCAAGGCGCGGAAAAAAATCATCCGCCTCTCCCGGCGCCGCACATACCTCCGCTTTGCTGCGGCTCTGTGGCACCCGCAGACTCGGCGGATTGTTACTGCTTGCGAAATTCTTGCAGAATTTCGCAAGCAGTAACAAAAAAATCTGCCGAAGGCAGAAAATCGGAGGGCGCGCCGCATCCGTTTCTATCGGGGGGTGTCCGTTCTTTCGCCGCGCGCGCCGTTCGGGCGGGGCGAGTGCAGCGGCAAAACCGCCAAACATCGGCCGCTCAAATTTTTGTTTTCAAATTCGGCCTGCCCAGTACCGAACTCGTTCTGGTACTGGATTCGCACTGCGTTCAATATACAAAAGTTTTGCGCCCGTCGCGAGGCCGAGCGCAAAACTTCTGCAGGGGCGGTAGGGATCGAACCTACGATGATGGTTTTGGAGACCATCGTGATACCACTTCACCACGCCCCCGAGTTATTTAAGTTTCAATCTTTTTAACAGCGCACTATACGCGGAACCGAACCGCTTGATTTGTTTTTCTCGCTCTTTCGCCTCTTCTAACTCCTTATAAGCTTCATAATAGATTAATCCGTAAGGCCTCTTGCGTCTTGTGTAGTAGCCCTCACCAGAATTGTGTTCCTTGAGTCGGCGCTCGAGATCCTCGGTTCGCCCGATGTAAAAGGAACCGTCTACCACACTTCGAAGAAGGTAAACAAAGTGCATAAAAACAGATCAGTGCAGGGAGTGATACCACTTCATCCCTCCCTTCGCGAAGGGAGGGATCACCACGCCCCCAGGCGCGCTCCATGCTATCACACACATTCCAAAAATCAATCAGTCGTAGGAGTCGTTGAATACCGGCGCGAGCATGTTGTCCACCGGCACGAAATCATCCGTGAGAATGACGGTCTTCCGGCCGGCTAGGAGCTCGTCCACTTCGGCATCGCTGACAACGAGATGATACGCTTTTGACTCGTCGCTTTCGGGATCCTGCAGTTCCGATATTCCCGGAGGAACGGCAGCCGCCCAGCGCCCGGGGTCCAGCGGACGCTTGGCACCCACCACCACAAAGGTATTGCGGCCGTTGTGGCGCCAGTCGGTTTCAAGCGGCATGAAGTAGACGAATGGGAAGGATAATCGCAAGGTGCGGATGTACGAGCCGAGAAAATTTCCGTAACGCAGATCATCAATCAGGTTTACGGCGTAGAAACCATCATCGGAGAGATGCGCCGCCACCAGATCGTTGAACTCTTTTGTAGTCAGATGATAAGGGACCGCGAAATCGTTGAAGGTGTCTCCGAAGACGTAGTCATAGCGCTCGGTCTCTGACATCAGCTTCAAAAAAATCCGCGCGTCGCGGTTGACGGAAATTATCGGCGTATCACGAGAAAGTTCCAGGCGCGCGAAATTGACCTCAGTGACCGCCGGATCTATCTCCGAGACCACCAGTTCGGAATCGGGATAGTAGCGCTCCATATAACGAGGCATAACATATCCCCCGCCGCCCAAAAATAGCGCGCGAAAATCTTTCTTGCCGGTATAAGCGGTAAGCAGGGCGTAAATCTTTTCGTAACTGTATCCCAGCTCGTTCACCGAATCCGGTTTGACGTAACTGTGGATGAGATGATCGAGTCGAAGAATGTAGCCGGCGCCATTTTGGCTGACCCGGATGCAGTAATAATTCGATTCAACATTGCAGATCGAGGGAATGGCCGAACCGCCGATAAACATCAGCCCGACCATGGCCGCGGCCCGGGTGCGCAGAAGACGCGCCTGGCCGATGACGAAAAATCCGAGGATAAAAAGAACCGCGGCCACGCCCAGAACTATGGTTTTGGTGCCCAGTAGAGAAATCAGGAAAAATCCGGTAGCAAAGGTTCCCAAAATACTGCCCAGCGTCCCCCAGGCGTAGATCCGTCCCACGGTTCTCCCTGTTCGCTCCAACGCGCGGAGTTCGAATTTGACCACGAACGGCGAGATACTTCCCAAGAAGAGAGAAGCCGGCAGAAAAGTCACCGCCGAAAAAATCAGGGTTGAAGCTAAGAGCGGCAGACGCGAAGTGGAGAGCAGCTCGCCCATGAAGGGCACGAAAAACAACGAAAGCAGGGTGGTGAACCCTGCCATGAAAAAGACGCCGGCCAGCGTTTGCCTTGTGGCCTGTTTGTCGGCAATCCGCCCGCCGATTTCATTGCCCAGTGAAATACCGGCCAGGATCACCCCGATGACGCTGGTCCAAGTATAAAGCGACACCCCCAGATATGGCGCCATCAGCCGACCGGCGACAAGCTCCAGCACCATAATGGCAAAGCTGGAAACGAAAACAATCGTTCTAGGAAAACGAAGCGTCTCGGTTTTCTTTTCCGCGACCGATTCCGTCGAGAGTGCCGCCGGAGTTTCCTCCATAGATCTATGATCTATTTCGTTTCCTTGTGCGGCGTGTGCTTCTTGCACCACTTGCAGAATTTGGACAGCTCCAATCGCGCCTTGATGGTCTTCTTGTTCTTCCGCGAGTGGTAGTTGATGCGATGGCACTCCCCGCACTCCATTTTGATGAGATTGTCTTGAGGCATACCAGTAAATAAATCCTAAATTCTAAACACCCTGCCTGCCGGCAGGCAGGTAAACACGAAACTAGTTTGGAACATTTGAATTTGTTTAGAGTTTCGAAATTAGAATTTCGAATTTTTTGTGTGGAGCCGACGGTGGGACTTGAACCCACGACCCGCACTTTACAAAAGTGCCGCTCTGCCGCTGAGCTACGTCGGCACATGGGCAGGCTAGGAATCTCACTGCTCGTCCCGAGTACTCGGGACTGCGCTCTGAAACCTTGCGGTTTCAGTACCTGCCTGCCGGCAGGCAGGCTTCCACCACGGGAAAACTACCGTTTTCCCGACCCCTTTCCCGTTCGAATCCTAGCGTACGGTTGGGTATGTTCCTGCCCATCGATATTATTAAGTATGCTTCACTATTTCCATTATGGGCAGGGAAGGATTCGAACCTTCGTAGCCACAAGGGCGCGAGATTTACAGTCTCGTGCATTTGACCGCTCTGCCACCTGCCCAAACGCGTAATTTTTCAATTTCACCAAGAATATATCGCAACAATACCATATCAGAGTATCGAATATGCGCCACACCGTGGGGCATAACCCGATCTCTTGTTCCTTTTAAAGGTCGTATATATGGTTTTTGGAACTGTGAGGGCGGCACCTTCAGCACTAATGACCAGAACTTGCAAAGCTTACGAGCATCCTGATCTGCGAAACAATATAGATACACCCTCAGCCGTCGCTCATCCACCACAAGCACTTCTCGGAGATACCTCAAAAACAGCTTTACCATCTCAGGATCGCAATTTGCAAGATCGACCGTCCGTGCACGGAGACATTTGCTTCCCTCTGCCCAATAGAGACCGAGTGCTACGATTCTTAGTCGTTCCTGCTCCGCAGTGAGTTCTTTCGGGACTTTAAAACTCTGTGGTGCTAAACCCATATTTTTTCAACAAAGCCGTTGGCCGGGATCTCACGCGCCCCAAGTACTCGGGGCTTTTGAAACCCATCGGTTTCAATACCTGCCTGCCGGCAGGCAGGCTTCCGCCACGGGAACCTACCGGTTCCCGACCCTTCCCCGTTCGATCCCGTCCAACAACTTCTCTATCGTTTTTTCACAAAGCCGACACCCGGGTTCGAACCGGGGACCTTCACCTTACCATGGTGACGCTCTGCCAACTGAGCTATGTCGGCCTATATGCCGCGAATCCGCTGTTCAAAGATCGGAAGTTTCTGGTTCTCCGGATTGGTCTCCTTAAGTCGGGCAAAGGTCCCGCGAGCCAGATCGCGGTCGCTGGTGATGATAGCCGCCTCGAGCAGAAGGTCCAGATACTTTGGATTTGCCGGCTTGCGGGCCACTGCTTCTTTGAAATGCGCGACGGCCGACGGCAGATCGCCCCGGGCCGCCTCCAGCTCTCCCAGATTGGCGTGAGCGCTGGCGTCATTGGGGTCAAGCTTCAAAACGAATTGAAAGGACTCTTCAGCTTCAATCCACTGCTTCTCCCGCACGTACAGCCGACCCAGATTCTCGTAGGCCTTAACGTACTTGGGATTGACCGAAATGGCCTCGATGTATTTGCGTTCCGCCTCGCGGGCCTTTCCCTGTCTCGAGAGCGATTCGGCTTCTTCTGTCAAAAGCCGCAGGCGCTCGTCTGTGCTGGCCAATTTGGTGGCACCGGCACCCACTGTCCGCCATTTGCGCTCCAAGGCCATGACCGAATCGTAAGCGTTGCTTCCACCGGCAATCGCCAACCGAATAAGCGGCCGGATCACGGCGGTTATCTGACTGGCCACCCGATTTACAATCCTTCCGGCTCTCTGCTGAAGAAGCTCGTGCTTGACCTCTCGCTCCCGCGCCCGACTGATGCTTTCCACATCCAGAAGCACGATCTCCGGAAACCTCCTGACTACAATCCCCGCCATCCCCAGGAGTGACAATAAAAGAACAATCGCGGGAAAAAGATACCAAATCATACCGACGACTATAACACCCCGTCTTTAGAGGGGCAAGCCCCGCAGGCCTATCTCTTGGAAATGTTGTGTTTGATCACCGCCTGCCAAGTTACCGAGGCAATGCGCAGAAATTCCCGAGGTTTCAGAGATGCCCCGCCGACCAGGACTCCCTCGATTTCCGGAAATCTGACGAAGCCGTCGATATTCTTCGAATCAACGCTCCCGCCATAGATGATATGCGCCCGTTGGGCGACCGGCTCGGGAAACAAATCACGGAGCGTCTCCCTAATGACCATGTGTGAACGGGCCGCGTCCTCCGGGTCCACGGCCTGACCAGTGCCAATGACCCATACCGGTTCATAGGCGATGAGCAGTTCCTGCGAACCGACTAGTTTAACCCCTTGGAGCGCGGCGCGCACCTGTCGCTCCACCACCGCGTCTCGCTTTCCGGTCCGCCGTTCCTCTTTGGTTTCTCCCACGCAGACGATGGGGACGAGACCTGACTTCACCGCCTGCAGGACTTTTTTATTGATCATCAGATCCGTCTCGCCCAGATGCTGCCGGCGCTCCGAGTGGCCGACAATCACGTACTTCGCTCCCAGTTCCTTGAGGGTCGCGGCCGACACCTCGCCGGTGTACTGCCCTTTGGCTTCCCAAAAAAGATCCTGGGCGCCCAAAGCGCAAAGACTTCCTTTGACCGCCTTGCCCACCCGCTCCAGCGCCGTAAATGATGGACAAATGACCACCTCCAGCCCTTCGTTCATCTCTCCGCAGCTGGCCAGCTCGTCGAGCGCTAGCGTCTCGCTCTCGGCCACGGAGAGCTGCATTTTCCAGTTGGCGATAACGTACCGTTTGATGAGATTCCTCCCTGGATTTTTCATATTCGCAAATGTTTGATGAACGGTTTTTCGTCTTTGAAGGGTCCGATAAGCGCGGTGCGCAGGCGTGAATTTGCAAAGAGCTCGCGGGCCAACGCGCCGACCTCCTGGCGAGTAACCGCGCTGATGCGGGCGAACTTCTCCTCCGGCGTTTCCATCTTTCGGAGGAACAGCTCCTGCCGTCCGTACCAGTCGGCCAGTTCGTTCGATTCTTCGAGACCGAGAGTAATTTTTCCACGGAGATATTCCTTGGCGCGGTCGAGCTCCTTCTCGGTCACGCCTTCGTTGCGAATCTTGCGGATTTCGGCGGTAATCACCTTAAGCGCTTCGGGAAGCCGGTCGCGGGCCAGCCCCGACTGGATGAGAAAATTGCCGACGTCTTCATATGGATTACTCGATGCCCGGATGAAGTAACACAGCCCCCGCCGCTCGCGCACCTGGATGAAAAGACGGCTGGACATGTTGCCGCCAAGAATCACCGAGAGCAGCAGCTGGGCCGGCAGCCGCGGGTTTCCGTGCCCGAGCGCCGGAAAACCCAAAGCCAGCTGAACCTGTTCGGTTTCCTTGAAATGGAGCTTGAGCCGCGGCTTGTTGAACTTGGCGGAGGAGACGCGGAAGGGCGCGAAGGGTTTGGGCTTGGCCCCTTTCGGTTCAGGCACCTCTCCGAAAGTCCGCTCGATGAGTTCCACCGCGTCTTCCGGAACCTGTCCGGCAACGACCACGATCATCTCGCTCGGCCGGTAGTGTCGATCGCGATAGCGGATCATCTCCTGGCGCTTGATGCCCTCCATGGTCTGCCGCGTGCCGGAGATGCGCCAGCCCAACGTCGAGCCGTCGTAGAGGTTCTGTTCGAAGAGCTCTTCCACAAAGATCATCGGGTTGTCCTCGTACATGTGGATCTCCTCGATGATCACCTTGCGTTCGCGGTCAGTCTCGACCGGCGCGAAAATAGAATGAAAGAGCATGTCCGAGAGCATGTCGCAGGCCAACTCCAATCGATCTCCGCGGATTTTGATGTAGTAGCCGGTATGATCTTTGCCGGTGAAGGCGTTGTATTCGGCGCCGACGGAATCGAGCTCCCGCGAGATCATGGTGGTGTTCGGCCGACGGCGAGTGCCCTTGAACATCAGATGCTCGATGTAATGCGAAGCGCCGTTTAATGTCACCGTTTCATAACGCGAACCCACGCGGAAATAAACCAGCACCGTGGCCGCGTTGGTGGCGTCGTAAGGCACCAGAATCAGCCGAGCGCCGTTTTTGAGGGTGAGTTTTTGATGCGTGCTCATCCGATTTTATCCTTGAAATATTCCCCGATCTCCGCGATCCCCACCCTTTCCTGCTTCATCGAATCCCGCTCGCGGACCGTGACTTTGTTGTCATCGACGGACTCAAAATCCACGGTAACGCAGTAGGGCGTGCCGATTTCGTCCTGGCGGCGGTATCTTCGGCCGATGGACGCTGTTTCGTCGTACTGGATCATCCAGCGTTTGCGGAGACCAGCCGCGATATCGCGCCCGAGTTTGGTCAACGGCTCTTTTTTTGACAAAGGCAAAACCGCGACCTTGATCGGAGCGATTGACGGATGTAAGCGGAGCACGGTCTCTGTATCCTTGTTCGATTCGGTCGTCTCGGTGCGGCCGCCTTCGACCTCCTCAAAGGCATCAATCAAGAGCGCCAGCATGATGCGATCAACGCCCGCCGACGGCTCAATGACGTATGACAAAACGCGTTCTTTTGTTTCCTCGTCGAAGTAACTCAAATCTTGTTTGGAAGCTTCCTGATGATTTTTCAAATCGAAATCCGTACGATTAGCGATCCCTTCGATCTCGTCCCAACCGCCTTTGGCAAAGGGAAAGGCGTACTCGATGTCAGTCGTTCCCTTGGAGTAATGGGCCAGCTCTTCCTTGGGATATTCCCGGAGCCGCAGATTTTGTTTCTTAAACCCGATGTCCAGAAACCATTTCATCCTCTCCTTGATCCAGTATTCGTACCACTTCTTGTCCTCGCCGGGTTTGATGAAATACTCCAGCTCCATCTGCTCGAACTCACGAGTGCGGAAGGTGAAATTGCCCGGAGTGATTTCGTTGCGAAACGCTTTGCCGATCTGGGCAATGCCAAAGGGAAGTTTCTGGCGCGATGATTGCTGGACAGTATGAAAATTAACGAAGATGCCTTGCGCGGTCTCGGGACGAAGGAATGTAGCCGATCCTTCATCTTCAACCGGTCCCACCGTCGTCTTCAGCATCAGATTAAACGGCCGCGGTTCGGTGAAGGTCCCTTTTTTGCAGTCAGGACACGTCTCCCCCACCTTGTCGGCGCGGAACCGGTGGTGGCATTTTTTGCACTCAACCAACGCGTCGGTCATAAACTTGGTATGACCCGAGGCCTCCCAGGTTTTGGCGTTCATCAGAATCGCCGCATCCAATCCAACCACGTCCTCGCGCTCCTGCACGACTCGCTTCCACCAAGCGGCTTTAAGATTCTGCTTCAGCAAAACACCCAATGGACCGTAATCGTAGATCCCAGCCAATCCGCCATAAATATCACTACCGGGAAAAATGAATCCCCGGCGTTTGCAGAGCGAAACTAATTTTTCCATCTCATCAGGCATTTTTATACAGTCATGATCTCCTTCTCCTTCTCCTCCCCCGTCTTGTCGATTTCCGCGATAAACGATTTGACTGTTTTCTCCAGTTCGTCCTGCTCTCGAAACCGCTCGTCCTCGGAAATCTTTTTGTCGCGTTCCTCGGCGATTATACTCTCGCGAATCTTCTCCCTCACTCCCCGCACTCCCACCTTGGCCTCCTCGAGTTTCTTTCCCACCAGTTTCACCAGCTCCTTCCGGTTTTCCTCGGTGAGTTTGGGAAGCGAGATGCGGACCAGATTTCCATCAACTACCGGATTTATTCCAAGCCCCGAGGCCGCCACCGCTTTTTCAATTTCTTTCAAGAGAGTTTTATCCCATGGCTCAATCTGGATGGTTTTCGAATCCGGGACAGAAATGGAACCCACGCCCTTCATCCCCATTTTTGTACCGTAGGCCTCCACCTGGATATCCTCAACCAGCGCGGACGAGGCACGGCCCGTGCGCAACCCTCCGAGCTCGCGCTTCAGGTGGTCGATGACTTTTTGGAATTCAGTCTTCCATTCGCCGGGTTGGGTCATAATTCGACAGGCTCACTACGGATGGTTATTTCTGGAGACGCGCCGCGCCCATGTAGAGAATGTTTCCGGCCTCCGGATCAACGGCCAGGGCCGCGGCCGCCCGGCTGGTTGGCAATTTCTTGGTCACCCAAGACTGTCCGCCGTCACCCGAACGATAAAGGGTGTTGGCCGTGCCGTAGTAGATTTCATTCCCGTTTCTGGGGTTGACCGCCAGAGAGTAGATGGTCACTGATTCCGGCGGAGTGAGAATATTCATCGCCTGCCAGGTGTCCCCATTGTCACTGGTCTTGAGCAAACCGAAACGCGAGGCGTGCAGGTAAGCCCGTTCCTCGCTGGGTATCTCCGTCAGATCGGCAAAAATCCGCGCGGCCGAAAAATTATCGAGGTTCCTGACCAGATCAGTCCAGGTGGCACCGGCGTCAGTGGTGCGGGATATGCCGCGACTGCGCAATCCAACCAAAATAGTCCGCGAATCCCGGGAGGAAATGACGATTTTTCTCACCGGATCATCGAAGCGTTTGAGCACGGCCCAAGTGGCTCCGGAGTCAGCGCTGCGCAAAACCTCTCCGGTTTCTGTGCCGATGTACACCTGGGAGGGATTGTAACCGTCGACGACCAGCGCGGTAACGTTGGCCTCGGCCCGGGAGTCGACGTAAGCGATTTGGTAGGAGCGATTGCAGTCGGTGGACTTCATCGCCCGATTGGCCAGAGCGGCGTAGACCGTGCATTTGTCCGCCGGACTCACGGCCACGGCCGGCACCCGGCCCGAGGCAATGCCAGCGGCCTGCGTCCAACTGCTCCCATCATCGTAGGAATAAAGAAGCCCATTGGCCGCGGTACCCAAGTAAACCGCTCGCGGATCGCTTGGGTCGAAGGCAATGGCCATGGCGTCGACTCCGGCAATGGTGCCGACTCCTTTGGCCGTGGGAACGGCCGCCGGATGTTCCCAGGTGTCGCCGGAGTCCTGCGATCGGTATAGGCCGCCATCGGCTCCGGTCGCCTGTTGCTTGATTCCCACCGGACAGCCGGCCCCCAGAAGGGCGATAGCGGCGAGAGGAATGATGAGTTTGCTATGGCGCATAAGTTGATGGAACTAACAAAAATTTCTTACAAATCAATTACCAATCTCTCCACGGCCAGCCGCGGATTGACGTTCAGGGAGAGAGATCGCCGAACCTCTTCGATCAAACGAAGGACGCCGACAATCTGGGCCGGCGAACGGCGCCGAGCCCAGGGCTCGACCTCCGCGGGCGAAAAGACGCGGTTAGAAACGTCCATCGAGATCAAGAGTCCGGCGCGGACTAGCGACTCCCAGACGGAAAGTTTGTCTTTAAGGATAGCTGCGGCCTCAAGCTGGCCCGACTTCTCTCCAAGACATTTCTCGATGACCGCAAAACGCTCATACAATGGCGCGGTGAGGATCCTTACTCCTTCTTTTACCGCCGATTCGTAGGCCGCTCGTTCCTCGAGGTCGGTGGCCAGCCGGATGGCCAGTCCCGGACGTCCGTCGGAGGCCGCCGCCCATCGCTCGGCCTCAACGCGTTTTACCCCCAAGGTCTCAAGTCCGCGGGAGGTGATTGCTTCAGCTACGAGACGAAAACGGACCACCTGGCAGCGCGAAGCCACGGTTTCGGGAATGCCGGCCACCGCCGAGGCCAGCAGGACGATGACGGTTTTCCGCGTCGGTTCCTCGAGGGTTTTCAAAAGGGCGTTGGCCGCTTCCTCGGACAGATTTTCAGCGCCATCAATGACGGCGATCTTCCAGGAGTTTAAAAAAGATCCCATGGCCAGCCGGCTGCGCATTTCGCGGATCTGCTCGACGGTGATGTTCTTTTTCAATTTTCCCGTCTTCTCGTCGGTTCCCCGCCGGACCAGCGTGAAATCGGGATAGGTCAAAAAGGCATCCAAATCCGCCCGCGCCCCCCCGATCAAACCGCTTAAAAATCTGGTGAGCACCGCCGTCTTCCCCGCTCCCCGCGGCCCGATAAAAAGGTAGGCGTGCGACACGGTTTGATAATCAAGACTCGCCTCCAGGAACCGAACCACCGCCTTGTGGCCGATTATATCCTGGAACAACCCCGCGCCGACTTTCTCATTCATAAAGCGGAAAAATCATACCACATGGGGTCCTTGATGACAAAACGAAAACCGCGTCATTGCCGGTCGCCCGCCAACCAGGCGGCATTCCTGACATCCTGGCTGATTTTGAAGGCGTCGCCATGGGAGAGCATGCCGAGGTAGGAGGCCGGGGTCTCGGCGGCCGGAGATTCGTTAATCCGCCGAAACATCCGGCGTTTGGTCGCGGTTCGGAGCGTACGATAATCGGGGCAATGCACCCAGCCCAGGAAGTCGACTCCGGAAGCGATAGTCTTGATGAAAATCTTATCCGGATGGAATTCGAGCGCCAGGCGATCGCGTAAAAATACCCTGATGCTCGACAGCACCGTATTGAGGAATTGCCGATCATAAGAAAAGACGACAAAATCGTCGGCGTAGCGGATGTAGCGCTTCGCTTTGAGGAAATGCTTCACAAATTGATCAAGCTCGTTCAAATAGACATTCGCGAAAAGCTGGCTGGTGAGGTTCCCAAGCGGAAGGCCTTTTCCCGGCGCCACTTCGAAGCTCTCGATCACTTCTTCCAGTAAACCCGCAATCTTCTTATCCAAAACATATTCCGTAAGAATGCGGCGGAGTATTGCGTGATCGACGCTCGCAAAGAACTTCCTGACGTCGCACTTGAGCGCCCAACAGGTCCTTGAGCCATTGCGGCTCTCCTTCCAGGCCATGCGCCGGAAACGGTCGAGCGCCGCATGCGTTCCTTTCCCGACGCGGCAGGAAAAAGAATCGGCGATGAACATTCGGTCAAAAAATGGGTATAATTGCCGATGAATGGCGTGGTGGAGCAACCGGTCGCGAATGCTCGCCTTGTGGATGTCCCGCGGCTTCGGATCCGCGACGCGAAAATGCGCGTATCCGCCGTGGCGGTAATGTCCTGTGGCGAGATCCTCATGCAATTCGATGACATTATCGAGAAGGTTGGCGCCGAACGCGGCAACATCGCGCTTCGCGCGCTTCCCCGGCAGAAATTCCTGCCATGCCGCGAGCAGGTTCTCGACCGAAACCATCTCCTCATACGTGCCTTGATACTTTATCATGAGATATGACTGTTACACCCCCCCCCGAAGGGATTTCTCTCCGATCTTCCCATCCTCACGAAAGCCGCTCTCGCCTACAAACTCTGGCACGCGGCACTTGTGCGCTTTCCTCGTCTTTCGCGATATACCCTGGGGGCGAGGATTGACGGCCTTTTTGTGGAAACAATCGAGCTCCTGCTCCTCGCGGGATACGCTTCAAAAGATCAGAAGGCCTCGATCGTCGCTCGCGCTTCCACGAAGCTCGACGTTCTCAAATTTTTCCTTCAAATCGCCTGGGAGATAAAATGTCTCGATAACAGCGTCTACGCGCGCATTGCGACACCGCTCGTCGAGGTCGGGCGCATGCTCGGCGGTTGGAGAAAACAGCTCCAAACGACGGCTCCTCCGACAGATGCCGGAGGAGCGATGCGATGAAGAGCGTTGCGGAGAAGGAAGCGATAGTTGTCGTTCCAGTTGTCGTCGCGCCTGTTGGCGTTCAGGTTCCGCTCCTCGCCGTTCCTGTTCACGTAGGCCACGTTGCCGTCAACCGAGATCGAGGCCGTATTTTGTGCACAGCGTCATCCGCGCCACTGCCCTTCGATTCTGACTACCAAGACAGGTGCTCTCCGGGCTGTATTTGATTCGGGAGATGTCTCCACGAACGCCGTACACCAAGGTTCTTCATTCG
>Ga0155401_169_pt1 | contig 13006 bp, 13 predicted proteins | sample RifCSPhighO2_02_FD_106369 | JGI IMG/M metagenome (GOLD analysis project Ga0155401, IMG submission 106369) | Candidatus Uhrbacteria bacterium RIFCSPHIGHO2_02_FULL_57_19
CCTGTCGCTCACCTCACCGGTCGGGATCCTGGCTGACGTGGCGCCGACGATTTTAAAGATCATGAACTTGCAGCAGCCGGAGGAGATGACCGGACGGCCGCTGATCTAATATGGGTCTGTTGCCGAATGTCATTTTGACTGCAATTTCCGAATTTCGGCCATAATCGCTTCAAATTTTTTTGGCTTACCTTACAGGTAAACCTCAAAATTTCTTCAGCGATTCTATCTCGAAATTCAAAAATTTCGTTTCAAAAGCACATTCAGCAACAGACCCAATATGCCAGAGCTTCCGGAAGTGGAGACGATACGATTACAGCTTCAGAAGAATGTGGTTGGAAAAAAGATCACCGACGTCCGGGTTGTTTCAGGTCGTAAATTGAATTTGTCTCCAGCGCAATTTATCCGCGCGGTCCGCGGTGCGACCATCAAGGGTGCTAGACGGCGGGCAAAGCTACTGCTTATCAATCTCGGAAATGGGTGGACGATGGTCATTCACTTGAAGATGACCGGACGCGTTTTGTTAGAGAAAGATGGAACTGCGGTAAGCAAGCATGCCTTCGTTGTTTTCAAACTCTCCGGCGGCAAACAGCTTGTCTGGGAGGATGTCCGGAAATTTGGATTTTTAAAATTGGTCAAAACATCAAAACTCGATGATCTTTGGAAAAAACAAGGATTCGGACCGGAACCGTTGGATTCTTCATTTACCCCGCAAGTACTTGCCGCCTGTTTGGCGCGGCATAAAGGAAAGCGCATCAAACCGCTCATCATGGAGCAGACCTGTATTGCCGGTCTCGGCAATATCTACGCGGCTGAAGTGCTGTGGTTTGCCGGTGTACATCCAAATCGGGCGACGGGCAAAATTCGGGACGCGGAGGTCAAAAAGATGTATGATGGCATAAGAAAAATCCTGCCGCGAGCGATTGATTACCGCGGCTCATCTGCTGATTCCTATCTGGATCTTTTTGGCAAGCCCGGCGAGTTCGTTCCGCGACTCTCTGTTTATGATCGTGATGGAAAACCATGCCTGCGCCGCGACGGCGGCATCATCAAAAAAATCCGCACTGGCGGACGAGGAACATATTATTGCTCTGTTTGTCAGATATGAATAAAAAAAATGTTTTTTTCGTGCGATTGGTTGCTTTCGCCATAGGAGTCGCACTCCTTTTCGGAGCGTCTTACCTACAAAATAAATACCAAAAAACAGCGCCTTCAGAACCACTGCTCGAGCCCGCCACCCTCATCGCCAAACGGCCCGATCAGCTGGTCAGTTATTCAGTTGGTCCAGTTACTCTCTCTACGACCAATCCAGTAATCATCACTGGGCTCGAGTCAAGCACCAATTTCTACATCACCGCCGCCAATACGAGTGACCAAGTTGTGACGATCAATGTAGTGATGCCCGATCGTCAATCACTGCCAGACTGGATCTTTCACTTGTTCCAATTCCAGCCGGGAAAGGTGTCTATCCCAGCTCGGGGAGAAACAACTTTGGAATACCTGGTTTCGAATGAGGGAGACGGAGAAACTGAACTTAGTTTTGCTATCTCGGTGATCGAGACTGGTGAGTCTGGCACGCTCCCCGTCACCATCATTTCAGAAAACAGTCGAAATCCAGCCCAAGTCGGCCAAGAATTGCCATCTTCAGCAGCTGTAGCTGGAAAAGTTACCAATGCGGCTGGCGAGCCCGTGGCTGGAGCGAGCGTTGATCTCCGGTTTCTGGGCGGCCGGTATGGTCATAAAACTACCACTGATGAGAGCGGACACTATCTCATCACAACGAGCGCCATCGAAGACCTTCAGGCCTATCTCGGAACACGTCCATTACCATATCCAGAGTTGAGCTACTATTTGATAATCGAAGCCGATGGATTCGAGTTGGGTTATCTAGATGGACTCCAGCCCGCAGGCGGGGAAACCTTGGCGGCTGATGTAGAGCTCGTTCCTCGGACCAGAACTATCACCTATCGTCAAAAGGCCAGTTTCACTACCGACGGGGCCTATGGGTATTCGGCAGTCATGGCCAGGCGCGATTTTCGCCGAGTGATTGGTTTCCAGTATCAGCACCCACCCGAGAAGCACGAGCCCGGCCACTTTGTGGCCATCGATCAGGATGGAAACGAGGTCTGGCGGATTGCCACCGGGGATGAATGCTGGGGTTATGACGTTGCTTCTGATGGCAAGGTGGCGGCGGGCTGTCACGATGGGAAGGTTTACATGGCCGATGACCAAGGGGAGCTACTGTGGAAGATCCAGGTCTCGGAAAGTCGTGATTTAAACCGCGAGGTGGAGTTTAGTCCTGATGGCACCGAGTTACTCACCGGCCCCTTCCGTAGCCCTCGCGCTGATGCCGCTCTTCTTGATGCAAGCACCGGAGAGCCCAAGTGGACCTTTACCGGACCTAATCAATGGTTAAGGAATAGTCGCTGGAGCCCTGATGGTAGTCGAGTTGTGGCCGCTTTTGGCCAAGGGATGATCGTCATGCTGACTCGTGATGGACGAGCGCTGTGGACGCGCTCGATTGGTGAATTCCCAACACTGCTCGAGGTTGACAAGGAGGGCAATGTAGCCGCTGCCGGCAAGAATCGGGAGGTGTTCAGTTTTGATAAAGATGGCAACCTTCGCTGGCGCACCAGGATAGCCAATCATGTTGTGACTGATGGCGGGATCAGCGCCGACGGCACGCTGATTGTTGTTGCCACTGTCGGCGATTGGGTGGTCGCCCTAAATAATCGTGGGGAGATAGTCTGGCAGCGGCCTGTGCCATTTGTGGGGGGCAATAGTCTTGACCTTACTCCAGACGGTGAGTTAATCATGATCGGGACAACCATTCTGAATCGCCGTGGCACTATTGTCTGGCAAGATGAAGCCGGCGGCGAGTCGGGGGTGATGAGTGATGATGGTCAGTTCCTAGCTGTCGGAGATCGTGAAAATTCGATTCGTATCTATCGTCGCCTGGATGGTGATTAATTGTATGAACAGATCACGAATCTTTTCACTACCAATTCCCAACATTGTTAGGGTCTGTTGCTGAATGTGCTTTTGAAACTAAATTTTTGAATTTCGAGACAGAATCGCTGAAGAAATTTTGAGGTTTACCTGTAAGGTAAGCCAAAAAATTTTGAAGTGATTATGGCCGAAATTCGGAAATTGCAGTCAAAATGACATTCGGCAACAGACCCTGTTACCAAAAGTTTAACTGGATATGAAAAGAATTAACATTCACCTTATCCTCTCGGTCATCGTGGTCGTGGGAATGTTTGGCGCTAACCCCACGCACGCCGCTGGTTGCACCTCCGGCACGCTCATCAAAGGAACGACGTTCCCCGCCGTGTATTATTGCGGCGCCAATGGCAAGCGCTACGTGTTCCCCAACGAGAAAACCTACAACACTTGGTACAGCGACTTTTCAACTGTCATCACAATTTCTGACGCTGACTTGGGGAGCATCTCGATCGGTGGGAACGTCACCTACAAGCCCGGCGTGCGCATGGTGAAGGTCACAACCATGCCGAACGCCTACGCGGTTGCCGCGGGCGGCACGCTGCGTTGGGTGAAATCAGAGGCGCTCGCCTCGGCTTACTATGGCGCGAATTGGAATCAGATGATTGATGACGTTCCCGACGCCTTCTTCACCAACTACAAGTTTGGAGCTGACATCGATGACACCTCTGACTACAACCCGAGCGGAGAGCAAGCCGCGGCTTTATCCATCAATGTTGATAAGGGTTTGGTTACAGCTCGCGCCGGGCAGACCTTTTATCCAGCGCTTAAACAAGAGGTCGTGTATTTTCAAGGTGGTGGGCTGACTCTAACCGGCCATCTCTGTCGACCGGAAGGTTTTGGTCCCTTCAGAGCGGTGATTTATAACCACGGTGGCCTGGGAACCTCTTTGGGAGGAGACCCCGAAGGAACCTGCTCGGCCGTTGCGGATCTGGGTTTTGTAGGATTTTCTCCACTACGACGTACAACCATGTCCTTAGCTGGGCATATTGATGATGTCTACGCGGCATTAACATTTATGAAGAATCTTGAATATGTAGATGATAATCGTCTTGGGATCATCGGGTTTTCGCGTGGAGGTCTTTTAACCTTAGAAGCGGCAACGGAGCGAACCGACTTTAAAGCTATCGTCATGATGGCCCCTGCTCCCGGTGGTAACGATGAAATCGATACGTACATTCAACAAGTAGGCAAGATAAACGCGCCAGTTTTGTTACAAGTCTCTTCAAACGACACCGTTCAAGCCAATCATGTAGCTATTGTAAATGATATCCATTCGGCACTGCTGGCAGCAGGAAAAGAGGTCACGCGTTTCATTTATCCGCCTTATGGTAATGATGGCCACTATATGTTTTTCGAAATAGGTGATTATTGGAAAGACACGGCTGAATTTTTGACTTCAAATTTATGAAATCCTACGACACGATCATCGTTGGAGGGGGAGCGGCGGCTTACGCCGCGGCGATTTACGGCGCGAGATATAACCTAAAGGTTCTTCTGGTTGAAAGAGAATTCGGCGGCGAGACGGCCTTGGCCGGAAAAATCGAAAACTACCCGGGCTTTACGGCCGTTGACGGCTTCGAACTCATGCAAAAGATGAAGGAGCAGGCGGTCGGAGTCGGCGTCCAGGCGGTAGACGGCGATGTCGGATTGGTTAAAAACGAGTACCACTGCTTCGAGATCAAGATCGGCGGCAAGATTTACCAAGGCAAGACGATCATCCTGGCCACGGGTTCGGAGTACCGCAAACTCGGTCTTCCGCGCCAGGACGAACTCAAAGGGAAAGGCGTTCATTATTGCGTGACTTGCGATGGGCCGTTGTTCAAGGGAAAAGTCGTGGGGATCGTCGGTGGCGGGGACTCGGCGGTCAAAGGCGCCAATCAGCTTTCGGAAATGGGGGCGGGGCATGTGTATCTTATCGTTCGCGAAGACAACATCAACCGGGCTGAACCCATCAACCGGGAGCGGCTGGCCAAAAAGAAAAATGTTACCGTTCTTTACTCCACCGAGGTAAAGGAACTTATCGGCAAAAAGTTTATTGATGCCGCGCGCTTGTCAAAACCCTTTCAAGGGAAAGACATTGTCGAACTGCGGGGGCTGTTCGTGGCCATTGGTTCTGTGCCGCGAGGCGAATTGCCCAAGGCCCTGGGGGTCAAGCTGGACGAACGGAACCAGATAGACGTCGATCCCCGGACCATGAAAACCAGCGTTGATGGAGTGTTTGCCGCCGGGGACGTCACCAACGCCTCGGGGTCATTCAAGCAGATCGTCACCGGCGCCGCGCAAGGGGCCATGGCCGCCACCTCGGCCTACAATGATGTCCAGAACCACCCGAATGTCTGCGTTCTGCATGCCGTGCCGGCGGCTGGGCTCCTCGGTCCGGGGAAATAGGGATTGTATGCGCAAGGGCTTCACTTTTATTGAGCTCCTGGTAACCACCACCATCATTGGTTTGATTTCCGTTACCGTTACCGTCGGAGTCCAGGAGGCCATGCGTTACGCGCGAGACATCAAGAGGATCGCCGACGTGGGGACCATCCGCACCGGGCTCGAGCTTTTCTACGACACCAACCTGTTTTATCCCATCGACCGGGTGCCCGGGCCGGACGGTCTCTTTCTGGGACAGCCGGAAACCAAGGTGCTTTCCGATCTTGGTTTTGCCTCCATGCCCGGCGGTTCTCCTTACCTCCTGACTGTTCCGGCCGACCCCTTGGAAAATAAACAAATCATCTACCGCTCGCTCCAACTGGATGGCAAAGATTGCGATGTTCCGCCTTGTCACACTTTTGAATTGATTTTTGAGCTGGAACAAGAAACCGGCGGCCTGCCCCAGGGGCGGGTGGTTTTTTCTCCTGAGATTTCCGGCGCCGCCGCCCGGGCCGTTCGCGGCTCATTGCCGGTTGTTTCCTTTTCCTTTGGGCGGGCGGTGACCTTGGGCGCTGTGCGCACCGCCGAGATTTTGGCCGAGACGGCCCGGGGAGTCGCCGACAACCCCAACGTGGAGACGGCGGCAACGGTTATCGTCGCTCCGGCGGCCACGGCCGCGGTGGTGGCCAACGCCGTTACCTTGCTTCCTTTGGCCCGCATTCCGCAATTTCTCATCTACTTTTTCAGCCAGCCCTTTCTTCTCCTTTTCCGCAAGCGCCGCCGTTCCTACGGCATTGTCTACAACGGCCTCTCCAAGATCCCGGTGGATCTGGCCATTGTCCGCCTGCGCGATCTGCGCACCAACGCCGTGGTTCGCTCGGCAGTCACCGACCCCCATGGGCGATATCAATTTTTGGCTCCGCCCGGAACTTATCGCCTGGAAGTGGCCAAACCCGGTTTTGATTTTCCATCGGATACTCTCCGCGGAAGAAAAGAGGATGGTCAATTTATTGATCTTTATTTTGGCGATCCGATCCGCGTCGAAGTCGGGGAGGGATTAACCAAGACCATTCCGCTTGATCCTCTCGGCGCTGATCTGCCGGATAGGACGCTTCTTCGGAGCGACCTGTCCCGCCGCCTGCGCCATGGAGTGGCTCTCTCCGGCGTGGCCTTGACCGCCGGCACGGCCATTGCCGTGCCTACGCCTCCGGTGTTCATCCTACTTGGCGTCCATCTGGCGGTTTATCTTATTTTCCGCCGTCTGTCCGAGCCGGTGCGGGCCCGCGGCTGGGGCACGGTCTATGACGAGGGGAGCGGCAAACCAGTGCCGCATGCCGTGCTCCGGCTCTTCGCGCTTCCCTACCATAAGCTCATCGCCAGCGCCGTCTCCGACGTCCACGGCCGCTACCATTTCCTGGTGGGCCAGGCCGAGGTTTACCTGACGGTTTCCAAACCGGGGCACATTAAAACCGAGACCGATCCCATTGACCTCTCCGCCGCCGCCGGACCGACGGTCATTGCCAACGATATTCCCCTCCGCCGCGAGCGGCCCATCCAGCTGGCTGACAAAGAACCTTCATCCTGATAGAATGGCCGACATGAACGCGCTTCTTGAGGTGAGGAATCTTTCCGTCCGGCTCAACCAGGCGGATGTCATCCGCGACGTTTCTTTTTCAGTGGAAGCCGGAAAAACCGTGGCGGTTATCGGCCCGAACGGATCGGGTAAAACCACGCTTTTCCGGGCGCTCTTGGGCATACTGCCCTACGAAGGGGAGATTATCTGGCACCGCCGGGCGCGCTTCGGCTACGTGCCCCAGCAGCTGGAGTTCGACCGGGCTTTTCCGCTGACCGTCCGGGAATTGTTTTTGCTGAAAAGGCCCCGAGCCGGATTTTGGCTGCCCTCCGAATCGGTTTCAGCTCTGATACAAAACGCGCTAAACCACGTTGGCGCGGAACACCTGGTCAATCGCCGGGTCGGCCATCTTTCAGGCGGCGAGCTCCAGCGGGTGCTCATCGCCACGGCCCTCTTCGAGAAGCCGGATGTGCTCTTTTTTGACGAGCCGACGGCCGGCATCGACATCGGCGGCGAGGTTACTGTTTACAAACTAATCGAACATCTGGCCGAGGAGCTGAAGCTGACCGTCTTTCTTATTTCGCACGACCTGGCCGTGGTCAGCCGCTACGTTGATCAGGTGCTTTGTATAAATCAGCGCCTGCTGTGCAGCGGCGCTCCGGAGAAGGTGTTGACCGCCGAACAGCTGCGCGCCCTCTACGGTTCCGAGGCGGCCGTTTATCGGCATGAACACGAGGAAGAAGAAGGTCGTCGCGGCCATCACGGTCAACCGTTATGAGCGATTCAACAACCTTGACACTCGTGGGATTGATGATCGCCCTGGCCGCCGGGCTTTTGGGAATTTTTGTCGTCTCGCGGCGGATGTCGCTGGTTGCTGACGCCCTGTCCCACGTTTCGCTTCCGGGAGTTTCTCTGGCGCTCCGTTTCGGTTTTGATCCTTTTTTCGGCGCTTTGGGCGTTTTGATTTTCGCGGTTTTGGGCATCGAGGGCATTCAGCGCCGCCGGCCTGCTCTGCGCGACACGCTTGTCGGCGTTACTTTCACCGCCGCCTTGGCCGTCGGCATCCTGATCGGGACCGACGAGGGGCTCTTGGAGAGTCTTTTTGGTTCCATCGAAAAGATGGATCGCGCTACCGCCCTCTCGGCTATTCTGGGGGGTTTGCTTATTCTCGGCCTTACCGCCGTCAATTTTCAGCGTTTCGCCAAAATCACCTTCTCCTCGGAAATCGCCGCCAGTGAGGGAATCTCCGTCAAACGGTCGAATCTTTTGTTTCTGCTTCTACTTGCTCTCTCTGTGGCCATCGGACTCAAAACCATCGGCGTTCTGCTTATGGGCGCGCTGATCATTTTGCCGGCGGCAACGGCTCGCAACCTTTCGCGAACCTTGCGTTCGATGACCGTGGTCACGCTAATGGTGGCGGCGGCCGACGTGCTTTTGGGATTCCGGGTGGCCGAACAATTCAATCTTCTTCCGGGGCCAACGGTGGTTGTCATCGGCGCCCTGATTTTTTTGGTTTCGCTCCTGGCCCGCCCCGTTGAACAACACTTCCATCATGCCGGCCATTGACGCACAGATCGTCAGCGCCTTGAACCAGGCCGCCTCGGGGGCTTTTGCGCCTCTGGCCGTGGCCGCCGCCTCATGGCTTATTTATCTTCTGGCTGCCGGGGTTCTTCTTCCTCTGGTTTTCGAAAAGATGCGGGCCGCGGGGTTTCGCCTTTCGGCGAGAATCGTCGCCGGTACGGGCCTGGGGTTGGTTCTTCGCGCCATCTTGGGAAGCATCGCCTTCCGCCCTCGGCCGTTTGTCGTTTTTTCAGACATTAACAAGCTGATAGAAAAATCAGCCGATTCGCCGGCTTTTCCTTCGGGACACGCCGTGGCCGGGTTTGCCATTGCTTACGGACTGTTTCTTTGGAATCGGAGAGTGGGAACGGTCGCTTTGATTCTGGCCGCGATCATCGGGATCGGGCGCGTCGCTGTTGGCGTTCACTATCCGAGCGACATCATCGCCGGAGCGTTGTTGGGGATTCTTGCCTCCTGGCTTGTATGGCGCATTACGAAAAGGGTATGAAAAAGAAAACATTGGTCGTCGTAAGCGGCGGGTTTGACCCGATCCATATCGGGCACGTGCGCATGATTAAAGCGGCGAAAAAGTTGGGAGACAAGCTGGTGGTGATTTTAAACAACGACAATTGGCTCATGAAGAAAAAGGGGTATGTTTTCATGCCCGAAGAGGAGCGCAAGGAAATAATAGAGGCCATAGCCGGAGTTGATGGCGTTGTCCTAACCAAACACCCCAAAAATCCCAAAGATATGAGCGTGTGTGCCGAACTAAAAAAGATTCGGCCGAACATTTTTGCGAACGGCGGGGACAGGAAGTCGGACAATACACCGGAAGTTTCCGTTTGCGGGGAAGTAGGAGCCAAAATGGTTTTTAACGTCGGCCAGGGCGGCAAGATGCAATCCAGTTCTTGGCTTACCGCGAAGTATTTGAAAAAAATGTCGTCGGGCGGCGCCTGTCATCACCTCCGTTCTCGTTGAGACAGACGATGCCATCCTGCTTGCGTCCATGGGCCGAGCTCAAGATGTAAAAAAATCGTCGCCGAGATCGAACGGCGACGATGGAAAAAGTATCTTTAAGGGACCTCTTTTTAACTATTAATCGTAAATTTTATGAGTCGAAAAATACTGACAATAACGGGCGTCGTGGCAGTAGTCTGGTGGCTGGCACTGCAGTTTATGGAACGGCACGACGCGCCGGTTAACTTCCTTTACAACGCGGTCTACGCCCTGCCGCCTCTAGTCGGCGCCTACTTCGGCTTCCGCTACGCGGCTCCGGCCTGGGGCGGCTGGAAGAGCGCGGTGGGTAAGGCGGTGATCTTTTTTTCGGCCGGCGCTCTGGCCAATGGAGGCGCGCTCATCATCTGGACTCTATATAACCTGGTTTTCAAAGTTGATGTTCCCACTCCGAGCGCGGCCGATATTGCCTGGTACCTGATGTACGCCACCGAGATCGCCAGCATTATTGTGCTTCTCTCCGTGACCGCCAGGCAGAAAGGGTGCAATACACTGATGGTCGGACTGATGGCCGCGGCCGTCTCTCTCCTATTTCTCGTGTTCGTGCGTCCGCTTCTCACCGGGACGGACTTCGTAACCACGGCGGTCAATGCCGGCTATCTGGTGGCCGACGCGGTGTTTATCGCCCTGATTTTGGTGGCCCTCACTTTGTGGACCGGCCACTTGTCGCTGTTTCTCAAATACGCCTTGCTCAGCTTTGGTCTCCGGGTAGTGGCCGACACTCTGTTTCTCTTTCGTCTGGAAGCGGGCACTTATTGGAACGGGGACATCTCGGATTTGATTTTCGCGGTCTCCGGCTTTCTCCAAGGATTGGCCATAATCCTGGCCATGCCGGTGGCGATTGCCCCTAAAGCGGCGTCCGCGTCGAAGGTATGAACAAACAGTCACTTGCCGAATGTTCATCGGAGGCGATACTAACCTGCCATCAGTATCTGGCCGAAATCATCGGCGACTTTCCCGCTTCCAAAGTTTTGGAAGCGGCCATCGAAGAATTGCCCGAGAGTTCGCCTCTGCGGGCCATTAAGTTCGGAGACGGCGTCGGAGAAAAGGAGTTGGGGAACCTTTTCGCGCGGCTTGAGGGACTCAAGGGCCAGATAGAGGAGCTTCACCAGGCCTTCCGCAACCAGCTGGTGGATGTCATCGGCGCGCGAGAGACGGAACGGGCCACGGAACGGATTCGTTTGTGTCTTAACGAGTCTGAGTAGATTCATTTCGAGAATAAGTCGCGCGTTTCATTCCAGATTTCCGGTCGCCCGTGTTGTTTCAGCCAGTACCACCATTCGGCGCCCCACAGATAGACCTCGGGCAGGCCGACCAGGCGGGCGAACTCGATATTGCGGCGGACGCGCTCCGGATTCATGGTCCGAAATTGCTCCTCGACCGTTAATTCGGCGAGGGGTTTTTGGTTCCAGGGTTCGGCCTGCAGTTCGGTAATGATGATCTTCGGGCCGAGGATCCGGACCGCCTCGGCCTTGCGGCGGTAGAAACCCGGAGTGAGCGGGTAATAGACTGTTCCGAAAAACTGGTTCCAGGCCAGCCGGTAGAGGGAGATGCCCAGAACATCAACCAAGTCAGCGGCGCCCACCCAGCTGGATAACTCTCCGCTTTCCGTGGTCATGACCGGATGATTGGGGTCGAGTTCCCGGACCAGGGCGATTTCCTGTTCCAGAAAAGCGCGGTCCCCGGGCGGACAGACGCCGAAGGAATCGAGCAGGGGTTCGTTTTCCACCTGCCAGACCTCAAGCGCCGGGGAATCTTTGGCGTGGAGGACGATGGCGCGGATGGCCGAAAGCGTCAGCAGGCGCTGCTGGTCTTCCGGCAGATTTTGGGCCCAAGCAGGGACGTGGCACTCCGGCCAGCGGGGGAGCCGCCGTCCGACGCCGAGAATGACCCGGGCCTTGGCGCGTTCCGCTTCCCGCAGTTGCCAGTCAAGGTCGTCCCAGTTAAACTTGCCTGGTGACGGTTCGATTTCGTCCCAGTAGGCAGCCAGGCGCAGCCGGCGGACGCCGAGATCATCAAGAATCGCCCGATAGGTTTCTTTCCAGTCCAGGCCAAGATATTCCGCCTGGCGTTTAGCGAAAGTTACGCCAAAATTGATCTGGTCGCGGCTGGGCAAATTATCGCGGATGACCTGGACGACGAACAGGACGGCAAAAATGAGGGAGACAGCGGCGACGGCGCCGAGAATCAGGTTTCGTCTGCGCATAGTGTGGATATTGTAGCATACCTGTTATGAAACTTTGGGAAGTCATTTCGCGAGAGATTGCCTTCGAAAACCGCTGGTGGAAAATCTGGCACGAAAAGGTTCGGCTGCCCAACGGCGTGCTTATTGATTACTATCCGAACGAGACACCAGGTGGGGTGATCATCGTCGGCGTTACCCCGGCCGAGGAGGTCATTCTCCGGCGTCAGTACAAGCATGGGATCCGGGAAACCGTTCTGGAACTGCCCATGGGGCGGATCGATCCGGACGACAAAAGCCCCGAAGCGGCGGCACGGCGGGAGTTCCGTGAGGAAACCGGTTACGAATCGGAGGAAGCCGAGTCGCTGGGAGAGTTTCCCGTTTTTCCCACCTCGTCCACCGGCACCTTCCATCCTTTTCTTTTCCGCGACGCCAGGCGCGTCGGCGATCCCGACCCCAATCCGCAGGAAGCCGGAGAACTAATGCTCGTTCCACTCTCCGAGGTTTGGGGGCGGCTGCGCGCCGAACGGACAACCTTGAACACTCTGGGCGCCATGGCCGTTGCTCTCGAACGCCTTGGCCGCCTTCCTTCATTATGAAACGCGGCATTTTCGCTACGACACTTATTCTTATCATTCTGGCCGCTTTGTCTTTTGATTTCGGATTCTATGAGACTTATCTTCGGCGGCCAGGATCAAAATCAGAGAACGTCCCGCTAACGGTCGAGCCGGGAACAGGGGTCAAGGCCATCGCCGCCGAGCTAAAAAATAAAGGCGCCATCCGCAGTCGTTTTATTTTCGAAACCTATGTTTGGATCTCCGGCACCCAGGCCAGATTCCAGACTGGGAAGTTTTATGTCCGCTCCGGCCAGTCCTACGCCAAGATCGTCAAACAGCTGACCTCGCCCGGAGTTTCCGAGCGGGAAATTACCCTGCTTGAAGGATGGGGCATCCGCGAGATGGCCGAGTATCTTAAGCGTCAGGGTATCGCCGAGGTTGAGGATTTTTACAGAATCGCCGGCACGCCGGCCACAGACTATCGGAACGACCGAGATGCGTTTCGTTCCAAGGATTTCTCGCAGGAATTCGCTTTTCTTGCCGGCCGACCGGACTATGTGTCGCTCGAGGGTTATCTTTTTCCAGACACCTATCGCATCCCTTTGGAGGTAACCGCCGAAGATATAGTCCGGGTGATGTTAAAGAATTTTGATCGGAGGATTAATCAGGAACTCCGAGCAGAAGCCGAATCCCGGGGACGGACTCTTTTTGAAGTGATCACCCTGGCTTCGATTATCGAGCGCGAGGTGCGCG
>Ga0155401_106_pt1 | contig 12905 bp, 13 predicted proteins | sample RifCSPhighO2_02_FD_106369 | JGI IMG/M metagenome (GOLD analysis project Ga0155401, IMG submission 106369) | Candidatus Uhrbacteria bacterium RIFCSPHIGHO2_02_FULL_57_19
GCCGTGTCCGAGGAGGCGATTACCCACCTCCTGCGGCACTGAAACTCCGACTGACCAGGGTTTGACCGCCCCTCCCCACACTTCGTGCCAGCCGCGAGTGCGGCCGTCGGAGCGGGCAAAGTAGGCAGTGGGCACGACATCATTCTTGTAGGTGACAATCTGGCCGCGCGTGGCCTCGACGCTGGCCACAAAATTCCCCATACGCTGCTCGCTGCCGTATCCGCGATAAACCTGGTCCCAATAATCATCGAGGGTAAAACCTCCCTTGATGTGTTTTCCGGGATGGGTCAGATGCCAGTAGGCATAGGTCCGGGCGGCGATGATGATAGATTTGTGGTACTCGGATGGCGAGCCATTGCCGGTCTCGGCCAGCCCGCGCAGGTACTGCTCGAAGGGCAGTTCGTTGATGAGCCAGGTGTAACCGGTGGAAGCGTAGCGGACTTCCAGCGCACCGCGGAATTGATTGTCGTTTAAGGTCGAACTCCACTTGGGCCGGTTCGTCCAGTTGGTCACGGTCATGATCCCGGGGACTGTCGGCACCAGACGTACCGGCTGATTTGCCGTGAACGAATTTGTCGGAATCTTCACCACATATCTGCCAGCGCCTTTGTCGTATGAAACCGTGGCGATCTGGCCGATTTCGACGCGCCCGAGAAGCGTTCCATCGGCAAGTTTAATCTCAAATGGCTGGTCAGAGGTGACATCCACCCGATTGCCAATCTCGTCGGTAGTGAGCAGTCCGATGCGGATGCTCGGCTCAGGAATGAGCGCGACCGGCGCCGGAAGCGGTTCGGATGGGGACACCGTCACGTTTCCGTCATTGGTGACGGAGATAGGAATGTCGAACTCTCCACCAGCGACCAGTTCATTGTTAGTGACGATCCGAAACCGCGCGCGATAAATCCCCAAGGTGGTCGGCGCTCGAAGGAAAAACTTGTTGATGACCAGTTGGCCGGGGGCAACCGGCTCCATCCCGCGCCTGACGACGTCAGATGCCGACCAGGTAACATCCTGAAAAGCCAGCGTGCCGCTCCCGCTGGTCGCGATGCCCAAAGGGCTATCGTTGACCTGAAGGGTCCACCCGTTCCAGGTGGCGGTGCCGATATTCTTGTGCCAAATTTGAAATTCCTTGGTTTCCCCCGGCTTCATGCCCAGCGCGGGCGCGCTCTGGACCATGCGCTGGGCGGCGTAGGGTTGGCCCGCCAAAGAGGGAGTCGGTGTCGGTACAACAACGGCCGGCGCGGGAGCAGGAGAAGGCGCGGGAGCCGCGGCAGCCGTTCCAGCCGCGACTGTTATGGTTACCGAAAATTCCCCGCCGGGAATCCACAAAAGATCCTCGGCGGCCAGATTGAAGGTTTCCTTGTAGGTCCCGGGGGTTGTCGGCGCGCGCAAAGTAAACTCGATATAGCCGATCTGTCCGGGCGCGACGGATTGATTCTTGAGTGCCGCCGGCTGGCGGAAACTGCGCCAGGAGGCGTCTTGAAACGGGCTCGCGCGGTACTTCGGATCCCAGGTGTAGGCGGAGACGAAGTTGGCGCCGGAGTTTTTCCAGGTCTCCGTTCCGGTATTTTTAAATCCGACGCTGAATCGCGCCGTTCCGCCGGCAACAACCACCGGCGCCGGCGACTGGATCATTTTTGCCGCCCCGTAACTCGCCGCGACCGCTGGACGGGGCAGAGTGACAAACAAAAATGCCGCAACCGTCCCGGAAATCAATCCGGCAACGATTGCGGCTTTATTGAACAAAATGCTCGGCCGTTCCTCTGTCATGGCCTAAATAAGATACCAGAAAAAAGAGCTCGTGTCAATCCTCGCGGTGTGCTATAACAATTACGAACTACGAACAACTACGAATGTACGAACCGATCAGTTTGTATATTCGTACTCATTTGTAGTTCGTAATGGTTTAACGTGTCCACCACCCGCGCCATTGCCAAAAACACGGTCATCCAATTTGCTAGCCGCGCGCTGGCTACGATTTTGGGAGTGGCCGTCATCGGGGTAATGACCCGCGAGCTGGGTCTTGATGGCTTTGGCGCCTATACCACGGCCTCGGCCTTCATCCAGATCTTCGGCGTGCTCACCGACTTCGGCATCTCGATTGTCGCCCTGCAGATGCTCTCCGAAGCTGACGCCAACCAGGCAAAGATCCTGGGAAACGCGCTCACTCTGCGCTTTGCCACCGCCGCGGTTTTTTTGGGAATGGCGCCGCTGGTCGCTCTGGCTTTCCCTTACCCCTTAATCATCAAACTGGGCATACTCCTCTTCGTGCCCTCACAGTTTGCCAACGCCGGAGTCCAGGTTCTGACCACCGTCTTTCAGCGGCGCTTGCGAATGGAACGCGCGGCAGCCGGCGAACTCACTTCGCGCGTTATCCAAATCCTGGGTGTGGTTGCCGCCGCCTTCTACGACTGGGGCCTCCTGGGTATCATCGCCGCCATTGCCGCCGGCAATCTGGTTCAATTTATCCTGGCCTTTGTCCTGGCCGAGAAAACGGAACCGTTCAAATTGGAAGTCGACCGCCGGATGTGGCGCGAAATTATGCGCCGTTCGGCGCCCATCGGCCTGTCTATCGCCTTCAATGTCATCTATCTCCGGGCTGACGCGCTCATCCTGTCGCTCACCAGAACGCAAGCCGAGGTCGGCCTTTACGGCGCCGCCTACCGAGTGATTGACGTGCTGACGGTTCTCCCTTTTCTCTTCATGGGCTTGATCATGCCGCTCATGTCCAATGCCTGGAGCATCGGAGACCGGAATCGTCTGGCCCGGATCACCCAACGCGCCTTTGATGCCATGGCCATTGCCGCCATTCCGCTCGCGGCTGGGGCAGCAATCCTCGGCCGACCGCTGATGCGTCTGGTTGCCGGAGACGCGTTCGAAGTTTCAGGCGGAATCCTGGCCATCCTCACTGTCGGCCTGGCCTCCATCTTTATCGGAGCGGTAGCCGGCCATGGAATCGTGGCCCTCGGACTTCAGGGAAAGATGGTCCGTTTTTACGCCGCCGACGCTGCCATCTCGCTGGCTCTCTATTTCCTGGCTATTCCCCGCTTCGGAGTCTGGGGCGCGGCTGGAGTCACCGTCTTCTCCGAACTGTTCATCGCCATAGCCGCAAGCGCGCTTTACCTGCGGCGATCCGGCATCCATCTGCGGCTTTCGGTCGCGGCCAAAAGCATTCTGGCTTCCGCTGCCATGGCCGGCCTTCTTTTCATTCTGCGGGACCTGCCGATTCTTGCCGGGATCGCTATTGGCGGGGTCATCTACCTGACATTCCTCTTTATCCTTGGTGGCATACCAAAGGAGATCCTGGCGCAGTTACGGCGGCAACCATCTGACGTATGAGCGGTATTGTTATCGCGCTTTTCATTCTGCAGACGCTTCTAGCCATCGGCCGCCCTACTCTGGCGGCAACGACGATTCTGGCCCTCCTGCCTTCCTATCTGGTGCGGTCGGAGATCGGCGGAATTCCAACGACGATTCTGGAAGCTCTCCTTTTGGGAACGATCATTGGCTGGGCGTTACGGATCATCCGCGAAGGCCAGGCCATGAAAAAACTGCGCGGCCTGGCCCTCCATCCTCTCTTTGTTCCAACGGCGCTTTTTCTTTTTGCCGGCACGGTAGCGGCGGTTGTCTCGCCGGAACGCCTGGATGCTCTGGGAATATGGAAGGCCTACATCGTCGAACCGGCTCTTTTCGGACTGGTGATAGCCAATGTAATGCGCGAACGGAGGGACCGCGCTCTGGCTCTAACCGGACTGGCTGTCTCGGCGGCGGCGGTAATGGCCACGGCCTTTCTTCAGCGTTTCGCCGGATTTCCCATTCCCGCCCCATGGCAGACCGAGCTGCGGGTTACCGGGCCCTATGAGTATCCCAATGCCGTGGGGTTACTGCTGGCGCCGATAGCTACGTTGCTGATCACGGTGGGACTAGGGATTAGGGACTGGGGACTCGGGCGAAGGATTGCGTTGATCCTTGTGGGGATACTCGGAATAGCCGCGACAGTGTTATCCAAAACCGAAGCAGGTTTAGTCGGGATTCTGGCGGGGTTATTTGTCTTCGGGATGTTCTGGACCAAAAAGACGCGAATCATCACTCTCATCGCTTCGCTCGTCGCCGCAGCGATTATCGTCTCGCCCGGCGTTTGGCCGTCCGTTCGAGAAAAAATACTTCTTCAGGATTGGTCGGGAACGGTTCGGCGGGTCATGTGGACGGAAACCGCGGCCATGCTCCGCGACCGGCCGCTTTCCGGCGCCGGACTCTCCGGCTATCCGACGGTCATCGCGCCTTACCACAAGGACCCTAAAGTGGAAATCTTTCAGTACCCGCACAACATCGTCCTCAATTTCTGGAGCGAAACGGGCCTGCTCGGCCTCTTGGCCTTCGGATGGATCGTCTTCGAGTTCTTCCGCCTTGCCCGCCGCCGCGGCGACGCATCTTTAGAGATCCCGCTGGCCGCGGCCATGACCGCCATCCTAATCCACGGCTTGGTCGACGTTCCCTACTTTAAAAACGACCTATCAATCCTCTTCTGGGCCATCGTCGGCCTGATGGCCGCGGCGACTCTTCCAAAAGACAGAAAGGCGTGATATTGTCGCAAAACTGAACTGTCGTGGCCGGCGCGGAGGGGTGCGAGAGCGGTTGAATCGGGCAGTCTCGAAAACTGCTATGGCCGAAAGGTCATCGTGGGTTCGAATCCCACCCCCTCCGCGCCTGCCAGGACTATCTCGTGAGTTCGTAGTCACGGTCGAATGACTGGGTGAATTCCACCCCCTCCGTTCAAAAGACTGCCCTTGCGGGCGGTTTTTTGGTATGATGGCGGGGACAACATATGGGAAAGATCAGAAAAGCCATCATTCCGGTCGCTGGGCTTGGCACCCGGCTTCTGCCGGCCACCAAGGCCCAACCCAAGGAAATGCTGCCGGTGGTGGACAAACCGGTCATCCAGTATATCGTCGAGGAGGCGGTGGCCGCCGGCATCGAGGAAATCGTCTTCGTCACCTCACTGGGCAAGCGGGCCATTGAAGACCATTTCGACCGCAACTTCGAGCTGGAGTATCGGCTGCATCAAAAAAAGAAAACCAAAGAGCTGGAGGAAGTGGCCCGTATCGGCAAACTGGCCAAGTTCGCCTTTGTCCGCCAGCAAAAGCCGCTTGGGGACGGACATGCCATCCTTTCCGCCCTGCCCTTCGTGGACGAACATGAGCCGGTGGCAGTTTTCTTCGGTGACGACATCATCATTCACAAAACGCCGGGGATCGCCCAGCTTATAGAAGCGCACAACCGCTACGGCGACAGCGTGATGGCCGTGGAACGCGTTCCCAAGTCCCAAATTTCACGCTACGGGGTCGTCGGCGGCGTGGCGTTGGGCAGGCATGTTTGGGAAATTAAAAAATTCATTGAGAAGCCCTCCCCGAAAGAGGCGCCGTCGAACCTAGGGGTCATCGGGCGCTATGTCATCACCCCGCCGATCATGAAAATTTTGGCCAAACAAAAACCCGGCCGCGACGGCGAGATCCGGCTGGCCGACGCCTTCATGACCGCCCTCCGCCAAGGACTGCCTCTCTATGCCCGGGAGATCGAAGGGGAACGATACGACTGCGGTACCAAACTGCAATTTCTTCAGGCCGCCGTGGCTCTGGGCCTCAAACATCCTGAAGTCAACGGCGAATTCAAAAAATTCCTCCGTCGCCTCATCCGATGACTACCCCCTACTCCCTGCTCCCTACTCCCTAACAATATGCGCCGTCTCCTCCCTCTTCTTCTCATCCTCCCTCTCCTTGGACTCTCCTGCACCAAGGGGGTCTCCCAGGCCGTTCGCGAGGCCTCGCGGCCGGTAACTCTCAAATACTGGCGGGTCATTGACGATGCCGATGCTTTTGACGAAATCATCCGGGCCTACCGGGCCATCCATCCCCATGTCACCATCGAATACCGCAAATTCCGGCTGGAAGAATACGAGGATGAACTCTTAAACGCCCTGGCCGAAGACCGCGGCCCGGATATTTTCACCATTCACAACACCTGGATGCGCGGTTACCAGCCGAAACTCTTGCCGCTTCCGTCATCTCTCACCCTTCCCTTCCAGGAAGTCCGCGGCACCATCAAAAAAGAAACGGTAACCACCATCAAACAGGTGCCGACCCTTTCCATCAGAAAAGTTCAAACGGATTTCGTCGAGCAGGTGGGCAAGGATGTCATCCTGGAGACAACCAATGAAAAAAGGGAGACGGTCAGCCAGATCTGGGGCCTGCCGCTGTTTATGGACAGTCTGGCCCTGTTCTACAACCGCGATCTGTCATCAGCCGCCGGCATCGCCGAGCCGCCGGGAACTTGGAGTGATTTCCAAGCGGCAACTAAAAAACTGTCCCGGGTGGACGCCCAAAACAAAGTCCTCCAAGCCGGAGCGGCCCTGGGCACGGCCCGGAACGTCGAGCAGGCCTTTGACATTCTGTCGCTCATCATGATGCAGAATCGGACCCAGATGGCCGACGAGTCCGGCAACGCCACCTTCCACCTCATTCCCCGCGAACTTGCCGGCCGCCAAACGCCGCCGGGGGAAGAAGCCTTGGTCTTCTACACCGACTTCGCCTCGCCCTCCAAAGACGTCTACACTTGGAACACCTCCCAGCCCAATTCACTCGAGGCCTTTGCCACCGGCAAAGCGGCCATGATGCTCGGCTACTCCTACAACATCCCCCAGATTCGGGCCCGGGCGCCCAAGCTGAACTTCGCCGTGGCCCCGGCCCCGCAGATCGCCCCGGGCGACCAGATCAATTACGCCAACTACTGGCTGGAGGTGGTTTCAAAAAAGACCGAGCGGCCTAACGAGGCCTGGGATTTCATCCAGTTCGCCTCCTCGGCCGAACAGGTCAAAAAATATCTGGACGTGACCAAAAAACCCACGGCCCTCCGCGCCCTGCGCGCCGGACAGCTCGAAGACCTGGACATCGGAGTTTTCGCCAATCAGATACTCACGGCCAAATCCTGGTACAAGGGCGTTGACATCGCGGCGGCCGAAGAAGCATTTGAAGAAATGATCGAGTCTGTAGTCGTTGGCGCCATCCCAAAGCAGGCAATCTCCATTGCCGTTGGGAAGGTGAACCAAACCATTGAATAGGGGAAGAAGGGGGAGGAATAGGGGAGGAAAGGAGGAAGAAAAGGGGAGGAGAAATATGTTCGTTGAACCGTACAAGAATCTGTTGGTGTGGCAGAAAGCGAACGAGCTACGACGAATGATCTTTCAACTCACTCAACCGCTAGAAAAAAACCACCGAAGACTAGCGAGTCAAATGCAAGCCGCGGCGCGCTCTGTTCCACAAAATATCGCGGAAGCATACAAAAAAGGACAGCTTGGAACTTTGATCCAAGCAACGAAAGTGAGTGGCGGATCTCTAGAGGAACTCCTCGAGGACCTAGAAGATTGCCAAGAAGATGGCATCATTGATCCCGAAAAATGCGCCGCAGCACTGAAGAACGGCAGAAACACCAAATACTTCATTGACCGATACCTCGTCGGCCTCATTAAAAAACAAGCATCCGGCACCTGGAAATCTCGCTGGAATCCCAAATAATCCCCCTTTCTTCCCCTTTTCCTCTTCTTTTCCTCCTCTTTTCTTCCACATTGTGAAACATAGGTACACTCAACTTGTTGGAACAGTGGTTGCTGGATGTCTCGTGGCGCTCCCTGCGCTGGCGGTTTTGGTGCCGCCGGAGTGCGCGACCGGTGAGGCGCCGGTTGAGAGTTGCGGCTTGGCCTCGCTTATCGGCGTTTTCGTCCGAGTGGCCCAGTTTATCTTTGGCATCGCCGGGTCCATCGCGCTCGCCATGTTCGTCTACGGCGGCTTTGTCTGGCTGACCTCGGCCGGAAGTCCGGACAAAATCACCAAGGGCAAAACCATCCTGGTGCAGACCGTGATCGCCCTGGCCATTATCTTCGGCGCCTATACCGGCGTGCAGTTCCTGACCGGCGCGCTCACTGGCGGAGAATCAAAGGTGCAAATCGAGGGCCAGACCTGCGTCGGAGACAATAAAAAACAAGGAACTAGTCTCCGGTTGGCCAGTGGGGAGATCAAGTGCGTCACCCAGTGCGATGATCTCTCTGACGAGGGATACAGCAAGCAAACCGTCGCCCCGGGTCTCGACTGCATCCCCGGGCTCTTCCCCGACGAGCCGCGCGAGATCCAGTGTTGCAAGGGAGGAGCGGCAGGCGGAGCGGAAAAGAAAGAAGCGGAGAAAAAGGAGTGATATGAAATCAAGATTGACGTTTTGGTTCATTGGACTGCTAATTATCCCCTTTCTCTCTTTCGGCGTACTCCGCTGGTCGCCGCAGCCGGCGGCGGCCAGTCCCGAATGTCAGCAAGGGTCGAAGGAAGGGACGGGATGCGATTGTTGGTGTCTTAGATCGGAAGCGGAACTTGTTACCATTGATCAATGTAATGAAACCGATGAAAATGAAGACGGGCAATGTGACGATGGCGCCCCGGCGGCGATCGGCGATATAGAAGGAGAGGTAAAAGACGGCCGACTCCTTTACCGCCGTGATGGAAATTGCAACAGTTCAACTGTCTGTGAACAAGAATGCGATAATCTTCTTGCGGCCGGTGAACGCAGCGGATCGGACAGCGATTGCCGGTCCGGCGCGCTCGAGCCGGCGGCCGGGGCACCGGCCTCTCCCCAAGCGCCGGTCAATTACCAGCAAGGGGGAGTGGTCATTGAAATTGAAAACCCTCTAGGAACCACTTCAATCCCCGCGCTTGTCGGCCGAGTGATCAGCGCTTTTCTAGGCATTGCCGGTTCACTGGCCATTCTCATGGTCGTTTACGGCGGCGTTACCTGGCTTACCTCCGGCGGCTCACCTGAAAAAATCGAGAAAGGCAAAAAAATCCTGGTCTGGGCAGTCATTGGATTAATTGTCATCTTTGGCGCCTACTCTCTAGTCAATTTCGTCTTGAGCCGGATCATCGGCCTCTAAATATGCGACGACTGATTATTCTGGCAACGATCATCGCGACCTTTACTGTCATCTTCGTATCCCAGACAACCAAGCCGGTGTTTGCCGCAACTGAGGGCGAGGGATGTAATTCCGATAATGATTGCAACGAAGGCAATAATTGCGGCAACAATGATATTGGTTGCTTCTGCAGTAGTGGGGGTACCTGTCAGGTAAAAGGCGCCGTGGATGAAGTCTGCGGGGGAAATAGCCAATGCCAGCCTGGGTTAGAATGTGTTGAGAACTCATGCACGCAACGAGAGGTTGGCGAGATCGGCGGATCAGACCTCGGCGGCTCATGTGCACAGGATTCCGAGTGTTCAGCCGGCGTATGTCGAGGATTTGGAACTTGCGCCTGTAGGAGCGGCACCTGCGACCTGACCACCAGGGCTGCCGGCCCCGAAGGTGCTGCCATTTGCTCCTGCGCCCGGGCAGATGTAGAGGAGGGCACGTGCGCAGACATTGGCACGCGCCTGGCCGGCCTGGGCTTCCGCTGCACTCGGGATGCCGAAGACGCGACGACATGTGTCTGTCAAAACACTAACTACCAACAGGGGCAAGCTGCTTGCGTGAACACCTCGCCTCAACTCACATGCATCTGGAACTCAGGTCGTGAAACACAACCTTCTCCCATCCCCCGCCTGGTCAACCCCTTGGGCGTGGGAATAACCTTCCAGCATCTCATCGGCCGGGTGATTAAGGCGGTTTTGGGCATCTCCGGGTCCCTGGCCCTTGCAGTTTTCGTCTGGGGCGGTTTCATGTGGTTGACCTCTGGCGGCAGTCCTGACAAAATAGAGAAGGGAAAGAAGATGCTGGTCTGGGCAGTGATGGGACTGGCGCTCATCTTCGGCGCCTATGCCATCACTGATTTCATCATCAAGGCAGTTACCGGAGCGACTGGGACGTAGCCAAACGTAAGACCTTAGATGATAGACCTTAGTCCTTAGAAACTTGTCGTCTAAGGACTTAGGACTAAGGACTATGGTCTATCTTTCATCAGAAAGGAGGTGAAATGCATGACTGAAAAAATTCTCCGCTGGTTCTACCGGATCCTGCCCTTCGCGGCCATTACTCTTCCGGGCGTGGTGCACGCGGGAACGATTAACCTTGGCCTCACTCCGGAAGTTACAGAGGCGATTGGCTTGAGCTCGACTGACGTGCGGGTAACCGTGGCCCGGATCATCAATGTCTTCATGGGCATTCTGGGGATCATCGCCGTGGTCATCGTCCTCTACGGTGGTTTCTTGTGGATGACCGCCGCCGGCAACGAAGAAAAGGTTGAAAAAGCTAAAAAGATGCTCGTCGCCGGCGTCATCGGCCTGGCCATCATTCTTTCGGCCTACGCCATCGCTCAGTTCGTCATCAACTCGCTGGTAACAGCAACGGCACAGTAATAGGCAGCGACCGGTGCACCGCTCGTTGCCTGCCTGCCGACAGGCGGGCGCGGACCTCGACAATTGTCGAGGTCCGACCTCCAAGGATCCAACCAGGTCTTCGGAGGTCGGACCTCAGAATCCCACCCATGAGCCAAATAAAAAAATATTCCACCATCGCCGGAAGCTCCCTGCTGACACTTTTTTACGCTTCGCCGGCGTTGGCCATCGCAACGGGACTGGAAGAAACCGGCAAAGCGGCCTTCGGAACTCTCCCGGAAACCGACATCACCGTCATTGTCGGCCGGGTCATTTCGGCCGCCCTGGGACTGCTGGGCATCATCTTCCTGGTTCTAACGGTCTATGGCGGCTTTCTGTGGATGACCGCAGCCGGCAACGAGCAGCAGATCGAGAAAGCAAAAAAAATGCTCGTCTCCGCGGTAATCGGACTGGTCATTGTTTCCGCCGGCTACGCCATCACCAACTTTGTTATTACCCAGCTGACTACAGCAGTCGGCGTTTGATATATGCGCCTTGCTATTTCGCTTCTCTTCCTAGTTTCGCTCTTTGGTTTTCTGTCTGCCCCGCTCCCGGCAAGCGCCGCGGAAGAGAAGGTGGAATGTGAAGGCAAGGTTGGCCTGGAACTGGCCAAATGCCGACTAGAAGGTGTGGAGACTGAGGCTGGATTTGGAGCGGAAATTGATCCGGTGGTCATCGTCGGCAACGCCATCAATGTTTTCCTCTCCATTCTCGGCGTTATCTTTCTGGTGCTCACCGTCTACGCCGGCTACCTGTGGATGACCGCTCGGGGCGACGACCAGCAGGTGACCAAGGCCAAGGACATTTTGAAAGCGGCAGTCATTGGGGTAGCCATAACTCTCTCGGCGTACGCTATATCGAGCTTTGTGATCAGCCGACTGGTCCAAACTTCTGAAGTCGAATTTCGAAAGGGTGAGATTAAATGATTGTTATGCATCGGAACATCGCAAAGCTTGTCGCCTTGATTGGTTTAGTTCTCCCTCTTACCGCTTTGGCCCAAATAGAACTTTTAGAAAAAGCCGGCGAAAAGGCCGGCTTTGCAACCGAGGGGGAGGGGTCGGACATCACGGTGATCGTTGGTGGCGTGATCAAAGCCGCGCTCACGGTGATGGGCACACTTTTTCTGGCCCAGACTGTCTACGGCGGCTACCTGTGGATGACCGCCCGAGGCGAAGAAGAGCAGATCACCAAGGCCAAGCATACCTTACGCACTTCGGTCATTGGTCTGGGCATCATGCTTGGCGCCTATGCCATTACCACCTTTGTGGTTAGTCGGCTTACCGAAGCAACTCTTGAATAACCAAACCACATGCAACTCGCTCAAGAACTCAAAGAAGGAATCTTAGAATCGCTCGAAGCCACTGGAGAAACCGGCGCCGGTTTTGCCGAATCCACGGGGTCGGATCTGCCGATTATCGTCGGCCGGATCATCAGCGGTGCCCTCACCCTGGTGGGCATTATCTTCGTCGTCTTGCTTATCTACGCCGGTTTTCTGTGGATGACCGCCGCCGGCAATGAGGAAAAGGTAACCAAGGCCAAAAAATTGCTGACTCAAGCGGTTATCGGATTGGGCATCACACTGGCCGCCTACGCTATTACCACCTTTGTAGTCAACGGTCTGCTGACGGCGACGACCGGGGGCTAAAAATTGTCATTGCGAGCGAAACGAAGTGAAGCGAAGCAATCTCGACGGGATTGCTTCGTCGTCCCGAGTACTCGGGACTCCTCGCAATGACGATATAAAAACATCAGCCCGCCGCAGAGATGCTCCCCGTGTTTCGGGAACATTCTGCGGCGGGCTTTGCGTCGGACGATCACCGGCGCTGATTGAGCCGAACGAAATCCGTGTCGCGGATCTCGATCGGCGGGCCCGGGGCGGCGTAGACCGTCGAGTTACGATACCCGACGGGGCGAACCGGCCCGCTTGAGGTCACCACTACCGGCTGGCCCATGGCGTTGACCGTCCGATCCTCCGGACCGTCATAGTCCACGGTCCCCTGGTGGCAGACAAGGCGCATGGAGTGCTCCTCGTCGTCAGGAAGGACGATGGCGGCCGTCTGGCTGGGCGGGACCACTGGAATGAGGTCGGCCCGGCCCTCCACCCTGGCCACCAGCGGTTCCCCGCCGCGGACCATGGTCACAGCCCGGCCGTCGAGCCGGACCTCGAGGTAGCAGCGGCGACTGAAATTTTTGATTGTCAGTTGCCGCCCACCAGCTTCGCGCCAGCGAGCCGGATAGGAATCGACGAATCCCACCCCCTGGAGTGCCGCCGAGTAGCCGGAACCGAACGGATTTCCTCCGGCTCCCATGCCGCCGGACATCAGCCCCTCGGCCACCTCCGCCAGTTGCTCCGGCGTTGCCTCGGGCTCGGGTGGGTTGACGCAGTCACGGACCGCGACACGGAGCCTACGCAGCCGGCGATCCGGCTCGCGTTCGCTCCGCACGCGGCTCCCTGACTCCTCGATGCAGTCGAGGACCACATCTCGCTCGACTTCCTCCATGGAACG
>Ga0155401_129_pt1 | contig 12435 bp, 12 predicted proteins | sample RifCSPhighO2_02_FD_106369 | JGI IMG/M metagenome (GOLD analysis project Ga0155401, IMG submission 106369) | Candidatus Uhrbacteria bacterium RIFCSPHIGHO2_02_FULL_57_19
ATATCTGGACAAGGTCATCGAGATCGACCAATCGCCGATCGGCCGGACGCCACGGTCCAACCCCGCCACCTACACCGGAGCATGGATGCATATCCGGGAGCTCTTCACCGCAACCGAGGAGGCGCGGATCCGCGGGTACAAGCCCGGACGGTTTTCCTTCAATGTCCCTGGCGGCCGCTGCGAACATTGTGAGGGGCACGGCTCCATCGCCATTGAAATGCATTTCCTTCCCACGGTGTGGGTGCGCTGCGATGTGTGCAAAGGTCGCCGTTTCGACCGGGAAACGCTCGAAGTGGTCTATAAAGGAAAGAACATCCACGATATTCTGAAGATGACCATCGAGGATGCGGACGGGTTCTTCCGGGACATCCCATTTATTCATGACAAACTGCGGATCCTGCGCGAAGTCGGTTTGGATTATCTCGAGCTTGGCCAGTCGGCGACCACCCTTTCCGGCGGCGAAGCCCAGCGGGTGAAATTGGGGAACGAACTTGCCCGGCGCGCCACTGGCCGGACCCTCTATATCCTCGATGAGCCGACCGTGGGCCTGCACTATGCCGACGTGCAGAAATTGGTGGACGTGCTCCAGCGGCTGGTTTCCACCGGGAACACGGTCGTCGTCATCGAGCACAATCTGGACGTCGTCAAATCTGCCGATTGGGTTATTGATCTCGGGCCCGAGGGCGGCGACCGCGGCGGACAGGTAATTGCCGCCGGAACGCCCGAGGAAGTGGCGCAGAAAGCCGGATCATACACCGGCGCCGAATTGCGCCGAGTGCTAAAAAAATAACCCGCCGGCGCTGGGTAGCACAGGCGGGCGGCGCGCGCGAGCTTGTCCCGCCGTGGCGGGGTCGCGAACCGTCAGGCGGCTTTTTTTCTCGGGGCGCGTTTGGCGACGCACTTTGGTTGCGGACGCGTCGTCTTGGCTGCGACGTCGCCAGGATCGTATTCCACGACCTGGCGGATGATCCGGAACGGAGTGGTGATGGCCGCGCCGTCCTTGGTCGGCGAAAAAAACAGACACCGCTCTTGTATCGAACCAATGCGACATTTCGCGATCCGACGAAAGTAGCCGTACCAGTTCGCTTCGTCCTCGAGCGTGATCTTAACCGCCGCTCCGTCCTTGAAGTCGTTGCCTTCCCAGCCCATCAATCCTCCCTTGCGACAGGCCCGCGCATCAACCTATCGCCGATTACAATTTATGTCAATTTCAAAATCAATAATTATTCAGCGCTCCCCGCTTCCTGACTCGCCTGGGGTATACCTGATGCGCGACGGGCGGGGGCGAGTCATCTACGTTGGCAAAGCGACATCAATACGCCGTCGCGTTGCTTCTTATTGGCGGAAACAGGAGTGGACGAGCCGGCCGCAGGTAAAAGATCTTATCCGCGAGGTGAGGACCATCAGTTATGAACGGACCCCCACGGCTATCGAGGCGCTGATTCTTGAAGCCAACCTGATCAAAAAATACGAACCGAAATACAATATTATCCAGAAAGATGACAAAAGTTTTCTGTATTTGGCAATTACCCGCGACCCGTATCCGAAGCCGCTCCTTATCCGCGGACACGAACTCTCCAAGGTAGGGGAGCGGCATTACCGCGCGGTTTTCGGGCCGTACACTTCGCCCTCGGCGCTGCGGGCGGCGTTAAAGATAATCCGTCGCGCCATTCCCTGGAGCACCTGCGGGCCCGGAGCAAAACGCTCCTGTTTTGATTATCACATTCGCGCCTGCCCGGGGGTGTGCGTCGGCGCGATTTCAAAAGCGGATTATACCAAGGTCATCCGTAATCTGATTCTTTTTTTTCAGGGAAAGAAGTCGCAGATCATCCGCGGTATGCGCGTTGACATGAAGCGGATGTCAGCGAGTGAGCGTTATGAGGAGGCCGAGGAATTGCGTTGGAGGATATCGGCGCTCGAACACATTCAGGACGTGGCCGTGCTCACCCGCGAGAGCCCACTTTTCGGCAAACCAACGACCGAAGAATTGACGGTCAACATCTTTGGACGCATCGAGGGATATGACATTTCGAACATCAGCGGCACGGCGGCGGTTGGTTCCATGGTCGTCTTTGCCGACGGTGATCCGAAAAAGAGCGAGTATCGAAAGTTTCGGATTAAGACGGTCAAAGGCGCTGATGATTACGCTATGATAGCCGAAGTTTTGCGTCGAAGGTTCTCGACTCGTCGTTACACTCCTCGCTCGAACAATAAAGAAATTATTCTTCGAGCGGAGCGGAGCGGAGTCGAGAAGCCTGCTTCGAGCAAAGTCGAGAAGTGGCCTCTGCCGGATCTCATCATGATTGACGGCGGGTGGGGGCAGGTGAATGTGACCAAGAAGGTCCTGGCCGAGGCGCATCTGGACATCCCCATTGTCGGCATCGCCAAGGGATTTGACCGGAAACAGGACCGCTTGATCTACGAACAAAACAATCTGGAGTTGGGGCGAATCGTCGAACAATACAAGGAAATCCTCCAGCGTCTGCGCGACGAGGCCCACCGATTCGCAGTAAGCTATCACCGAAAATTGAGGGGCAAACTACAAAAATTCCACTGACACATTCGCACGAAAGTGGCAGAGGTGTGGTTATCCACACCTTTTTTGTTTGCAAAATACGTTCATTAGCTCAACAGAGCGGAAAATGTAGTGGATGGTGGGGATTGACAAATGGCTCCAAGTGGATTAAAATGGGATTGAAATGGATGAAAGTGGTGGAAAGTGGGGATAAACAGGAGTCAAATCTGTGGATAACCACGGGTCTTTCACAAAGGAACGGGACGGATTACGCGAAATCCGGACCGTTCATCTGTTAAGGACCGGTGATTTTAGGTCTCAACCATGTTCATCGGGGAATATCACCACGTCATAGATGAAAAAGGCCGGCTGGCAGTGCCGGTGAAATTTCGCGCGCGGTTGAGCAAGGGTTGCGTGGTGACCAGGGGATTGGACGCTTGTCTCTGGCTTGTGCCCGAGGAGGAGTGGCAGAAGCTGGCCGGCAAGCTGGCCGGCCTCCCTATTGCCCAGGCCAATGCCCGGGCCTTTGCCCGGTTCATGCTCTCCGGCGCTCTGGACGCCACCCCCGACAAGCAGGGGCGGGTAATGGTCCCGGAATATCTGCGGGAGTACGCCAAGCTGGAGAAGCAAGTGGTCGTTGCCGGGCTCTACAGCCGGCTGGAGATTTGGGACAAGACGGCCTGGGAGAAATACCGCAAAGGGACAGAGGCCTCATCGGGCGAGATTGCCGAACAGCTGGGCGCGCTCGGTGTCTAAGATCATGCATTCATATCACGAGCCTGTTCTCAAAGAGGAGGTTTTACGGCTCTTGGAGTTGCGGCCAGGGGACCATGCGATTGATGGAACAGTAGGGGATGGCGGGCATGCCGAGATGATTCTCGAAGCAACGGCTCCGGATGGGCGCCTGATGGGCATCGATCTGGATCCGGAAGCAATCAAAACCGCGCAGAAACGCCTCGCACGATTCGGAAAAAGATTGGATTTGGTCCGCGGCAGTTTCCGCGATCTAAAGATTCATGCTCAAAGATTTCCTGCGCCTCGCGCCCTATTATTGGATCTGGGCCTGCGAACTTTTGAACTTGAGAGCAGCGGCCGCGGTTTCACATTCCAGAAGGACGAACCGCTTTTGATGCGCTTTGCCGGAGAAGGCGAACCAACCGCCGCGACGATCATCAACACCTGGCCGCGCAACGAGATCGAACGAGTCATCAGAGAGTATGGGGAGGAACGATATTCGCTCAAGATTTCCGAGGCGATCGTAGCGGCGAGGAGGAAGAAGAGGATCCTCACCTCCGGACAGCTCGCGGAGATCGTAGCTTCCGCGGTTTCGAGAGGATATGAGCGGGGGAGAATCCATCCCGCGACCCGCACCTTTCAAGCGATCCGCATCGCGGTAAACGACGAACTGGAAGCTCTCCATGAGGTCGTTCCCCAGGCATTGGAGGTCCTGGCTCCAGGAGGAAGATTGGCCATCATCTCCTTTCATTCGCTCGAGGACCGTATCGTCAAGCGCGCCTTTCGACAGGCCCAGGATAACGGGCGCGGCATCATCATTACCAAGAAACCGGTCGTTCCATCCGAAACCGAAGTAAATAAAAATCCAAAAAGCCGGAGCGCGAAGCTTCGGGTGTTCCAAAAAAAATGACCAACAAGTATTTTCAAAATCAAGGACGGACGCGTTCGAAAACGCGTTCGTTCGTCCTCCCGCCGCTGCCGATCATCCAATCGGTTTTAATCGCGCTACTGGCCATCCTGGGGATCGCTTATCTTATTGAATTGAATCTCATTTCCCAGCGCGGCTTCGAAGCCAGACGGTTGGAAAAGCGCCTGGGCTATCTCCATGAGACCAATACCAAGCTTCAGCTCAAGCTGGCCGAGTTGGAATCCATCAACGGCATTCAGGAACGAATCGCGGAGTTGGGCATGGTTCCGGTTGGTCCGGTTGAGTACGTTTCCGCCGGCGCAACGGTTGTGGCGCGCCGCTAACTTTTATCCATCAATTTACCCGGAAGAGCCGGGACGACCCTCTGGGTTATCCTTGAGCCCACTTCCTGGTAGATGGAGCCAGGCAGCTTCCTTTTCCCGGGCACGAGAAAGGGAGGCTGTTTTTTATGACGCGGATTAAGCGGACTAGAGCTGATTGCGCGGACATCGAATGATATTGACAATTGCTGTTTCAGGAGTAATCATTCCAATTCCGGATCGTTTTTGAGCGGAAGGAGGATCTATGAGCGGCAAAGTGGTTATCGCTTTTGCCATTGAGCATGGGGGAGCCAAGGGTCCCTGTCTGGAGATCAGGGAGTACCCGCGAGAAATTGGCCGCGATGTCTATTCGTGTCACGCCGCCATCTTCATCGGCGAGGGAGTAGACATCAAGTGGATAGGAAAATTGCTAGCCGCGGCAGTCGAGATCAAAGGAGTGAGATACATCAGCGCGACCGCCCGTCGCATCTGTCTCCGCAAGGGAATCGCCGTTCCCGTTTGTCTGACAGTCGTGCCTCTCTCAATCTGAGACGACCCGAGCGTTTCAGATTTTTTTATTTTCGCTTTACGGACACCGGCAGGGCATGGTGGAAGCCGGAGACGTGGCGCTTGAGGATCATTCCGAGCGTCACCAGTGGTTCCACGGTGCGCTCACCGTAGCGGTCGTTCACCTCGTCGGCAGCGTCAATCAGCGCGACACGGCGACGGTCCGCTGGGAATAGCGGGATCTGTCCGCGGTGGCTGATTTCCGAAACGTGCACGCCCAGGAGCCGGGCGGGTCGGGTGCCGACGAGCGGTCTCGCAAGCTTCCAGGCGGCGCGGAAGATCTCGAGGCCGTCATCGGTGAAGTTTTTTCGCATCATCCCCTCGCCCGTGCCGGAGAAATCATAGTAGCGGACGTAGACGCCGATGTGCCGTCCGGAAAATCCCTCACGCCGCATGCGGCGGGCGACTTTCTCCGCGAGGGCGAAGAGCGTCTTTCGCAGGATTTCGCGGTCGGTGACATCCGCGGGCATGGTGTAGGAGTGGCCGAAGGACTTGGGTGAATCCACGACCGAGATGACCGGCGAGGGATCCTCGCCGTTTCCCATCAGATGGAGTTTCGTGCCCGCGACCGGCCCGAACTCGTCAATGAGCGCTCCTACCGGCGCGCGGCCGAGCTCCTCGATCGTCGTAATCCCGATCCGCTCGAGCCGAATCCGCAGCCGCTCGGCAATGCCGCAGAGCTCGGTGAGCGGCAGAGTCTTCGTAATCTCATCAAAGGTTTCAAAACGAACTCCCGGGTCTGATAGGCCTATTCGTACGAATAGGCCGGTGGAGGATGAGGATTTGGAGAGGACGACGATTCCGTCCGGTTTTTGTAGATCCGAAGCAAGTTTGGCCAGGAGTTTGTTTTCCGCAATACCGATCGAGGCCGTGATGCACTCGCCGAGCTCGCGGCGCATGTCGGCTTTGATCATCCGGGCCATCTTCACCGGACCGCCGTAGCGCTCGTGCCAGTCCGTGACGTCCAAAAACGCCTCGTCCACGGAGAAGACCTCGACTTCGTCGGTATAGCGGCGGAAGATATCCAGGAACCGATTGGTGGTTTCGACCACCGCGTCCATGTCGCCATCCACGATGATCAGTTCGGGACAGAGCCGGAGCGCCTCGTACGCGCTCATGGCCGTCTTGACCCCGCGCTTCTTCGCCTCCCGCGAAGCGGCGGCAATGATCCCGCGCGTACCCGGCTTGCCGCCCACTCCGATCGGCTTCCCGCGGAGCAGTGGGTTCATCTGCTGGGCCACGGAGGCGAAGTAAGAATTCATGTCTATATGAAATATCACCCGGTTCATATCCTTCCTATTCCGTTGCGTACTCGACGAGGCGCCACTCGAGGGACTCGGTGTCGAAGCGGAGTTTCCAGAAATTGGCATCGTCCGAGCAGGAGAAGGTGAAGACGCGCGACCGGCCTTCGCGCGAGCCGTGGATGAGATTCACGCGCTTCACCTCGAACATCCGGTTCCCCCAGCGGAACTTCCACGGTTTCACCGTGCCGCCCCGAAAGGCGACAAGCACGGAGATGGGATCGTTGGCGATGGAGGAGGGCATAGTGATGGAGTGATGGAGGACGTGCGTCTTCGTTGCTCGGAAACTCGGATCCCCCCTTCGCGAGGGGGGACCGCGCTTGCGATCCTCGGCCGCAATCGTACAGAGATCGCTCGCGCTTCCTCAAACAACCCGAGCTTCCTCAGTCGCGCATCCTCCATCACTTGGAGAGGGGGGAGGGATTAGGGGCTGGTGAGTCGCGGAGCGAGGACGACGGGAAGGATAATCGCGCGACGCCGCTGGCGCATCAGTCGCTGATAGAAGCGGTGGAAACAGCCGGGGCTCATGCGGGCGCGGAGGCGCATCCGGCGAGTCCGATGGCTTTCGCGGAGGCGCTTGTAGGGAGGCCACGTGACAGTGCGTAGTGCGTAGTGAGTAGTGAGTAGTGCGCTGGTCGGATATCGCATATCGTTAGTGAGTAGTTAGTAGTGAGTAGTTGGTAGTTATGATTGGACTTTTTGGAGCATAGGTGAGAGAATAGAAAAGCCGCGGTTTCACTACTGTGGCGCTTGAAGACACCGTAACTCTTCCAAGGGGCGCGGTGTCTTCTTTTTGTTATGAACGCAGATTACGCGGATTATTGAGGACGCGGATTGTGCGGATCGATCAGCGGAATCCGTTCAGAATCAGCATAATCAGCGCTTCAGGCGACGCGGAATTGGCGGATGACGGCGCAGACCACGCCCTGAATCGACAAGTCGTTCGGTTTGACGTAGATCGGTTTCATCTCGCTGTTCGCGGGCTGAAGCCGGATGCGTCCGGACTCGCGATAGAAGCGCTTGAGCGTCGCGTAGGCGTTGTCCATGAGCGCCACCACCACATCGCCGTTCTTGGGACTCGGGTTCCGCTCCACCACCACATAGTCGCCGTCCAGAATCCCATCCTCGATCATGGAACGGCCTTTCACTCTCAAGACGTACGAGTTCATCCCGTCCACCACGAGCTTTGCTGGCACGGCCATGGTTTCCTTCTCCTCGATTGCCTCGATCGGCGCCCCGGCAGTGATAAGCCCGACGAGCGGGAGGACGAGTGCCCGGTCAAAACGGAGGAGCGACGGAACGACTTCGATCGGCGAGCCGTCCCCGTCGTTCGATTTCAGATACCCCTTCTCGCGCAGGCGCTCCACGTGCTCGTGCACCGTGGCAGGGGAGGAGAGGTCGAGGGCCTCGGCGATCTGGCGGTGGGAGGGGGTGAAGCCGTCCTCTTTGAGGGTCCTGATGATGTAGTCGAGGATCTCTTTCTGTTTTTTGGTGAGGGGGCCCATAGAAAGGGATTAGTTATCCACATGTATAGGAATAGTATATCCCGAACGAAAACCGAACGCAATACTTTGTCAAGGGATTAGGGACTAGGCACGAGGAACTGGGGCGGGATTGACGGGTTCGGTTGTTCGTGCTACTGCTGAGGAAGGAGGTAGTACATTGGTTGATCCATCTCGGAAGGGCGCCCGGCTGTCCTGCGAAGCTGGACGACGGGTGCCCGCATCGCTCATTTCCATCCCGGTTCTCGCCGTCGTTCTCCTCATCGCGACGCACGCCGCCGCCGACGGGGGAGGGGCAGACGGCATCTACTTCACGGCCGCCTACATCGTAGGATCGGTGCTGGCCATCGGGTACAAGACCCTCGTGGCCTGCGTGAAGTACGTGTCCCTCAGGGTCTTCCGCCTGGGGATGCTGCTCTACCCGATGTTTCTGGCGATACTCATCGCCATCCCCACGGTGTTCTACGCGCTGCCGCACCTCGGGCCGCCGTCGGGGAAGTTCGCGCCGGACATGATCTACGCGTTCCTCACCACCTACACCATCTTCGACATCACCGGGGACGCGTTCAAACTCACCGGGATCATGACCGACTACTTTCGGAGGAAAGGCGGCGGGGATGCGACGGACGGAGAGAAGGACGCGTGAACGAGGAACAGGTTTGTGGGCCACCCGGCCCCCTTTTTTTGTTCGGCGTGCATTCGCCGGCGTTTAAGTCTGCTCTGGCCTCGGACATTTGAACACTAACTCACCGAGGTTATATACTTAGATGACCTCTTATATATTAAGCAGCTAAGATGTCATCTCTCGCGCGGGATAATTTGGAACGACGAGTTCGGGGTTTGTTTGACGGGTCGGGAGTGGCGATCAACGGACCGCAGCCGTGGGATATTCAGGTTGGTGATGATCGTTTTTATGCCCGGGTGCTGGCCGACGGGTCGCTCGGCTTTGGCGACTCCTACGTAGACGGTTGGTGGAACTGCGAGCGGATTGACGAACTGGCGGCGCGTCTGCTCCGCGCTGATATTCCGTCCAAGCTCCGTCCGAGCGTTGTCTTGATCAAGGATGCTCTTCTGGCGCGCCTGGTGAATCGCCAAAACAAGAGCCGCGTTTTCAGAAATGCGCAGGCCCACTACGATATCGGAAACGATCTCTACCGGGCGATGCTCGACCGGCGCCTGACCTACTCGTGCGGCTACTGGAAGACGGCCGCCAGCCTCGACGAAGCGCAGGAAGCGAAACTTGACCTGGTCTGCCGGAAAATCGGGCTCGTGGCCGGCCAGTCGGTGCTCGACATCGGCTGCGGCTGGGGCAGTTTCGCCAAGTACGCGGCGGAGAAATACGGAGCGCGCGTGGTCGGCGTCACTGTCTCGGAAGAACAGCTGAAACTCGGACGCGAACTCTGCCGCGGGTTGCCCGTGGAACTGCGCCTTCAGGATTACCGGGACATTAAAGGGACGTTCGACCACGTCGTTTCCATCGGCATGGCCGAGCACGTGGGGTACAAAAACTACCGCGCCTTTTTTGAGGTCGCGCGCCGCTGTCTGGTCGATGACGGCCTGTTCCTGCTCCATACCATCGGCGAGAACACAACGGCGCGCACCACCGATCCGTGGATCGGCAGATATATCTTCCCCAACTCGATGCTGCCGTCAGCCAAGCAGTTGGCGGAATCCTCTGAGGGGCTTCTGGTCATGGAAGACTGGCACAATTTCGGAAGCGATTATGACACGACGCTCATGGCCTGGCACCGGAATTTCGAAGCTGGTTGGGACGGCCTCGCGGCGCGCTACGACGAGCGGTTCCGCCGGATGTGGCGTTATTACCTCCTGGTCTGCGCCGGCTCATTCCGTTCCCGATCGAACCAGCTCTGGCAGATCGTCTATTCAAAACGCGGCCTTCCCGGCGGGTACGCATCAATCCGCTAGCGCCGGCGTTCGTTGGCCGCGTAAGAGCGGCTATTGTCCCGAACCGGAAACGCGCGCGCCGGAGGAAAGGCGGCGGGGATGCGACGGACGATCAGAAGGACGTGTGACGGAGGAACAGGTTCGCGGGCCACCCGGCCCCTTTTTTTGTTTCCCGGCGTACGCCGCGGCTTGACATTACACATTTTCTTTGGTACTTTCATTGCTTGCTCTTTGACACCATTGCTTGAAGTTCTAAGGAAACAGCCACTTCCAACGCGGAGGTACGCACGAATGATGAAGTTGATGATGGTCCCGCTTGCGCTCCTCTCGCTGGTGCGGATGGACATCGAGTATCTGAGGGATCAGCCACAGTGGTCGCTCTGGGGAGACCGACGGCACATCCACTGGGACGAAGAGGATCACGTCTGGGTCAATACGAATCTGCGCTACGAGGGATGGATCAACGCTGACTGGGAGGCATCGATACATCATCCCAAACTGAGAGACGATCTTCTGCATGGCGAGCGAGTCCCGGTCAAGAAGCGGATCATCGTCGTCTTCAGAAACGATTTCTGGCGCAGACAGGATGATCTCCCGGCCGTCGCCGCGGCCTTCTTCGCCGAGCAGAGATCCAGACGCCGTCTCCTGCTTATCAACGTCGAACAGTTCTCGGAGCAGCATGAGAGGGCCTGGCCGCATCTGGGGATGCTGACGGTGGGAACCGTGGCGCACGAAGAGGGGTGGGATGTCGGGTTCTGGGACGAGCTGATTCAAGGCCCCGTCGCTCTCGAGAACCTGGTCGAACCCGGGGACGTGGTCGGCTTGAGTCTCGTCGTCACCGGAATGGAGCGTGGCGTCGAACTGGCCCGTCAGGCGAAGGCGCTTGGGGCACGCCACGTGATCGCCGGCAACGACGCGGCCATCTTCCGGGCAAAGCAGCTCCTGCGGATCCCGGACCGGCCGATCGATGCCGTCTTCACCAGCAACAGCACCACTGCCGTCCGCCTTTTTTTTCGCGAGATCCAATCAAAGGACCTGCGCGAAATCGAGATCCAAGACGTCGCGACCGACGCGGACCAAGCGGAGACGCGCTCAAACGAGAGGTCGGTTCTGCGGCTCGATCTCGCCAGAGAGAAGAATCTGCGGCGAGCGCACGCGTTCGATCCGATGGACGGGTTCACTATCCCGAATCTCGCTCTCTACAGCCCCGAGTATTGGGAACGGATCTGGACCTTCTACCGATCCGCGTACGGACACAAGCACGCCGATCCCGCGAACCTGCGGAACGCGACCATTCATCTCGCGCAGGGCTGCACGCGCACGCGGGGCACGGATGTCTGCACCTACTGCACCATATACGGGGTCGGCGACATCAGGGTCCCGGACGAGGAGTATCTCGCGCGCCTGGCCGAGCGCTACCAGGCGTTCGGCATCAACTACCTCTACAACGTGACTGATTCCGCTTTCGAGATGCGGCCGCTCGCGAGCCGCTTGCGCGCCATCGGGTTCAGGACGAACGGGCTCATTATCTACGGCCGGGCGCAGGGACTCGCCGCGCAGCGCGCCCTGCTCGACGACTGGATGGGTCTCGTTTCCGAGCGTCTGCTCATCAACTGCGGCATGGACTCCGGGGACGACGGGATGCTCCATCAGGGGATCCTCAAGTCCTCATCCAGCCGCGGCTCTAGGGTCGGCGAGAACCGGCAGGCCGTCCGGAACCTTCGCGACAGCGGGGCGCACCTCCACGCTTCACTGATCTTCGGTTCACCCGGAGAAACCGTGGAGTCGTGCGAGCGGACTCTGGAATTCACCCAGTGGTTCGCGGACACGCTCGGTCCGCAGCTCGACCTCGTCGAAAGCGACCTCTACTGGCTGAACTTCGGTTCGCCGGCTGGTCGGGTGTTCCGCGACTACGACTATGCCAGGGAGTTGGCGGCGCGTGCCGGCAAGGACATCTCGCCGGAGGACTGGCGCCGCGACTTCGGCCAGCACGCCGAGGCGCTCTCCGTTCCCTGGAGCGCGCAGCAGGCCTGGTACCGCCGCTTCACCCGCATCGACGACGAGACGGCCGCGGAGTATCGGCGGCGCGTCGTCGAGCTCATGAACCGCCATCCCGGACGCATCAAGGGGAGGGAATACGCTTTCAAGTCTCCGCACGAGACGTGAGAGTACGCAGACGCATACACGGCCCGTTCACCGCTTCGGCGGTGGACGGGCCCTTTTTTGTTTCACGGCGGGAGCCGCTTGACGGCGCGCGAAAACCGGGCTATGATAGACCGACTCGAATCCCGCCTGCCTGCCTGCCGGCAGGCAGGCGGGATTTTGGTTTTAATATGGATATCCGCAACACCTGCCTGCGCCAAGGCTTCGGCAGGCAAGTCGCCATAGATTATGGAGATTCGTAATATTGGTATCATTGCCCACGTGGATCACGGAAAGACAACCTTGGTCGACTCGCTCCTGAAGCAGTCGGCCGGTTTTGCGATGAAGTCCGGTGAGGCGGGCGATCTCATCATGGATTCGAACGAACTCGAGCGCGAGCGCGGCATCACCATTTTTTCCAAAAACGCGGCGGTGATTTTTCGGGATACCAAAATCAACATCGTGGACACGCCCGGACACGCGGACTTCGGCGGCGAGGTGGAGCGCATCATGCGCATGGTGGACGGCGTGCTTCTTGTTG
>Ga0155401_151_pt1 | contig 12302 bp, 12 predicted proteins | sample RifCSPhighO2_02_FD_106369 | JGI IMG/M metagenome (GOLD analysis project Ga0155401, IMG submission 106369) | Candidatus Uhrbacteria bacterium RIFCSPHIGHO2_02_FULL_57_19
AGACAGGTAGGAAAAGGAAGTTCTTTGCCAACTCTCAATGTGTCGCTGGCCCCCACGGTCAGCATTCCCGCTACAGAAAGGGAGAGTCTGATGTCCAAAGCAAGTGGCCCCGAAAGAAACGCGGCCGAGGCGGCGGGGCCGGCGGCGGACCCCGACTGTCTGACCGGAACCGAGATAGCGTTTGCCACGGTCGGAGAAAAGATCGGCGAAGGAGCCCATGGCGAGGTCTACGCCGGCACGACAACCGAGGGCGCGAGGGTGGCCATCAAGTTCCTGAGGAAGGAACTCTGCGGCCAGAACCAAGAAGTCGTCGGACGCTTCATGCGCGAGATCAAACTGGCCAAGGATCTGGAAAAGCACGAGAACATCGCCAGAGTAATGTCTTCCGGCTTTCACCAACCCAGCGGTCGCTGGTACGCGATCATGGAATTCGCGGAGGGTGAGTCGCTCTCCTCAATTCTGGAAAGGCGTCCCAACGGCCTTCCGGTCCAGGTCGCCATCAAGATCATCATGCCCGTGCTCCGGGCCTTGAGGTACGCCGACCAGCACAACGTGGTCCACCGTGACATCAAGCCGGAAAACATCGTGGTTAATTACCTGAAGGGAAGCGATGGCTCGATCAAGAAGGTCATCATCAAGGTTCTGGACTGGGGCGTTGCTCACATATCGGATCCGACCATTCATGGCGGCGTGAAGCTGACCGTGGACCAGGCGCTGATCGGCACCCCCCAGTACATGTCGCCCGAGCAGGCCAAGGGAGATCCGGACATTGACCGTCGTTCGGACCTGTATTCGGCAGGACTGGTGTTGTATGAGATGCTCACCGGCCAACTGCCGTTTCACGCGGAAACGACGATGGAACTGATCGTCAAGCAGATCAGGGACACTCCGCCGCGGCCCACGACGTTCAAGCCGGACATTCCCCGGAAACTGGACGATGTGGTGATGATGCTGCTCTCCAAGGACAGGGAGAAGCGGCCCAGGTCAGCCGATCTGGCCATCCGCCTGCTGGAGTCAGCCACTCACGGCTTCCGGGACTCCTTGGCCCGGACCCTTCTCTCGACCATTGATCAGAACCGATCGGACGACTGGAGCTCGATCCTGTCCACTCTCTCGCGGGAGAAGGCGGAAAATGGAGTCAAGGTCAACGATCCAACGGAGATGGTCAAGACCAGGGTTTTCCATAGGCGATCCAGATTCCGAGTGGTCGGGCTCTCGGCTCTCGGGGTTCTGGTGATGGCCGCGCTCATCCTGATTCCTTGGATGGGCGACAGAAGAAACTCTCACCAGTCAGGCGTCTCGGGGCGGACTGCCGACAGATCGAGCAAGACCGTTTCGGATCGATCGGATCGAAGTGAAAGGCCGGCCGTGCGGGAGACTACCAGACGGCTGGCTGTTCGGCCGGAAAGGGAGTCGGTCGCGCCGCCCGCTCCGACCAAGGCGGCCCCGGCCAACGACGAACTCAAGCTCCTGCGCGAGGAGTGTCTCTCGGCGCTGCGCTCGCGCAAGGGATTCTCGGGCCCCTGCGACCGCTACCTGGAGCGCCGGCCGGACGACGAGTTCGTCCGCAACATGCGCGACTTCCTCAACAACAAGAGGAGGCGCTGAAACGGCACATCGAGAACGCCACGGGCGGATTGGAGCAACTTGCCTACCGACAGGCAGGACGCGCTCCGGTCTGCCCGATTTTTTTTGACAGGGCGCAATATTTTCGATACCGTTTCGACGTCATTGGCCGCCATCGTCTAGCCCGGTCTAGGACACTGCGTTCTCAGCGCAGGAACACGGGTTCGAATCCCGTTGGCGGTAAATAAAACTTCCCAACTTCGATTGGGAAGTTTTATTTATGGTTGAGGGGATTCGAACGGGAAGGGGTCGGGAAACGGGAGTTTCCCGTGGCGGAAACCTGCCTGTCGGCAGGCAGGTACTAAAACCGAGGGGTTTTAGAGCGCAGCGACCCCGCCAAGGCGGGGGAGCGAGCAGTGAGATTCCCGTTGGCGGTATCAAAAAATCCTCCGTACACGTGGGGATTTTTTGATTCGGATTTGCTATACTCTCCTCACTATGTGGCCCTTTCGGCGCAAGCGACCCCTGGTCAATCGTTTCATCCGCTACTTGATCATCTCCGACACCGTTCTTTTTTCGGCCACCGGACTGGTGGCGCCGATCTTTGCGGTTTTCATCACCGACCGCATCGAAGGAGGGGATCTGACCGTAGTTGGGTTGGCTGCCACCGTCTTCTTAGCCACCAAGTCAATCCTTCAACTGCCCATTTCCTGGTTGCTGGACAGGAAGAAAGGCGAGCGCGACGATTTTCTACTGATGGTTGCCGGTTCGTTTCTGTTCACCGCGGTTCCGCTCATTTACATGGTTTCGACCTCCCCCTGGCACATCTATCTGGCCCAGTTCGTTTTCGGGATGGCTTCGGCCATGAACGCCCCCGGCTGGTTGGCGCTTTTCACCCGCCACATTGACAAAGAGCGAGAGGCCTTCAGCTGGGCGCTGCATTCAACGTCCTTCCAAGGAGGCATGGCCGCGACCGCCGCGATCGGCGCTTTCGTAGCCAAAACCTTCGGGTTCCAAACCCTGTTTCTCCTTCACGCTTTTTTCCTGGCTTTGGGGTCGTTCATCCTGCTTTTCGTCTACCGCGACATTCTGGACGGCGACAAAAAGTTAGGGGGTAGGGCGTAGGTTGCCTGCCTGTCCGGCAGGCAGGTAGGGTGTAGGCGGGATGTTTTTTTATTTTGATCTATGTTGATCTGGCTGGCCTTGGCGGGTCTGATCGCACTTCTCATCGGTTACGGGATATTCGTCTTTTTCGTCATGATTTCGATCTGGACCGGCGCGCCGTACGTGCCGTCGTCTGGGGAAAGGACGCGGCGAATGATAGATCTGGCCGAGATCCGTCCCGGCGAACGCGCGGTTGACCTTGGTTCCGGTGACGGCCGTTTGCTGCGAGCCGCGGCTCGGGCCGGAGCGCGAGTCGTCGGCTGGGAAATGAATCCGGCGCTGGTGGTCTGGTCGCGAGCGGCCGCCCGGGCCATCGGAGCCGGGGAGCAGACCGTCGTTCATCGCGGCAGTTTTTGGCGCGCGCCGCTCTCGGAGTTCGATGTCATCTTTCTCTACCTTCTGCCGGAAACCATGGAGAAAATCGCGGCCAAGATCCGCCGCGAGGCCAAGCCCGGGGCGAGAATTATCGTCAACGCTTTTCCTATTCACCAATGGCCCCTTGATGCCCAAGACGGTCACGTGTACCGTTACCGGGCCCCGCTATGTCCTACCTCTGGACAACTTTCCTCTACACGCCCCTTCTTAATGTCCTGATTTTTCTTTACGAGCGCTTTGCCTTCAACAACCTGGGCCTGGCGGTAATCGAGCTGACCGTCCTGTTGCGCCTGCTGCTCTTGCCCTTGTCGGTTTTATCCGAACGCAACGCCCTCAAGTTCGAACGGCTGGGAAAATCGCTTGAGGTCATTGAAATCGAAACCAAAGGCGACTCGGTGCGCCGGCGCGAGCGTATCCGCGAGCTGGTCCGAGGCGAAGGGGTCAACCCCTGGGCCAAGGCGGCGGTCCTCGGCATTCAAGCGCTGGTTCTCGTTCTTCTCTACCAGGTGTTTATCGGAGGACTTAATTTCAGCAAACTTACCCGCCTTTATTCTTGGGTGCCGATTCCCGACTATATTAATCCGGATTTCCTTGGTTTCGATATTGGGGAGCGGAGCGCTATTCTAGCCGGCGCGGTGGGTGTAGTGCTTTTTCTCGAGGTAACCGCGAACCAGCGTCACGCTCCGGGAGCGATCACCAGGTCCGACCAGTGGTATCGACTGTTTTTTCCGGCCTTCGTCTTTCTGGCCCTTTGGGCTTTGCCGTCGGTCAAGTCCGTTTTCATTTTGACCTCGATGTCATTCGGATTTTTCCTTACTGGATTCCGCCGTCTGGTTTTTCCAGTTAAGAAAAACGGCGGCGACGTAAGCTCTTGACCCCACCCTCCCAAGCGCTAGTCTTACTTCACCCCGCACTACACGCTGCACCCTGCGCGCTATCTCTATGGCCGAATCCCTCGATAAGCTGATGTACACCTTTGTCATGGAAGACGTCCTTAAAGGACTGTTTATCCATGTCCCTCCGGGCTATGTGGCCTGCGTTTATGATTTGGGGCGAGGGGTCTTGCGCAAGGTGCTCACCCCTGGGCTGCATCTTAAAATTCCTTTTTGGCAGAAAGCCAAGCTGTTTAATACTCAGACGCTAGAGTACCCCATCAGCCGATCGTTTAATCCGGAAAATCTTCGCGGCCTGGGAGATAGCCCCATCTCGGCTCAGACAGCCGACGGCAAGCGCATCGCTATTGAGGCCACGGTTTTGCTAAGGTTGGACATCGCTAGGATCCCGGCCATCTGGCAGACCATCGGTGAGGATTTCGTGGCCAAGATAGTGAGGCCCTCCATCCAGAGCCGTTTGCGGCTCATTGCCAGCCGCTACAGCCATGGCGATATCGTCACTCACAAGCGCTATGACGTGGAGATTGAGATCAAGAACGAACTGGAGCGGATATTTTTTCCTCGGGGAATTTTCGTGGAAAACGTGCTTCTATCGGATATCAGCCAAAGCCACGGCGGTTGACGGCTTTTAGAGAGCACTGGCGAATTTAAGCGGAATCGTGTTAATCTCTACTTGTGGATAACTGATGCCCCTAGCTAGGTCGAAGGGGGTCATTCAACTACGAATATTTTACTCTTTAACTCACCAATCTATGGCAAACGGGGCAGCAGCACCAGCACCAGAAGGAGTCGAGGCCTACTGTGTGAAGTGCAAGGAGAAGCGGATGATGAAGGACCCGACCGAGGTCACCATGCCGGCCAAAGGCGGCGGCACGCGGAATGCCATGACCGGGCTTTGCACGGTCTGCGGAACCAAGATGTTCCGCATCATGGGCAAGAAGAAATAAACGGAATTTCGAGAGGCCCCGTCCCGCTAAGCGGGATGGGGTCTTTCTTTATATGGGACTTGACGCGGATGGAGGTTGTTTTTATACTGCCGTTAGCACTCTCGAAGTTGGACTGCTAACGCATCTCTATGGGGATATTAAGCGAACGCCAACAGGAATTGCTTCACGCTTTGGTCAGGGAATACGTGAAAACCGCCCAGCCGGTCGGGTCGGCCAGTCTGGCGGCCTACGGTTTCGGAGTTTCCCCCGCGACCATCCGGAACGAACTGGCCATCCTCGAAGAGGAAGGGTATATCGCCCAGCCGCACACTTCCGCCGGCCGCGTGCCGCTCGAGAAGGGATTCCGGTTCGTGGTTTCGGATCTCCTCGCGAAGAAGGAATTTTTGAAAAAGCCCGCGCCGAGCATGCGTCGTCCCGCGCCCGCCGGCGACGCTGAGACGGCGACCAAGACCCTCGCGAAACAGCTCGCGGGAACCGCGCGCGTTGCCGTGATCGTCGCCTTTGGGCCGCGGCACGTCTACACCACCGGCTTTTCGGAACTGTTCAGCCAGCCGGAATTTGAAGAATACGAGCACACGGCGCAGTTCGGACAACTCATCGACCGGATGGATGATGTCGTGCGCGCCGCGTTCTCGCGCGTGACGCCAGAAATCAGCATTTGGATCGGCAGGGAAAACCCCTTTGGTCCGGAGTGCGCCGCGGTGGTCACGCGCTATTCAACGAGATCAGCGGACGGCATGATCGGACTGCTCGGTCCGCTCCGGATGGATTACGAACGCAACTACGCGCTCCTCAAGATCGCGAAGGAAACACTGGAGGAAATAGTATGAATATGAAAGAGGAAGAAAAAGGGATGAAAGGAGGAGGAAAGGAGGAAGCCCTCGACCCGGCTCGGGGCAGGGAAAAGGGGAATGATGAGCAGCTGGCGGAGTGCCGGAAACAGGCCGAGGAAAATCTTGCGGGCTGGAAACGGGCAATGGCCGATTACCAGAACAGGGAAAAAGACCTTGCCCGCGAGAAGGAGGAACTGGCCGCGTACTCTTCGGTGAGAACGGTTCTCTCGATACTTCCGGCGCTCGACCACCTGCGCGCCGCAATCGCCCAGATTCCCGCGGAACATCGGAAGAGTGAATGGGTGGCGGGGGTGGGACTCGTGGTCAGAGAGTTCGATACGGCCCTGCGATCCCTGGGCGTGCAGTTGATCGAGACTGTGGGGAAGGCGTTTGATCCGTCGCTCCACGAGTCAGTGGGGGATGAAGAGTCGGAATCAGCCGCGGGATCGGTCGTCCGCGAGGTTCAGCCCGGGTACACCATGGGCGGGAAGGTCATTCGTCCGTCGAAAGTCATAATCGCGAAATAATTTTTTCTAAGAAGTTATGCCAAAAATACTCGGAATCGATCTCGGAACCACGAACTCGTGCATGGCGGTCATCGAAGGCGGCCAGCCGCGGGTTCTTGAAAATGCGGAAGGGGCGCGCACCACGCCCTCGGTGGTTGCCGTTGCCAAGTCCGGCGAGCGTCTTGCCGGCGTGCTTGCCAAGCGCCAGTCCGTGACCAACCCGGAGAACACGCTCTTCTCGGTCAAACGCCTCATTGGCCGCCGCTGGGACGACGCTGAAGTGAAGCGCGACGCCGCCTGGCTTCCGTTCAAGCTGGTGCAGGCCGGGGCGGGAGTCAAGATCGTCATGGGGGGCAAGGAATACTCGCCGCAGGAAATTTCCGCGATGGTGCTGGGCAAGCTCAAGGCTGACGCGGAGAAGCGGCTCGGAGAGACGATCGAGGAAGCGGTCATCACCGTTCCCGCGTACTTTGACGACTCCCAGCGTCAGGCGACCAAAGACGCCGGCGAGATCGCGGGGCTCAAGGTCCGCCGCATCATCAACGAGCCGACGGCCGCGGCTCTGGCTTATGGTTTTGATAAAAAGAAGGGCGGCAAGATCGCGGTCTATGACCTGGGCGGCGGCACCTTCGACGTCTCGGTCCTCGAGATCGCCGAGGACACGGTCGAGGTGCGCGCCACCAACGGCGACACCCACCTGGGCGGCGACGACTTCGACAAGCGCATCCAGGAATGGATCGTGGCCGAGTTCAGAAAATCAGATGGCATTGATCTGTCGCGTGACCCGCTGGCTCTCCAACGCATCCGCGAAGCGGCGGAGCGGGCCAAGATCGAGCTTTCCACGGCTGCGGAATCCGAAATCAACCAGCCGTTCATCACTTCCGACGCCAACGGCCCCAAACACCTGATCATGAAACTTACCCGGGCCAAGCTCGAGGAACTGATCGGGGACCTGGTTGATAAAACCATCGAGCCGTGCCGGAAGGCGCTCGCCGATGCCAAGATGTCGACCGGTGACATTGCCGAGGTGATTCTAGTCGGCGGGATGACGCGCATGCCGCTGGTCCAAAAAAAGGTTGAGGAATTTTTCGGCAAGAAGCCGAACATCACGGTCAACCCGGATGAAGTGGTGGCCATCGGCGCGGCCGTCCAGGCCGGGATTCTCCAGGGAGAGGTGAAGGACGTGCTTCTCCTCGACGTCACCCCGCTCTCGCTCGGCATCGAGACCCTGGGCAGCGTGATGACCCCGCTCATCAATCGGAATACCACCATTCCGACCTCCAAGTCGCAGACCTTCTCAACCGCGGCCGACAACCAGCCCCAGGTGGAAATCCACGTGCTCCAGGGCGAGCGGTCGATGTCTTCTGACAACAAAACGCTCGGGCGCTTCATCCTCGATGGCCTGCCTCCGGCGCCGCGCGGCATTCCCCAGATCGAGGTCACGTTCGACATCGATGCCAACGGCATCCTGAACGTGAAGGCCAAGGACCGCGCGACCTCCAAAGAGCAGAAAATCACCATCACCGCGTCGTCCGGCTTGTCCAAAGATGAAATTGAAAAGATGAAAAAGGATGCCGAGGCGCACGCGAGCGAGGACGCGAAGAAGAAGGAGACGATCGAGCTCCGGAACAACGCGGACACCATGGTCTACACCACCGAGAAGATGCTCAAGGAGTACGGGGAGAAAGTTCCGGAGGCGGACCGGAAGGCCGTGGAGGAGAAGATTGAGGCGTTGAAGAAGGTGAAGGACGGCGAGGACGCGGTCGCCATCAAGAAAGCCGCGGATGAACTCGCCACCGTCGCCCAAAAAATCGGCGCCGCGATGTATCAGCAGCAACAGGCCGCCGGAGAACAGAAACCTGATGAGAAAGCCGGCGACAAAGCCCCGATCGACGCGGAGTTCACAGAGAAGAAGGAATAGATCCTTGTCATTCCCGCCCCCGATCTGTCATTCCCGCGAAAGCGGGAATCCAGTCGGGGGTAACCTCCAGCGGGAATCCAGTCGGGGGTAACCTCCAGCGGGAATCCAGTCTGGATCCCCGATCAAGTCGGGGATGACAAATGTTTTGTAGAGACTTGTTTGTGAAGACTTATTACGTCTACATCCTTGCCAGTAAACCGAATGGCACACTGTATATCGGCGTTACATCGGATCTCATCCGCCGAGTGTACGAGCACAAAACCGGAGCGGTTCCTGGGTTCACAAAACAATATGGAGTACATCGACTCGTGTATTATGAGATGACGAGTGATGTTCATACTGCGATCGAGCGCGAGAAACAACTCAAGAAATGGAATCGTGCATGGAAGATCGATCTCATTGAACGAACGAATCTAGATTGGCGCGATCTCTCTGACGATTTGTCGGGATCCCCGCTTTCGCGGGGATGACAATAAGGATGCCCAAGGATTACTACAAAGTATTAGGAATCGACCGGAATGCCTCGGGGGAGGAAATCAAAAAGGCATTCCGGTCTTTGGCGCATACGCATCATCCGGACAAGGGCGGCGATCCGGAGAAGTTTAAGGAACTGAACGAGGCCAACCAGGTTCTTTCGGATCCGGAGAAGCGCCAGCAATACGACCAATTCGGCCAGACCTTTGAGCAGGCGCAGGCCGGAGGGTTCGGCGGCAGTCCGTTCGGGGCCGGTGGGTTTACCGGTAATATCAACATGGAGGATCTGGGGGACATTTTCGGCGATCTGTTCGGCGGCAGAGCGCGGGGTGGTCCAGCAAGGGCAGGGCGGCGGAGCGGGAAGGGCAAGGACATCGAGATGGATATGACCCTCGAGTTTCGCGAGGCGGCCTTCGGCGCGGAGCGGACGGTTGAGCTGTATAAAACCGTGAAGTGTGACCGATGCGACGGCTCCGGAGGGGAGCCGGGGTCAAAAATCACGACCTGCGAGACCTGCAAAGGCGCGGGCCAGGTCATCGCGGCTCAGCGCACGGTCTTCGGCAGTTTTCAGATTCAGCAGACCTGCCCGACTTGCGCGGGCGAGGGGAAGTCGCCGTCAAAACGGTGCGTCCGCTGCGACGGCACAGGCCTGCACCGCGAGAAGCGAAAGGTGGAACTGAAGATCCCCGCCGGCGTGGATGATGGGGAGTTGCTCAGGCTCTCGGGCGAGGGCGAGGCAGGGTTTCGCGGAGGAGCGGCTGGCGATCTCTTTGTGCGCGTTCACGTGCGGCCCGACCATGATTTCAATCGTGAGGGGACTGACGTCCGTATGCGCGCCGAGGTCGGCTTCACCACCGCGGCGCTCGGCGGGACAATCACGGTGCCGACCCTCGACGGCGAGGCCGAAGTCTCGATTCCTGCGGGCACGCAGTCCGGCGCGCTTCTGCGCCTCCGCGGCAAGGGGATTCCAAAATTGCGCGGCAAAGACCTGCCTGACCGGCAGGCAGGCCGGGGCGACCAGATCATCGAGGTCATCGTCAAAACCCCTTCCAAACTCTCCCGCGACCAAAAGCGCCACCTCGAGGAACTCGATCTCGAGTAGTGCCCGTGGTATACTATTTTCGAATCTGACTAGTCCCTAGTCACCACTGTGCCCAACATTGATTTCGGCTCATTGATCCCCAGTTTGAACTTAGCCGCCCCCACCTGGGACGTGTTTATTGTCCTGCTTTTTTTGATTGGCTCCCTCATCTACGGCTTCTCGCTGGGCCGCGACCGGGTGGTCATGCTTATCGTAGCCATCTATATGGCTCTGGCCGTGGTGGGCAACGCGCCTTATCTCGATCGCTTCCGCGCCACCATCTCCATGGGCAATCTTTTCGCCTTCCAGATTGCTTCCTTCTTCGGCATTTTTCTGATCCTTTTCATTTTTCTTTCCAGAAGCGCGCTGGCCTCAACCTTTGGAAGAGGCGAGGGCGGCCGCTGGTGGCATGTCATTCTCTTTTCGTTCCTCCATGTCGGACTGCTGATGAGCACCATTCTGTCCTTCCTTCCGCCTGACGCATTAAATCACCTCCTTCCCGAGACCCGCCGGATTTTCACCAGCGACACCGGCAGGTTTTTGTGGATCATTATGCCCATCGCCACCATGCTTATCGTTCGGGCCGACAGAGAAGACCGGCGATAATGTCATCCTGAGCTTGCCTGCCCCGCCAGCGGCGGTGGTCGAAGGATGACACATCCGCTTGACCGCGCCTGACATGTAGCTACAATGACCCCATTCAAGGGGTTTTTCGTTTATTCGACGTAACCCGCCGCCTCTATCCGTGTACGGATAAGCGGATCGCGTGACATGGGCAAAGCCGATTTCCGGCGTTTTTACGAGACCCATCTTCCGAAGATCTACCGCTTCGTTTTTTTCCGCGTGGCCGGGAACCGGCATCAGGCCGAGGATCTGACAAGCGAGATCTTCATCAAGGCCTTGGAGCATTTCGACAGTTACGATGAACGTCGCTCCAAGTCCTCCTGGATTTTCACCATCGCCCGGAATCATCTGGCCAACTATTACCGGAGCGCCGGAAGGGTAGTCACCGACGAGGACTTCGAATCACTGCCGGTGGCCGCCGATGACCTTGAGGAGCGTTTTGCCGCCGGGGAAGAGGAAGAGATGCTCATCCGGGGTATCGGCAAACTGCGTCCGAAGGAGGCGGAACTGGTGAGGATGAAGTATTTAGATGAGTTGTCCTACGAAGAGATGGCCGGCGTGCTCGGCCGCGACAAGGGCGCTCTCAAGGTGGCGACGTTCAGGGCTATGCAGCAACTGCGCGAAGTTATGCGGCCCTACGCCCCAGCTATTGAGCCGCGGACAAGAGATGACGACCAGCAAGTATGAATAATTTGATGCTCAATTATCGCCTTTGGAAAATGCGCCGCCGGGTTCGTCCCAGCCGCGAGTTTCGGCGCGCCCTCTGGGCAGAACTCGAACCCAAACTCCCGCGACGGTCTTTTTTGCAGGCATTGGCTTGGCAGCGGCTGGCCGTGCCCGTTGGCATCTTGGTGCTCTCGCTGGGCGCCACCACTGCCTACGCCTACACCAGCCCGTCAGTGGCTTGGGGAAATCCGCTTTTCCAGATCAAGGGGCGCGGGGAAAACATCGAGGATCGGCTGGCGACTACTCCGGAGTCCAGCGCCCGCTTACGGCTTAAAAAAATGCAGCGGCGGATGGCCGAGGCTGAAAAGATCGCCGAGACCAAGCCAGAGGTGGCTGAGGAGCTGATAGATGCTGCTCGGGGGGAATTTACTCGCGGGCTAGATCAGGCGGCCAAGATTTCCGATGTAAAATTGAGAAAGGAAGTGCTTTCCAAATTCATTAAGGGCGATCCTGAACAGCTGGTTCGAATTCAGAATATCGCCGAGAAGAACCCGGCCCGTTTTCGGGATATCACCGAGCGCCTGCTTGAGGCCGAACAAAGACGGTTGGCTGATAAGCTGATTCAAGTGAAGGACGAAGAGATCCGCATCTTGCTTGAACGGCAGATGATCAAGCGGGAAGCCATGCTTGACTCCCTTTATCTCGATGACTTCTCGGCGCAGGAAAGCGAGCTAGGCGAGTAGGAATTAATACTAATAACTCCCGTTTCAGACGGGAGTTATTTTTTGTATCTTCTGGATTTAGAAACGAACTATACGCGTTGCCTGGATTTCGGTCGCGAATTTGATGTCCTCCGCAGCTTCGACAATTACCCTGTCTCCGACAAGAAGTTCCGATTGTTCTATTTCGGTTTCAGTATAGGGAAGCGGTGGTTCGATGGCGGCTTCTAGATTGGCTTCCTGGGCGCGGATAAACTCTTCCTCTTCGCGGACTATGTCTTCCGGCGGTTTGTCAGTTCGTCCGATGATTTTAGTATCCGTGGAGAGGATGACGGTTCGTGTTTCCGGGCCTGGAGGCGCCAGCGGATTAATTATCACCTCGTCGGCCGAGACGATCAGGGCATCTCCTGAAATTTCGTCAATGATTCCGCTGATTACCAGAAGCTGGGCCGGTTCTTCGGGCAGAAGTTCGGACGCCAGAAGTTTGGAGCTGGCATCGTCCCAGGCCTGGCGGTAGGCGGCCTCCGCGACCG
>Ga0155401_115_pt2 | contig 11665 bp, 10 predicted proteins | sample RifCSPhighO2_02_FD_106369 | JGI IMG/M metagenome (GOLD analysis project Ga0155401, IMG submission 106369) | Candidatus Uhrbacteria bacterium RIFCSPHIGHO2_02_FULL_57_19
AGCGAGGGGCGGCCTGCGACCAAATTGCCGGAAGGCAATTTGAGTTGTAGGCGAATCCCTCCGAGGGCATACGCACCGCTAGCTCAATTGGCAGAGCAGGGGCCTCTTAAGCCCAAGGTTCCGGGTTCGATTCCCGGGCGGTGCAAAAAATACCAGCTCTTCCGAGCTGATATTTTTTATACAATAATCTTCTAACCTTACGCCGTCGCCAATCCCGGACCGACCAGGTAGTGCTCGGCCACTTCGGATTCGATCAACCTATCCTTTTCCAGTCGTTTCAGGTCTTGGGCCAGGGTGAACATACCCATCTTGGAGGAGGTCTGGATAACCGTGGAAAGCTGGATGACCTTGTTTTCACGGATCAGGTTGGACACTGCCGGGGTCATGACCATCACCTCGCGGGCGGCAACCCGTCCGCCACCGACTTTGGGCAGGAGCTGTTGGGAAATGACGGCCCGGAGCGACAGGGCCAACTGAGTACGGATCTGCCCCTGCTGGTGCGGAGGAAATACATCGATGATGCGCGAGATGGTTTCCGGCGCGTTGTAGGTGTGCAGAGTGGCGAAAATCAGGTGACCGGTCTCGGCCAGAGTGAGCGTGGTGGAGATGGTCTCGAGGTCCCGCATTTCTCCGACCATGACTACGTTAGGGTCTTGGCGCAGCACGCGTTTCAACCCATCGCCGAAGGAGCGGATATCGCTCCCCAGCTCGCGCTGTCTGATGATGGCCTTGTCCATCTTGAAGACGAACTCAATCGGATCTTCCAAAGTAATGATGTTGGCCGGGCGGCTGGTGTTGATGATGTTAATCAGCGTGGCCAGGGTGGTGGATTTGCCGCTTCCGGCCGGGCCGGTTACCAGAACCAGGCCATGGGGCAGGTTGGGCAGTCCGACTACCACATCCGGAAGCTGAAGGTCAGCCACCGTGGGAATGCGCAGAGGGATGAGACGGGCCACCAGCCCGACATTCCCTTTTTCCCAGTGGGTGTTGACGCGGAAACGGGCGCCGGACGGCGTCTGGTGGGCAAAGTCCAGCTCGCGGTCCTTTTCGAACCGTTCCTCCTGCTCCCGGCTCATCACGGAAAAAACCAGCTCCTGAACGGCCTTGCCGGTGAGCGGTTCCTCCTTGGAGATGGGCTGGAGCACGCCGTCAATCCGCAGATACGGCGGCCTCCCGGCGACCAAGTGGATGTCGGAGGCCTTCTTCTCGACCGCCATCTCGAACAAGACATCGATGTTGCTCGGCATAGAAATAAATCAACTACACGCTTGCTATTCTACCACCCTTTAACTTTCAGCGCCCGCTGGGCCGCGTCGACCTGGGCCTCCTGTTTGGAAGTCCCCTCGCCCGTGGCCACCTGATCCCCACCGAGGAACACCCCGACAACGAAATCCTTGGCGTGGTCCGGCCCGGACTCGGAGATGACCCGATAAGTGGGGGTGATGCCCGTCTTCTCTTGGGCCGCCTCCTGAAATCGGCTTTTGGGATCCAGGTAAAGCTGATGCTCCAGTATATAAGGAAGCCGGGTGAGCAGCTTATCCCCGATGAACCCTTTGCAGACCTCGTAGCCGCCATCGAGATACATCGAGCCAATCACTGCCTCGAAGGCATTGGCCAGTATATACTGCCGGGCCTTGGTGCCGGCGTCCTTGGCCTCGCCGCGGGACAGGTAAAGATAATCTTCAATCTCCAGTTCTTTGGCGACCTGGGAAAGCATGATGGCGTTGACCAAAGCCGCCCGCCAGTTGGTTAGCTCGCCCTCGGGGTTGGGATAGTGTTCGTAGAGATATTCAGTAACGACCAGTTCCAGGACCGCGTCGCCTAAAAATTCCAGCCGCTCATTCTGCGGCAAACGAAAATCGGGATGCTCGTTTAAGTAGGACCGGTGCACCAGCGCCGTAGTCAGCAGGTCCTTGTCTTTGAACGATACCCCGAGGCGTTTCTCCAAATCTGAAATGTCTTTCATTGTTGTTGTCTGCCGTCTACTGTCTACCGTCTACGGACTACAGTCGAGCTGTAGTCCGTAGTCCGTAGTCCGTAGTCCGTCAAGATTCTTCTTTCTTTTTAGGTTCCTCCGAATCGATCTTTTTCAGTTTACCCTCGCTGACTCGATCGCGATAGATGGCGCCGAGCACCCCATTAACGAATTTTCCCGACGACTCCCCGCCGAAGGTTTTGGCCAGTTCAATGGCCTCGTTGATAGCCACCTTGGAAGGGATGGTTTCGGAAAAAACCAGCTCATAGACGCCCAGCCGCAGGACGTTCCTGTCCACCACGGTGATCTGCTCGAGCGGCCACTCCGGGGCGTAGCGGACAATCAAGGCGTCGATCTCCGGCAGTCGGCCGACGATGCCGTCGATGAGCTCCTTAACAAAACCGCGGTCGTCGAACTTGGGCGCGAACTCGCGAATGTTGTATTCGATAAACTCCGGCAGTTTTCCCTTTGGTTTGCCCTGAAAATCCCACTCGTAAAAGGACTGCATGGCCAGTGTCCTGGCCAAGTGGCGGTTGGACATACCGAAACCTAGAACCTACTTCTTCGCTTCAATCTTATGTACCTGCCTGCCGGCGTAAGTGCCGCAAACTTTACAGGCGTGATGCGGCAGGACCGGGGATTTGCATTTGGGGCAAGGGGCGAGCGAAAGTTTTTTTAACGCGAAATGCGACGCCCGGCGGCGTTTGTCCGATGAGGTTCGGCGATGTCCGGGAAGACCCATAGTCAGGTTATAGGTTATAGATTCGACCTGCCGGCAGGCAGGGGTTCTAGCTAAGACTATCGAAATGTTCGTTTTTTGACAAGACAATCAAAATTTTTTCGTCTGCTCTCCAAACCTTTAACCTACAACCCATAACCTAACTAAATAAACGCCACGCTGGCCACCGAATCCTTCGGATCCTTGAAGCGCATCACCCGCACGCCCTGGGTGGTTCGGCCCTGGGTTTTGATCGATCCGAAGGGGATACGGATGACCTGCCCCTTCTTGGAGATGACCATCAGATCGCGCTCGTCTTTGGCATTCGCCACATACCCGCCGACGATATGTCCGGTCTTGGGGTTCACGTTCATGGTCTTGATGCCCGAACCGCCGCGGCCCTGGATGCGGTACTCCTTCAGGTTCGTCCGCTTCCCGAACCCGCTCGCGGAAACGACAAAGAGCTCCAGCATGTCTTTCTTCACCAGTTCCGGCGCCACCACATCCATCCCGATGACCTGGTCGCCGCGTTTCTTGAGCCGGATGCCCCTGACCCCCGAGGCCGCCCGCCCCATGTCACGCACATTCTTCTCCGAGAAACGGATACTCTGTCCCTGGGCGGTGACCATGGCAATCTCGTCACCGCCGGTTGACGGTTTGACCCACAGGAGCAGGTCATCGCCCTTGAGTTTGATGGCGATGAGCCCCGAGCGGCGGACATTCCCGAAATCAGAAAGTTCCGTTTTTTTGATTAATCCTCCGCGGGTGGCCATTACCAGATACTTGGCCTCCTTGGCGTCGGTCATGGCCAAGACAGCCGAAACCTTCTCGCCCGGAGACAACTCGAGGAAGTTGGGGAGAGCCGTGCCCTTCGAAGTGCGCGAGGCCAGCGGCACGTCGTAGGCCTTGAGCTGAAAAACCCGGCCGCGGGTGGTGAAAAACAGGAGGTCGGCGTGAGTCACGGTGGAGAAAAGCTGTTCCACCTCGTCTTCTTCTTTGGTGGTCAGCCCGATGACCCCTTTGCCTCCGCGGGCCTGCTTCCTGAAAGTATCCGGCGGCAGGCGCTTGATGTACCCGTCGCGGGTGATCATCACCACGGTGGGTTCGTTGGGAATGATGTCCTCGGCCGAGAACTCCTTGACTCCGTGGGCGACGATTTTTGTCCGCCGCGGATCCCCGTACTTTTTCTTCATTTCAGCAACCTCGGTACGGATCACCCCGCGGATCCTCTTGGGCGAGGACAGAATGGCTTCCAGTTCCTTGATCAGATCTTTCTTTTCTTTGTATTCCTGTTCGATCTTGATCCGCTCCAAGTTAGCTAGCTGTTGGAGGCGCATCTCCAGGATGGCTACGGCCTGGAGCTCGGAAAGTTTGAACTTGCCCATCAAATTCTTTTTTGCCTCGTCGCGATCCTGCGATTTTTTGATGGTACTGATGATCTTGTCGATGTGTAAGAGCGCGATGCGCAGCCCCTCGAGGATGTGGGCCCGGTCCTTGGCCCGAGCCAGATCAAAAGAGGTCCGCCGCCGGATGACTACTTCGCGATGACGGATGTATTCCTCAAGGATGGTTTTAAGGTTCATCACCCGCGGCTGGATGCCGTCGGAAAGGGCCAGCATGTTCAGGTGGAAAGTGGTCTGGAGATCGGTGGACAGGAACAGACGATTCAGCACTTTTTTCGGATAAGCGTCTTTCTTCAGTTCGATAACGATGCGCACGCCTTCCTTGGACGATTCGTCACGCAGGTCGCGAATGCCCTCGAGTTTTTTTTCACGGACCAGATCGGCGATTTTCTCCAAGAGCGTGGCCTTGTTCACCTGAAAGGGAATCTCGGAAACGATGATCCGCGTGCCGCCCTTCTCCTCGACGATCTCGGTGGCCGCCCTCATGACGATCGGTCCTCGGCCGGTGGCGTAAGCGGCCTGGATGTCCTTGACGTTGTAAATGAGCCCGCCGGTGGGAAAATCCGGCCCTTTGACGTGAGCCATCAGATCCAGAACGGTGGCATCGGACCCATCGAGAAGAAGATTGATGCCATCGCAAAGTTCGGTGAGGTTGTGCGGGGGGATGTTGGTGGCCATGCCCACGGCGATGCCCACGGTGCCATTCAAGAGCAGGTTGGGAAGTTTGCCCGGAAGCACTTTAGGTTCCTTCTGCGAACCGTCGTAGTTGGGCTGGAAATCCACAGTGTCCCGGTCGATGTCGGTTAATATCTCTTCGGCGATGGGCGAAAGTTTGGACTCGGTATAGCGCATGGCCGCGGCCGCGTCCCCGTCCATGCTGCCGAAGTTCCCCTGCCCGGAGATGAGCGGATAGCGCATCGAAAAATCCTGGGCCATGCGGACCAGGGCGTCGTAGACCGAGGCGTCCCCGTGCGGGTGGTATTTCCCCAGCACTTCACCGACCACATTGGCCGACTTCCTGAACTTGGCTCCGCTCTTGAGCCCGATGGACCACATGGCGTAGAGAATGCGGCGATGCACCGGTTTGATCCCGTCGCGCACGTCCGGGAGCGCGCGCGAAATGATCACGCTCATGGCGTAATCGAGATAGGACTCCTGCATCTCCTCGGTGATCGGCCGGAGACGTACGGCTCCGATGTTTTTTTTGGGTTCCTGATCGGGCATTTAAATGCGGATTACGGATGCAACTGATTTTCGGCGGCGGCTTCAGACAGTTTTTCCTTGAGCGTTTTTATCACCTCATCCTGAGATGGCGCGGGCGGTTCTTTTCCCTCTGCATCGACAACAGCCAAGCCGGCTTTGATTTCCGAGAGATCCTGGCCGAAAGACGCGGTCTGGGAACGAAACTGCTCTAAGGCGTCGGAGAGCGCTGAATCCGAAGCTGGCTGCGGCGGAAGGCGCAAGGAGTAACGCAGCGACCAGACCCAGCCGCCGACGACAATGGCCATGCAGACGGCCACTCCAACCCACATCAGTTGCTGCCGGTGCGGCGGTAGCACCGTTGGTTGGGAATCGTTTCCGATCGGAAGATCGTCATCCGGCGTACCAACGCCGAAAAGATCGGCGGTGAGCGCCGGCGGCAGTTCCGGAGAAACCTCCGGCGAAGGCGCCGGCGGCCCCTCTGGCACCAGCCAGGGATCGGTTTCCGCAGTCGGCGGAATCACCGGCTCCATGATCGGCGTCTGCGCTTTCTCTTTTTTTCCGCCCTTCTTCCCCTTTTTCATATTTAGGCGCGGCTCAAAACGATCACCTTGGTCTCTTCCTGTATCAGATCCTTTTTGGAAATCTTAAGTTTCTCCGCGGTTTCCTTCGGCGCCCCCAGCTCGCGGATGAATTTGTCCACCGGCTCCAGCGTTTCTTTGAACTCCGGCAGGCGGAAATGCATGGGAATAACGATTCGCGGTTCCACCCGGGAGACGATGTCTGTCGCCTGCTTGGCCCCGATGGTCACCCCGGCGCCGCCCACCGGCAAAAAAAGCACATCCACGTCTTCCAACCGATCCAGCTGCGCGTCGGACAGCTCGTGCCCCAGATCTCCCAGATGAGCAAAGGACATATCGCCGATCTCAAAACGGTACATGGTATTGGGCGTTTCCGACTTTTCCTTGCCCCTTCCCCCGTGCTCGGAGGCAATGCCGTAGACGAAAACGCGCTTGACCTCGTACTCGCCGGGCCCGGTGATGATGAAAGGAGTCCCTCCGACTCCATCAACATAGTTGTGCGACAGGTGGTCGTGGGAAACGGTCAGGATGTCGGCCGAAAGATTGCGCGGCAGTTTGGCTCCGCGCGACGGATCGTAGGGGTCGGAAACAACGGTTACCTCGTCGTGGTCGAACTTGGCCACGAGTCTCACGCAGGAAAGGCCGAACCAATTGATGGTGACTGTTGTAGCCATGGGACTTGGGACTTGAAAACAAAAAAATACTCCGGAAAACATCCAGAGTTTATCAGAAGAACGGCCTTAAGACAAGGGGAATAATTGGGGATTTATCAGTAGGGACCTCTGCAAAACCCACATTCTACTGCAATTTCACGCTTTCGGCTGCAAAATTGCATAAGCTCCTCCGCTTACACTCTGTGTAAACATCGTCGCTTCTTCAATTTTTCGCTACGAAATCGTGAAATTTCGTAACGAACATGAGTTCTGCAGAGGTCCCAGTATTAAGTCTCGATGATCCCCTGGTAATAGTCAATCTCTCCCAGGACATCCCCTTTCTCCACCTCGCGTTCCAGGCCGGACCAGCCCTCTTCGAAGACGCGCACCTTGTCTAAGATCTCTGGCGCCCACTTCTCGGACTTCTCGGCCAGCGCACGGAGAGCGGCAACCAGCCGTTCGATCTCTTCCTGCTCTTTACGGTAGTCGCCGAGATGCGTTTCGCAAGCCGACTTCTGCGTCCCGACGCACATAGTTTCGATGTCCTTGATCACCTCCTCATGCGCCGAGAGCTTGGCTTCGACGATTTCAAATTTCTGCTCGGGAGTGAAATACTTCTCGAACTCGCCCCCCTTGCGCACATCTTGGACCTTTCCTCCGCCGCGGATGAATTCGTCAAACCGCGCGCGGGTCGCCGGTGACAGGCGCTCGAGGATCATTTTCTCCTCCTTTTCCCGCCCTTCGGTGTCATGAATCCGCCAGAAGGCCTTGCGATAGGACCAGATTTCCCGGCCGGCTTCGATGATGGCCAGCTCGATGTCTTCGCGCGGACTCTTTGGATCGGAACGCAAGGACTCAAACTTGGCCTTTAGCGCCGCCCGCCGCTCCTCGGGAAAAAAATTCGGCGCCTTGTCAATGGCCTGGCGCAGAAGATCTAAAGTGAATTCAAACTGATGGGGCATATCTTTATTATGATATCACGAATACCCGCCTTTGACTCCCTAAGGCCCTTCCATTATACTACTCCCACTTTTCATTAACCCCGCAGCGCGGGGGCTGCCTTGAAAGCGGCTAATCGAAACAAAGGGAAAATAAACATGCAACTACTCACTAAAGAAGACAAAAAAACCGACTCTGAATTCAAACGTCTGCTTGGGGATGAACAGTTTTTGCGCGTACCCAAAGTGGGCGACGTGATCAAGGGAACGGTCCTTTCCGTGGCCCGCAACGAGGTGCGCATCGACCTTCCGGGTTACAAGACCGGCGTGGTGCGGGGAGCCGAACTCTTTCAGGAATCCGGAGAACCGGCCGGACTCAAACTCGACGCCGAGGTGGAGGCTACGGTGGTCGAACTGGAAAATGAAAACGGGGATGTCGAGTTGTCCTTCCGTTTCGCCGGCGTCCGCAGGCTGTGGGACTCGCTCCAGCAGCTGCGCGCCTCCGGCGCCGCCGTTCCGGCTGAAGTCATCGAGGCCAACAAGGGCGGCCTGATGATCAGGGTCAACCGTGCCCCCGGTTTCCTGCCCGTTTCCCAGCTGTCCCCGGAACATTATCCGCGGGTGGCCGGCGGCGAGAAACAAAAAATCCTGGAGAAACTCCGCGGCTTCATCGGAACGACCCTCATGGTGAAGATATTGGATGCCAGCGAGGCCGAGGAGAAACTGATTGTCTCAGAAAAGGCCGTCTGGGAGGATGAACAACGCTCGACGCTCGAACGCTTCCACGTCGGCGACACGGTCGAGGGCGAAGTAACGGCGCTCACCGACTTCGGGGCTTTCGTGAAATTTAGCTCGGGGGAAGCTGGCGGGCCGGAACTTGAAGGACTGGTGCACATTTCGGAGATTGCCTGGCAGAGAATTGATCATCCCCGCGACGTGTTGGCCGTCGGTGACAAGGTCAAGTCGCAAATCATCGGCCTGCAGGGGTCAAAAATCTTCCTGTCGCTCAAACGGCTGACTGATGATCCGTGGAAAACGGTCGCCTCCAAATACCAGGTCGGCCAATGGGTCAAGGGCAAAATAATCAAGGCCAACCCCTTCGGGTTCTTTGTCGAACTCGATCCGCAGATTCACGGTTTGGCCCACGTCTCGGAACTTTCGGACAAACCGATCCATGACCCGCAGGAGGTGGCCAAGGTCGGCGACGAACTCGAGTGGCGGGTGGTTTCCGTGGATCCGGAAAGCCATCGGCTGGGATTGTCGCTTAAAAAAGAAACGGCTCCGGCTGAAGAAAAAACGGAAGAAAAGAAAGCAGAAGAACCAGCCGCGGCTTAAAATAGAAACATTTATCAAAAATCCGTTCCTCCGCCTTGGTGGGGGAGCGGATTTTTAATTAGAGACCCAAGGTGCCGCCTCCTCAAAGAGCTGAATAATGTAAATCGGCGCTTTGAGGAAACGGCGACAGACAAGCATATCGCCTCCTCTCCTCGCCGAGGCGATCTCGGCCTTCAACGCGGTGAGGCATATCACCCACGTTGACCGCGCAAACTATCACAATCCGAAAACCTTGTCAAGAGCCACCCGAACAAAAAATAGCCAATAACGAAAAAAATGCCTCAACCAAGGCATTTTTTTGTTGGTTTGACTGTTAAGCGGAGCTGAACGTTCGACCAGCGCCCGCTTGACAGAACTTTGTGGTTCTGTTAGACTCACGCGTCCGTTAAACGAGGAGGGCCGGGAGGCCTAACCAATAAACGGATAATCGGCGGTGAAAGCAGGGGCCCTTCGCAGGGAAAACAAGGAGGAATCATGAAGATCGTGGCTTTGACCTTCGTAGCGGTAGGACTTCTTGCAGTAAGCGAGAGTGCCGAATCGAGTGCACTTATCCACTGTGACAAGACCCCATTGACACTTTCGTGCGAAAGTGTCAACGACGACGAAAGTTGCGACGACGATCGCGAACGAGGACAAGACCTGATCTGTCCAAACATCGCGATTCCATCAGTTTCTCACAATGCAGACAAGTCCGTCTGTAAAGTCCCCAACGTTCCGATTTCCGGATAGCATGCCTCGAGGCCGCGAGCCGACCTGCGACGGCGAACGGCTGAACCGACGCCAACGGCGTCACACCGGCCATGCTATCCCGCCCATCTCCGCCTGCCTTTCGGCAGGCATGGAAAGGGATCGGTCATGGGTACGTAAGAACAGTGCGGGGTTTTCGACCGCGACGGCGGCTGAAGACCCCTATTTTTTATACTTCTCGCTCCCCTCCCAACCAAGCTCAAACAGAGCACGAAACGTCTCGGCAATATCTTTGCTGTAAATAACCACTCCGATCGGTTTAGTTTTATAGGTAAGTATTGCCACACGATCGTCGTAGACGGCCAGCTCGGCTGCGAAAGGAAACTTTCCGGACGGGACCTGCCGAATCTCCGCCGCCACCAGCTCAGATGGCTTATATGGTTCGCTGAAGGTGAAAATCGTTCTGGAATCTATGTTGTTAGCCACCATCTTTTTCCTGTAATCGATACGTGATGCCTCCGGAACAACGCGGAAGTAGTCATCCCGTGCCATAACACTGTCGATTCTGATGTCCCGAAACCGCAGGAGATCCTGCCGCATCGTCTCGAGCCCCTCGAGTCCTTCGTAGAAACGCACGGTCGGCTTCTCCTTGGCGCCGGCGGCCAGGGCCTTGAGTTCGGGGAGAAACGAGTCGAGTTCGCGTTCGCGCGCCTCGAGCGCCGCTTTTTGGGTTTTGAGCAGGGACTTCAGACGCTCCGGCGATTCCGCGGCGAACAGGCGCTTCTTCTCCTTTTCCACCGACGACACCAGCCCCCGCGCGGTAAGCGAGTCAATCATGGCGTAGCTGGTCACCCGCGAGAGCCCGGTTTTCCGCGCGATCTGTTGAGCCGTTGCCGGCCCCATCTCAAGCGCCGCCAGATACACCCTCGCCTCATTCTCCGAGATCCCCAGATGAACCAACTGCTTTGCGGTAAGCATAGTATTCCTCTTATTCTTCGAGCGAGTCGAGAAGAACATTATAATAAACTTGTAAACCCAGTATACCATTTTGTTCGAGAATAAAAAACGGCCCCGAGCGGACGAATCCGTCGGGGCCCCGTGCCGGGCGGAGGTATGCCGGACCTAACTGCTCCGAGCAGCTCTGTGCCCTGCCGATCAGCGCAAAGCTGAGCGGCCCAACAGTATCCCCAGAAACATCCCCCTGTCAAGATGAATGAACAAAAATGGCTCCGCTTCCTTTCGGATCGGAGCCCCGTGCGTGGATATGCCTGACATGACGAAAGCATGTGTGACAATGCGTGGCGTGACAATGCATGGCAACGCAGTGTCGAGAAAGTAGGGAGTTTTTTGTAGGTTGTCAAGATGTAGAATAAAAAACGGCCCCGGTACCTTTCGGTCCGGGGCCCCGTGCGTGGGTCTGCCGTACTACGCCCAGCGTCGCGCTACAGTTGTGGGCTGCGCGGCACGCGAGAGTGCTCATAGTCGTGGTTGTACAGCAGTCACTCAAATCGTGACCATGTCAGGAAAAACGGCCCCGATCGGAACGATTCCGTCGGGGCCCTGTGCCGTACCTGACTCCAGTTGGGGAAGCCTGGCCTCGCATTGCATGACATTGCAACAACGCGAGAGGATTTCCTACCTCTTCGACAGATTTTTGTCAAGAATAAAAATGACCCCGATCATCGCGAAGAAGTCGGGGCCCTGTGCTGGACTGGGATAAGCCTGACGACACGGTGCCGGACAGTACCACATGTGGCCGAGCCTGACAGCGCCTGACTCGGCAGTTAGTTCGTTCCTTCTAGCACGGCCAATATGCTCTGTCAAGATGCCAAAAACAAAAAAACGGCCCCGATCCTCTTGAAGAGGTCGGGACCCTGTGCTGCGGCCTGCGGAAGTACGCGTCTCGTTGCCACACCCTGCTGAACATTGCTGGACGACGCAACGCAGGAAAAAAATGTTTATCAAAAAGTAGCGTCATTGTCAAGAGCACATTAACAGGACGGGCACCCCTTGCCTTTAAGGCCGCTGGCTATTATTATGGTATCTATGAAAACCGCCCGACAGATTGCCATCTTTGCCATCCTGCTTGTGGCCTTTGGGCTGCTGCTTTCGACCTATGACTTCGGGGTCAAACAGGCCGAGCGGGTGGACATCAAGACGCTCATGGAGCAGATC
>Ga0155401_154_pt2 | contig 10378 bp, 11 predicted proteins | sample RifCSPhighO2_02_FD_106369 | JGI IMG/M metagenome (GOLD analysis project Ga0155401, IMG submission 106369) | Candidatus Uhrbacteria bacterium RIFCSPHIGHO2_02_FULL_57_19
GGGGGGGTGGTCGTGGTAGTCCTCGGAGCTTAGCTCCGAGAAAGGGGGTTTAAGGTTGACAAAAAACTTTTTTTGTGCTAAATTAACCGGTCAGTTCTTTCCATAATTCCGGCTTTCTTTGAGTCTTTTTAACGAAGATTGAGAGAAGGCCGGGAACAGAATTCTCGGTCGGAAAACGGCAAGCCCTAGGCCCGGCAATGATGCTTGGGTAAGGGGTAGGCCGCAAACTCAAGGAGGCAGTCATGGCACGCAAGAAGAGCGAGTTCCTGAAGGGGTTCGGAAAGGCCTGGGAAGTGTTTCGGGTGATCGTCAACGCCGTGCTCGACCTCGGCGGGAGCGACGAGGACCTATCGCGGCTGTTGAAGGACAAGGACCGCGTCCGCCGCATCGGCGAGATCGTCATCGAGCGCCCGCAGACGGACCAACACACCGCCGCATCGGTGGCGTCGGACTACTTCACTCCCGTCCCCGACGCCGACGTTCCCGAGCGGCACCAGCCGACGCTCGCGAAGTACCGCCAGCTGGCCACCGATCACGGTGTTCCGGCCACGACCCCGGTCTGCTACCTGGTCCGTGGCGGCCTCACCCTGAAGCACCACGCCCCGAAGGCCGGCCCCTGCCGCGAGAACTTCCGGTACCTGCAGGACTGGAACTTCCCGGACGAGCCGACCTCGGACTGTCTGGTCTTCTGGATGCCGCGCATCCTCGACGGAAGCACGAGCATCACCAAGGACCAGCAGACCAAGTTCCTCTCCGACCTGCGCACCAGGCTCGAACTGTCCGACCAGCACCTCGCGGGCTTCGGTAAGGTCGCGCTTGTGGCCGGCCTCATCCTGGCCCATCACAAGGCCACGGGTGAGCGCATCCCACTCGACCAGCACTGGGTGCGCACCGACAGCAGCGCGGACGGCTACCGCCTCGGCCTCGGCCCCTTCGACGACGCCGGTCTGCACTGCGACGACTGGTACTCCGATGAGGATGCCCACGTCAGTCTCGGCGTGTTCGCCCTGGGGGTGGAGCCTGCCTGCCGGTAGGCAGGGCACTCGGAAACTAGGGCACTCGGCCCTTCGTCTCCGGCTCTCGATCCCTCGGCCCTCGGACAGGAAACTGTCCGAGGGCCTCTTATTTTTGCAGCATGGTATACTGCACTCGGCTGCGTCGTTGTTGCTCGCGTTTACGCCTGCCTGCCGGCAGGCAGGGATGCGAGCCGGCAGCACAGGGTATCATGCGATCGGAATAACGCCGCGCATTTTTGTTGCGTTAGCGCATCGCCTGGTATGGAACATCCTTTCTCCACCCCGTGCCAGACACTCACGCGCTTATGGCGCGACATGCGATACAGCCCGGAGAGAACTCGACGGGCAGTGCTCCGGGAGGTGCCTGGCATATCCGGCAACGCGGATGGCAACCGCCTCAACCTCGGCAACTTCGACGGCACCGGCCTGAACTGCAACAACTGGAACTTCGATGACAATGCCAACGACAACCTCGGCGTGTTCGCCCTGATGATGGGGAAAGCGATAAAAAAGAGACATCCCGAAACGATCGGGATGTCTTCTTTCTCATGCTAGTATTAGGGGACGTTCCTAAATGCTCTGCAGCCACTTGCCGAGCATGCGCCCAACCGTGTCGAGCTTCCCCGAAATCTGGCCGTATTTTGCCGCGTCTATTCCTTTCGCTTCCCACAGCAGGGTGATGAAGAACTTCAGTTGATCGAGTTTGCGGCTTAGCATTTCAAGGAAGGCGCGTTTTTCCTCGCGTTTCGTGTACTGCGCGGCAAGCGCAAGCGCTAGAATATCGGTAAACAAATTGTCCACCTTCGCGCCAAGCGTATAGCGCGACAAGCGCGGGAGATGGATTAAAAAATTATGCCACAGCAAATAGCTCTCTTTGAGAGCCGAGAGGATCGGCAATTCCGAATCCCGTCGGGGGGGGGGGTACTTATAGGGCCGGCCGTCGGCAATTGCGTCATAACTACAATGAAATTATATCGCTTGAAAATTTATGTTTGGCTTGGGAGGAGTTCGTCATCGGCAAGAAACAAAAACGCGACGTGGGTGAATTCAGTCGCGACTTGATGGATAACATTGTCTCGCTTCATGAATCGTTGGTCAATCGCACCTACCGCCACGGCACCTACCAGAGTTTCTACGTTACAGATCCAAAATTGCGCCATATCCACAAAGCAAGCGTACGCGACCGATTGCTGCATCACGCCGTCTACCGCGTCTTATATCCCTTCTTTGATAGGGTGTTTATTGCCGACTCGTTTTCCTGTCGGAATGGCAAGGGGATGCACAAAGCCATCAATCGGTTGCGGCAATTCGCAGACCAAGCGAGTTGCAACCATACGCGCTCCGTATGGGCACTCAAGTGTGATATCAGAAAATTTTTTGCCAGTATCGATCACGGAACGCTTCTTTTAATTTTGCACGAGCACATTCCCGACCAAGACATTCTGCGATTGCTTGAGAATATCATCTGGAGTTTTCACACCGAACCGCGCGCTGGCGTCGGATTGCCGCTCGGCAACCTCACCTCCCAGCTCTTCGCCAATGTATACATGCACCGCTTCGACGAGTGGGTGAAGCATACGCTGAAGTCAAAATACTATATTCGCTACGCCGACGACTTCATATTTCTTTCCGATGATAGAAAATGGCTGCTGGGCACGCTGCCGCAGATACGCGAGGTGTTGCATAGGCGTTTACGTCTTCTCCTGCATCCTGACAAAGTGATTCTGAAAACATTTGCCTCGGGAGTTGATTTCCTCGGCTGGGTTCATTTTCCGGACCACCGCGTGTTGCGGACCAAAACGAAGCGGCGGATGTTCCAGAAAATCAAAGCATCGCCGACTGCAGAATCATTACAATCATATCTTGGCCTTCTGGGCCATGGAAATACGGCAAAGATGCGGAGGTGCCTTCTTGGCGAGTATTGGTTGCGGAGATAATAAACATGTACACGGTATCGCGAGAGGAGGGATTGACCCCGGCGGTTTTTTTATGTATCATCCGGCAACAAACGTTCTTTGAGAAAGGGGCAGAAGGTGGGACAGTCGGTTGCGAGACAAACGGACAAGATGGGTGATGTCGGGATTACGGTCATCAGGCCGAAGTTCGGCGAACGGCGAGTGAAGGTGCGGAAATTGTTCCGCACGCACATCAAGGTGCTGCGCGAGCCGGTCGTGTTCGGGAAAGGCACCCGCGACCTTCACGGCGATTCGCTTCCGCACGACGAGCAGATCGCGGCGGGCGCGGTACTCGTGCCCATCTGGAACGGCCAGTCGCGGCCCCAGGATTTCGTCTACTGGGGCATCTACGATGCGATCCGTGGGCAGGAGCACACCGGGGACGGCTACCAGGCTCCCGAGGGCGAGATCGCTTCGCTGCGGGTGTCGGTGGCGGCGGCGCGCGAGGCCATCAAGACCTTCATCATGTGGGGAGGTCTGGATCGGGGAGGGCGCCGGGCCCTGAACGCGCTTCTCCTCGAGATCTCGGAAGATCACGAGCGGGCCAGGAATCCGGAGAAGAAGGGAGCCTCCCAGAAGTTCGCCCGCGCGGCCGAAGAGCTCGACTCACGGGGGCGAGAGAACCCCGGAGCCCGGGCGGCCCGAACCGTGGCCGGCCGGGATCGGCTCGAGCTGCGCCAGGGACAGGTGGCCGCCATCTGCCAGGCCATCGGGCCGAGGCGAACCGCGCTCATCTCCGAGCTCGACCGGATATGGACCGACGGCTGGCTTCGCGTCTGGCACGAGCTCACTGACGCCGCCAAGGCGTTGGAGGCGGTCTGTGACGGAACGGCGGGGAATGCGCCGCTCCGGCTCATCGACAACTGCCTCTATGCTGCCGATCAGGCGCTGGAGAGCATCGACGTCGAGCCGTTCCTCTCCAGTCGCCATGTCATTCTCTCCGAGATCAACATGGCCCGGAGCAACCTCGCCCGTGATCGCTGGAACCAGGCCCGCGACGAGATCCTGCGGTCGCTGGAGGGGATCCAGTTCAAGAAGGCCGGGCTCAAGCTTCACGAAGTCCTGCTCGGGGTGTCGCTCTGCGCCGCCGGAGGGGGTGACGCTTCCCCGGTGCCGGTGGGGGAAGTTCGGAAGATCAGGGATCAGGTCGGCGACTTTCGGGAGCGATTCGCTCGCCTCTCGGAGAGGCGCCTCAAGCGCCCCCTCAAGGCCGAGGTCGAGGTTCTCCTCGGCGCGGCTCAGGAAGCCCTGGTGGGGAAAGTGACCTTCGCCGGACTGAAGCAGGCGGCGGAGTACCTCAAGGGCGCGCTCTCCTACCTCTAGATCGCGGATCAACGCGGATCAACTGGATCCCGCATGGTGCGACCGGCACTGTGTGGGTTTTTTTGAACCCCACAATGTGCTAGGATTCGTCAGCATGATTGATTACAAAAAAGAATTGAACCCCGAACAGCTGGACGTCGTCCTCCATGGCGACGGGCCGGCACTGGTGCTGGCCGGCGCGGGAAGCGGCAAGACACGAGTGGTCACTTATCGAGTGGCTTATCTTTTGGAACAGGGCGTCAAACCGGAAGAAATATTGCTTCTGACTTTCACCAACAAGGCGGCCAATGAAATGCTGTCGCGGGTGCGGTCCATTGTGGGGACCGGGGACTCGAGACTCGGTGTGTGGGGAGGCACCTTTCACGCCATCGGCAACAGGGTTCTGCGGAGTTACGCCGACCGCCTGGGTTTTGGCCGCGATTTCACCATTTTAGATAACGAAGACTCGCGCGATCTGGTCAAGCTGTGTCTCAAAGAGGCGCTGACCGACGTCGAGTCCAAGCGTTTTCCATCAGCGGCCACGATTTTTGACGTCATCTCCTTCGCTCGGAGCGCCAGGGTTCCCATCGAGGAATCATTGGATCGTAAATACCCGCGGTTTTTACAGTTCTCCGGCGAGATCGAGTCAATCGCCGCGGCCTACGCCCGGCGCAAGCGCATGGCCAATGCCATGGACTTCGATGATCTTTTGGCCTTCTGGTTGGAATTGCTTCAGACCGACGCCGCGGTTTCCGACCGGCTTTGTTCGCTTTTCCGCTACGTGCTCGTTGACGAATATCAGGACACTAATCCGCTTCAAGCGGCCATCACTGATCACCTGGCTTCCAAGCACGGCAACCTCTTGGTTGTCGGCGACGACGCCCAGTCCATTTATTCCTTCCGGGCCGCGGCCGTGGAAAACATCCTCACTTTTCCCAAGCGATTTCCCAAGGCGAAAATTTTTAAACTGGAAACCAATTACCGATCGAGTCCGGAGATTCTGAAATTGGCCAACGCCATCATTTCCGGCAACCGCGAGCAGTTCAAAAAAAATCTCCGGCCGGTTCGTCCGGCTGACGTCAAACCCGTCGTGGTCGCTTTTTCCACCGCCGGCGAGGAGGCCGAGCACGTCGCCCGCCGGATTCTCAGTTTGCGCCAAGATGGCCTGGCGCTCAATGACATGGCCGTGCTTTTCCGGGCCACTCACATCACCCAGCCGCTCGAAATGGAACTGATGCGCCGTGACATTCCCTATGAATATCGCGGCGGCATGAAATTTTTCGAGCGGGCGCACATCAAGGACATCCTGGCCTTTCTGCGCATCCGTGAAAATCCGAAAGACGCCATGGCCTGGATGCGAGTGCTCTCGCTTCAGGAGGGGATAGGAGAGGCCACGGCTGGGAAACTTCTTGATCGCGTTCGGGGAATCTCTGACGCGCAAAAGGTGCTGGAGCTCGATCCCGTGCAGATTCTGGGAACTAAGGCCTTCCGCGGTTGGAATACGTTCCTGGCCTCGTACCGGCCTCTGACCGGCATGGATCTCCCCGCGCCCATGATCCGCACCCTGGTCGAAGGGCCGTACAAAGACCATTTGATCCGCGAACACCAGGACGCTGAATCCCGGATTCAGGACCTGGAGCAGTTTGCCATTTTTGCCGAGGGGTACAAGAAGCTCGGCGACTTTCTTTCCGAGGTGGCCCTCAAAGATGATTATGGAGCGAAGCGTTCGGCGGGTGCCACCGAGGATCGCGAACGGCTGATCCTTTCCACCATCCATCAATCAAAAGGATTGGAATGGGACGCGGTCTTTGTCATTCACATGGTGGAAGGAGTTTTTCCCAACAAGCGGGCCGCGGTCGAGGAAAACGGGATCGAAGAGGAACGGCGGCTCTTTTACGTGGCAGCTACTCGCGCCCGGCGATCCCTCAATCTTTCCTACCCGACCACTGCCGGCTATGATATTCTTTCCATACAGAATCCTTCGCAGTTTTTGGACGAACTGAATCCGAAACTCATCGAGGCACGCCGGCCCACCGCGCATGGAGACGAGCCGGTGATTGAATTGGATCGTTTGGGCGAAAGGTCAGTCGGCAATCATCAGTATTTGAGGGATGTAAACGAGCTTTAAAATGCCTCCTCATCTTCTGCGCCGCATTGTCGCCTTTTTGATATTCGTGGCCGCTGTAGTGGCGGTTTATTTTTGGTATGTGCGAGGTGTGGACATTTCCGATGTTTTGGGGCGTAAGCCGCCGCCGGGCGGGAGCCCCGAAACCGGTTTGTGGCAAACGCGCGCGCCCATGCCCACGCCTCGAGTGGACGCGGCTATCTCCGAGCTTGATGGAAAAATCTACGTTGTCGGCGGTTTTGATTCTCTTGGGCAGACCATCGCGACTGTTGAGGTTTACGATCCGGCATCGGATTCTTGGGAAACCTTGGCTCCGCTTCCCAAACCGCTTCATCACACCGTGGCCGTCGGACTTTACGGACTCTTGTATGTCCTCGGAGGACATCAAGGTGTGGCTTTTGAACCGCAAGATTTTGTTTTCATTTTTGATCCAATCACCGGCGCCTGGTTTGAAGGCGCGCCGCTTCCCGAGCCGCGGGGCGCTCATGCCGGGGCCGTGGTTGACGGGATGATTTACCTTTTCGGCGGTGTTGGGCCGTCGGGATTGGCCGCGGACACGACCTATGCCTATGATCCGGTGACCAACACTTGGAGTACCCGCGCTCTGCTTCCCACTTCGCGCGATCATGTGGCCGCTGCGGCCATTGATGACAAGATTTATGTGGTCGGCGGCCGGAAGCAGAATGTGGCCATCAATTTCAACACTTTGGAAATTTATGATCCGGCGACTGATTCCTGGCAAGAAGGGGAGCATCTTCCGCAAGCTCGAAGCGCGTCGGCCGTGTCTGCGCTCGGCGGCAAACTCTATGTGTTCGGCGGCGAGGCGCCGGGGAAGACGTTCGCTGACGCGGATGAATACGATCCGGTGCGGGACGCGTGGACGGCCAGGATGCCCATGACCTCCGGCCGCCAGGGCCCCGGCGCCGCGGCATCCGGCGGCGTTATCTACCTTATCGGCGGCGGCAAGCGCCCGGGGCTCTCCGTCTCATCCATCAACGAGTCGTTTACCATCCAGCATAACAATGCATCCCTACCATAGGAAAGGTTCGGGCGAACCATACTTACAGATACTTCGGGGTTCTTGACCTCGAGTTGTTATTGTTCTTGAGTTGAGTATGTGATAGCTTGATTATTATGATTGAATACAGCAAAGCGAAACTTGCGCGTGCGGCTCGGAAACATGGATTGAAATTTGTGATACTGCACGGGTCTTACGCAACCGAACGAATCCATAAAGGGAGCGATCTTGATATTGCGGTGCTCGGAAAGCAAGAGCTGACATCTGACGGGGAATTGCAATTGTACAGCGAGTTTGCGGAGATTTTTGGCGATAATCCAAGGCGGGAGTTGGATTTGAAGACGCTTCACAAGGTTGATTCGCTGTTCCGGTATGAAGTGGTGCGTGAAGGCCTATTGCTCTATGGGAATCCGACCGAGTATGAACAATTTAAGGCGGTAGGTTACCGGACCTATGAAGATGCTCGGCCATTGCGCGAATTGGAAAGGATGCTAAGTGAAAAATATCAGCGCCACTTAAATGCGATTTCCTCCGGGTATGCTTAATAGTGATTTTATTCAGCGAAAAATAAAGCTCATTCAGGAGGATCTTGCTAAACTTGAAACCATCGCGGGGTATTCATTTGATCAGCTTGCAAGAGACCCATTGAAATATGGCGCGTCCGAACGCTTTCTTGAACGGATTATTACGCGCGCCATTGACATCAATCGTCATTGCATTGCGGAGCTTGGAAAGGGGACTGAAACGGTGCGCAGTTATGAGGATACCTTTTTGCGTATGGCGGATCTCAAAGTTTATCCGGAGGATTTTGCGCGCAAAATCGCTCCATCTGCGGGACTCCGCAATGTGCTGGTACATGAGTACGACGAGGTAGATCCAAAGTTGGTATTTAAATCTGTAGGTTACGCGCTTACACAATACGCGAAATATTGCGATTATCTATTGAAGTTTCTGAAACGGAAGAGATAATCAGTGGGCGCTATCTGAATATCTCGGAACTAAGCTCCGAGATCAGATCGTCTCTAAGAGACGTTGAAACGTCTCTTAGAGACAGCCGTTACGCCGCGCATGTCGCGCGGCCTTTCTTTTTTATTGACGAATGGACATATGGTTGGGTAATGTTCTCTAGCTATGATCAAAACTGTAGAAAGTGTTACCGAAGGCCATCCGGATAAGGTCTGCGACCAGGTATCGGACGCCATCCTCGACGCGTATCTGGCGCGGGACCCGAACGCGCGGGTGGCGGTGGAGTCTTTCGGCTGTCACGGGGTTTTGCTCGTCGGCGGGGAAGTGACTTCGTCGGCCGAGGTGGATGTGGAGCGGGTGGCTCGCAATCTTTATTTTGAAATCGGCTACACCGAGGATTTGGACGTTTTGGTTCATCTGGAAAAACAATCTCCGGACATTGCGCAAGGAGTGGATCCGGGTGGGGCGGGGGACCAAGGAATTATGTATGGGTACGCGACGAATGAGACCCCGGAGATGCTGCCGCGGCCTGTTGTCTTAGTTCACGCTCTCACTCGGCGCCTCGCGGATCTGCGGCGACACGACCCGGCCTACTCCTGGCTTGGACCGGACGGCAAGGCGCAGGTGACGGCCGACGGAAAGAAAATTATCTCGGTTCTGGTTTCGACCCAGCATGCCGAGGGCGTGGAGCAAGAGGAACTGCGGGAGCAGATCATCCGCGGGGTCATTGAACCGATCGTCGGAGACCTGGCTGGCGTCGAGGTGCTGGTCAACCCGACCGGGCGATTCGTCCGCGGCGGGTTTGCGGCGGACACCGGGCTCACCGGACGCAAACTGATGGTGGATACCTATGGCGGACTCTTGCCCCACGGCGGCGGCGCGTTTTCTGGAAAAGATCCAACCAAGGTTGACCGCTCGGCCGCTTACATGGCTCGCTTCGCGGCCAAGAATCTGGTGACCCACGGTTACGCCAAAAATTGCTTCGTCTCAGTGGCTTACGCCATCGGCCGAGCCGAGCCGCTGATGCTTCGCGCCGTCTCCGGCGACGGCCAAGACATTTCCGATGCTCTGAAAAAATATTTCGACTTCCGGCCGCAGGCCATCATCGAACGACTCAACCTCCGCCGTCCCATCTACCGGCAGACCGCGGTCTACGGCCACTTCGGCCGCGAGGGGTTCCCGTGGGAGGAGATCGTAAACTTGTAACGTGTAACTTGTAACATGAAACAAAAAAATCCGCTTCGCACAACGGGGCGGATTTTTTGTTCAAATTATCTTCGTCTCCGTTTCTCCCGCGCGCCACGGAAGGCGAAGGCAATGAGCACCAGCGCGAGCACGCCGCCGGCAGAGGCGATGGTTTTGGCCTCAGTGAGGCAGCATTCCGACGGCTTGGGAACAAGCAGCGTGCCCAGCGTCAGATAAATGAAGATGATTCCGTAAAAGAAAGACAGCCAATAGCCGACAGCCAGTTCGCGCTGGACAATGGCGATGAGGATCAGCGGAACGGCGAAAAGAAAGATGACCCAGGCGATGAGCGAGGCCGAGGGCAGGGTCTCGACTTCGCGCAATTGGACGAAAATGTTCCAGGCCGCCGACGAAAGGATCAGCAGAACCAGCATGGCTGTGACCACCAGGGCGTTCCGACTTAGCGGTTTTACTCTCGTCATACCTCCTTGTTATTTCGGAAAACTTGATCACATTATATCACGACGCGCCCGGATACAAAAACATCCCCGCCAAGGCGGGGGTGTTTTCGTCAAGATTTCAGCAGCGCTGACAGCCGCCCTGATGGCCGCCGCCGTGATGCCCTCTCCTTTTTTTCACGCAGATGATTCCCAAAAGCAGCAAGACTATGGAGGTGTGAAACAGCCCGTCGGAATCCATTCCGGCCCAGGTGGTGGCGTAGGCGCCGGTGACCCAGGCGGCGATGGCCGCGACCAGACCCAAGGCCATGAGTATCTTGCCCACTATCCAGCACCAGCAGGCGCAGGAGCTT
>Ga0155401_113_pt1 | contig 9532 bp, 5 predicted proteins | sample RifCSPhighO2_02_FD_106369 | JGI IMG/M metagenome (GOLD analysis project Ga0155401, IMG submission 106369) | Candidatus Uhrbacteria bacterium RIFCSPHIGHO2_02_FULL_57_19
TTTCCGAGAGCGTGGTGAAACCGCGCAGGTCCGAAAAGAGCACGGACATCTCCCGCGCCTCACCGCCCAGGACCAGTTTCTCCGGATGCTCCATCAGATGTGCCGCGACCTGGGCCGAGACATAGCGCTCAAGCGTGCCGCGGAGTTTGGTCTTCTCCTGCTTCTCGCGCCAGTAACGAAGAAGTACTACCGCCACATAGGTCAGGGCCAGCGCGAAGAGCGGATAGAAAATGTTCAAAATCAGTCCCCGGTCAAAAAGGATGAAGGCGGTCAGGAGGTAGGCAAGGCCGGCTGCCAGAACCAGCGGCGTGGCCAGGCGAATCCGGCGCCTGGAAACGAGAAGCGCGCCGCCGACGGAGAGAACGAGGATCGTGGCTATGACCGCGGAGAGCGGTTCCTCGACGATCTGCCGCCTTCCAAGAATCGTGGCGATGGCGTTCCCATGCACCTCAATGCCCGAGATGGCCTTGCGTTTGCCGGTGGGGGTGAAGAGCTCATCGTGGAGGTCCGGCGCCGTGGCGCCGACCAGCACGATAGCGTCGCGGAAACGGTCAGCGGAAACTTTTCGATCCAAGACATCAATGGCCGAGACTATGGGGAAACTCCCGGCCGGACCGGCGTAGTTAATAAGAAATTCTTCCGGCAAGGGAGGCGACGACAAACCGGCCGTTTTGATCGCGGCTAAAAAAAACGGATCACCGGTCGAGCCGTCCTCATGACGGACGACGCTCGGCAGACGGCGGAAAATGCCGTCGGGATCCGGCGGGGTGTTGGTGTAGCCCAGCCGGGCGCCGCGGGAAATCTCGGCGATGGGATAAAGCGGCCGGACACCCACCAGCGACGGACCGCGCTGAACCAATGTCAGTTCGTAAGGAAGGACCACTTTTCCCGACGACCGAACGGCCTCGCCGAGTTTGGCGTCGTCCGCCGGCTCGGAGGCCTCGGGGAAATTCACGTCATAGCCGATGACCCGCGGATCGGCCTCGGAGATGATGCGGACCAGGTCGGCGTGAACGCTCCGTTTCCACGGCCAGCGGCCGACGGCTTGGATGGAGCGGTCGTCAATGGCCACCAAGATGATGTCCGGCGGCGGCTCGTAACCAATGTAAAGAGCATCGGAAAGTTTCCACTGCCAGGAGCGCAGAATGCCGGTGGCGGCCGCAACGCAGAAAACGGCGGCTATCACGCCGCCGAGAATCAAAGCCGTCGCATCTGGAAAACGTTTAATACTGATAGTAGATGTTGATGGTGAATGACCCGCTCTTGGTTATATCGCCGTCGGTGTGAGTGGCAATGGCCGCCGTTTGTCCCGTAGGGGTCGTGGCCGTGAAGTATCCGGTGGAGCTGATTGTCCCGACTTGAGGATTAGAAAGACTCCAAACAGCCAAGTTGGTGACATCCCTCGTTGCGTTGTCGCTGTAATAGGCGGTTGCCGAACATTGCTGACTTCCGCCGTAAGAAATGGTGGAGTTCGGACAAGAGACGCTGACGCGGTCGAGAGTCGCGACTACCGCTGGCTTGACCAGCACTGAATATGATCCGCGCAATCCCTGATAAACAGCCGTTACCGATGCCGACCCAATCTCGGAGGTGGTCAGAAAGCCGTATCTGATCGATCCAATGATATCGCCTTGGAGCGACCAATCGGCCAACTCGGTGACGTCCTTGGTGGAATCGTCAGAGTAAACGATCATGGCCCGGAACTGTTGAGTGTCCGGAAGGGTCATGATTGATTTGGTACCCAAGACGGCCAGCGAAACTGGGGTGACAGCCGCGGGCTGATTGGTGTTGGTCGGGGTATTGGCATTGGTCGGCGGAGGTTCGGTGGCTGTTGGTTTGTTGGTGTTGGTCAGCGGCTCTTTCCCGCTCTCTGGAGACTCGGGGGCTGTCGGGGCCGGTTCGGCCTCAATGATTCGCGGTTTATAGAGCGGCTCCTCCAATACCCGCGGCGGCTCACGATAAGCGTCGTCAATGCGCTTGGTCAACTCGGGAATCTCCAGACGGGAAATTTCAGGATCCCGGAGAAGCTCTCTGGCAACGAAATCCTTAAGCCCGCCTCCAACACCCAGGGCGCTGATCAAATCCTCGTGTTCTCGAATGCGCCCGCGGACTTTTTTGAATCTCCGGACGGCCTGTTCCCGAGTGAGAGTCGGCGCCCGGGGATCTATCCGGCGCATCTCCTCAAAGAGATCGCGGTTGTAGATTTTAAGAGCGGCCACCGCTTGTTTCTCTTTGCCGGCGCGGACCAGCTGGACCGCTTCGGAGAGGCGGCGACTAGCATAGGCCAGGCGCAGTTCGCGGCGGGCTTCAGGATCAGTGGTTAGCGACATCCGTAGTTTCTCTCCCAAACGCTTCAACGGATAACCGACCGAACCGGGAAGCGCCCCGGGAGCCAGCCGGCGCACTTTGCGCTCGCGGGCCTCTTGGACCGCCTTCAAAAATTCCTCGTCTTGCTTCAACTGTCTGACGATGAAATTGTCCCGCCTGACATCTTCCAAAAATTTCTTCACCCGCACCAGCTCACCGATGACTTCAAAAGTGGGGACAGATTCGCGCCCGGCCTCTTCCCCTTCCGCTACTTCGCTCGCCGGACCGAGAGTTCGAGGACCGCCAGGTATTTGAGACGGACGCACCAGCGACACGCCGAGTTTATTTTCCAAAACAAACACGCGGTGATTTTCCTCCTCCCGGACGTCAGTTAAGAACGCTGTCCCCCGGACTGTAGCCACCAGGGTCGAAGTTTCCACGGTGTAAGAAGAATCAGCGTCCAAAAACTTGACGATCCGCGACCAAACCCGTCCGGCAACCACCGCCAGATTCACCCGTTGATTGGTGAAATTTTCTCCGTCGACTTCCAGGGCCTCCACTTCGACTTCGGTGTCGGCGTCCAGTCGAGCAGTCGATTGGTCAAAGAAAACCATCACCGCCGAAGAGTTCTCGCCGGTTCGCACCCGATCCCCGGGGGAAACCGGAGTGGGAACGCCGACAGCCACCCACTCCAAACCGCCTTTGGGAAGAAGAAAGGCCTGACCTTCCGCAACCGCCACTGTGGCCGTGGGCGCCTCGCGTTCCGGCGGAGCTCCGGTGGCCGAAGCGTAAATGCCGCCGACCAAGAGGACGGCGGAAATGACCGTGAAAGCAATGATGAAATTTCGAAGGCGCATAATGAAACAACGAGCCAACTTTACCATAAACGCACGCCGGCGGCAATAATAAAAAAGAAGCCGCACCGTTGCTGATGCGGCGGAACCGGCGGACTTACCGAAAGAAGTCTAGTGACTATTTTCGGTGATGAACTTACTTCGAAGATTCACCTCGACCAGCGGATCTTTCCAGTCGGTTCCGTAGATCCCGGCCGGGAAGAGAATGGGGAAGGTTGAGGACAACCGCTGGCGGAGTTTGTAGAGGGCGTGGTTCTTGTCGTTCCGGGCGTATTTTCCGTCAAGGTAATCGGGCAGGGTCTGGACCATGCCCTCGAATCTGCGCCCGTCGAGCATCACCACGAATTTCTTCTGACGGAAGGCCGGAGAGGAATGCGGGTTGGCGTCATCAGCCCGTCCATTGGTCCAGATGTTCGAGGAGTGATCGTGGATCACCCCGGCGACGCAGTGGACCCGTTCGCGGAGCACACGCAATCCCCGGTCCATCTCCCATCTGTTCCGGAAGACCAGCAGATAGCGGCGCAGGTCGATGATCGCGTCCGGATCCCTGATGCCCTTCCTGAGCATCTTCTCCAAGTGGGAGGAATTCGTTTTTACCCCCGACTCGAAGATAACCGGGATCTCCTGGCCGTCGTGCCCACGGAAGAAACGGAAGGTGAGCGGTTTCTCAACAACCTTCATCCCGGGCGGAGCCGCCTGCCCTTCGGGAAGAATCCCGACCGTCTGGTAACCATTGTCCGGGTCGTGCACCGACCTGACCAAGACCTTCTCGCTGCGTTTGGTGAAGAAATTCTTCTCGTAGTGCCGGGTGAGCATCTGCTGGTCATACTCCAGCAGGTCGTCACGGGCCGAGATGAAGATCTCGTAGAGCAGCTGGGCCAGCACCAGTTTGCGACGCGCTTCGAAGGCACGTTTTCGTCCGACAGCGTCAGTAGGCGCCGTCTTCTGAAAACAGAAACCCAGCAGCCCGATGGGATCGTCGGTCGCCCTCACCTTTCTGTTGATGGTGAATTGCCCGCGGGAACCCTCCACGAAATATTCCCTGACCAACTCCTGGATGAACTGATCGGCGCGGCGGAGGAACCCGGAGATTTCCCCGTAGAGCTTGGCGTGCGAAATTCCGAGCGGAAGATGATAGGTGTCTCGATAGAACCGGATGAACACCTTCCGTCTCTTATTTTTCGGCGCCTTCAGGACCAGACGGTAGAGTCTCCGGCTGCGGAAAAGCTCGCCGCGGAGCAGGGGCCAGTTGCGGCGCAGCGCGTACAGGCCGCGGACGCTTTGGGGAAAGAAAGGAACTAACAACGGAAACTCGCGGTAAGGAGAGCCGTTAGCCCCCAGCCGCCCGTAATCCATGCCTTCTCCTTTTTGGATGGGAAAGAACTGCCTCCAGACGAAGGAGGATAGCGGAAAACTCGACAGCAGTCAAGACAGACAAAAACCCCCGCCGAGGCGGGGGGCTTCACCATCTTCTTATTACTCTCCAGTCCGGCGGTAAGGATGGACGTCCTCCGGCGCGAACCAATGGCTGATTTCGTGCGCGGCTTCCTCCGGCGTTTCCGAGGCGTGCACCAGGTTCTGCACCGCCCGGCCCTCGCGGTTGGCCGTGGCCGCCGAGTCCACCGAGTAGTCGCCGCGGATGGTGCCCATCTCGGCCAAGGCCGGCATGGTGTTTCCGGCCAATTTGCGGATCATCTCAATGGCGTGCGGCCCTTCGACGACAACTTTCACAACCGGCGCCGAAGCCATAAAATCAATAAGCCAGCCGCGGACGCGTTTTCCGATCTCGAACGGATCAGTCGTCCCCATCTGGGCCATGGTGTCGATGTGATATTTCTCATTGGTAGAAAGCGTCTTTCCGCCGATACGTGTGATCCACGCTTCGTCTTTCGGATAATGCTCATCCATCTGCGCTTTGGTCGGCTGGACCATTTGGAGCGCGATGATCTTTAAGCCGCGCTGTTCGACGCGGTGAATAATCTCGCCGATGAGTCCGCGGGTCACACCGTCGGGTTTGATCATGAAATAAGTTCGCTCGGATTGTGTTTGGCTGGACATATTGTGTCCGATGTTATCAGTTGCCGGACTCGGACGCAAGGACCTCGTTTTCTGTCTGGATATCAATTTTACCCCCATCGCTCGTAGCCAAAATATCGCCGTGAGTATCAGTGCGAAGGATTCTCACTCCGGCGTCGCGGAGAAGTTTGATCACGCGATACGCGGGGTGACCATAGGAGTTTCCTTTACCGGACGAGATAAGCGCGTTCTCCGGATCCACAGCCGCAAGAAACACGCGCGAGGTCGAGTATTTTGATCCGTGATGCCCGACTTTGAGGAGGTCAGAAACCAGAGTGGACGAAGCCGAGACCACGAGCTCTTCCTCTACCTCCGAAGTCGCGTCACCCATAAACAAAACCTCCGTCTGGCCGTAAACCAGCCGGAAAACGATAGAGGTGTCGTTCAGCCCGCCGCCCTCGCCCGGGCCGGTCTCGGAAACCCGCCGGCCGCTCCACTCCTCCAGGGGCCAGAAAAATTCCAAACGAGTCTCACCGAAAGAAACGACCTCTCCGGCGCGGGGCGTTTCCGTGTCAATGTCGCGGTTTCGAACTTCCTTCAGAAAAGATTCATGGACATCCGTAGTGTGCACCACCCCGGTCATCATCAGCCGACGAACCTGATAACGGCGCAGAATTTCAAGGAGCCCGGTTAAGTGATCGGCGTGCGGATGAGTGAGGATCAGGAGTTCAATATCCCGATCGTCCTTGGGAAGCGCCGCCCCGAGTTTCTGGATTACGCTCGTGTCAGGCCCGCCATCAACCAGGATATCCTCGCCGGTTGGCGTGCGGATGAGCGCCGCGTCCCCCTGACCGACATCAAAAAAAATGACGTGAAGTTTCCCGTCGTCGGCCAGGCGTCCTGGTCCGGTGGCCGTTCCCCAGGGCTCCAAGACGCTGCCCAGAGAGAGCACCCCGGCAATCACCGCTCCCGCCAGAATCCGCGAAAACCACCGAGACCTCAAAAAAGAACGAATCGTGCTCATAGATCCTTTTCTTCGGAAATGATCCATCCTTCGATACCCGGAGAAGACGACGGCGCCGGAGAAAGCCGCCGCCTGAAACGAGGGAGAAAAAACGGCAGAAGCAGCGCGGCGTAAAAGAGCATGGCGGCTACCCAGGAAATGCGTCCGGTGAAAAACTGGGCCGCCGGAAAACGGGAAAGCAGGTCGGCCGTTTTTTCAATGTATGAAAGAAGAATCGTCGCCGGAAAGGAAAAAGCCCGGCCGAGGGGAGACCAGACGATTCCTCCGGCGGCGGCTAGAAAAGAAAAAAGCATGGCCCAGGGAACGGCAAAAATCACCAGAAGATTGGCCGCCGGAGCGACCAGAGAAATTTTGCCGAAGGTCGCGAGGATGATCGGAAAGGTCATGGCTATCGCGGAGAGCGTCTGAACGAACATCTCACAGAGCTTGTCCCAAAAATGCACTCCGGATTTCCGGGCCCAGCCGAACCGATCGGCCAGTGCCGGGCCGAGCCAGATCAACCCGGCGGAGGCGGCGAAGGAAAGAACAAAACCCAGATCGAAAAAAAGCAAAGCCGGATTGACCAGCAGCATGGCGGCCGCGGCGAAAAAAAGAGCGTTGGCCGTGCCGGACGGTCGGCCGACGGCCTGGGCCAGAAAAGGAAGTGAACCCATGATCGCCGCTCGGGCGACGCTGGCCGAGGCGCCGGTAGCCGCGACCAAGACGGCGAGAAGGGCCAGGGTGAGCGCCACCGTCAGGCGCCGTGGGACGGGCAACAGGGCCAGCAGTGAGAAAAACAGCACGGTGATGATGGCCACGTTGTATCCGGAAACGGCGACAATGTGGCTGATGCCCGTGGCTTGAAAGGCCGCTGTCTCCTCCGAGGGCAAACGACGATCTCCGAAAAGCAGACCGGCGGCCAGCGAGGCCTGCGGTTCGGGAATATGACTGTTGATGGAGCCGACCATCAGGTCTTTCAAGCCATAAACCGCGGCCAGCGCCTGATTTCCGGAGTTTCCCGACCGGACGACCGACAAAGGCCGTCCGCACTCCGAGAAGACGCGCTCCCCGAGTAAGGCGCGCGCCTGGTCAAATCCCCGGATCACGCCGGGCCTTTCAATCTGGCAATTGATTTTTAGAAAATCGCCGTAGGCATAGCGCGGCTCAAGCGGAGCGCGCATCAGCAGCCGTCCTTGAGCCGAACCGCGGTCGGCTGTTCGCACCTGGACGACCACCCGTTGGTACGACTCGCGAATCTGCGGCGGCGCGACGATTTCCCCCTCGAGGCGGACGGCCGACGCTCCGTTCCACCAGGCGATGCTACCCGTGGCTGAGGCGTCCGCAAAATAATCAAACCGCAAAAAACCCAGGATGGCCGCCAAAAAAATCAGCGCCGGAATACGAATGGCTAATCGTTTCCAGCCGAAAACAAGCGGCGTCAAACCAAGAATGGCGGCAAAAAGAAAAATCCGGCCGCCCCCCAAAGTATTGAACGGCTGAAGCGAGTGCAATCCGATCCCCGCGGCAAAAGCGATGATAACCGCCAAAAACTGCTTGGACGGACGCTCCTCCAGATAGCGCGCGATCCCCATACCCTTCCATCATATCAAAAAACGTCCGACTGTTGCCGGACGCTATTCCACCGTCACCGTCTTGGCCAGATACCTCGGCTTGTCCACGTCCAGGCCTTTGACCACTCCCATCTCGTAGGCCAGGAGCTGGAGCGGAATGGCGGTGAGCAAGGGGGTTAACAATTCGTCGGTGTGGGGCACAAAAAATGTGTCCGAGGCCGCTCGCCTAATGGCCGGGTCGCCGGCGGTGGCGATGGCCAATACGCGCCCGCCGCGATTGCGTATCTCTTCGATATTGGAAATTGTTTTCTCATACACCGAATCCCGCGGAACAACGACGATCGACGGCGTTTCCGCGTCCACCAGGGTCAGCGGCCCGTGCTTCATCTCTCCGGGTGGAAAGGCCTCGGCGTGGATCTGAGCCGCCTCGCCGATCAGATGAGCGGCGTGACGGGCGGCGGCCAAACTCATCAACCGCCCCAGGCAGAGAATGGTTCTGGATTGCGCGTAATTCCGGGCTAACTCTCTGATCTCTTCACGCCTCTCTAGAATCGAGCCGATCTGTTCCGGAATTCTCTGCAGATGGGTGGCCAGCCGGCGCCCTTCCCCCAGGGGCATGCCCCGCAGCCGACCCAAAAGGAGAGCCAGCAAAGCGCAAGCGGCGGCGGCTGTCGTGAAAGTCTTGGTATTAGTCACGGCGATTTCCGGACCGGCATGGATGAAAATGCCTCCGTCGGTTTCCCTGGCGATGGTCGATCCGGGACTGTTGCAGATGCCGTAAACCTTAATGCCTTTGCGAGCCACTTCCCTCATGGCGGCGATGGTATCGGCCGTCTCTCCGGATTGGGAAACGGCCACGACCAGCGACTTAGGCGGGATCAGACCCCGGCTATGGCGGAACTCCGAAGAAAGTATGGCTTCGGCCGGAATGCCGGCGATTTCCTCGACCATGGTTTTCCCGGCAAAGGCCGCGCTGGCCGCTCCACCGGCGCCCAGAAAAATCACCCGCTGGATGTCGCGCAGTTCGGCATCGGAGAGGTTCAATCCCTTGAGCCGGGCCGTGCCCTCGTCGGAAAGCAATCTGCCGGCCAGACACTTCTCCAGCACCTCCGGCTGTTCCATGATCTCTTTGATCATGTGATGGGGATGGTCCCCTTTCTCGAATCGTTCAATGTCGAGCGCGACTTCTTCCACCTCGCGCTCCACCCACTGGTTTCCCAGGGTAAGAGTGGTATAGCCCTGCCTAGAGAGACGAACCAGCTCTCCATCGGCTGGATAAATGACCCGCTTGGTAAAAGGAATGATCGCCGCCACTTCCGAGGCCACGTAATATTCCTCATTCTCGCCAAGTCCGACCACCAACGGGCTTCCCTGGCGCGCGGCCACTACGCTGTTGGGCTGGTCGCCGGCGACCACGGCGATCCCGTAGGTTCCGCGGCAAAGCCGAAGCGCCTGACGCACCGCCTCGCCCAGATTCTGTTTGTAAAACCGTTCGATGAGATGGGCCAGAACCTCGGTGTCCGTGGCCGACGAAAAGACATGGCCCTCCTCAAGCAGTCGGCGCTTCAAGGGAATATGATTTTCGATGATGCCGTTGTGGACCACGGCAATTTTCCGCCGGCAATCTAAATGAGGATGAGCATTGGTTTCCGACGGCTGACCGTGAGTGGCCCAGCGGGTGTGAGCAATGCCCAGGAACCCCGGAGGCGGCGCCGGGGCTAGTTTGGTCTCCAGTTCCCTGATAGTACCGCCGGTTTTTATCGCCTGAATGGTTCCTCCTT
>Ga0155401_150_pt1 | contig 9048 bp, 6 predicted proteins | sample RifCSPhighO2_02_FD_106369 | JGI IMG/M metagenome (GOLD analysis project Ga0155401, IMG submission 106369) | Candidatus Uhrbacteria bacterium RIFCSPHIGHO2_02_FULL_57_19
AATGCTGCCAGTGGCCCGAGGTCTCGTAGAGGCCTTTGCGGGCGATGTGCGGCGTGTAAACATACTGATACCCCTGCTCCTCTTCCAGTCCGGCCACCAGTTCCTCCATCTTCCGACGGATAAACGCGCCATTGGGAAGATATAACGGCAGCCCCATGCCCACCCGCGGCGAAATCATAAACAGCTCAAGCTCCGCTCCCAGCTTGCGGTGATCGCGTTTTTCCGCCTCATCGAGGAGAATCAGGTAGGCATCCAGTTCTTCCTGCGTTTTGAAGGCCAGGCCGTAGACGCGGGTCAGCTGTTTGTTTTTTTCGCTCCCCCGCCAGTAGGCGCCGGAGATCTTGGTGAGTTTGAAAACGCCGACGTCTTTGGTTGTTTCCACATGCGGCCCGCGGCAGAGATCGACGAATTTTCCGGTGCGATAGACCGAGGCGATGTTCGGTTTTTCGATACTGATGTCCTGCTGTTCTTCCGGTTTGATCTTGGTCGTGCCCTTGGTCTTCAAGTCGGTTAGAAGTTCCACCTTGTACTGCTGATCCATTTTTTTAAAAAACTCGATTGCCGCATCCAACGGCATTTCTTCGCGCACGAACTCCTCGTTCCGGGCGATGATCTGGCGCATGCGCTTCTCGATCTTGGACAGATCCTGCGGCGAGATCGGTTTAGGCAGGTCGAGGTCGTAGAAAAATCCATTCTCAATCACCGGCCCCACGCCAAATTTAGTCCCCGGATACAATTCCATAACCGCAGCCGCTAGAAGATGAGCTGTGGAGTGACGAACGGTTTCGATTGAGTATACTTTGTCGGACATAAAAACCGCGTCAAGACGCGGTTATATGCTACACGATTGCCGACCGACCGCCAAGATCAGCGGACTATTACGATGTCGATGTGGTCCTTGAGTTTGGGCACACGGCGGAGCCACGAGGGGCGAAAGCGGACTGAGGCCGCCTCGATCTCGGGAAACTTCTTGAAGTATTCCGCGACGCCCTTAGCCGAAAGCCCGGCCAGTTTTTCGCGATCAAAAATGTCACTCCCGTCATTTACCGCCGCGTCGCCGGCGGCCAAGATCTTGAGGGTGGCCACCCCCGCCTCCGCGTCGGAGCGTTCCACAGTTACCTGGAAAGATTCCTTATCAACCGAAACTAGCTCTTGTCCCGCTGGGATGGCGGCCCTGAGTCCGGAGAGAGCGCGTTCTTCAACGGCCTCAAGATCATAGAAAACGCCCTCGGCTCGGATGCCCACCGTCACTTCCACGGCCGAGGCCTCGGTACCCACGGCCGCGTCGGTCTGCCGTTTGGTCGCCTCGTAACTGACAATCTCCCCTCGGCCATCTGCAGAGTCGCCGGCCAGGGCTCGCAGCGTGGCCGTCGCCTCATCAGCCAGTTCCCGCTCGACGGCGGCGACGGCACTCTCCACATCAGCCTCAGTGACTACTTTAACCGTGCGCACTCCGCCGGTCATCTGCGTTGTGGATACGGCATAGATCGACTGTTGGAGGGAAGAATTCAGACCGGGGATAGTGAACTTGGACGGCTCGATGTTTCCAGACGCTCCTGGCTTATCCGCGTAGACTTCGGCATCAAGGCGGCCTCCGGCGGAGACCGTGACGCCGCTCTTCAGGCGGAAAAGCGCGCCTCCTTCGGAAAGCAACCGGGTAGTGGCCACCAGCGGCTGGCCGCGCGAGGTAAGATTGATGAGCGTCACCGTTCCGACGGCCTGCGCTTCTTCTGTTCTCCCCTCTCCGGCGATGGGAACAGTCTTGGTTTTCTCCGCGGTCGTCTGTTCCAGAACCCCCTTAACCTCATCCCCTGTCGGCTGGGGGCGGACAGTCACCAGAACCTCGGTGCTAACCGGAACTTTGCGGGGAACCACGGTGATGGTTGCCCGGGCGAAAGCCAAATAGAGAACCACCACCAGGATCAAGCCGGTGGCCACGGCAAAGGCAGAGGCGATCTTCCGGTAGAGAGAGATGTGGATGGCCGGTGGTCGTGGCTTTTTTTTGGAGTCGGCTTGAGCGGACGTCACCGGTTCCTCCACCTCGGCTTCGCCCTCCCAGTCCGGGACGGCCTTGGGTTTCCTCTCCGGCGGCTGATCGATCTCCATTTCCTCCACCTCCTCGGGAACCGACGAAGGCCTTACCGGGATGACCGGCTCTTCTTCTTTCGGTTCAGGAACCACCGGTTTTTCGACGATTTTTTTCCTCCTGGGCATATATTCGTGCTTACGCGGCCTTGGCGAGCTCGGCGGCTTTCCCTCGCGCCCGAATGAGCTCCTCCCGTTCCTGTTCCATCTTCCTGATTCGACCCTCTAATTCTACTACCTTCGCGTGCTCCTTTCCATAGAGCCGGCCGAACCGATCGGCAACCTTCTCCACGTGCTCGACCTGCTTCTCGAGCGTGGCAAGACGAATTTCGACGCCGAGCGATTTGTCGAGGTGTTCCTTGTCCTTGCCTTTTTCCGCAAGCTTCTCGGCGACAAACCCGCGGATCGCCTCGATCCGCTCCGTACCCTTCATCGTTCCCCAGCGGTCGAAGTCCTCCTTGGTCGCGCCGAGAATCGCCTTCTCCGAGTATGCGATGAGCGCGTCAACCTGGGAGGTGTACTTCGCGTCCTTCCCGTATTCCTTGGCGCGGAGCAGACGGCCAATAAAACGCAAGCGGTTTTCCGCTTTCTGATCCTCGATGCCCAAATCGGCGAGTTTGGTCATGAGCTCGGCGCGGGCGTTATCCGAGGAGAGCTTTTCCTTCTGGCCGACGGAAACTTCGGGATCCTTCTCGACCGCGCGGACAGCGTCGCCCAGGAGTTTCGTGTCCGCCATCCCGTAATTGAACTGAAGGCGTTCGGGCTTGAATCGTGAAGTCGCCTTCTCGCTCCCGGCGACGGGTGCCATGTCGGCGGCGAGTCCGGCGGCTTTCTCGATGATTTTCTTGCCGACCGTCTCGTCTCCCGAAAACTGGATGGTGAATTCGTCGCCGCCGTAACGGAAGGCGGTCGCCTCAAGTTTCAGTTCTTTGATCGCGCGCTCCATGATCTCCGCCGCCTTCTGGAGCGCGTAATCCCCGGTATCCCCCTTGCCCTCCTTGTCGAAAAACTTCAAAAACGCCATGTCAACAAATACCACGCCCGACTTCTCGCCGTTCGCAATCTTTTTCTCGAGCTGGCGATAATACTCGCGCCGGCCGGGAAGTCCGGTAAGCCCGTCGCGTTTCGCTTTTTCAATCTGAAAATCAAGATCCGCCTCGCGAGCCGCTACCTCTGCTCGCGTCCGCTCCGGAGAGCCGGCAGGGAGACCCTCAACGGCCGCGGCCGCCTCCTTCGTGGCCTTCTGTTTCTCGGCAATCGCCGCTTTTCCGGAAAGCTCGAGCTTCTCCCGCTTCGGCTTCTCTCCGGCCGAGACGATGCCCTCGGGAATCTCGATCTCCCGCCGCGTGACGTGCGACGAGAGTTTTTCGTACAGGACCCGCCGCACGGAACTCTCGTACTTCGCACTCTCCGCGAATTCGCGCTCTGCCATTTTCCTGGCCGCCTCGGCGACCGTCACCGCGAAGATGGCCTCGTCCTTCGCCGCCTCCTTTAGGGATTCGAGCTTCTCAAACTCAGACCCCTTGAAGGTCTTCTGCATGAATTTCGACCAGAACTCCCCGAGGTCGGCGGCCGGCGGCGGCCCGATTTTTTCCTTCATACGCTCCGCGCGGGTGCGAAACTTGGCCATGTCGGCGACCACCGTCGCAAGGCGGCGCGTTGTGTCGATCATGAGATCCCGCGCTTCCTTCGGCGTGACTTCGACGCCGCTCTCGACGAGAGCTTCGTTGACGATCACGACGATGTTCTCCTGCGAGAGTTCGATCGCGGTCAGCGGAAGCGGGTCTTTTCCAGGGATAATCTCCGGACGCGACTCCTCCACCGAGTCCCGGAGCCCGAGTGCGGTCTTTTTTTCAACACCCCGAAGCTCGACCAAAAAATCGTTCCCGCCGAACCGGTAGATATCATACTTATCGGGATCCGTGACCCCGGCCTGCCGCAGGATTTCAAGAACCCTGGTCTCCGCGGTCTCCGCGCCCTTCTCGAGCGCCCTGTCCCCCGCCTCGTGGCCGCCTTCGGTGTTGAACCGGTCAAGTTCGCCCACATTGACGATGAGGGTGTGCGTGGTTTTGTCCTCCGGCCGGGGCGCGATCGCGCCCGTCTTCTCAAAACCCTCCCCATCCTCGGCAAACCGTCCCTCGAGCCGCTTGGCGAACTCCGCGCCCCAGAGCCCTCCGGCCTTAGCGCCGGTATTGTCATGCTGGAACAGATAGAGTTCGCGTTCTTTTTTTGAAATGCGGAGCGAGGTTTCTGCATCCTCGCCCGGCGTTGCGCGGGCTTCCTCCTCGCGCCGCGCGACCTCGGCGTCAAGCTCGCTCATGCGCGACTCGAACTTGCGGCCGAGCTCCGGAGCCGCCGCCGGCGCCTCTCCTGATTGTTCCTGGCGTTCCTCGTCGGGCATAGAAAAGGGAGGGGTGATGCCTCCCTCGGAAGTGTATCAGATGTCGGAATGAAAACAAAAAAAAGCCGGGCCAGCTACGAGCAGCGGGCCCAGCGCACGGCGGCGGCGATGATCCGATCGGTCCGATCGGGATGGAGTTCCTCCAGGAGTTGGAGCAGCTTCTCTCCTTCGTCGTCGGACAGCAGACCAAGTGTTCCAATCGTCACGACGAATCCCAGCTCCTCGCTCGCCTCGGCGAGCGCGCCTGCCGGATCCGTGCATCGTCTCGGGGAAAAGAGCACTTCTCGAAGCGCCTCGAGCGTCTTGGGCGTCATGGTCCTAGCCCTCCTTCTTGGTTTCGAAGGACCCGATTATCGCCCGGACGAATGTCCAGGTCTTGACGGCGCAGTACAGACCGGCCAGGATACCGACTCCCAAGAGAGTCGTCATCCAGGAGACCGATTTCGTCTCTGTGGGCATTCGCACCTCCTCCGCTTGTCCCGCCATCGGCGGGGTTGGTGACGAAAATAGAACCTACAAGGAACGATTGACTATGTCAAGTCCTGCCGCACGCCTCGTGCCGAGCCGATCGCCCCGGCGATGCGCGACTGCACCTCCGGGGTCCAGCTGATGCGAAACTGAGTTTCGATCATCCGGCCCGAACCATTGGGCCCCAGACGGAGAAAGACCCGAGCCGGACCCGGAGATGAAGAAAAAATGACCTTGAGCTCGCGCGATAAATTTTCATCCAGTGTGCCGAGAACTTCGATGGTCACTCCCTTTTCTGTTGTCGGCGGATTTTGCGGACCTGCCTGGCCGGCAGGCAGGTTGGCACGGATTTCGCCGATGAGAACGGAAAGCGCCTCCCTGGCAGAATCGGGCGTCACCGGGACGATCCGATCGGCCAGATAACGGACATCCTCGTCCTTTTCAGAACGCTTTCCGACGACCAAGACGCAAGTGTCCTCGCGCAGGTCGGCGGCGCAGGAGGCAAAAAGTCTGGGGAAGACGATGGTTTCGACAGTGGCCGTCTCATCGGCCAGCCGGAGGAAGGCCATCCGCTCACCGGCTTTGGTAGTCACTGCTTTTACTTCGGAAATCACGCCGCCCGAAGTCACCACGCTTCCTTTGGAGGCCGCGCCCAGCTCGGAAAGAGGGGTCAGGGCGCCCGGGAGCGCTCTGGCGATCTCGGCGAAGGGATGTTCGGTGACGTACAGTCCGAGAAGTTCTTTTTCCCAGGCCAGCTTGTCGCGCTTGGTGGCCGGAGAGGTCGGCCGCAAACAGAGCGGGCCTACCGAGTCTCCACCGCCAAAAAGAGACGACTGGCCGCTGGCCCGGCGCGCCGCCATCTCACGATTGGCGGCCAAGAGATCGTCAATGTTCCAGAGGAGCGCGCTTCGCTCACCCATCGAGTCCATGGCGCCGGACATAATCAGTGATTCCAAGGATTTTTTATTGAAAGAACGTGCCTGAACGCGGCCCAAAAAATCACTCAGGTCGTGAAATTGCCCCCGCTCCTTGCGCTCACCGATAATCGCCTTGACCACGTCGGTTCCAAGATTTTTCACCGCGTTCAGCCCAAAACGGATGTGCCTGTCGTCCACCATGGTGAAATCCTGCCGCGATTCATTGACCTCCGGCGGCAAAACCTCGATTCCCATCTTCTTGCACTCGGCCACGGCCTCGGCCACCTTCTCCAAATCTCCGGATTCGGCCGAGAGCACGGCGGTCATATACTCGGCCGGGAAATTCGCTTTCATGTAGGCGGTTTGGTAGGCGACCATCCCGTAGGAAGCGGCGTGGGCCTTGTTGAACCCGTAAGCGGCGAAGGTTTCGATCAGCCCCCAGAGCTCCTGCGCCTTCTCCTCAATCATACCGCCGGCCACGCATCCCCCGATGAATTTTTCCTTTTGCGCGGCCATCTCCTTGGGGATTTTTTTTCCGATTGCTTTCCGTAATTTGTCCGCCTCTTCCCAGGTGTAGCCGGCCAGTTCGATGGCGATAAGCAGCACGTCGTCCTGATAGGTGATGATACCGTAGGACTGCTCGAGGATGGGCTTCATCCGGGGATCGAGCACGCGCACGAGTTTCGGGTTGTGCTTGCGGCGGATATATTCAGGGATGGATTCGATCGGTCCCGGCCGGTAGAGCGCCACCATGGCCATGATGTCGTGGATGGAGGAGGGACGAAGTTCGACTAAATAGCGCGTCATGCCTGAGCCGCCGAGCTGGAAGAGGCCGACGGTGGCGCCGCGGGCCAGGAGATCGAAAGTTTTCTGGTCACCGAGCGGCAGCCGCTCGAGGTTCACCTCCGCACCTTTGGTCGCGCGGGCGATCTCCACAGCCCGGCCGAGGATGGACAGGTTGCGAATTCCCAGAAAGTCCATCTTGAGCAGCCCAGCGGCTTCCACCGAATACATTTCATATTGAGTGATAATGCTCTCGCCGCCCGGGTCGCGTTGGAGCGGCGTGAATTCGACCAGCGGCCGGGGCCCGATGACCACCCCGGCGGCATGGACCGAAATATGGCGGACGCAGCCCTCGATTCGCGCGGCCAGGTCAAGCACCCGGCGCGCTTCGGAGTCCGAGTCGAGCAGGTCCCGCAGTTCCGGGGTGGTTTCCAGGGCCCGGGCCAGGGTCATGGGAAAACCCTGACTGCCCATGGGGATGAGTTTGGCAATGCGGTCGCCGACCGAATACGGAAGACCCAGCGCCCGGGCCACATCGCGGACCGCCGCCCGGGCCAGCATGGTTCCAAAGGTGCAAATCTGGGCTACGCGGTCGCGGCCGTATTTCTCGGTGACGTAGGCGATAACCTCGTCGCGCCGGTTGTCGGCGTAGTCCATGTCGATATCCGGCGGCGACGGACGGAAAGGATTGAGGAAGCGCTCAAAAGGAAGTTTGAAAAACAGCGGATCAACGGTGGTGATGCCGATGGAATAGGAAACCAGGGAGCCGGCGGCCGATCCGCGGGTGGTGGTGATAATGCCCTGCTGTTTTGCCCAGTTGATGGCGTCCGCCACGGCCAGAAAGTACGGCGCATACCCCTTGGTCTCAATGATGCCGAGCTCGTACTCGAGGCGCGTCCGCGCCTCCTCGGTCGGATGCTCCCCGTACCGGGTCCGAAGCCCGATCTCTGCCCGTTCCCGGAGCACCCCGGAGGCCGTTTTCCCCTCCGGAATGTCGACTGGCGGAAAATTCCACTTGCCGAGTTCGAGCGTGAAGACGCACCGCTCGGCGATTTTCACCGAATTCTCCACGGCCTCGGGAATGTCCGCGAACGCCGCGCTCATCTCATCCGGCGAGGTGAGCGAATAGTTGACCCCGAGCATGGAAAGCCGGGTGGGGTCGGTCGTGTGCTTCCCGGTCTGGATGGCAAGAAGGATGTCCTGCGCCTCCGCGTCCTCGGGATGGATGTAGTGGCAGTCCTTCGTGGCGACGATCGGGGTGCCGGTCGTGCGCGCGAGCGCGACGAGCTGTGCGTTCCGTTCCCGCTGCTCCGGCATCTCTCCGTGGTCCTGCACCTCGATGTAAAAATTCTCAGCACCGAATATGTCGCGGTACTCGGCAAGCAGGCGGTTTGCTTTCTCCTCGTCCCCTGCCTGAAGCGCGCGGCTGATCTCGCCATTCAGACACCCGGAGAGCGCGATGATGCCTGCCGAGTGCTTCCGGAGGAATTCCTTGTCCACGCGCGGCTTGTAGTAGAACCCCTCGAGGTGCGCGGCGGTCGTGATCTGGATGAGATTTTTGTATCCCTCGACGGTTTGCGCGAGGAGGGTGAGGTGACAGGAGTGTTCATCAACCCGCGCGCGCTTCTCCGTCATTCCGTTCGGCGCGATGTAGGCCTCCATCCCGATGATCGGCTTGATCCCCTGCTTCTGGCATTCCTGATAGAACTCGAGCGCGCCGTAGAGCGCGCCGTGGTCCGTGAGCGCCAGCGCGTCCATGCCGAGCTCCTTCGCGCGCGCCACCAACTCCGGAATCTTCCCGAGGCCGTCGAGAAGGGAGTAATGGCTGTGGACATGGAGGTGGACGAAGCGGGGCATATATCAATCCGAATTAACAAATTCGTCCGAATTCCTGCCTGCCGGCAGGCAGGTCCGAATTTGGGTATTCGGTCTGATTCGGATATTCGGATCACTGAAAGTACTGTACCCCATCCGAACAAAAAAAGAAGGGCTATATCTAATAAAAAAACGGAGCTTAGAGACCAAGGTCCGAAAACCAAGTTCTCTAAGCTCCAAATTACCTAGTTCCGAGTGCCCTCACTCCCGGAGGGAAGGCACCGAGTAGCTCGAGCTGCCAGGGCCGTGCCAGTAGGCGTTCAGCCGCACCTGACCATCGTCGGAGTCGAAGCCGACGTAGGGCACGTGCCGCCACGGCTCGTCGTCCTCCTCGGGAACGTTGAGCTCGTAGCCCGCGGCGAACATGCCGGGGACCTCGTCGTAGTCGATTACGTTTCGGAGGTTGGACCTCCGAAGTGGCCATTGACTTCTCCCCAAAGCAGATAGTACGATCTAAGTATATGACGACGAAAATGAAGGCCGTCCGATCGGAGCGGCTCGAAAAACTGAAACATCTTC
>Ga0155401_164_pt2 | contig 8839 bp, 9 predicted proteins | sample RifCSPhighO2_02_FD_106369 | JGI IMG/M metagenome (GOLD analysis project Ga0155401, IMG submission 106369) | Candidatus Uhrbacteria bacterium RIFCSPHIGHO2_02_FULL_57_19
CTCGAGCCGTCATACGCGCCAAACAGATGATACCTATTGAATGGATGACTGACGAATCTCCAGTTCAAGTATGCCGAGTCGCGTTCCGTCGTACACGGATAGAGGACACGGAGTTCATTCCAAACAGCGTCCCAAGAGACTTCGAATCTGGTGATCGGACGGACCTCAATCGAACTGGCTTCCGGCGGGTCCGGGTTTGCCGGCAGAAGCCCGAGGCGATCTGAACGAAGAACACCTACCCATCTGGTAAGCGACGGTAGCAACTTCCACCCCAATCCGCGAAGCACCGGCGCGGCATTTTCGTTGTATCCAGACGTGAGGAGCAGAGAAAATCGCTTCATCGCTTCCCGCAGAAGGAATACGCTCCCGCCGCGCTCCCGAAATTCCTCGCTCACAATAAAATTCGCGCCCCAGCCGGCGAGCAGTATCCGGTTCCCCATCTTCGTCCGCGCGGGAATCCATCCCGCGTGACCGACAATCTTGGTATCGTTCCAGAGGAGTAAAGTTCCCGCACCTGCGATCGCATGAGGGTGGTCCAAAAACTGCCATCGGAGATGCCGCTCGTCACCCATGATGTGACTGGGAGAAACAACGCGCCGAAAAAACGCCGCGACTTGGGGTACGTCGGATGATTCCATAATACGGACAGTAAAACCGGTCTGCGTCGCCATATCAAAGCACAACCCCCTTCTCGCGCATCACTCGCAGAAGATCTCCAAGCGACTTAGCATTCATCACTTCATCGATGCTAAATTGAATGCCAAAGGCCCGCTCGAGTTCCGAGATGAACAGGAGGTAATTCATCGAGTCCCAGGTTGGAATGGTTTCCGGGGACATGGATGGGATGACGGCGCTTGCCGGCACTTTGAAAACGCGAACAATGATTTCTGTGACCTTATCCATAACGAATCCATTCTGGCGCGGGAACGTCTTTGGAAAGCGGCAAACGCCATAGAGACCGTTCATCGGATTGTTCAACTGATTCAAAACCGTTCCGGTAGAAAAAATCCTGCGCCGGCGCGTTCTTCGCGGAGGGGATAAATTCTCCAATGAGCTCCGCGGCCCCCGAGGAACGCGCGCACTCTGCCACCCGAGAGAGAAGCGCCTGTTCAACTCCCCGACCGATCACCCGGCATGAGAGAAGAAACGAATCCAGCGTCCACTGCCGCGGCTCCTTGCGTACAATCGCCAGACCCACAATGCCGTTGTCCCCGAACCTGTCCTTGGCTCGTATGCTCCAGACGCCGGCGGCGGGATCGGCGATAAATCGCCGGACATCCTCCTCGGTGTAGCGGCGAGTGGTGAGGTTGAATTGATTGGTCTTCTGGCAAAGTTGAGACAGACGCGCCTCCTCCCTAGCATCGTCCTCGGAAACGAAAACTTCGATCTGCAGCTGACGAAGGTAGTCCTCGATCGATCCGGCGTCCGAGGCAGTCTGGCGACGCTCCCGCTCCGCGGCATAGAGCGATGTGCGCTCGCGGTCCTCGTCGGTGATCCGTGCAGTCTCAAAATCCGGAAGATCAAGAAGCGTTTCTGCAAACCGCGCCGGATCGTGCGGAAGATCGATGGTGAGAACCTCCGGAAGCATCCCGCGCATGAGCATCCGATTGCCGGGGTCGTCATCCGCGAAAACAAAGCTGTCCAGACCCAGATTCAATTCCTCGGCAATCTCGCGCATGTTAGACGCCTTATCCTGCCAGTTGATGCGAATGGCCGCGAAATCTTTCTCGCGAAGAAGCATATGGGGATGGTTTCGAATGACTTCAAGCGCGTCATCCGCGTTGTTTTTTGAATTGATGGCGAGGATAGCGCCTCGACGCGCCAGAGAAACAACCGCCTTCTGGAAGGCATGGTAAGCGTTCCCCGGCGCTTGAGGACCGAGAGCGATGCCCGAGACGCCCTCCTCACCGACAACTCCTCCCCACAACGTACCATCTAAATCCAGTACTAGAACCTTGCGGGTCTTTCCGGCAAAAGGTACGAGGTATTTCAAATACCGATCGGCCAACCGGGGCAAGACCTCCTCGCGAATTTTCATCGCGGCCAGGAAATCCATCTTGGGGTCGTAGGCCTGCGCGCGGCCGACATCGCGCACGAATCCGTCGTAATCAAAAACATATGCACCCTCGACACTGCGCAGTCCGGCGGCAAGCTCCAGATTCGCCTCCGCCACCAGTCCACGCAGTCCGGCCTCGTCTTTCTCGTCGAGAATTCCCAAGGGGCTCGCAACGGGGATACTGAAGTTGTGAACCAGTATCTTCCCCCGCGACTTCTGTGCCAGCGTCTTCACCAGATTTAATATTTGCTCCACCTCGGACCGGACCTGACGCCGGCGCTCTTCGGGTGGGGCGGCAACCAAAGACGTCCCGTCGGGAATGAGCGCATCAATATCCACCGCCAAAACGGTCACGTCCGAATCGAACCGCTTAAGGCCGCTGTCAGTCCGCAAGATCTCCTGGGCCCAGGCATTAAACGGTCCGACGTAAGTCTCGACAGAAATGCCGCGGGAACCAAGCGCCTCCCGCAGATGGCGGACGACCGGTTCGATGGTAAACGAGGAAAGCAAGGCGATCTTCATAGGACCAGAGCCACCGCGCAGGCGAGACCGCCGGCTCGAGTGATTGAAACGCTGATGTCCCGACGGAGACGACCGCGCACTTTCACGGTCGGAGAACCGGTTGATTTTCGGAGAACCTCGATGTCGGCGACGGCGACTCGGCCGGAGAGGACCTTGACCACGGCCTCCTTGGCCGCAAAGGTCCCGGCCAAGCGGCTGTCGGCGTCTTCAAACCGACCGCAATAGCGCCGTTCCTCGCCGGAAAAAACCCGTTCCAAAAAATGCCGACGAGAGGCCCCGCGCAACCGGCGGAACCTGGCAATCTCTACGCAGTCAATTCCGATTGACGCTTTCATAGTCGATTTTATAACACGTCGTTCGCGTTCAAACGCTTCAACCGCAGGGGTTGGTCGAGATTGGTATTCACGCCCACCTCGACGGTGAACCCGAGAGCATAACCGAAACCGACCAATTGATCAAGGAGGGCGGCCGAGTAATCTCCGGTGCCGAACGGATAGGAAATAATGGGCAACGCCGCGCCCCGCGTGTGCTCTTTCAATAGGTCGCGGGCGGTGGCGATTTCGCTCCCCAGCTCCTTGGGAGAAAGAGTGTCGATGTGGCGGTGGCTATGGGTGTGCGAACCAAAGTCCATACCTCCTCTTATCATCGTGTTCACGTCGTCCCAAGAGAGATACAACTCCTTGGCAAATTCGGCCTCGTCTCCCAGTGTGTCGCGGAACAATTTTTCGAGGAACGCTGTTTTAGTCGGCGCGTCCAAGGTATTCAGTCTTGCTTTCAGATTGCCGGTGAGAATGTCGTCATACCGGCTCGGGCTAAGCCGCTGCCGATCATCAATGCGCAGTTCGGATAACCCCGCTAAGCGGGGCGAATGAATGGATATAAAATCATGAAAAGCCTCGATCATCCGCTCTGTCCCCAGACGCGCCAGAAGAAAATGAACCTTGTGTACGTCGATAACGCGCGCCTCTTCCACCGCCGAAGTGATGACGAAAAAAGCGCCCCTGATGCCGCGGTCACGAAGGACCGGGAACACGTTTCTCGCGTGGTCCTTGAGTCCGTCATCGAAAGTGAGCAGGCAGGCGTGCTCGGGAAGCCGGGCCTCGCCGCGGACAGCCGCGAGTACATCCCCCGCTCCGACAAAGGCGTATTTTTCCCCGAGGCGGTCTAGATGACGCTCGAACTTACCAACCGGCAGGGCATGAATCCGCGGGAACGGCGTCCGCTCGGCATCCCGAACGTAATGGTACATGATGACGGCGAGCTCCATAGTTGAAACATCGTCCGACAGGTGTTAACATCGCCTGGTATATGGGAGAAAAACAGCTCTGGAATTCCATTTATACCGACCGCGGCATGACACTTTGGTCACCTCCGGAGGCCACGGTCCAGTTCGTCGGAAGATTTCTCCGAAAGCGGCTCGATACCGGGCGTTTTCAAGATCTATTTCCGGCGCGAAGGATTCTCGACTTGGGCTGCGGCAATGGCGCGGCGGCGTTGTTTCTAGCCAAGATGGGTTACGAAACCTACGGAATTGACATTTCTGAATCAGCGGTCACTATCGGCCGGAAATGGCTCGCCGACGAAGGAATCACGGCCGATCTGCGCGCCGGCGACGTTTCGGAACCCCTTCCCTACCCCGACGGTCATTTCGATGCCGTTACCTGCTACGCCGTGCTGGATCACGTGCCGATGGAGGGAGCCCTCCGTGCAGTTTCCGAGGTCCACCGCGTACTGGCTTCACCCGGACTGTTCTTTCTGACCCTGGCCGGTGCCGGAAGCAAAAAGTTCGGTGAAGGACGGAAGGTGGGACGCAATACCTTTAAACTGGAAGATGATTACGAAGCTGGCGCGATCCAGCATTATTTCGACCGTCAGGACATCGAGACGCTCCTCGCCGGCCGCTTCCGAATCAAGGACATCCGCGAGGTCGTCCAGAAAAAATTCGATCTGTCCTTCCGCAAAGAACACTGGAGCAACCGCTGGCACCTGACCGTGGAAAAAACCTAGCCCTCCGCCCCGATCAGGGAGAGAATCGCACGGGCAATTCGCCCTCCGGCGCCCCCGTCCAATCGATAACAATATCGCTCGCGAAGCCGAGCCCGCCCCTCACCATCCAGTGAGGGGTTTTGTAGATATGCCGACAGCGCCTGACGAAGATCGTCGGGATTCTTAACGAGCCGGCTCCCCCGCTCTGCCATCACTCCTGCGTAATGCGCCGAGTCATACCAGCGAAGCGTTGAGTCTCCGTACGACTTTGTCTCGTGACCGCCAAAACCCACATGCACCACCGGCCGGTCGTTGGCCGCAGCGTCAATCGCGAGCGTCGAAGCGTGAGTAACCATTACATCCATGTGGCGCATGAGATTGGCAAAGTGTTTCGCGTGACGCAGGGTGTAATCCCACGAATCCCGAAAGCCCTGGGTGCGAGTGAACCAGTGGTCAATGATCACTCGCGGACGCCTGATTAGCGCGGAGAATTTCTCCTCCTCTCCGCGGAGCGCGAAGTACGGACGGATGTAGAGCTGGGACGGAACGCCAAGCAGATCCCGTCCGACCATTCCCGCGAGAATCTCGGCCAGTTCCGGATCGCCCGGCGTCACCTTCCCCTCTGACCCGAAGACGATCAGCTTGCGGTCTGGGTCAGCGCCGATCGAGCGGAAAAACTCCTCACGCGTCATAATCATCTTCGAATCCGACAGCACATCAAATTGAGGTACGCCGACCAGCCGAATCCACGACTCTTCGATGTGCTGATAACGAAGCGCGTGGGGAGTGAGCGCCGGCCCCCAAAGAAGAAGGAGATCGGGCTTGACCCTGAAGGAGAGCTTCGGAAGGTTGTCCCAACTCTTGGGCATGGCAATGATCTTCACGCCGTGTCGTCGGGCGGCTTTCATCACCTGCGCGTCCGCGGTTTCGGTGGGATTGGTGGTGAAGACCGCCGACGGCCGCTCGCGGCGGAAGAGATCATCATAGTCACGGGCGGGACGGAGCCATAGGTCAATCCACCGAACCGCTTCTTTGAGGAAACCGAAACGCCGAAGCGGTTTGAAGACGGTGCGCTTCGCCACGCGCCGAAACGCGTTCGTTTCGCTACGGCTCAAAAAACCGTAACGGTCGCGAAGCACGGTGGTCGCGTTATACACCAACCCCTTGTGGATGCCGACGATGATCCGGTCACAAAAATTCTGTCGCGGATCAACAAGCGGAGCAAAATTCACTCCTTCTCCCCCGAACTCGTTGCGAAACTGCGAGTCTTCCCAGGCGGGCGCGAGAAGCACGATCCGGACACCGCGCTCACGCAGAATCCGGACGACGTCGGAATGGAGAATGTTCCGGGCAATGGACCCTCGGGAAATGGTGATGAATACAGTTTTCATGCAAGTCGCCTCTCCGAGAGTGTTGTGGGTGCCGCTCCGTACTGCCGCCGTTCTTCGGAAAACATCTTCTCCCGCAAGATCGAGACAATCCGCTCTCCCGCACGGCCGTCGCCGAACGGATTGCTCCAAACGATTCCGGGATTGTCAAGCATCCGCCGGACGGCCGCAATCATGAGGTCGGGGTTGGCTCCCGTCAGCGCATTCATGCCCGCTTCCACTGTTTCCGGCCGCTCGGTACTGAGCCGGACCGTCACGCAAGGGACGCGAAAGATACAGGCCTCTTCCTGGACTCCGCCCGAATCAGTAACGACCAGGAGCGCGTTCGACTCCAACCGGAGGAAGTCCAGGTACGAAAGCGGGTCGATGACCCGCACCCCGTCGGGGATGCGCAGTCCGAAGCGCTCGATCATCTTCGATGTTCGAGGATGAATCGGATACACGATGGGATAGGCGGGGAACGCGGCCCGCACCAGTTGAATGCCCTCAAGAAGCTTGATGAACGACTCCTTGCGGTCAACATTCTCCGGACGGTGCACAGTCATTACCAGGTACTCTTTCGGCCGCAAATCAAGGATGTCAAGAATCTCCGACCGCTCGTCGGCGATTCTGCGGGACTTGATGAGCGCATCCACCACTGTGTTTCCGGTGAGAAAAATCCGAGAGGGATCATATCCTTCCTCGGTGAGGTTCTGCACGGCTCTCTCGGTGGGTGCGAAGAGAAAATTCGAAAGGTGATCGGTGGTCACGCGATTTGTCTCCTCGATCATCATTGGGTCGTGACTGCGGAGCCCTGCTTCGTGGTGCGCCACCGGCATGCCGAGCCAACGTGCCGCGAGAGTCGCCGAGAGAACGGAGATGGTGTCACCCTGGACGATGACCACGTCAGGACGCTCCCGCTCGAACACTTCACGGATAAGTTTGGTCATTAATCCGACCTGCATGCGGTGCGGCTGATTCCCGACGCCGAGGTTATAGGTGGGCTGGGGAAGTTCGAGATTGGCAAAAAAAACCGCATCCATGTTCGGCGAATAGTGCTGGCCGGTATGCAGCAAAAAATACGAAACCCCCTGCGCGGCGCAGGCGTCAACGATGGGAGCCATTTTAATATGTTCCGGCCGGGTGCCGACGATAATGGCCGCTTTCATAGGTTGTGTATAACACCCTGACAACCGAGTGCGCCGAGAATAATATGCGCAACCCGCTCGCCCGATTTGCCGTCCAGCCGATAGGTCAACCGCAGGGCGCAGGCCCGGCGCTCGGCGCGTTCGCTTTCGGGATGCTGGAGATAATGGCGGACGGCGGCGATAAGCGCTTCCCGATCGGCGACCAGCCTGGTGGCGCCGCTGCGGACGACATTCGAATAGTGGGATGATCCGTAAAACATGGCAAAAAACGGCCCATCGCTCACCTGTTCACCCGGAAGCCGATAATTGATGTTCACGATGGGAGTGTCAACGATTGAGGACTCGATGGCGAGCGTCGTCGCGTAGGTCACCAACACATCGGCGTGCTTGAGTTCGTTGGCCAGATGTTTCATTTCCTTAAACGAAGGATCCCACTTGTCGGTGAAAAACTTCATGGAGCGGAAGTGTTGATCAACAAACACGTTGGGGAGGCCGACGAGATGATCGTAAGGGGTCCCCTCCCGTTCGAACGATAGATCTGAAAAATGGGGCCGAACGACGAGCGAACACTGCTCGCCGAAAGCTTTGGACGCGACCAGTTCGGCAAGAAGGTCGGCGACCAGCGGGCCGTACGGCGCCCAGACACCTTCGGACGCGAACATGACTACCCGCCGCGCCGGATCAAGGCCGAGCGAGCGAAGAAACTCGTCTCGCGGCTGGTAGGTCTCGGGGTTCTGGTAGAGATCAAACTGGGGAAAACCGGTCACTGAAATACTTTCCGGACGGAGTTTATGCAATCTAACGCCCAATTCGCTCATCACTTCGTTCTGTACGATCAGCCGGTCCGGCGGGAAGGCAATTAGGATGCGGTCGAGATTATCCCAGCTCCTGGCCATGCCCACGGTGGACACGCCCCGTCGCCGCGTCTCTTTCATCATGGCCAGATCCCGCTTGGTCTTGATGGCCGTGGCCACCACTAGGTCCGGTTGATATTTGTCGAAAAACTCTCCGTAGGCGCGGTCGGGGAAGGCGTGAAACTCGATCCAGCGGAAGGCGGGGATGAAAAACGGCAGCTTGGCGATAAGCGTGGCCCCCAGGTGTCCCAGCCAAGCGGAGAGCGCCGATTTATTGGCTTTGGTCGAGCGGCCGCCGTAACGCATGAAAAACCTGGCGGTATCGGAGTAGACCATTTTTTGAAGCATGGGCTCGAAAACTTTTTTCCGGAACTTCCCGAACTCCAGGTCGTCGGACTCCTCGAGGACTACGTTGGGATAGCGGACGAATTCTTCCCGGAAGTAATCGGGGATGTTGCGCGGCACAAACAACACGATCCGCAAATCCGACCGTTCGGCGATCAGGCGAAAAGTGTCGGTCCGAAGGATATTTCGGGCGACAAACCCGCGGGAGAGCATGATGAAAACGGTTTTCATTGTTGGGGTGTAGGGGGTAGGGTGCCTGCCTGTCCGGCAGGCAGGTAGGGGGTAGTCCGATTCCGGGCGAAAAATTTGGCGAGTTCGAAGTCGGCTGGGGTGTTGATGTCCACCGAGCGGTCTTCGGGCATGATGTGGGCCCGGGAATCGGCGCCAAAGAGGTCGCCGGCCATCAGCACGTCCGTTTTCGTGAGATAAATGGCGCAGTTACGCTTGTAGACCCTCCGGAGTTCGCCGCGGCTTGCGCTTGACGATCCCTCGCCTTCGACCAGCGGCAGAATGCGGTCGCCGTCGAGCACTTTCAGTTTGGGTATGGAGAAATCAACGAGC
>Ga0155401_144_pt1 | contig 8575 bp, 5 predicted proteins | sample RifCSPhighO2_02_FD_106369 | JGI IMG/M metagenome (GOLD analysis project Ga0155401, IMG submission 106369) | Candidatus Uhrbacteria bacterium RIFCSPHIGHO2_02_FULL_57_19
TGAAGCTCGGACTCCCGAAGAAACATCTGGTGGACCTCGCCGGCCGCTTTATCCCCGAGGTCAAACCCTGGGCCGGCGTGTTCGTCAAAGAAGCGGACCCGAAGATCATCGAGGATCTCGAGAAACGCGGCCTCCTCTATAAGAAAGAGATCATCCGCCACACCTATCCTTTCTGCTGGCGCTGCGACACCCCGCTTCTCTACTACGCCAAAGAATCGTGGTTCGTCCGGATGTCAAAGCTCCGCGACAAAATGATCAAAGCAAATCAAGGAATCAACTGGATTCCGACGCACATTCGCGACGGACGGTTCGGCGAATGGCTCCGCGAGGTCAAGGACTGGGCCTTTTCCCGTGAACGCTACTGGGGTACGCCCCTCCCCATCTGGATTTGCGAGTGTGGAGAAAAGAAAGTTGTCGGCGGGCTCGCGGACTTCCCCGAGTCGTCATCCGGCAACACCTACTACCTGCTGCGCCACGGCGAGTCAGAGACAAATACCAAAAACATCGCCTCATCTGACATCTCCAAGCCCTACCGCCTCACCGAGAAAGGAAGGAGTCAGATCGCCGAGGCGGCCAAGAAACTGAAGAAAGAAAAAATCGATCTCATTATCTCCTCGGATTATCCCCGGACCAAAGAGACCTCCAAGATCGTCTCCAAGACGCTGAAACTCCCGGTCGCTTACGACCAAAGGATCCGCGAGATGAATTTCGGCGAGTACGACGAGCTGTCAGTCTCAGAATTCAAAGCCAAATTCTCCCATGAACTAGAGCGGTTCGACCGAGCGCCCGCGGGCGGCGAGACACTCAAGGACGTTCTGCGTCGGGAGATGGAGTTCGTCCAGGAACTCGAAGAAAAATACCGCGGAAAAAAATTTCTTCTTGTCGGTCATGGCGACCCGTGGTGGGTGCTGGAGGGCGCGATCAAAGGCCTCTCGACTCGCCAGATCGCCGAGCAATGGTACACCGAGGATTACATCGGCCACGGCGGGGTGCGAAAATTCCGCATGCGAGATTTCCCGCGTGACGCGGATGGTTTCGTTGACCTCCACCGGCCGTACATTGATACGACTAAATTCCACTGCCCGAAGTGCGGCGAACAAATGTCTCGAGTGAAAGAAGTCGCTGACGTCTGGTTCGACTCCGGCTCCATGCCCTTTGCTCAACATCACTACCCTTTTGAAAATAAAAAGCAGATCGAAAAAGGCGAGGCGTTCCCCGCGGACTATATTTCAGAAGCCATCGACCAGACACGCGGATGGTTCTATACGCTGCTTGCCGTCTCAACACTCCTTGAACGCGAAGCGCCGTACAAGAACGTCATCTGCCTCGGACACGTGCTCGACGCCAAGGGACAGAAGATGTCGAAATCGCGCGGCAACGTGGTCGACCCCTTCGCCATGATCGAAAAATACGGCGCGGACGCGGTGCGCTGGTACATGTACACCGTAAACCAGCCCGGCGACCCGAAACGGTTCGATGAAAAGGATCTCGATCAGGTCACCAAGCAGGTTTTCCTCATCCTCTGGAACGTTCAGACATTCTACAAAACGTACGAATCAACCAAGCGGGGAATCAAGGGGGCCCACGCGTTGGACCGATGGATCGTCTCGCGCCTCCATCTCCTCATTGACCAGGTCACCAAGCTGCTCGAGAGCTATCGGGTGACCGAGGCGGGCCGCCTCATCGCCGACTTCATCACCGACCTCTCCACCTGGTACGTGCGCCGCAGCCGCGAACGGTTTAAAACCTCGGGTATCGAAACGCTCCGCGAGGTCCTCGTGACCCTTTCAAAACTCATGGCGCCGTTCACACCCTTCCTCGCCGAATCGCTCTATCAAGAACTGCGCGCTGCACCCTCCAAGCTGCACGCTTCTGTTCATCTCGAGGACTGGCCATCCTCTGATCCGAAGCGGATCGACCGCGATCTCATCGCCGGCATGGCCCGCGCGCGGCTCGCGGTGGAACTTGGCCACGCCATCCGCGCCGAAGCGAAGATCAAAGTCCGCCAGCCTCTCGCCGACTGCGAGATCGCAATCGACCTGCCTGCCGGCAAGGCAGGCAAAGGAACGATCGCGGACGATATCCTCCCCATCATTGCCGAAGAACTCAATGTGAAAGCCGTGCGCCTCGTCCCTGCCTTGCCGGCAGGCAGGTCGCACATCGAGGAACGTGCAGGTCGTGCGATCAAGCTCGGCTCCGGAATCAGCGTCGGACTCTCAACCGCAATTTCGGACGACCTCAAGCGCGAAGGCATCGCCCGCGAGATTATCCGCGCGGTCAACAACCTCCGCAAGCAGGCCAAACTCACCATCGCCGACCGGATCACCCTTTCCTATGAAACGGATGACTCTGCTGTCCGCGAGACTTTTGAAACCGAAGGCCAGAAAATTCTCGACGCCGTCCGCGGCGAATCTATCGCCGCTGGAAAAGGAAAAGCCGACCAGGGCGCCGAGCTCGACCTCGCCGGCGCCACTCTCTGGATCGGGATCAGAAAAATTTGACGGAGATTCCCCGGAGCCGCGCTCATCAAGCGCGGCTTTTTCTGTTAGAATGTAACCGTATGCCAAAGGAAACTCGCCCCACTCTCACCACTGTCCGCAAACGTGACGGGCGGCTGGAGCCGTTTTCGCCGTCCAAGATCGCCCGCGCCATTGGGAAGGCCATGGTTGAGGTTGGCAAGGGCGGCGCCGGAGCGGCGGACTCGGTGGCCAAACGCGTGACCTCACTCCTCGAGGAGGCCTACGACGGCCGCATCCCGTCGGTCGAGGACATCCAGGACACGGCGGAGGAGGCGCTCATGGAGCGCGGCTACCCCGAGGTGGCCAAGGCCTACATCCTCTACCGCTCTGAGCACGCCAAGGTGCGGCAGGTCAAGGAGTTCTTCGGGGTCAAGGACGACCTCAAATTGGGAGTCAACGCCATCAAAGTGCTTGAACGCAGGTATCTCAAAAAAGACGAGACTGGACGAGTGATCGAAACTCCCTCCCAACTCTTCCGCCGGGTGGCTCGGGCCATCGCCCAGAGCGAGCAGCGCTACGGCGCGGCCCGGGACGTGATCGCCGAGTACGAAGAACTCTTCTACGGAGCCATGACCAAGGGCGAATTCCTGCCCAACTCGCCGACTCTGATGAACGCCGGCCAGCCCAAAGGTCAACTCAGCGCTTGTTTTGTTTTGCCCATCGAAGACAACTTGGAAAGCATCTTTGACTCGCTCAAGGCAACGGCCCTGATCCATCAATCGGGTGGGGGCACTGGATTCTCTTTCGGCCGCATCCGTCCCCGCGGAGACATCGTCCGTTCGACGGGGGGTGTCGCATCGGGCCCAATTTCTTTTATCCGAATTTTCGACACGGTCACCGACGTTATCAAGCAGGGCGGCAGGCGGCGCGGGGCCAACATGGGCATCCTCCCGATTAATCATCCGGATATCGCAGATTTCGCCACCTGCAAATCCGCTCCGGGATTCCTGGAGAACTTCAATATTTCGGTGACGGCAACTGACGCGGCGATGCGGGCGATTGTCCGCGGCGGGGACATCCCACTCAAAAATCCGCGGAGCAACAAAATCGTCGGTCAAATCAAAGCCAAGGAGATCTTCGACATCATCGCCACCAACACCTGGAAGACCGGCGACCCGGGCATGATCTGGATTGATGAAATCAATCGGAAAAATCCTACGCGACATGTAGGCGAAATCGAGTCCACAAATCCATGCGGCGAATTACCCTTACACCCCCGAGAATCCTGCAACCTGGGGTCGATCAATGTCGGCAAATTCATCGACCTGCCTGCCGGCAGGCAGGGAAAGGGCAAAACAGACTGGAAACGGCTCTCTGGAGTAGTGCGCCTGGGCGTCCGCTTCCTCGACGATGTCATTGAGGCCAACGTATTCCCCTCTTTGGAAATCGGCGCGGCCACGCTCTCCAACCGCCGAATCGGCCTGGGGGTGATGGGTTTCGCCGAAGCGCTGATCAAGATGGGTCTGCCCTATGACTCCCCAGCGGCTCTGCTCTACGCCGCGCGGCTCATGAAGTTCGTCCGCGACCAGGGATGGCAGGCCTCGCGCGAGCTGGGCAAAAGCCGCGGCTCATTCCCCAACTTCAAAGGATCCCTCTGGCAGAAGAAGGGATTCCGCGCGATGCGCAACGCGACCGTCACCACCATCGCACCCACGGGAACTATCTCAATTATCGCCGGCGCTTCTTCTGGCATCGAACCGCTCTTTGCCATTGCCTTCATCCGCAACGTGATGGAGGGCACGCGGCTGCTGGAAGTGAATCCGCTTTTTGAAGAGATCGCCCGCAAACGGAAATTCTACTCGACTCAAATGATGTTCCAGATCGCCCAAAGCGGTACGCTGGCCGGGATCAAGGGAATTCCGCCCGGCGTGCGGCGGCTGTTCCGCACAGCGCTGGAAATCAAGCCGGAGTGGCACATCCGCATGCAGGCCGTCTTCCAGCGGTTCACCGACAACGCGGTGTCGAAAACCATCAACCTGCCGCGGGACGCGACTCCCGAGGACGTGCGAAAAGCATATCTACTCGCGTGGAGGCTAAAGTGCAAAGGCATCACTGTCTACCGCTACGGCTCCAAACCCGAACAGGTGCTGACCATCGGCCCGATCGAAAAGGGACCAATCGAACGGCAGGTGTCGGTGGAATCGGAATTTTCCGGCGGTTGTCCGGCTCCCGTATGCAATTTCTAAGAGAATCATTGACGGACAACCGCCGTGGGAAGGGGTCGGGAAACGGGAGTTTCCCGTGGCGGAAAAACCAAAACCGAGGGGTTTTGGGGAGGAGCGAGCGCGCAAGTCGCGAGCGACGACGGAGGATGTCCGGCTCCCGTATGCAATTTCTAGGTAGTTCTCGACTTCGCTCGAACAATATCGATATTCTTCGAGCGACCGAGCAGAGCGAGGGAGTCGAGAAGTTTCTATGATCTCCACACTAAAGGGAATCGTAACTCATCGCAGCGAGGACACTGCTACCATCGAAGTCGGAGGCATTGGTTACGAAGTCTCGCTCCCCGTTCCCGAGCTCGCCAAACTCAAGATGGGCGCGCTGGCTCATCTCTATACTCATGAAGTCATCCGCGATGATCGTCGGGAACTGTTTGGATTCGGCAGCCGCGAGGAGTTGGAATTTTTCCGGAAGATGATCTCGGTTTCCGGTGTCGGGCCGCGAACCGCGCTCCACGTGCTCTCTCTGGGGATCGGGAAGGTCCGAGAGGCCATTGGCAAAGGTGACGCCACCTTCCTCTCATCCGCGCCGGGCGTGGGGACGAAAACCGCGCAGAAGATCGTGCTCGAACTCAAAGGGGTCATCGCCGACATTACGAAGACGACATCGAAGGGAGACGAGATCGTTGACGCCCTGGTCGGCCTGGGTTACGGTCGGGCGGACGCGGCCGACGCGGTAGCCCAACTGCCGGCGGAGATCATTGAGCCCGGTGAACGATTGCGCGCGGCGCTGAAAATAATGGGAAAACGATGACTGTTTTGGATAACGTCAAGGATTGGAACACGTTCGTCCTCGAACACGCCCCCAAAAGCGGGGCATTTTTGCAGTCCTGGGAGTGGGGCGAGTTTCAACGAGCGGTCGGCCGCGAGGTGCGGCGGTACTCGACCGAGACCTCCGCGGCGCAAATCATCTCGTACCCGATCCGTGGACGCTTCTTCGGCTGGGATCTGCATCGGGGGCCAATCGGGAATTCGGATGTCCTTCGACAGATTCAAGACGACATCAAAAAAACGCGGGGCATTTTTCTGCACATCGAGCCAGGTTATAGGTTCGAGGTTCTAGGTTCTAGGTTGGCGAAAAACAGACAGCCGCAACACACGCTTATCGTGGATCTCTCGCGCTCCGAGGATGAACTCCTCGCTGCGATGCACGAGAAGACTCGCTACAACATCCGGCTTGCGGAACGGCACGGGGTGGTCGTCGAAAGTTCGACGCCTGACAATCAGGGCAAACTCTTCGACGAATTCTACAACCTTCTCCGGACAACCGCCGCGCGCGACCGATTCCATCTCCACTCGGCGACATATTATAGGAAGATGATGGAGACGCTTCCCAACGTCTCGATTTTCACTGCGCGGCACAAGGATGAACCTCTCGCTTCAGCTTTGGTGATTTTTTTTGCTGGCACAGCAACCTATCTACACGGCGCCTCCGGAGATCGCCATCGAAACCTCATGGCGCCGCACCTCCTCCACTGGGAAATCATGCGCGCCGCGAAAGCTGATGGAAATAATTCTTACGACTTCTGGGGCATCGCTCCTCCCGATGAACCTAATCATCCCTGGGCCGGAATCACGCGGTTCAAGATGGGTTTCTGTGGCGAAGTCGCCACCATGCCCGAGGCCTTAGAGTTGCCACTCCATCATTTCTGGTATAGCATATACCGACTGGCACAGCGTGCGCTCCCGTAGTTCAACGGATAGAATGTGGGCCTCCGAAGCCCAAGATCCAAGTTCGATTCTTGGCGGGAGCAAATAAAACACCGACTCATTGAGTCGGTGTTTTATAAACAAAAAAGCAGGATCATCGCGGATCCCGCTCTGGTTCTGGTTCAAGCCCGTCTGCCCGGCGTGAGGCGCGGCAGTATTCCTCCCAATGGAGAAAAACATCCTTGAAACCATGTCGCTCGATGATCGGCCGAAAGAGGGATTCTTTTCCCTGCTTGTAGGCCATGTACTCGCTCCACTCCGGAGAAAGATCGGAAAGCCGGCCGAGCAAAACGTCGAGCAGCCGGAAGGCGATACCCTTTCCACGGAACTCCGGATGAACAAAGACACCGACCGTGCCCATGTTCCAGCCGGTTCCCAGAGCGACTGCCGACCAACCGACCAGCTGTCCGTCGATCCAGCCCAGCGCCGCAAACATCCCGATCGGATTGGGGTGTTTGAGCCAGCTTCGGAAAAGACTTCGACGCTCGCGATACGGTTCGGTCAGCTCAAAGAGCGCTTCCCTCTCCCCCTCCGAAAAAGAGGTGAACGACCTGAACTCGACGCACATCCTTTCCATCCCCATCCTCCTACCGCAGGTCTGAAATTCGGAGTTTGCGTCAATTTTCCATCCCTGTCAAGTTCTTGCCTACTTCTGTCAACGGGGAATGATTTTTTCCGGTTCTCCGGGGAATGAATATTTCCGGTTTTAAGCAGGAACGAGCGTTGGTGTCGGTCGATTGATGGACTGTCGCCGGACGGGAGTTCGTTTGGTGATTCTTTGCACGTCCGCCCGTCTGTCCCGAATGGAGAACGAGACCGCGGCATCCGGATACTCGCGGACAAGCACGCCGTCCTTTGGGCGGATGGCGAGGCCTTTGGTTGGCAGGAGCTGATACCACTGGCTCTTGAACGAGACCGTGAAATCATTCATGACCACGCGTTGCTCCATCCGGCACAACGTCTCGGGGAGCGCGTCCTTCTGACGTTTCGTGAGCGTCCGATGGAAATCAGCGCCGTCTCTTGCCTCCACGCCGTATTTCCTGTTGAAAGAACGGATAAACGTCTTCTCCAGAAATCGATTGGCGTCCCGGACCATTGAGATGTTTCGGAGCCGCAGCTCTTTAACCAGCCGATCCTGGAGCGTTTTGAACAGTCGTTCCACGCGACCCTTGGCCTGGGGCGAGAGGGCGAAGATGAGGTCGACCCCGAGCGTCTTCATCGCCCTTTGAAGCTGGGTCTTGAGGTCTGGATTCTGAAGGGCGACGTCCTGCGTCATCTTGTAGGTGGAGAACCGGTCAAGATACACCGCCTTGGGCAGGCCGTGAAGTCCCGCATATTCGATCCAAAACCGCATCACGGGAAGCGTTCCCTCGTGCTCTGCAAACTGGGCCCAGAGGATCTCGCCTGTGGCATCATCGACCGCCAGAAGCAGACAGAGCTCGGCGGGCGCTCCGGAGGCGTCAAGCAGGCGGTTCTCGAACCAAGGATGGTACGAACCATCGAACTGGACGAGCTCGCCCCGATGGGCCCGACGTTCTCTCCAGGCCCGATGAACGATGAGGGCGGCCCCTTTGCGCAGGCGGCGCGGGATCCAGAGATCTTCCGCGATCATGAGATCACGGATGGTGGTCGGATCCCGATGAATGCCATGAAGCTCGAGGAGCTTTTCGGACGCCAGGGTCGGACCGAAATCCCGGTACTTCGTGCGGATGAGCGAGAGGATCGCCTGCCGTTCCTTTTGCGGAACCCGGTGCGGGCTCTGTTTTCCGCGGTTGCCGTGAACCAGGCCGGCAGCCCCGTCCGTTTCAAAAGCATCGAGCCAATACCGGAGGCAACGATCCGTAACCTTCAAACGTTCGGCGGCCTCCTTCTGTGTGAGGCGGCCTGAACGCACCGTTTCAACCGCCTCCAGCTTCTTAACCTCTTTGGCAGACATGGGAATGATTTTCATACCCCAGCATCTTAGCTGAGGCGGAAAAATTCATTCCCCGCAAAGAGGAAAATATCACTCCCGTGTTACAGCGGCGGCGTACGCCGGGAAACAAAAAAAGGGGGCCGGGTGGCCCAGGAACCTGTTCCTCCGTCACACGTCCTTCTGATCGTCCGTCGCATCCCCGCCGCCTTTCC
>Ga0155401_122_pt1 | contig 8546 bp, 7 predicted proteins | sample RifCSPhighO2_02_FD_106369 | JGI IMG/M metagenome (GOLD analysis project Ga0155401, IMG submission 106369) | Candidatus Uhrbacteria bacterium RIFCSPHIGHO2_02_FULL_57_19
TGGTGTTTGCTATCCAACAGCGACACGAACGACCAGCTCCGCGGACGGTCCTACAGTAACCGTTTGCTAGTATCTACTGCGCCCCCCGCTATACCACTCCCAGGAGTCTAACGATTCCTCGTACCACGCCGCCTAATATTACCGAAAAAATACCCAGGTTCAAAAACATGTCGGCGGCGATCAGTCCCAGAAGGATGATCGGCCCGCGGGTTTCTAGATTTAGACGAAGACGGTCGTATTTGGGAGCCGAAAGAATGGAAAAAAGAAGTTTGGAACCGTCGAGCGGCGGGATAGGAATGAGATTGAAGACCATCAGAGCCGTGTTGATGGTCACGGAAAGCACCAGAAATCCAGTGAGCAGATTTTCGGGAGACGGAGAAGTGGTCAACCAGAAACGGAGAATGACGCTGAATAGAATGGCCATTAGCAGGTTGGAAAACGGCCCGCCCAAGGCAACGAAAGTCGGCCCCCAGCGCTGGTTGCGAAGATTGTAAGGATTGAATGGGGTTGGTTTGGCCCAACCAAAACCGCCGGTAACGATGATCAGGAGCAGTCCCATGGGATCGATGTGCGGGATGGGGTTTAAGGTCAGCCGCCCGGCAATCTTGGGAGTGGAGTCGCCTAAAAGCGTGGCGGCGCCGGCGTGAAAAAACTCATGGACGGTCAAGGCCACCATGATAGCCGCCAGTACGGCGACGAAAAGCATTGGCTGGACGAAAAGGAGGTCGAGCATAGGATCTTGATGCCGATTATACCATATGATAGGATGCGTGCACTATGATCAGGGCTTGTGAAAAATGCGGACGCGGATGGATGATGTCCGCCAGCCGCTCCCACTCGAACATCAAAACTAAGAAACGGCAGTTTGTTAATCTGCTCACCAAACGAGTGGGCGGAGTGCGTATGCGCATCTGCGCCAATTGCCTGAAGGCGCTGGCGAAATCTTCATAATTTTTTATGAAGCCATCCGATCTCAAACCCGGGGAGGGAGGCGTGATCAAGGTCGGAAACGACGAATTGGCCGTCTACAACGATGATAACGGCCAGGTGAAAGCCGCGTCAGCGGTCTGCACTCACCTGGGGTGCGCCGTGGAGTGGAATGCCGGAGAGAAGACCTTTGACTGTCCCTGCCACGGATCGCGGTTTGGCGCGGACTTCTCGGTCAAACAAGGGCCTGCCAAGCGCCCGCTTGAACCACGCGATCTCCCGAATCCCTAGCCCCGTCGATGACAAATTACGACACCATTATCATCGGCGCCGGTCCGGCCGGAATCCAGGCCGGTTTGTTTTTGGGCCGTGCTCAAGTCAAAACGATTCTTATTGGAATGCCCGAGAAGGGCGCGCTGGCCTACGGAAAAATCATCAGCAACTACTTCGGATTGCCGGACGATCCCCCGGGACTGACGCTTCTCCAGAACGGCGTTGAACAGCTCAAACGCTGCGGAAGCGAATTCTTGCGGGATGAAGTGGTTGATCTCAAACAATCGAAGGATGGTTTTGAAGTTACCACGGCCACGCTCAAAATTTTCAACTCAAAAACCGTGATCATTGCCACCGGCGCTTACATTCCTTCAGCCGGTATCCGCGGAGAGAAGAATTTTCTGGGCAAGGGAGTACACACCTGTGTCGCTTGCGACGGTCCTTTGTTCAAAAAGAAAAAAGTCGCGGTCGTCGGCAATGGCCCGCATGCGGCCGAGGAAGCATTGGAACTCGCGACCTTTACCGATAAGATCACCATTTACTCGCAAGGATCCCCTTGGGAAATCGGCGAGGCGCTTCTGGCCAAGCTGAAAGAAAAAAATATTCCGCTTTCTGACAAACGAATAACGGAAGTGGCCGGCGCGCCGCTCCTCAAATCGGCGAAATTTTCCGATGGCGCAGAGGAGGCGTTCGAGGGCTTATTCCTGGCCTTGGGTACGGCCGGAGGCACGACTTTCTCTAATAAACTTGGATTGGAACAAAAAGATGGTTTTATAAAAATCGACAAGGATGGCAAAACCAGCGTCAAGGGCGTCTGGGCCGCGGGCGGAGTTACTGGCGGCAATCTGCAGATCTCCAAATCCGTCGGCGACGGCTGCAACGCGGCGATCTCAATAATCCGGACACTCAAAGGAATCGAGAATTACGTGGATCAGACGTAATTCAAAACCCCCGCCGAAAGCGGGGGTTTTTGGTTATCTGATCTGCTTTTTTACGTCTTCTAGCACGTTAAGTAAATCTTTTCTTAATTCCTGGAATCCCTTGTACATTTATTGATATTGGGCCAATTTTTCTTTTTTGATCAGCCGGAAAGGCTTTGGCCTGTACCCCATACACTAGACACATCTCCCAAGCAGGCGACCTCATCTCTTCGTTCAAAACTTTTTCGGGCCAGGGGGACTCGAACCCCCGACCTCATCTTTCGTCCGGTCCTCGGTCGGGCTAGCGGGACTCGAACCCGCGACCTCATGCACCCCATGCATGCGCGCTACCAACTGCGCCATAGCCCGACCGAGTCCCCGACGAAAGCCGGGGTCTCGCTGTTTTTTCAAAACATCACTCGACCCGTCTCATTGGGCTCGGAGTAAAACAGTTTGCTTCTCGTTCCAACTCATCTAAGGTCCTTCTCTCCTCGTGGTTCGTCCACTCGGAGAGAAGCCCTGGGTTCGGCGGTTTCGACGCAGTACAACTGCGTCTTAACATCGCCGAACCCGTCTCGCGGGGTTCGCCGTGAAGCAGTTCACGGCTCACTCCTGCTCGACCCCCATGCACCTACCTGCCGGCAGGCAGGTGCGCGCTACAACCCAAGGAGCGAGTAACGTGGTGAAGCATTTCGCCACGTTCGAGCGACGAAGGGTTGTATCTCGTGAAGTGTGGATACCAACTGCGCTATAGCCCGATCGAGTCCACAATAAATAAACTCTAGCAGAGAATTCTATTCTCCACAATCGAACAAGAGGCCGGAGGAAAAATTAATATCTTCACTCGGTTTTATAATACGCTATAGCGTAATATAAAACCAACGAATTCTAAACAAAAAAAGAGGGTCTTTAATCAAACCATCTTAGTGGCCAAACCGATTCAGAGAGCGCTATCTCTCTCGAATTTGTTTCTTCATGTGTCTCCGAATGAACTTCAGGGCATTCTCGATCCACTCCTCCTGTTTTTTGGTGGTCGGCTTCAAAACCCTCCTTGTCAGTCGCTGAAATCTATCGAACGCTTCTTCGAAAGTCTTCTTATCACGATCCTTGGGTATGAATCATCTCCTTGCGGGTTCTTCGACGATTGTCCCCATTCCCTTGTTGCGATTCCTTAAGGAAATTTTTACTGAACAACCTCAAATGCTCCAATATCCATGGACGCGCCTTGGGGGCGGGTTGCGCCAAGATAATCGCGGCTGATGCCGGTATTCATTCCGGTATTTATGGCCGGGCTTCCTATTTTGGGACGAAAATCCGTCGAGCTCCTGTTTGTAAATTGCGGATCGGCGTTAACGCATCCCGATTCCCAAGTCGGACATCCGCCGGCGTTGTAGACAAGGTTATTGCTGGCGTTCAATACCGAAGAACTCACTCCTGGCTCAAGTTGGTAATAAGTCTCTCCAGCTTCAGCGTAGATAATATTGTTTTGCACCGTGATTCGTCCGGCGCCGGCATTTTGAATGTAGATCTGCGCGTTACCGTCGTATCCCGACAAGCCATTGTTATAGAATGTGTTGTTTTGGATATAAACCATTCCCTGCGGATCATTGATGCGCAGCCCCTGATCATCCCCGTTGGCGATGATGTTGTTATAAACATAGATGGTGCCTATCACTTCAGTGCCGCCGTCGCTTCCGCCAAGAATAATATTGTTGCGCACCGAACCGGAAATCAAATTGTCGTGAAGGCGAATGTTGTCCATCTTGTCGCCGGCCACGTGTCCGAAAAGTTGAATGGCCCTCCGGCCGCGCTGGTCTTTAATCTGGTTCCACCCAAAATCAATATCTTGGTTGGTTCCAAAACCTTGGATGTACAAACCATGGCTGGATAAACCTTCATCCGTTCCGCCGTTGTCGCGCAAGTAATTGCCGTAAATCTTCAAACCTGAAGTATTTCCAGTAACCCCGATCACGCCCCCTTCAGAGTAATTGAGACTGTCATGCGTATAGTTGCCGATCGCGCGGTGACCAGTGCCAGCCAACCCCAATGTGGCCGAATCTCCCGTAAACTCAAGATTAGCAATTACATAATAAGACATCTGATCCATCATAATCCCCCGACGATTTGATGATGGACTGGAGAGAATCGGCCGGTCTCCGGGATAACCGATGTAAGAGACCGGGCGATCAGAGGTGCCTTGCGGGTCGGTGTCAGACGATAGAAGCAATAGGGCATCCCACCCCGGATGATCTGGGTCTGAAGAGCTGATTGTCCCGCCCTTGATGTAAACAATGTCCCCAGCTTGCATTACCCTTCGCGGCTGGTAAATGGTTCTCCAGGGCGAGGTGTAAGAGCCGGTGTTTGAATCGCTGGCGCCAGTCGCGCCGGGAATGACAAAATAGATATTTCCGCTGCGCACGGTAAATGGCAATGTGTTGCTTGCCCGCCCACTGACCGTGACAACGATGTTTCCGGAAGCCGCGTTTCCTCCAGGCTGAACCACAATCATGTCCAAACCGCGAGCAATAGCGTTGTTTTCTCCCCAATTCACGTACTTGGCCACTTCCCGACCGCCGATAGTCACCGTGGAACTTCCCCGACTTCCGCCAAACCCTTCGCCCCAGATGGTGATAAAAGCGCCCAAATTATCTTGGCCGCCGGTACTGGGTCCGCTAACTATGTCAGTAAAAAGGATGGCTGGCCCGCCGGATGACGCCTCGGGAGTCGATTGGACCGGCGTCTCCACCGAAACCAGACCTTTGTCGAAGTTGATGGAAGTAGCCGAGTTTGTTATTGCGCTTCTGTCGAAATCAGACGACGAGCTTATCGCATTCCCTGTTTGGTAATTCACAAAAAACGCGTCCGGCACGTCTTCAATCTGCTGGTTCCAGTTTGAACCGTAAAGAGAAACGGCGACTTCTTCGCTGGCGATCCAGCGCAGCAGGCCGCCACTCGTCACCGCGTAAACTTTGGGGTCAGTGGTAATCTTCACCATTTTAACGCCAGGCCGGTAGGTCGCGTTTCCGCCAATAGCAATGGCCGCCAGTTCGGCGTCAGTGATTGTTTTTACTCCGGAAAAATCCGAGTACCAGGTTTTAAATGTTCTTTCGTTGGGAAAAACATAGCGCTTGCTATTGGCGCCGTAATAATACACCGAGGAACTCGACCCTTTGATCAAATCCCCGGAGTAGATGGTGGCCGCTTTTGCTCCCGACATTAAAAAAAGAGCCGTTGACCCGATCAACAACGCTCCAATAACCGCGCTAATGATTAACGCTCGTTTTTTCATGTACAAAGTCGAATTGAAGATCATCCAACCTCAAAGGCCTCATCGCGCTCGATTGATCGGTGTTCTGGCTTTTTGACCAGGTGGGTGCCCGCAGTATCGAACCCACGGGTTCGAACGATATAAGGCTGGTCCGTTTCCGGACCCTTCTGCTTTGTTTCGGATACCGCGGGCAAGCTCGCAGGCACCGTTTGGAAGCAGACTCCCTATGTGTCAGATTAGTCCAAAACCTGACATCAATTGAGCGTATGAGACCTACTGTGAGCGTAGCATCTAAAACAAAAAAGTCAAGTGGATAAATAGTGGATAAAAATCGGTAGATAAACAAAAAAGAGGCCGCGGTGGCCTCATTTCCCCCAATGCTTGTTTCGCCTGTCTAGTGCGTCGCGCCGTTACGGAAACGGTGGGCGAAGGCTAGCGCCAAACGAATGATCTCTGCCGCTTCCCTGGAGGCGGCTGACTTCTCGTCGGGATTCAAGCTCCAGACCGTGTCGCATTTCCGGCTAAGCATGATCCGGCTGTTCAACAGCCACTCAACAGCGCGGTCGTAAGCCGCTGGGTTGTATCGCTTCCCCAGTTTCCGCCGAATTATCTTCTGGACATGCTCCAGCGGACAGTAATTCTCCCCGATGAAAAAGCCGCTTCGTCCGGGCCTGATCAGACCCTGAACGATAATGGCCTGGATGTGTTCGAGGTCAATCCCCTGGGGAACGAAACCCTCGACCTCCAGTTCACGATGAACCAAGGAGACGTCGGGTGGGGGCTGACTGGCTCTCTCTGGCGGTTGGCTCGGCCGGTCATTGTCTTCAACAACCGCTCGCCCAATCCCCTGCCGCTCTAGAAGCGGCTTGAGTTTTTTTGCTCGACGCTCCATCACGGAATTTAACCGCCAAGGAGCGGCTTCCAAACGCCGCACCCAACGCGGCGAAAGGATCTCGGCCAGCGCCATGGAGAACGGCCTGGCCAATGGTCCGGCCTCGATCTTGATCGCCCGCTCCAAACGCAATGCCCGGAGAAAAGCCGTCAGCCGAAGCCGTTTTTGGGCTTGGTACTCTTCCAGCAGCAGGAGCGCTTCCTTCGGCTCGACTGCCAAAACTTCCACGATGCGCGTCAGTCGCAGGTAGTCCTCGGTCCTGACGCTGATGCCGGCGCGGAGAATGGACAAGATCGAGTTCCTCTCCACTCCTCCGTGTTCAGCAGGCAGAGACGAGATCACCGCTTCTTCCGGAGCGACATCAAGGTAAGCGGCAATGGTCGTCCAAGAGGCCTGGGGTGAGGCGCGGCGCACTTTTACCATCGCCCGCAGCCGGTCGGCTGAATTGGGAAGCTCGCCCAGCGACGCGACAATCTCTTCGACGGTGGCGAAGCTGATCCCGTGACGGGTTTCGCGAACCACCAAGAGGTGTCTTGGGTCGCGCACCCAGATAATCATGGCCGGAATCTTGGAGAGCGGCACGACTTCGGCGATCTTCAGAAACAGGCGGAAGTCCAGCGCTTGGCTGACGCTCCGATAGCGGCGAAACACCTCGGCGCGCGGCACCTTGGACCACGCCGCGGCCGCTTCCACCAGGACCAAGTCATCTTCCGTGACCGAAAGACCGAAGATGAATTCCCGAAATTCCTCTGGTTCCAATTCCCGGGTAAACTTCAGATGCTCGACGAAGGATATTCTTCGCGGGCTTCGAAGATAACTGGGAACTGCCCTGGAAATCCACAAGGAAGAACAGCCGGAAAAGTCCCAAGATGTCTCTAGTACCGCCTGGAGATCCTTGCGGTTGAGAATTGGATCCGCGGATTCGGCGAGCTGAACCATCGCCATGAACCTCACCGCCTCGCTGATTCTTTCCAGATCGCGATCTTTGAGACCGCGAGCGAGAAGTTGGCGACAGCCGCGCAGACAGTCGGAGACGCCCAAACCGTACGGCGCGCATTTGGCGGCCAACCGGAAGAGCGTCAGCATCCGTCCCGGGACGCCGCGGAAACCGTCGCCGTCCCGTTCGAGACAGACGATGAGCGCGGACAGAAACTTTCTGGCCGCCTCCGCTCCCTCAACTTCTTCTTCGGCCGCGGTCACCAATCGTTCCGTTTCGCAGATGTTCAGTCCCAGCCGAAGAAGCCCCTCGACAACGAGCGGAAGGCCGGCTGGCCGGCCTAAACAGACTCGAGTCCGGTAAATCACCTCCCCGATCTGCGTTACTCCGGACGCCAACTGCTGTTGACCGATGAGATCGGCGATGGATTCGGCGATCCATTCCTGACAGTACTGACGCAGCTCGTGGAGAATCAGATCATGATCCTTTCCGCGAAAACCAGAGACTTCCGACGACTCCACTACATTCGCTTCCATGGCGATCTCCTTTTTGCTCTGATGAAACCGCCTGGCGGCGGTTGATGTCAAACAACATGCCTAGTCGAACCCGATGTCCGGCAGGCAACAGCCCAAACTAACTTAAAAACACCCCCGCGTCAAGTAGCGGGGGTTCTTGTGTCTACTTCCGCTATTTCTTAGTCATCACCCAGGCGCCGTCCCAGTCGACGGGCGGCGGGGATTCGATAAATGACGAACAGCGGTCGATGAAAATTTTTACTGAAACTTCTTGGGGATGAGTGTGCGCAAGTTCGTGGAAAAGCTCCCTGGCCTCGGTGAATTTCCGTTCCTGATAGAGCGTGAGCGCGCCTTCGAAATGTTCGACGAACCGGAGAGCGTCATCGGCCACAAATCCTTTCTTTCCGACGACTTCAAAGATACGGACCGGCTCTTTCTTACCCTTGACCGCGACGGAGTCGAGTTCGCGGAGAACGAACTCGCCGCGGACGAGCTCGGAGGTCGACTTCGAGACGATGGCTTCCGTGCCATATTCCTTGTTCAATCCCTCAAGCCGGCTCCCCAAGTTCACTGTGTCCCCCATCACCGTGTAATCGAAGCGCCGCCTACTGCCCATATTGCCAACGACCATCGGCCCGCTGCTGATTCCCACTCCGAGGCGTAGTTCGATGCCCGACGGCCAGCGTCCTTCGCGGTTCAATTGGTGCAGGCGGTCACGCATGCCTATCGCCGTCCGCACCGCCCGAAGCGCGTGATCCGGGGCGTCAATCGGCGCGCCCCAGAAAGCCATCACCGCGTCGCCGATGTATTTGTC
>Ga0155401_121_pt1 | contig 7975 bp, 7 predicted proteins | sample RifCSPhighO2_02_FD_106369 | JGI IMG/M metagenome (GOLD analysis project Ga0155401, IMG submission 106369) | Candidatus Uhrbacteria bacterium RIFCSPHIGHO2_02_FULL_57_19
AGTAAAGAGACGCGCTGCGTAACATACAGTAATCCCGCCACTCTCCCGCGGCGGGATTGTTAACTGACACAAAATATCGTTCGCGTTCGCTCCGAAATTTTGGTCGTTAACAAAAAAATTCGTCCCGTTCCCTGTGGGGGCGGGACGTTGGCGTTGAGGCGAGCGTAATGGCTAGTGAAGGAGCGCGCGTTTGCGCTCGACCTCGCGTCCTCGGCGTTCTTCGCGCCACTTCAAGCGGGCGGTCCGGGAGACCAAGGCCACGGCGCTGCGCAGCCAATGCATATCTTTGAGCGATACGCTCTGGCTGGCCGCCGCGTTCTGGATGGCTTCGAACAGTCCGGGCCATCGGTTATCCAGGAAAATCTCCTCGGCGTTGAGGAATCCCGCGATATTCCGCCGGCGTTCGGCGTTTTGCCGGCGAAAATCCAGATCGCTCAAAAACGGGAGCGGTTCCATGGCTTCGATTGCGGCCATGAGGATCGCGGCCGTCCTGTCGATGGGTACGGAAGACTCAATGTCGTAGGCCACGAGCCGGGTGACCGAGTCGAACAGTTCGGGATTGTCCCCCTTGAGGCGTTTCTGGCCCTCCTGGAGGATTTCTTTCACGGCTCCCGGCTGACGTTCCCTGAGTCGTTCCAGGTGTTCGTAAAATTCCACCGCCTCCTCCTTCCTGCCCCGCTGTGGCGGGGTTGTGGAACAACGATGGATGATAGGGAGTTTATCTGAGTTTGTCAAGGAGAGAGCGTGTTGGTAGGATAGGTTTGTTTATTTCCTGAGCGGAGTCGAAGGGCTGCCATTTATGCGATATTCCAAGTTGTTTGGAAAATCAAGAAAATCGATCCCGACCGACGCCGAATCGGCTAATGCCAAGTATCTGCTAAAAGGCGGTTTTGTCGAACAGCTTTCGGCTGGCATCTACACTTGGCTGCCGCTGGGTTTGCGCGTTCTGCGCAAGGTGGAGAACATCGTTCGCCAGGAGATGGAAAACCTGGGAGCGCAGGAGCTGCTCATGCCCGCGCTTCATCCCAAAGAAAACTGGGAGAAGACCGGCCGCTGGAAGACCATGGATGTGCTTTTCAAAGTCAAAAGCCAGACCGGAAAGGAGTACGCTCTGGGGGCCACCCACGAGGAGGTTATCACCCCGCTGGTCGCCAGATTCGTCCAATCTTACAAAGATCTGCCGGTCCACCTCTATCAAATCCAAACCAAATACCGCGACGAACTGCGAGCCAAGTCAGGCGTGCTTCGCGGCCGAGAGTTTGGAATGAAAGACCTCTATTCATTCCATCGCAATCATGAAGAACTGCAGGCGTTCTACCCCGAAGCCATCCGCGCCTACAATGAAATCATGAACCGCATGGGGATGGAGATTCGGGTGACCGAGGCCTCGGGCGGACCGTTTACCGAGAAGTACTCGCATGAGTTTCATATTCTCACTCCGGCCGGGGAGGACGCGTTAGTCATCTGCGGCTCTTGTGATTTTGCGCAAAATAAAGAGATTTCAAAATTCAAAAAGGGCGGCGAGTGTCCGAAGTGCGGAAAGACGCTCTCCGAAGCCAAGGGAATCGAGGTAGGAAACATTTTTGATCTAGGGACGAAGTTCGCCGACACTTTCGAGCTCTCCTTCACAGATGAAGAGGGGAAAAAACAGAAGGTCTGGATGGGGTGTTATGGATTTGGAACGACGCGGATGGTTGGCGCGGTAGTCGAGGCATCGCACGACGAGCGGGGGATTGTCTGGCCAAAATCAATCGCGCCGTTTGATGTCCAGGTGGTTGAAGTGAAGAGCAAGAAGCCCGAGGTCCGTGCCGCCGCCGAAGATCTTATCCGTGATTTGGAACAGCATCATGGAGTGGATGTGCTCTACGACGACCGCGATGACGCTTCGGCCGGAGAGAAGTTCGCCGACGCGGATTTGATCGGGATTCCGCTCCGGCTGGTGGTTTCCGAGAAGACCCTTGCCAAGGATTCGGTCGAATGGAAATTCCGCGCGCAAAAGGAAGCGACTCTCTTTCCGTCTAAGGAAGTCGTAGGGAAGGTTGTCGAGTGGGTGAATGCGTAATGAAAAAAGAAAAGACCGCGCCGTGAGGCGCGGTCTTTTGGTTTTGAGAATTATTTCAGCGCATCCTTTAACGTCTTCCCCGCCTTGAACTTGGGTACCGTCACCGATGGAATCTGAATTTTTTGAGTCGGATTCTGCGGATTAACCCCCGTCCGTCCTTTGCGCACTTTGGCGCTCCAGGCGCCGAAGCCGGCAATGGTCACCTCGCCGCCGCCTTTCAAGATCGAGACTACGGTATCGGTGAAAGTTTCTATGGCCTTTTCGGCCTGGGCCTTGGAGATGCCTGCTTTTTCCGCGATGACCGAGACGAGTTCGGCTTTATTCATAGCACTACTTGCGAACTACGAACAGGTACGAAATTACAAAATCAACCAGTTCGTATTTTCGTATCTATGTTCGTAGTTCGTTAGTAATTATCGAATTTCAACGTACCTCTGAATCCGTTCGACGGAGGTCGCTTTCCCGGTTTTCGGGTCCGCTTCGACGAGCAGGGCATTGGCTACCGCCGGTCCTTCATCCGGGAGTTCGTGGACAACCGGGAGAGCGGTCTGCATGGTTTTGATCGGTCCCTCTTTGGCTACCCCGATGACCCCGCTGGCGAATCCGGTCATCCCCACGTCGGTTTGGAAAGCGGTGCCGCCGGGCAGGATGCGCTCGTCTGCCGTGGGCACGTGGGTGTGGGTGCCCCAGACGGCCGTCGCCCGCCCATCGGCATACCAGCCGAAGGCGTTTCCCTCGCTGGTGGCTTCACTGTGGAAATCAACCATTACGATCTGCGGTTTGGCCAAAGCCGACGCCTCGGCGAGCAGGCGGTCGAAGGCGCGCAGCGGGTCATCCACAGCCGCCTTCATGAACACCCGACCCTGCAAATTTATCACACATACCCGCCGCGTTCCAACTTCCTTCGTCGCGAATCCAATACCGGGAACGCCCTCGGGATAATTCCCCGGGCGGAGGATCCGGCCGCGGTAAAGCGGATCCCCAAGAAGAAGCGGACCCTCCTTTCCTTCAAAAGTATGGTTGCCGCCGGTCAGGATGTCCACTCCAGCGGCGAACATCTCGTCCACTGTTGACCTGGTGATGCCCTTGCCGTGGGCCAAGTTTTCTCCGTTGGCGATAACCAGATCCGGCTGGTGTTTTTTTCGCAGATCAGGAAGAACGGCGGAGAGCGCGCGGCGGCCGATTTTTCCGACAATATCTCCGAAGATGAGTATCTTCACGTTAGGGAGTAGTGAGTAGGGAGCCTGCCTGCCGGCAGGCAGGTAGTGAGTAGTTGACGCTTAGCGCGCGTATTCGATGACGCGCGTCTCGCGGATGAGTGTCACCTTGATTTCGCCGGGATAGTGCAGCTCGCCTTCGATGCGGTTGGCGATGTCCCGGGCCATGCGGTAAGCGGCAAAGTCGTCCACGGCCTTGGGGGTGACGAAAACGCGCAGTTCCCGGCCGGCCTGGATGGCGTAGGCCTTTTCCACTCCGGGGAACGAGGTGGCCACGCCTTCGAGTTCCTCCAGGCGTTTGACGTACTGCTCGAGCGTGTCTTTGCGCGCACCGGGCCGGGCGCCGGAAATGGCGTCGGCGGCTTTGACCACGCAACCCTCGAGGTTTTTGGGTTTGTCCTCGTGGTGGGCGATGGACATGTAGGCCACTTCCTCGGGCAGTCCGAATTTTTTCATGATGTTGTAGCCGATCTCCGGGTGGGCGCCCTGGACATCGTGGTCCACGGCCTTGCCGATGTCATGGAGAAGCCCGCCCTTCTTGCAGACGGCGACATTAGCGCCGATCTCGCTGGCGATGAGCCCGGCCAGATTTCCCACCTCCATGGAGTGGAGGAGCACGTTCTGGCCGTAGGAAGTACGGAACTTCAGCCGTCCAAGGATCTGCACCAGTTTGGGATCGAGACCGGTGACCCCCAGCTGGTACATGGCCTCGTCGCCGGCCTTTATGATTTCCAGAGACAGTTCTTTTTTGGATTCCTCGACCGCCTCCTCGATGCGCCCGGGATGGATGCGCCCGTCCGAGAGCAGTTTGTCCAGCGCGCGCTTGGCGATCTGTCGGCGGATCGGAGAGAATCCGGAAATGGTGATGACGTTCGGGGTTTCGTCGACGATGATCTCCGTGCCGGTCAGGTTCTCGATGGCCTTGATGTTGCGGCCCTCCTTGCCGATGATCCTGCCTTTCATGTCGTCGGAGGGCAGACTGACCGAGGTGGTGGTCGTTTCCGCCGAATGGGAGGAGGCCATCCTCGAGATAACCGTTCCCAGGATTTTTTTGGCCTCGCGCTGATATTCCTCGGAGTTTTCGTCCCCGACTTTCCGCAGGCGGTTGGTCAGCTCTTCCTTGGCCGTCTCTTCGGTCAGACGGAAAAGTTCGGCCTTGGCCTCCTCGATGGACAGGCTGGCCACGGTTTCGAGTTTTTTCATTTGCTGATCCTTGATCTCTTGGATTTCAGCCAATTTAACCTCTACCTCCTTGGCTTTCTCCAGTGCCTTAGTCTGCTTATCCTGAAGATCGAGAAGCTTGGTATCGAAAAGCGCCTCGCGTTTCTCGACTCTCTTTTGCGATTCCTGGGTTTCCTGACGGCGGGCCGTTTCTTCCCGCTTGGCTTCTTCGACGATCCGGATTCCTTTTTCTTTGGCTTGAATCAGAAAATCCCGCTCGCGGATTTTGGCGTCGGCCAGAATTTTTTCCGCCTTGGCCTCGGCGGAGTCAACTTTGTTTTTGGCCAGGGTTTGGCGGATGAGATAGCCGATGGCTATCCCCGCGCCGCAGCCGATGGCCGCTGCCCCGGCCAGCATGATAATACGCAACATAAAACGCTCATGGTTCGCCGAGAACCTCGAGCGCTCATTCGCGAGTCGTTGGCTGGGCTTTCCTTACCTCCGGATATTGATGGACAGGAAATCGCCCCCGCGGATGCAGGGGAGGGAAGTTTCGAGGAAATTATTTCTCTTACCGGCCATAGCGACAATCTTGATGAGCATTCGGATTTCTGACGAATCGGTAATAAAATTAATGCTGGTGGCACCGTATCACAGGCGTCTCAGTTTGGCAAGGCGGGCGCAAAGGGCCTATTACCCCTGCTGTTTGATAGCCCAGGTGACAATGAGGAAAACCAGGAAAACGAGCAGTCCGGCGCCGATGGTGAAGGTCATTTCGTAATTCGTAAAAGGTTTTATGACAATGCAAGAGAATCTACAACAGTGCCGGAAAAAATCAAGATGTGGATAAATCAATGAGGCGTTTGGTCCATGTTTGGCGGTCGAGATCGCGCGGGTTGACGGCGTCTTTGGACGAATACGGCCCGATGAATGTCCGGACGAGTTCCTCGAGCAGGCCGCCGACGCCCAGGGTTTCCCCGATATCGCGGGCCAACGCGCGGATATAGGTGCCGGACGAGACCCGGGCGCGGATTTTGGCGAGCGGCCACTGATAGGAAAGCATTTCAATCTGATGAACGATGACACGGACTGGTTTTCGCGGCGGCTCGATCCCGCGCCTGGCCAGCTCGTACATCTTTTTTCCACCCACCTTCTTAGCCGAGTATATCGGCGGAAGCTGTTCGATGGCGCCAACGAACTTCTCGAGTGCCGTGCGGACATCGTGTTCTGACGTCTTTCGTCTGACATCCGCAGTCTCGATTCTGCCCGTCCTATCATCAGTATCACTCCGCGCGCCGAGACGAATGACTGCCTCATATTCTTTTTCTAATCCAAGAATCCGGCCGAGTTCTTTTGTTGCCCGACCAATACCTATTATAAGAAGCCCCGTGGCCAGCGGATCCAAGGTCCCCGCGTGTCCTACCTTCCGCGCACCCGTAAGTTTACGAATGTAGGCCACTACATCGTGCGAGGTCCAATCGGGTGGTTTATTTACAAGCAAGAAGCCGTCCATAGGCGTTCATATAGTACCACTTTCCGTTGACGCAGAGCTTCGGATCATATAGAGTGGCCACACTAAAGACTTATGAACGTTACCGAACTCGCCCGAAAACTGCGCATGCATCCGGAAGAGTTGAAGACTCGGCTCCCCGAGCTTGGTTTTGACGTCGGCATGCGGGCCATCAAGGTGGATGACCGCATCGCCCAGAAGATCATCCAGCAGTGGCCCATTCTGAGGCGCCAGATAGAGAAAAAGCGCCAGATGGAAAAGGAAGAAAAAATAGCCGAGGACGTGCGCAAAGTGGCCGAGGCCGCTCCGCCGGTGAAGATCCCGGCGGTGGTCACGGTGCGTGATTTCGCGCTCCGGCTCGGCCTGCCGGTCACCCGGGTCATCCAGGAGCTGATGAAGAACGGCATCCTGGCCTCGCTAAACGAGCGGTTGGATTTTGAGACGGCTTCCATCGTCGCCGAGGATCTGGGTTTCCGGGTGGAACGGGAAGAGGAAGAGTCGGGAGTGGCTCTGGTGGTAGAGGACCGCATCCGCGCTCTCGTTGAGGCCGAGGAAAAGGATAAACTGGTCGCCCGACCGCCGGTCATCGTGGTCATGGGTCACGTGGACCACGGCAAGACCAAGCTGCTCGATTTCATTCGCAAAACCAATGTCATGGCCGGCGAGGCCGGGGGCATTACCCAGCACATCGGCGCCTATCAGGCGACCAAGAACGGCCGCCTGATAACCTTCGTTGACACCCCCGGGCATGAGGCCTTCACCGCCATGAGAAGCCGCGGGGCGCGCATCGCGGATATCGCCATTCTGGTGGTGGCCGCCGACGACGGCGTCCAGCCGCAGACCAAAGAAGCGGTAAACATCATCAAAGCCGCCGGCATTCCCTTCGCGGTTGCCATCAACAAGATTGACAAGCCCGATGCCGATCCCGAACGGGTCAAGCGTGAGCTCTCCGAGGTCGAGGTCATTCCCGAGGAATGGGGCGGAAAAGTATCCATGATCCCCATCTCGGCCAAGACCGGGGCCGGGATCGACAAGCTTTTGGAAATCATTTTGCTTATCGCCGATTTGGAAAAGGAAAAGATCGTGGCCAATCCTGAGCGCCGGGCCGTGGGCACAGTGATCGAGTCGCACGTGGACAAGGGCGAGGGACCGGTGGCCACGGTGCTGATCCAGGCCGGGACGCTCCGCGCGGGGGAGGACCTCGCGGTCGGGAACTCGCTCTACGGCCGGGTGCGGGCCATGAAAGATTTCCGGGGAGCGATCGTCAAGTCCGCTCTTCCCGGGACACCGGTACGCATCATTGGGATCAAGGTAGCCCCTTCGGTCGGCGACATTGTTGAAGTTCCGGAGAACGCCAAGGAGCTCGAGCGGGTCAGGCCGGCCAAGGCGGCCGGGGAGAAGATGGCCACCGTCGAGCGCCGGGCCGCTGTTCTCGAGACCGAGGAAACCAAAGCTGTGGCTACGGTGAATCTGGTCCTTCGCGCCGACGTGCTGGGATCGCTCGAGGCGGTGATTACCTCGCTTGAGAAATTCAAACATCCAGAGGTGGCGCCGAACGTGGTCGGGAAGGGGCTTGGGAATGTCACTGAGGCGGATGTGCTCCGGGCCGAGGCGGCCAAGGCGACGGTTTTGGGTTTCAACGTGCTCATCCCGCAGCCGGTGGCCAACCTGGCCGCGGAGAAGGGCGTGGTTATCAAGACTTTCAAAATCATCTACGATCTCTTGGAGGAAGTCCGCGCGGCGCTAGAGGCCCTGCTCCAGCCCGAGGTCATCCGGACGACGCTGGGCAAGATCAAGATTCTGGCCATTTTCAGGAGCGAGAAGGACGCGCAAATCGTCGGCGGGCTGGTGGCCGACGGCAAGGCGGTTTTGGGCGGCCGGGTGCGCATCATCCGCGGGGAGGCCGAAGAGGGACTGGGGGAAGTCGCCTCGCTTCAGGCCGGAAAACGCGATGTTCCCGAGGTGCGGGCAGGAACCGAGTGCGGGATGAAGATCAAGACCAAAACCGCGGTTCAGGTCGGTGAT
>Ga0155401_124_pt1 | contig 7657 bp, 9 predicted proteins | sample RifCSPhighO2_02_FD_106369 | JGI IMG/M metagenome (GOLD analysis project Ga0155401, IMG submission 106369) | Candidatus Uhrbacteria bacterium RIFCSPHIGHO2_02_FULL_57_19
CGACTCTCTCCGCCTCGGCTGTCGGCAGTTCTTATTCCTGGGTTGATATAATTTTTGCGCCTTCGATTACGCTCAATGACGAAACACGCTATTGGATCGCCATTGACTCGGATTACAACGCCACAAGATACTACCAATGGGTCATTGACGCCCCCGGCTCATACGGGGATGGCAAGGGCATGACCTCGAATAACTGGAACGCGGCAACGCCGGTCTGGACCGACGCTAACGGGGATTTGGCCTTCAAGACCTATTACATGACGTCGGACAACGAAGGCGAGATTAAAAGCGTGACAGTCGGAGGCGATGCTTACGGCAATACCATTGAGGATTCAATAGTACAAGGCGACGCTTATTATCAGGAAATAGAGGACACCACGGTAAATGGAGCATCTTTCCCGGGCAGTCCAGATCCCACCCCCAAGGCACTTCCTATTACTCAAGCTCAAATAGACGCCTGGAAGGCCGAGGCGGTCGCCGGAGGCACCATTACCGGAAACTATTCGCCGCCCTCGAGTCAAACTGTTTATCTTGGACCAAAAAAAATCACTGGCGATCTCATTCTTGATAATAACCAAACTTTGGTGGTTACCGGCACTCTTTACGTGCAAGGCAACATTGACGTGGACAATAATGGCTCTATTCAACTCGATCCATCCTTTACATCTTTTTCCGGCGCGCTGGTTGCCGACGGCTGGATCCACATGCAGAATAACGGCGCTTTTCAAGGATCGGGAAATCCATCGTCATTTCTGATGATGCTGACCACAGCCGAGGACGGCACCCACCATGACGCGGCCATTGATTTGCACAACAATGTCGGCGAAGGAACTATCTTTTACGCCGCGAACGGTTTGGTTTACCTCCACAACGGTGTTGCCGCGGCCCAGCTTACTGCCGAGTCCCTTTATCTTAACAACCTTGCCACGGTGATTTACAACCAGAACTTGGCCAATTTGAGTTTTCTTGGCAACGCCCCGGGACTCCATGAATGGGAATTCATTCCGGGAAGTCGAAGCGAGTAGAAAGTGGTAGAATGTTTCTATGCCGCAACCGTCTTTATCAATCACCTCCAAGCCGCCCATCGGACTCGACCTGGGCGAGCTTTCCATGAAAGCCGTCTGGATCGATTCTCGAGGAATTCTCCAGGCCTCGGCTGAACTGCCGGTTGAGCCGGGAGTCTATGAACGGGGGATAATCCGCGACCCGACGGCCGCCCGCGGTGTCTTGACAGCTCTTCTGGCCAAACTGCGTATTCCCGGCCGGGTTTCGGAAGTGACGGTGAGTATTCCCGAATCCAAAGGATTTTTAAAAATCATCGAACTGCCCAGGGGTTTGAAACCCAAAGAGATCGGCCCGACCGTCAGAGATGAGATTCAGCATCATTTTCCGGTCAAAAAAGACGAGGTCGTCTTTGACTGGCAGATTGCTCCGATCCAGAAGCCGGAAAGCGAACTGGTGAGCGTTCTTATTGCCGCCGCCCCTCGGAGTGTGGTCGAGGGCGTTGTTTCTTTTTTGGAGGGATCCGGTCTGCGGGTTCGGGGCGTTTCCATCGAAACCGTGGCCGCGGCTAACGCCCTTCAGCCGGTCGAGGCCCCCTGGCAACCGTCCATCTTGGCCGACCTAGGAGCCAGTCGGACCAGTCTGGCCCTGGTCGCCTTCGGCACGCTGGCCATGAGCGTTTCCGTGCCGCTTTCAGGCGAGTTGATTACCAGGGAAGTGGCCGCCGCTCTGGGAACGGGAAAAGACGAGGCGGAAAAACAGAAAATTTCCTGCGGTCTTGATGAACGTGCTTGCCCCAAGGCCTACCCGGCAATTGAGAGTCTTTTCGCCGAGCTGGCCAGATCCATCAGCGAGTTGTCGGCTTGGAGCCAGCGCGCTTACGGAGAGAGGCCGAAGAAAGTCATCCTTTCCGGAGGGGGAGCGCTGACCAAAAAGCTTCCCGAGTATCTCTTGGAGAAAACCGGGCTTCCCGCCGAGGTCGGCAATCCTTTGGTTAATATTAAATCAACCGCCAAGAATGAGGTTATCGGCGAGCCGATCCGTTTTGCCACGGCCGTTGGCTTGGCTCTCTCCGGTGCGGCCTTCGGACATTAGTATGATCCTCTTAAACCTCCTGCCCTCGGAAAAACGGCGGGAAGTCAACCTTCAGCATTCCAACCGTCTGGTGCTGTCCATCGCCCTTATTTCGATGTCCGCGCTCCTGGCCAGTCTTATGCTCATCGGAGTGCGCACCCTGGTGGCCATGCGCATTTCCGCGGTGATCAGCGGCCCTTCAAATGCCGAGCAGGCCGAGGTGACTCCCAGGGTGGAGGAGGTCAACCGGATGGTAGCCGCGGTCGAAGAGATCCAGTCCAGGAGTTTCTTTCCCAGCGGGCCGCTGGCCGCGCTTTCACGACTGACTGCTCAAAAGGTGGTTATCGACAAGATCGGTTTTGAGGTCTCTTCCGGAAGAATAAACATTTCCGGCGCGGCCGAGAGCCGCGAGGCGCTGATCTCTTTCCGCGACGCTCTCGAGGCCAGCCCGGAGTTTTCTTTCGTTCAGGTTCCGGCCGAAAGTCTGGTGCGTCAGGCGCAGCTGTCTTTTACTCTCACGGCCGAAGTGGACGTGCCGACCCTTGGGCCGTAAAGGGCTCTCTCTGTTAATCCGCGTAATCCGTTCTAACCTGCCTGCCGGCAGGCAGGTCCGCGTAATCCGCGCCCTACGAAATTTCGCATAAAAAATCCGCTGGTAGTCCTGGTTGCCGTTTTTTTGCCGTCGCTTTTGGTGACCATCGGATTTCTTCTGGTTCCGTCCCTGCGAAGCATCTACGACCAGTCGCTCTACAGCCGCGGGCTGGTTGACCAGGTTTTTCGGGCTTATGTGGCCCGCCGGCCGCTCTACGGCTTGCTGCAAGAGGCCAAAAGAAACAAGGCGGCCATTGCTCCGATTTTCGAGAAGGCCGAAGTAAGGCCGGAAGACCAGCTGGAAGTGATCACTTTTTTGGAAAGCCGGGCGGCCAGCGCCGGAATCCGTCAAAAGATCACTCTTGATTTTGAAAAAAGCCGCAATGAAAGGGGACTCAGGGTGTCGCCGGTGACTCTCGAGATTGAAGGCCCGTTCCCGGAGCTGGCGGCCTATCTCTCGGAGCTGGAACGTTCCGATCGTTATTTTCAGATGGCCAATGTGGAGTTCGGCCGCGCGCCCGAGGCCTTTGGCGGAACCAGGATGACTGTCCGGGCGCTGTTTTTCATTCGATAATCCCGGAGGTCCAACCTCCGAAGTGCAGTATGGCCAGAATCTTCCATTGGATCGGGGACCGTTTGGTGGGCATCACCGTCTTTTTTATCGGGTTGGGGTTTTTGGCCTTGGTGGCTTTCATAGTTTTCGGCCTGACCAGCATCTTTTCCGATCTGCAGCTGGCTGCCAAATTTTTCAACACATCGCGTTACTACCCTGAACGGATTCTTGATCCCTCATTGGCCCTGCGCCGCCACGGAGAAAAAACGGAACTGCCGGTCATCGTCGCGGATGATGTGCCGGACATCTTCGTTATAAGATGAGACTGTAGAAGAACTCCATTTCTACTGCGATCACGCTGTTCCTGCCTGCCGGCAGGCAGGTCGGCTGCAAAATCGCCTCAGCTCCTCCGCTTATACTGCGTATAAACATCGTCGCTGATACGATTTTTCGCCCAGAAACAGCGTGATCTCGCTACCTGCCTGCCGGCAGGCAGGCGAAAGCGAGTTCTTCTACAGTCTCAAGATAAAAAATATCGTCTCTTAGAGACGAAGACGATAACGTCTCTAAGAGACGTGAGGTGCGGTTACAGGTATTTCTTGGCCAAAGCCACTACCTCGGCCAAACTTGTTTGGGATTTGACCACGAAATCCTTGACTCCCAGCGCCTCGGCCTTTCGGTAGTACTCGTCCTCGGGATAGTTGGTGATGACCACCACCGGCAGGGCGGCTAAACTGCGATCTTTGTGTTTGCGCAACCGCTCCAGGAGTTCGAAACCAAAAAGGCGCGGCAGAAGAAGATCGAGCAGGATCAAGTCCGGTTTTTGCTCGAGGATCATCTGATAGCCGGCTTCTCCGTCAAAAGCCAGTTCAACCTCCAGGCCCTCGTTGGACAATTCGGCGCGGAGGGTACGAGCCATGATCTTGTCGTCTTCGATAATCAGAATTCGTTTAGCCATATTTGAGAGGGTATAGGGGGTAGTGGATAGTGAGGAGTTGGTTTTCATGATAACATAACCAACAAGTTTATGTCAGCGCATCACTCTACAAAGGCCTACGTGGTGGCCGTGGACATGGGTTACGGCCATGAGCGGGCCGCCTATGCCCTGCGCCATCTGGCCGCGAACGGCGAGATCGTCATCGCCAACAACTACAAGGGGATACCCAAGCTCGACCAACTGCTGTGGAATCAATCGAGGCGTTTCTATGAGCTCGTCTCCCGTCTACAGCCCGTTCCGGTCGTGGGCAAGGCCATTTTCAAGGCGCTTGCCGACAACAACCAGCGGATCGCGCCGTTTTATCCGCGCCGCGACCTTTCCGAACCCTCGACCCAGCTCAAGCAGGTCATGTACGGCTTGGAGAAACGGGGACTACTTCGCGATCTCATTGAACGGCTCCGGGCCAAGCCGCTGCCGCTCGTTTGCACCTTTTTTCTGCCGGCCTTTGCCGCCGAACTTCACGACTACCCGGGAGAAATTTACGTGGTGGTCTGCGACGCGGACATTGCCCGGGTTTGGGCCCCTCGCGACCCCAAGCACTCGCGCATCAAGTATTTCGCGCCCAACGGCCGGGTGGTGGAGCGCTTGAAGCTCTACGGCGTCAGGGAGGAAAATATTTTTCTTACCGGATTCCCTATGCCCAAGGAGCTGGTTGGCGGGGAAAAGGCCGAGATCATCAAAACTGATCTTCTGGCCAGGATCTGCAACCTGGATCCCAAGCGCATCTTCTGGAGCCGTTACTCGAAGACCCTGCGGGCCGCCTTGGGGGGGTCCTGCCTGCTGACGAGGACTCATCCGCTGACTTTGACTTTTTCGGTGGGTGGAGCCGGCGCGCAGAAGCGGATTGCCGTGGAGGCCTTGCGGGCCGTGCGCACTCTGGTGCGTCGGGGTAAAATGCGGGTGGTTCTGGTGGCCGGCACCAAAAAAGCGGCGGCCAATTATTTTCAGGAGTCAGTAAGAGAGATGGGCCTTAACGGCGAACTGGGCCGGGGAGTGCACATCCTTTACACCAAAACGCGCCGTGAATACTTTCCGGCTTTCACCAAACTTCTCCGGGAGACGGACATCCTGTGGACCAAACCCTCGGAACTTTCTTTCTACACCGGTTTGGGCATTCCCATCATCATGGCTCCGCCCATCGGAAGCCAGGAGGATTTCAACCGCATCTGGATTTTCAACGTGGGCGGGGGCACGGATCAACTCGATCCGTCGCACATGGAGGAGTGGCTGATGGACTGGGTTAATTCCGGGGCCTTGGCCAGGATGGCCTGGAACGGATTTATCGAAGCTCCGACCCATGGCGCCTTTCGCATCGAGCAGATCATCACCGGCCGGCCGTACAAGCTGGAGACGCTTCCCTTGATTGTCTAAGGGTGGGAGGGGTGAATTTGGTCAGCCCGTCTTATCGGCGGGCTTTGTGATATAATGGAATTATATGCCTAACAACAAATCCAACAACAAACCGCGGATATTGATCGTCGAGGATAATCTGACGCTTTTGAATCTGATCAAAGAGAAGGTCAAAAGCGAGGGATGGACGGCACTTACCGCCGTGGACGGCGATGAGGCGGCTAAAAAGATCAGGACGCAAAATCCGGACCTGATTCTCCTCGATCTTCTGCTGCCTAAACGCGACGGAGTTTCGGTTCTCCGCGAGATGCGCTCAAGAAAGGAAACCGCCGACATTCCGGTGGTGGTGCTGACCAATCTTTCGGATGGGGAAACGGTGGAAGCGGTCATGGCCGAGGGCGGCACCGACTTCTTGGTCAAGACCGACTACACTTTGGACGACGTGATGGCCCGCGTCCGCCAGCGCTTGCCGATTAAGAAAGCATGAAAGAAACAGAAACAAGGGGGAAGCGGGAAACTGGGACGGCCAAGCCGGCCGACACCCAGCGCGCGCTCTTGAACGTGCTTGAGGATCTGGGAGCGGCCCGCGACAAAGAACGGGCCGAGTTCACCCGCACCAAGGTGGTCATCGAGACCATGGGGTCGGCTCTGGTGACCTTGAGTCCGTTGGGCGTGCCGGAGCTGGCTAATATCGAAGCCAAGAACATTTTCGGCTGGCAGAAGGGGCTGCCCACGCGCTCTTTGATCGCTCAGGATCCGTTTGGGGCAGTCATAGATCTTTGCGGAATGAATTCGGACAAAAACTGTGAAACTTCGTACGCGGCCGGCGGGAGACAGTACAAGACGGTTGGCCGGTCTATCCTGATCGACGGAAGAATCAATGGTTACGTGCTGGTGCTCACCGACATCACCCGCGAAAAGGAGCTGGATCGGCTCAAGACCGAATTTGTCTCGGTAACCTCGCATCAATTGCGCACCCCGCTCTCGGCCATCAAGTGGATCATCGAACTGATGCTCCACGAGGGCGCCGGCCCGCTCACCGCCGAGCAGAAAGAGTTCCTCACCCAGGCCAGCGACTCCAATGAAAGGATGATCGCGCTAATCGCCGACCTCTTGAACATCTCCAGGATCGAGGCCGGCCGGCTGGCCCTTTCTCCGGTGGAGGTTGATCTCTCGGTACTCACCGGACACGTGCTCCGCGAGTTCCTGGAGAAGATCAAGGAAAAAAAATTGGCTCTTTCCACCAGATTCTCCAAGGAGGCGAGGCCGGTGGTGGCCGATCCGAAATACCTCCATCAGGTGCTGAGCAACCTAATTTCCAACGCCGTCAAATATACCCGGCCCGGGGGGAGGATCACTATCGCCGTCCGATCGGAAAAAGGCGAGGTTGTCTGGTCCATTTCCGATACGGGCATGGGAATCCCGCGAGCGCAGCAAGACCGCGTCTTTCAGAAATTCTTCCGCGGTGATAATGTGATACGCGAAGAGACCGAAGGCACCGGCCTTGGATTGTATGTGGCCAAATCTTTGACTGAAGCCATGGGCGGGCGCATCTGGTTTACCTCTACCGAAGGAAAAGGAACGGCCTTTTTCTTCGCTCTGCCGTCCAAGATGGCATCCAAGAAATAAAATATGCCTGGAACGATCAAAACAGAAAGCGGAGCCATCAAGGTGCTGATCGCCGAGGATGACAAGTTTTTGAAGAATGTTCTCAAGTCCAAATTGACGGCCGAAGGATTTCAGATTTTGATGACCTCCGACGGGGTGGAAACCATGGAGATGGTGGCCAAGGAAAAGCCGGATATACTGCTCCTGGACATCATCATGCCCAGAAAAAACGGTTTCGACGTGCTGGAGGAGATACGCTTGAACGCCCAGATACGCGACCTGCCGGTGATCATCCTTTCCAATCTGGGCCAGGATGAGGATGTCAAACGCGGCCTGGCCCTGGGGGCCGTGGACTTCCTCATCAAATCCGACCACTCTCTTTCCGAAGTGGTGGACAAGGTCAAGCTCTACGCGGCAACCACTAAGAAAAAGTAACCGGCCGGTTTCCCATGCCGATCGATGTTGAACGACTGAAAAAAGCC
>Ga0155401_159_pt2 | contig 7566 bp, 7 predicted proteins | sample RifCSPhighO2_02_FD_106369 | JGI IMG/M metagenome (GOLD analysis project Ga0155401, IMG submission 106369) | Candidatus Uhrbacteria bacterium RIFCSPHIGHO2_02_FULL_57_19
AGAACACCCACTTGGCTTTTTCCAAAAGCAGGGCGTCCGCGAAAACCAGCAGAGCTCCGCCCACCGAAACTCCCAAAGCGATTTCCTCCCTGAATCCCGAGACAAAAGCGGTTATTACCACGAGCAAAAACAGCCAAACGTGAATTTCCGTGAGCAGTCCCTCGGCTCGGTTAAGTTCGCCCCAGAAACTCTGAAAGGGATCCAATCCGGCCGCGCCGGCGGCGATCCTGACCGCCAAAAACAAACCCCAAAAAAGAGTCAAAGGATGAAAAACGATCTTTGGCCATCCTGCCGATAAAATCAGCCAAACCGTCGGCGCCAGCAGGACATCCACCACGGCTCGAAAAATCAGCACCTTTCCAGAGTTAAACGGAAGAAGGAATCCTTTGGCCACAAACAGGGGCAGCAGTAGGATGATGATAATGCCGGTTCCGAGCGCTTTCCTGGCCCATTCCGTTTTTCTTTCATCGGTCATAGCGCACCCATCCTAACAGAAGGATTTGGTAAACAAAAACCGTCCCGCTAAGCGGGACGGTTTTTTTGCTTCACGATTATCTGGCTACCTTGATGGTCTCGCCGCGCTCCGGGTCGCAAGCGCCGACAATGATGCGGCCGCCGGTAGTCTTGTCCACGTAGTAGTCGGTGTTGCCGGCTGATCCATAGGCGGGGTCGGGAGGAATTTCCGAGAGATAAGTCTCAACCAGCGAAGGTGAAATGTCGAGACATGAGGTCTCTGCCGGGCTGGTTGCCGTGCAGGTAGAGTCGCAGCCGCTGGTATAAGTGCCCAACACCTGGACCGAGCCGGGCGAGTTGTCGATTCCACTCGGGTAGTTGCCCTTGAAGTCAGTGGTGTATTCCAGGATGGCCTCCAGGATGTCGCGGACGTCTTCACGCCTGACCGCGTTCCTGGCCTCGGCAAAGCGGCGGACCGGGTCAACGGCAATTAGAATCACGGCAAATAGAATGGCGATGATTCCGATGATGATCAGAAGTTCAATCAGTGTGAAGCCCTTTCGATTTCGGAAATCAACGCCTTTCATATTTCCTCAGCTTTTAAGAAATAAGGATATTCAAATTTTAGCGCGACACACTGATGCTCGCTCCCCGCTCCGGGTCGCAGGCTCCAACGAGAATCCGGCCGCCGGCGGTCTTGTTCACGAAGTAGTCGGTGTTGGCCGCCGAACCGCTTCCGGGGTCAGCCGGAATGGCTGAAAGATAGGTCTCGACCAAAGAGGATGTCAGGTCAAGGCAGTCTGGCCCAACTCCCGTAGTGGCTGTGCACTGGCCGCCGCAACCCGTGGTTTTGGTTCCCAAGATTTGGCTGGTACCTGGCAAGTTATCAATTCCCGCAGGCAGGTTGCCCTTGAAATCAACGGTGTAAGTGAGAATTGCTTCCAAAATGTCCCGGACATCCATCTGCCGCACGGCGTTCCTGGCTTCGGCAAAGCGGCGGGCCGGGTCAACAGCGACAAGAATCACGGAGAAAAGGATGGATATGATGGCGATGATGATCAGCAACTCAACCAGAGTAAAGCCCTTCCGATTCTTGATAAGATTGCCAATCATAGTTTCCTCCGTCGCATCTGCGACTTAATTATAAGTTATCCACAGTTGATATTATAACACATTTTAACAGCCAGCACATCAAAATCTTTTTTGTCACCTGGCCACCGAGATGCCCACGCCCAACTCCGGATCGCAGGACGTTACTCGGATGCGACCGTCGGCGTCCTTGTTCAAGGCGTAGTCGGTGTTGGAAACCGTGCCGCTCTTAAGGTCCTTGGGAATTTCGGCAATGTAACCGCCGACTAAAGCCGAGGACAGGTCCAGACAGGAAGAGACGGTGGTGGTAGCCGTGCAGGTAGTATCACAACCTGTGGTGGCTGTGCCTAAAACCTGACTCGAGGTGGTTATGGCGTCGATTCCCGAGGGGTAATTGCCCCCGTTGTCGGTCATGTAGGTCAGTACCGCCTCGACCAGGTCGCGGACGTCCTCAAAGCGGTTGGCGTTCCTCGACTGAGCAAAACGCCGGGCCGGATCCACGGCGATAAGCACGATAGAAAACAAAATAACAATGATCCCGATGACCACCAAAAGTTCGATGAGAGTAAAACCCCTTCCTTTCATGTCGTCCATTATATTACCACACTCGTGGCCTGACCCGTACTCCACAACCTATCCACTACCTCTTCACCTGCACCGTTACCCCCACCTCGGGATCACAGGCCCCGACCACCAGCCGGCCGCCGGCCGTCTTATCCATAAAATAATCGGTGTTGCCCGAGGTTCCTGATCCCGGATCAATGGGAATGGCCGAAAGATAGGCCTCGACCAGGGAACCGGACATGTCCAGGCAGGCGGTCTCGGTTCTGGTGGCCGTGCAGGTGAGGTTGCAGCCAGTGGTATTGGTTCCCAACACCTGGCCTGATCCGGGCAGGGAATCGATCCCCGAGGGCAGGTTGCCCCGATTATCCACCTGATACTGGAGGATGGCCGAGAGAATGGAGGAGGACTCGGCGAACCTGGCGGCGTTCCGCGCCTCTCCGAAGCGCCGGGCCGGATCCACGGCCACCAGGATCACAGCGAAAAGAATGGTGATGATGCCGATGACAATCAGCAGTTCCACCAGGGTGAAACCGCTCTCCCCTCCGTTCGATGAATTGCCTTTATCAGTTCCCACAAATCAAGATCGTCTTAACCCGGCTCGGCCCTGGCCGTGACTGTGAGCATGACCAGCCCGGTATCCTCTTCGTATTGGGTGACGATGAATTTCCAATCTGAAAAAACGTAGACCGACGCTTGTTCCGCGGGCAATTCCAGCGCGGAGCGGCCCACCGCCTCAAGCGCCGCGGCGTCCAGAGACACTGCCCGGACCTTGGAGGTGGCCTTGACCTTGGGCGAGGCAACCTCCGCGCCGCCCTGCGGCAGTTCGGAAGAGGCAATCGAATAGAAAACGGCTTCGGGAACCAGTATCTGTCCGGCTGGCAGTTCCAGCGCCCAGACCTCCATGGCGCTCCGAACAATATCCTCGCGCAAGGCGTTCAAAATCCGCTGAACATCGGCTTCGGCCACGAACCCGACCTCCCTCACCCCGCCGGTCATGTCCCCAGCGGATTCGGCGTAAATCTTGTCCTGAAGCGAGACGGACAGGCCGGGAATGGTGAACCGCGACGGGCCGATGTTTCCCCCGGCGCCGGGAGCGTCGGCGTAAACCTCGGCAGTCACTTCACCCCCGGCCGGCGCGGTGGCCGGCTTCTTCAGGCGGAATAGCACTCCCCCGGCTGAAAGCAAACGGGTGTTGACTACCAGAGATTGAGCGTTTCCGGTGGTGTTTTTCAAAGTAACCGTGCCCGCGGCCCTCGCTTCCTCGGTGCGCTTCTCCGCCGGTTCGATGGGTTTTTCAGCCGTACGGACGGTTTCAAGAAGCGTGCCGGGGATGGCACCATCGGCCACCGGCGGCTTGGTGTCGGCCACAGCGTCGAACTGGACAGTCAGTATCTGCGAAGAAACTTCTGCCGGAGGCGGCCTCGTCACCTGCCGGCGGCCGGACAGCTCTCCGGTGCGCGTCTTCATGTACCAGATGGTTCCCCCGACCAGGCCGGCTATCCAAACCACCACAATGACCGCCATGATTATTTTTTGTTTGGCTCCGGCCTCCTTGGGCTGTCCCGGTCTTTTGGCCGGCCTCGTCGCTGCCGGCGCGGGTTCCGGAGCCGTCCCCTCAGCCCTGGCCGCCGCTTCCATTTTACCGATTTTTCGGAGGAAGCTCAAACTCTCGGATTTGGGGCGCAAGGCCAAACCCACGGCATTGGCGTAGATAAGCGGTTGGAGTCCGGCTGTTCCCGACGGCAAGGAGGCAACCAGCTTGCCCACAACCGTCGGCCTATCTAAGGCCGCCCCCAGATATTCAGCGATTCCCGGCAGAAGAGCCGTGCCTCCGGATAGAACCGCGCTCCCGACTTTAATCCCCAGCCGCTTTTCTTCAGATTCAATCAAAGCCAAGGCTTCTCTGGCCACCGGCTGAATTTCGCTCTGGAGAACCAGGAAAACCTTGCCGCCTTCGGACGTGGGATCCAGCCCGGCGGCCCGTTTTTTAGCCTCGGCCTTGTTCTGGTCTAGTTTGAGTTTGATGGCCAGTGCCTCGGTGAGCGTCTCTCCACCCACCGCTACGTTGACCGTGGCCCTCAAACCTTCACTGTCGTGAATGGAAACGATGGTTGTCCTGGTCCCGATGTCCAAAAAAATTGTCGCCTCTCCCGGTTTAGGAACGACCCCAAAAGCCCGAACTAGGGCCCTAGATTCGATGTCAAAGGCCGAGACGGCCAAGCCAGCGGCCTGGATGGCTTTGCCCAAGGGTGTGAGGATATCCTTGGGCACGGCGGCGACGAACAGATCGCGGGTTCCCTTGGCGCCGCGGATCGTCGTAAAGTCAATGACCAGGTCCTCGATGGCAAAAGGAAAAGCCGATTGCGCCGCCCGGAGCGCCTCCATGGGAAGTCCCTCGTCCTTGACGGCGGTGCTGACCCAGACGGAAAACAGCTGCGATTCGGGCACGTTTACCACCGCCTCCTTTTCGGCGATACGCGAGGGTTTGGCCAGAGCCATGGCTCTCCCTATTTCCTTGCCCAGCTTGTCCGCGTCCGCCACTCGCCCTCGAACCACCAGTCCGGAAGGAATTTCTACCCGACCCAATGCGACAGCGGACGGCTTGCCGCCGTCCGAAACTTCCGCCACCTCCACCGATGCGTCAGAGATGTCAACGCCCAGTCGCCGTGCCATAGTTCGACAAGCTCACTACGGATAGATGCGGCTATTGTACCCTATTTGAGGATGTTTCTGCATATCTCCTAAAAAAATTATCGAAAAATCAATACTCCTCCCAAAGCGTGGAACTGACGACACCCGATGAGATCAGGGTGACCGAAGCCCGGATGGCGCGGCTGGCGGCGCCCACCGTTGAGGAGGCCGAAACCAAGCGGGTGGTCGGCGAAGTTCCACTGACCGTGATCGTACAGGACGAACCGCCCAAAGCCAGAGTGCCTCCGGCGTAGTACCAGTCGCGCCGAAGCCTGATAAGCGATTCATTCATGCAGGAATCCGCGGCGGCAAAGGCCTCGGCCGATTGGGATTGGACAAAACCAACTTGCAAGTCGGAAAGTCCGAAGGTGGTAAAACCAACTCCAATAGCCACGGCTACGGACATGATGATGAGAATGATGAGCAGGGCGGCGAAGCCTGGTGGAGCGTGGAGCGTGGAGCGTGGAGCGTGGAGTCGTTCAATCATGACATAAAGCATCCTCATAACTTCATCCACTAGATTTTCGGCCTTGGAATAATCAAGTGTCGTGAAGAGTCGTCGAGAGATCTCGAGTTGTGTCTCGAGCTCCGCTCCGGAACCGCGCGCGATTGAAAGAAATTGCCTATATTCTGGCCGATGCAATCTCCGAAATCCTTCGGCGATATTTGACGGAATAGAAACCGCTGCTCTACGCATCTGGGAAACAAGCCCAAACTTCTCATCCGAAGGGAAACGTTCTGTGAGCCGATAAATCTCTTCGATAAGTTCCATCGCCCGTTGCCAGACGACGAGATCGCGATGCGATTGAGTCTTCATATAATCTGAGACTGTAGAAAAACTCATCATTATTGCCTGAGCCTGTCGAAGGCCTACAGAAGTTGTGCCAAATGTTATCCTTCGACAGGCTCAGGAAATAACATTTGGCACTTTTTCTACACTCTCAATCTTTCTAACTGCACGCTGCCCCCTTGCACGCTACACGCTATCTATTCCTCAACTCTACGGAAGTGCGGATGGTGGTCGAGGCGGCATAGACAGTAGCCCGTCCGCCGGGATTGATGAATTCCACGGTGAGCGTCAGACCGACATGGCGCGAACCCCCATCCGAAAGATTGCGGAAAGTAAGATTGGTCACCTGGGCCTCGTTGGAAGTAAGCGGGGTGAAAGTGGAGGTGGCTCCCTGGCGGATGCGCAGAATGTTGCCGGCAACGTCGAATTCCGTGGGATTAAGCGTCGAGGAAGCCATTTCCAGCGAAAGCACCTTGCCGGCATTGATGGGAAGAGCCAGGTTGGCGTCGAAAGTTGAAGAAGTGGCGCGAATGGACTTGGCCGCCCGGATTTCCAGCAACATCCTTTCCGTTGCCAACCGCGAGTTCTGCTGGACCTCGAGAGCGGCCACTCCTCGGGTGCGATCGTCAAGGGTGTCAATGACAAAACCGGCGAAAACCACCAGCATGCCGCCGATAAACAGCACGTAGAGCAAAACTTCGACGAAACTGAAACCGAAAGGGCGCCTCATATCACCAGGGTGTGTAAGTGAAGGTCACGTCGTGGACGAACGGCGTGTCCGTGCCGTCGCCGTTCAAGAAGACCCGGAACTTCAAGAAACGGTCGCCGGCATGCGAGGGATTGATAAGCTCACCGGCGAGCTGGGTAAAGAAATCCGTCTCATCCCCATCCTCGTCACCATCCGGCCCTGACCAGGTGGCGGAAAAAACGCCAGGCACACCTCCGGCATCCGGAGCGGTTTTGATCTGGAGACGCACGGTCTGGCCAGATTTTCTAATGTGCTCTGTCCAGGAAACGATGCTGATGGTGGAAGAGGCGCCAAAGTCCAGATTAGGTGATTCGTAACTGCCGACGGTGAACAATCCGCCGGCCACCCCCGCGCGATAAATCTGCAGTTCCTGCGAATTGTGTTCGGTGGCCGCGTAGAGTTCAGTCTCCGCGAAAACCAGGTCCGGCACATCGGCGTCGGCGTCAATCTGGCCAAAAAGCACGGGCGAAGCCGGATTAGCCGCGTTGATCATCTGAATCTCCCGGCCGCCGGTGGTTCCTCCGACAAAAACCGTCGAACCATTAGTGGAAGCCACGGCGAGCAGGGTGCCGGCCAGGGATAAACCTCCGAGCTGGCTCATCGAAGCCGGATTGGCCACATTGGCCGTGATAAAATCCACTCCCCCATCCCGGACCAGATAGGCCGTCTGCCCGCCGGGGTCCAGAGCAATATCCACTCCGTTATTGATGCCGGAGACATCCAGTCCGCCCTGAAGTCCGGGGGCCGCCGAATTGGAGATATCCAAAGCCAGGATTTCCTGGGTGTCCGAAGAGGTGGCCAGGAAAGCGGTGGATGTGGCCAGGGCCAGGCCGGCGGCGCCGTTTCCTATTTCATATGAACCGAGTATGGACGGCGTCACTCCATCGACGCCAACGACATAAAACTCCGCGCCCAAAGGGTTGTTTTGCAGGGTTACATAGGCCGTCCGTCCCCGGACCGCCACTCCTTGGGCATCGGCCGTTCCGGGAATATCGACTGAAAAAAGCAAGCTGGGACTGGCCGGGTTAGCCATTGAGACGGCCACGAGTTCCTGACTGTCCGAGTTTGTAGCCAGGTAGAGCCGATCCCCCTCAAGCCACATCTCGTTTACGCTGGCTCCGATCTCCAAATTGCTAAAAAGAGACGGTGAAGTCGAACTTGAGGCGTTGACCAGATAAAGTTCCGGACCCGAACCGTTCTGAAGAGTGCCGACAAAGGCCAGGCCGCAGGC
>Ga0155401_134_pt1 | contig 6001 bp, 7 predicted proteins | sample RifCSPhighO2_02_FD_106369 | JGI IMG/M metagenome (GOLD analysis project Ga0155401, IMG submission 106369) | Candidatus Uhrbacteria bacterium RIFCSPHIGHO2_02_FULL_57_19
GACAACTGGATGGAAAAGAAGGGTGAGGCCGAGGTGAGGACGCTGGCCTTCGTCATCGGCTCAGCGAAAACCCACGGGCTCACCGATGCCGGCGAGATCTACGGGCTGTTCCGTCCGGGCTTGGCCGAGTTCCTGCCTCGGGAGGAACTCGGGAAGCTCCTCACCCGCGGCGCGAAGGAAGTCCTCACCGACCAGGTGCTCTACGACACGCTCGACAGGAAAGTGGTCGTCGAAAGCCTCCAGCGAAGCGACGTCCTGGCGCTCATCGACAAGATCGCCATCGGGAACGGCATCGTCAAGCTGTCGGCGTCCGAGACCGCGGTCGAGGTGGCCGAGGGTGTCGAAATCCCCGGCGACGATCTCCAGCCCGTGGACCAGGGATGGGACAGGTCGAAACAGGGCACCTTCCCTGACGACGGCGATCCGGAGATCACCAGCGAGCCGGTCCCGGCCGGCGACCAGGAGGTCGAGAAAGCTCTGGAAGCGCTGGACCTCGAGAGCTCCCCGCCTCCCGAGCCGGCAACGCGGGAAAGGTTCCCGGCGGGCTAGTCGGGATCCCCACGAAAGGAATCTGACCGTTTGCGCAACACATCGCGCGATCGGTCTCTTTTTTTCATTTTTCCTCCTCCGGCGAGAAGCGCGGTAACAAATTTTTCGCAGTTGTGCTGTCTGAGCCCCGCAATGCGGGGCGAGTTCACAACCAGAAAAATTTCGTTTCCGTGCTTCGATCAATCACGCCCTCTCCACGTACTCCCCGGTCTCGGTGTTGATAATTATCTTCTCGCCTTCTTTGATGAACAAGGGCACGCGGATTTTCATGCCGGTCTCGAGAGTCGCTTCTTTGGTGACGTTCCCTCCGGCCGTGTCACCCTTCACTCCCGGCGCCGCCTCGGTAACGGTCAATGTGATTTTCTTGGGGAACTCCACGGTTACCGCCTGCCCCTGGTAGGTGATGACGCTCGCCTCCTGTCCTTCGCGCAGATATCCGGCGCGCTCCTCGAGCATGGCGCGGGGTACCGTGACCTGCTCGTAGCTGGCTCCGTCCATGAAATAAAAACCGGAGGGATCGCCGTAGAGGTATTGCATCCGTCTCCGCTCGACTTCGACGATCTCGATCCCCTCGCCGGATTTAAAGGTGTTCTCAAAAACCTTGCCGGTTCCGATATTTTTGAGGCGCGTGCGCACGAAAGCCGATCCCTTCCCTGGGTTTACATGCTGAAACTCGACGACTAGATAAAGGTCGTCCTTCCAGCGGATGACAACGTCTTTGGAGATGTCGGAGGTGGTAGACATCTTTTACAAATGCCGATGCCGGGCCTTGGCAACCCCTGTGGTGAGCCGCGTCGAACCATCTTCAAAATTAAACTGCTCCCTGGCCGGAAACAGTATTACCTCTTCGATGGACCGAGCGTCAAGGAGAACCATCAGAAGCCGATCAACCCCCAGGGCGATTCCGCCGGAGGGGGGCATGCCCGTCTCGAGCACGCGGATGAAATCCTGATCAATCGGATAGTCAGTCTTTTTGAGTTTCCTCCGAAGCGCTCTCTCTTCCTCGAGCCGGCGTTTCTGCTCAGTCGGATCGTTCAGTTCGGTAAAGGCGTTCCCCAGCTCCACTCCGCCGATGTAGATTTCAAACCGTTCGGCGTGGACCGGTTCGTCTTCCGATGTCTTAGCCATTGCGGCCAGGGCCAGGGGGTAATCGTAAAGAATGGTCGGCCGGCCGTGCCCCAGCGCCGGCTCGACCTCGGAGAGAAAAATGCGGAAGAACAGATCCTCGTAACGTTCGTCGTCCTTGGGCCGGTGGCCTTTTTCCCGGACGATCCTAAGGAGCGCCCGCCGATCCAGGGCGGCGTCGAGATCCACAGCGGCGTATTTCCAAAAAGCGTCGGCAACGGAGAGACGCTCCCAAGGGCCGCGCAGATCAAAGGTCTCGCCGCGGAAACGGAAGGCCTCGGTCCCGTGTATCCGCCGGCAGAGCCAGCGGACCAGGGCCTCGGCATCATCCATAATCTCCAGGTAAGAGGCATAGGCCCGGTACCACTCAAGCATGGTGAACTCCGGGTTGTGCATGCCGGAAGCAATCAGCGGTTCTCCATTCCGGAAGGTCCGCGAGAGCATGAACAGCTTCTCAAAACCGGCGGCCAATAGTTTCTTGGCCGCGTACTCCGGCGAGGTAGACAAAAAAGCCCTGACACTGCGCCCTTGATCGTCGCGGAGCCGCAGTTCGAAAGGATCGAGGTAGGGCTCCATTCCGGGAAAGGCCAGAAGCGCTGGCGGATCGACTTCCAGAAATCCCTGGCGGCGGAAAAATTCGCGGATGCCGGAGAAAAATTCAGCGCGCTTGCGGACCATCTCTCGCCCGGAAGGATCGGTCAACATCGATTCCCACTGTCGCGAGGGATGCTCTGGCAGACCGGACGATCTGGTCAAAACGGTCAATCGCTCCGCCCGAACGGTTCCGTCGGCCGAGGATACGGCAACCTCGACAATATCCCCGATACGCGCGTTCGGCGCCGGTTCGGACGAAACAGTCAGCGTGATTTCTCCGCTCTCGTCGCGCAGACGCAGGTTCCCGCGCCTTGGCGAGGCGACCACGATTCTGCCAGCCAGCACCGCGCCTTGGCGGGCCGGCTTGCGGAGAAAGGCGGCCACGGTATGTGTCCGCGCCGTGCGGCCAGGAAATGAGCCGGCTGATTCTTTTTTGTATTTACCAAGAATCATAAAAGCCCGCGATGGCGCGGACTCAATCTCCCTCCTTGCGCGCAACCGCGGGCCTATTTTACCACGAACGGCAGCAGTCCGACGATCCTAGCGCGTTTGATGGAATTGGCCAGCTTCCTCTGATGCCAGGCGCACACTCCGCTCCGCCGGCGCGGAACGATCTTCCCGTACGAAGAGGTGTAGCGACGCAGAGTAGTCGTGTCTTTGTAGTCGATGGCCACGACATTGTTGGCGCAGAAAGCGCAGGATTTTTCTTTGACAGGAGCTGGTGCGGGCATACGCTAGTGAGTAGGGTGTGGGGAGTAGTGGGTAGACTAAAAGGGAATGTCTTCGACTTTGATTTCCTCGTCCGCGGACACGGTCGGAAGCGGAGCGGAGGCGGAAGACGCGGGGGCAGTCGCGACCGACATCTGCGGCGCGAAGGCCTGGGCTCCGGTTTCAACGCCGACGCCGGCTCCGAAACCAGCCCCGGCTGGGGCGCGATCAAGGATAATCATGTTCTCAGCGATGATCTCGGTGCGATTGCGCTTTACCCCGTCCTGACCCTCCCAGTCGCGGGTGTGCAGGCGGCCTTCGACATAGACCTTGCGGCCGCGAGCCAGATACTGCGAGCAGATCTCGGCCAGCTTGCCCCAGGCGACTATATTGTGAAACTCCACCTCTTCCTTCTTCTGGCCGCTGGCCTGATCGTTCCAGCGGCGGTTCGTCGCTACCCCAAACGAAACGACAGAATGTCCGTTCGGCGTCGTGCGCAGTTCCGGATCGCGGGTCATGTTGCCGATGATCATGGCGCGGTTGAGGTTCATAGGTTCGAGGTTCTAGGTGCGAGTTTGAGATCAAACAACCTGCTCATTAAGAATCTCTTCGATTTTCTGCTCGAGCTGTTCGGAGGTGAGAGACGGTTTGGTCGGAACCGGAATCGGGGCCGCGACAGGCGCTGGAGTCCCGCTAAGCGGGGCCGCCGCCTCGCGGGCGCGGAAACCGGCCTCCTCGTGAGAGACGATGGTGCGCGGACCTGGCGCGCGGATACCCTCCTCGACGCGGACCACTTCGGCGCGAACCACTTCAGTGGCCAGCCGAAGATCGGTTGTAATCTTGGCGATCACCGACGGCTCAGCTCTAAACTCGACCAGCATGTAGTGGCCGTAGCGATGTCCCTTCATGGGGTAGGCGAGCTTCAGTTTGCCCGCGTGGTCATGGCGAGAGATTTTGACCTCGGCCTTTTCCAAGATTCCGGTCACCTTCTTCTGGACGGCCGGAAGCTCGGCATCGGTGTATTGCGCGGGAATGATGTAGAGGAGTTCGTAGTTGGGCATATTCAGATGTGCGGACATCCTAGCACACCTCTTAAAAATTGGGCAAGAGTCCACTCTTCCTCTACTATAGAGAGCGATATGGAGTACTTTTTGATACCCGGGCGGCATCCGGAGCTCTCGGCCGCGGAGCTGTGGGCGGTCGCGGAACGTGACCATCTCGGAGCGGAACTCCGAGAGACGGCTGGAGCGATTTTCATTTCGACGGACAGAGAGCTGCCGGCCGAGCTCCCCTCCTGGCTTGGGGGGATGGTCAAGTTTGGAAAGATCATCGGTGAGGTTTCCGAGCATGAGCTCACCGGATGGCTGGCTGACCGCGTTGTGGAATCCGGCGGCCGCGATTTTGGAATTTCCATCTACCACGGCGGCTCTGCCGCGCGTTTTAAAAATCTCGGACTCGAAGTGAAGCGCGTCCTCCGGGAGCGCGGCATAAAAAGCCGCTGGGTGTCCTCGCGCGAACCAACCCTGTCCGCGGTGGTGGTCCAAAAAAATGGACTCATCCGAACCGGCATTGAATTTTGCCTTTTTGCCGATGGCCAACGAATCAGCGTCGGACAAACCACCGATGTTCAGGCCTTTGAAGAATTTTCTTTCCGCGATTACGGCCGGCCGCGCCGCGACATCCGGAGCGGCATGCTGCCGGTCAAGCTGGCCCGGATGCTCATCAATCTATCGCGCACACCGCGCAACGGAATCCTGCTCGATCCATTTTGCGGATCAGGAACCATTGTCACCGAGGCGGCCATCCTCGGATTTCGCCAAGTGATCGGAGGCGATCTGGAAAAACGAGCAGTTGAGGACACGGCGGAGAATGTCGGGTGGACCAGCCGAAACCTCGATATCTCCAAAACCTCCGTTCGGATTCTTCAATCCCCGGCGGAAGAGATTGACCGAGCCCTCGAAAACACCAAAGTCGACGGCATCGCCACCGAGCCGTATCTCGGTCCGCCTCTCCGCGGAAGGGAACGGCCGGCTGACATCGAAAAAATCGTCCGCGAACTCTCCATCCTTTATGTAAAATCCTTTGCCGCCATCCGTAATGTTTTGACGCCGGGAGCCGCAGTGGCCGCTGTTTTTCCGGTGTTCCGTTCGGGCAACCGGGAATTGCCCCTGCCCGTCCTTGAGGACTTGAAAAAACTTGGCTTTCTTCCCGCCCCCCTTCTTCCTCCAGGCTTGGATGTAAAGATGACCGCCCGGGGGTCGTTGATATACCAACGCCCCGATCAAAGGGTATTGAGAGAGGTATTTCTTTTTAAGACATCGAGCCTTGACAACACGCTAAAAAAAGGCTAAACTTCGCGGTTCGCTCGGATTGAGAGCCGAACGGAAAGGTCGAAAGTGAGCGAAAAGAATGGCAGAGTTTCGCGTCTGGCACTGATCAGCCAGAAGATGACCGAGGACAAGAAGGCGCTGCTCCCCTTCGAGAGGACTTACAAAACCGGAGACATCATCTTCTCGCAGGGGGAGACCGGGACCGTGCTCTTCGTAGTCCATCAAGGAGATATCCTGGTGACCCGGCAGCCGACCGACTGGAAAACCCCCGCCGAGATCATGCCGGTCGGACAAGGCGGGATCGTCGGAGGGGAGCTTCTCTTCGGCGCTTCCATCCGGAACGAGACGGCCAGGGCAAAGGCGGATTGTGTGCTCTGGGAATTCACCAAGGAGCAGTTCGTCGAGTTCTATCTGACCGCGGGGGAAATGGCCTACGGCACCCTGCGGGCCTTGACCCTCATGCTTGAGGACATCAAGGCGCGATACCTGCTTGCCTTGGCCGCGACGGCCAAGCTCCAAGAGGAGAACGCGGAACTGCGGGACGCGGGCTGGGCCTCGGAGCGGGACAGCCGCGAACACCTGGCCGCCAGGGTCGAGCTCGAACGAACGCGCACCGAGATCATCGGACTGCGGAGCGAGCTCAAGGAACACGAACGGTCGGCCCAGACCGAGTACTCTGTCCAGGAGGCCAAATA
>Ga0155401_161_pt1 | contig 5455 bp, 6 predicted proteins | sample RifCSPhighO2_02_FD_106369 | JGI IMG/M metagenome (GOLD analysis project Ga0155401, IMG submission 106369) | Candidatus Uhrbacteria bacterium RIFCSPHIGHO2_02_FULL_57_19
AATGCCAACGCTTAGTGCGGGGTACATATGCTGACGAGGCGACGGACGAGCAATGAGAGCGAGTGTTCGCGTTCGACGTACGAGCGCTCTCGCTCGACCACACCTCTGCGCTCTGCATCCGTGAGCGCGAGCGCCGATTTGATGCCAAGGGCGGCGGACTCAGCTTTCTCCGAGCTCACGAGGTGCTCGGCAGGTATCGCCTCGCGCACGGCACGGTTCGCGCACACGACGACACATCCGGTAGCCATCGCCTCGCCGATGGTTTTATCGAAACTGCCGGAGGGCGTGAGATTCACGTAGATATCGTGGGTCCCGTAGATGGCCGACGTAGCCTCGTGGGAGATGCCCGCATGAAACGAGACACTTTTGAGTCCGCGATATTTCTCCTTCAAGTCTGCCGCGTAGCGTTCGCGCCCGAGACTTGCGTCACCGTACACGTCGACTCGAAGCGGCACGCCCTCACGCTCGAGTCGGGCAATCGCCTCGAGGAAGATGTCTGGTTTTTTCACTGCGTCGAATCGACCAAGGAAAAGAACTGTGCCCCGCTGAGGCACATCTGGTTTGAATACATTGGTATCAATGCCGACTGGCATTTGTACGGACTTCCCATAGCGGGCGACGTACGCATCGGGCGACGTGAAGCACACGACGTGTGCACACATGACGCCGAGCCGCATGATGAGTGAATACATTTTGTGATTTCGCCAGAGCACAATGCGCTTCCCCAAAGCGCGCCACAAGAACCCACCAAGCACCGCATATTCTGGATTCATATGGATAAATACCGCGTCGTAGGAGTCTCGCAATTGCCATGCGAGGCGGTAAAACTTCATGACGTATGCGAGTCGCCCCTTTCCCCGCTCTTTCCCGAGCGAATGGACCGATACATTCGCGGGCAAATTGTGCCGACCTTCTTTGAGGCAGACGACGTGTACCTCGTCTATCTCCGCTGCAAGTTTTGCTATCCATGCATGGAAGAAACCAAGCACCTGATCGTCGAGATCGACGGCCTGCGTCGTGATAAGTAATTTCATGGACGTTTCGGATACTTCGCGACGAAGAGGAGGTCGAACGCAAACATACCCTTCCACAGCGCGTCGAGGCGCGCGAAACGGCCAAGCGGCTCGATGGTCACTTCGCGAAAATGTAGAGCGAGAAGGCCAGAGAATTCGGCGCGGCTGAAGTGATTGACGTGCGTCGGATCATACAGCGGGGTCAATCGCTTTCGTCCGAAAAAAAGCCGGAATCGATTGACGAGACTGAAGGCGTTTGGCACGGAACCGACCAATATGCCGTCATCCTGAAGTACGCGCGCCGCCTTTTCGATGACGCGTTCGGGGAAAAAGAGGTGCTCGAGCACTTCACCGGCCACGACCGCGTCGAATGATTTCTGCGCGAGCGGCCATTCCTCCTGCAGGTCGAAATGCATCGTTTCGATGCCGAGTCGCTCTTTGGCCTTCGCGAGCGCCTCCGAATCAATGTCGATGCCAGTCACGGTGTTGCCTTTCGCGTAAGAAGCGGTGAGCGTGCCGTCGCGACAGCCGATATCAAGTACACGCTTGTTTGTGCCGATTTCGCGCCGCAAAAAAGCGCCACGCGCATCGCCCAATATGGAATAGCCCATGCGGCCGCGGCCTTCATGGTGGTCACGGTACATGTGCTCCGTTGCCACGCTCATAGATTATCGGCGCTTCTTCCCCTTTTTCTTTTTGAGGGCACCCGCACCATAGACGCTCGTCAAAAGATCGATGTCTTTGTCCGTACGCATGAGGAGTTCGATGTTCTTGGCCTCCATCGCCTGAAGTACGCGTAGCCCCTCCCTATCGCGCGGAAGGTGCTTTTTATAGTGCATGCGAAGCGCAGCAATGTCCTTGATGAAGCAGCCCCCTCCTGCGCCGCGTCCACCTTTGTGCACAGGATTGGAGTACCGATTCGATATGAGTGGATCGGCGATGACGGCTTTGTTTATGATGTCCCAATCAGCGCCGAACTTCTGCGCGAGGTCATACATCAAATTAAAGAGAATGACCTGCGTGTATCCGCTCGCGTTGTGCGTGTATTTGAAAATCTCTGCTTCTGCGCTCTTGCATATCTCCGTGAGCGGAGCGCGCGGGAGCGTTTTCATGACACGCTCCGCTGCCAAAAAATGCTTGGTGTCGTTCATCGGCATGCCGATAAGGTTGGCAAACGGATGCGCGGCATCGTGCACGGATGATTTGATGGAGAGAAATTCGGGGCCGAAGAGAATCGTTATTTTTGGGAATTTTTTCTGGAGTCGCTCGGTGGTCCCCGGAAGCACCGTTGATTTGATGACAGCGATTTTGCCTTCTCCTACGAGGGAAAGTACGCTCTCAATAACCGAGCTGTCAAAGCCTTGTGGGGTCGTCGGCGTCCAGACCGCGATAAAGACGATGTCACAGTCGCGTATCTTGTCCTTGTTCTTTATCCACGGTTTCTCGAGTGAGTAGCGAATAACTTCGTATCCGCGCTCTTCGAAATTATCGGAGTAGGCTTTCCCTATCCACCCCTGTCCGATGAACCCGACGAGCGGCTTGCCGTTCTTTTTCTTTGCCAGCGTAACTACCATAGGCGCGACTATACTACGAGAAATGGCTCTACGAAAGGCCTCTTGCGCACTTTATAAGGTCGGCTGCGTAGGCATTCACGTACGCATCAAAATGCTCGTACGGATAGTTTCGCAATTCCACACTCCGCGGTCCATCACTGAACCATTTCCCAAGCTCCTGCCCGAAAAACGCCTCGGATGCAATGATGGCCCCCGCCTCGTGTGCGATGCCGACATCGGTCGAAAGTACGGGGACTCCACTCGCGAGCGCTTCGATAATGACAAGTCCGTACCCTTCAAAGCGCGAGGTGACGAGTACGAGATCCGCGATTCTATAGTAGGGAGCGGCCTCTACCGCGCCCTCGAAAAAGACGCTCTCGGCGATGCCGAGTGTCTCGGCGAGCCGCATGAGGGACTTCTGCTCACTCCCCGAACCGACGATGATGAGGCACGTCGAAGGCGGCGCGCTCTCCCTCAAAGCACGGAGCGCGAGCGCGACATGTTTCTCCGGCTCAAGGCGCGATACCACGAGGAGTTTCGTGCGGTATGCCGCAAATGTGACAGCAAGTGCAGAGTCCGTGGGTGCATTTCGCAAAGACTCGATATCGACGTATATCGGGAGTACGCTCACTCGCTCCGCGGGAATGTGCAGCTCGTGGATGAGCGACTGTTTAATCCTGTCGGATACGGTGCGGATGCGCGCCGCGCGCCGAAGCACGAAGCGTGCGACGAGAACACGTAAGCGATGCACAATCGAGAGCCGCGCGTACGAGGGGGAAAAGAGATCGGTGTGTATCTGTACATGGAGCGGTACGCCAAAGTGGCGAGCGAGAAGCCATCCCGCAAGGCCCGTTTCGAACGGGTCCTGCGCCGAGACGACGTCGGGCTTCGGCAGATGCCGCGCTTTCCGGTATGCGTCGAGTATATAAAGGAACCGCGAATATGAATTCGTCGGAATGATGCGAAGCGTGCCAAACACGCGCTCCGAAGCGCCATCACGAACTCGCGAAAAGCTGATGACAAAAAGCTCACCGATGGCGCGCGCATACGCCTCCTGCCGCTTTGCAGCGGCAGTTCCGGAAAAGAGTATGCCGCGGCTGGACCTATCCGCGCTCACCTGCAGGACTCTCACCCCGTTAGAAGTCATAGTGCAAAAAAGAATTTTAGTCGGTTTTTAAGGTAGCGTCGACCTTTAACGGGGCTCATACAATTGCGCGGAGCCGCTTTGCTATGCTTTCGAGCATGGAGTCGACATCAAATCGTCCGCTCGTGTCTTTGGCGTTTGTCTTGAGGCGTGCGCGGAGTTCGTCGTCGTCGAGAAGCCGCTCGAGCGCATCTGCGAGTTTCTGCGGCTCCTCCGCGGGCACGAGAAGCCCGCTCACCTCATGTTCGATGACCTCGGGATTGCCACCACGATTCGATGCGACGATGGCCGCCCCCGCCATGCGGGCCTCGACGAGCGTGTGTGAGAGGCCTTCGTAGAGCGAATCGAGTACGTACATATCCGCATACTGCATCGCCGCGAACGCATCCGCATGACCGAGCGCCCCTGTGAACGCGTAATCACTGCCGAGCGCATCTTTTGCGCGCGCTTCAAGCGCCTGCCGCTCGGGACCATCGCCGATAATTGCGACCGAGAGTTTCTTCCCTTTCTGTCGCACGATGCGGACGGCATCCAGAAGCTCGCGATTGCCCTTCCATGGCACGAGGCGTCCGACAGATACCACGAGCGGCCGTGGAAGTGCCCGCAAAGCCTCCACGACTTGGCCTACGGCGGGGAGTTTGACCGCATTGTAGATGACCTCGATTTTCGCGCTCTCGACTCCCCACGCTTCGACGATGCCTTTCAAAAACGTGCTCGGAACGATGACGCACTGTGCGGAAAGCGCGACTTCTTTTTGGAGAAAGCGGAAAAAGCGCAGAGGAAGCGCCACGTTCTTCTCGCGCACGAATACTTCGAGCGGCGAGGTCACTCCGTATTTCTGCATCCCTTGCTCCCACGCGAAGTCGCCGACAATTTTGACCGCAAGCGGCTTACCTCGGAGCCGCGCGGCAAAGAGCGCCGGCACGCCGACCGATATAGAATCGAGTGCGTAAATGAGGTCTACGTCCTCCGCAGCAAAAAACACCCGCATGCCGTAGGCGACGTGGCGAATGAGCGTCGGCAGATGGCGCACGTCAGAGAATTTGACGATGACGACCTCAGTCCCGCGCAGAGGCAAGCCGCTTTCGAGCTCGGCCACATAGGTCGCAGGGCCGCCTGATTCGGGCGGATAGAGAGGCGTTGCGACCAGCACCTTCATGTCTGTGAAGTGTATAGTAAAGCGAAACGGGGCGCGAGGCCCCGCTTCTTTTCGTCAGCCCCAATTCGGCGATTAACGGCTTTCGGTTCGACGCGGGAAAGGCACGACTGCCTCCATCGCGTGCGCGAACATCGCCGTACCGAACCCGAGCCACCAGCCAATGTAGGTAAGCGCCTCGGGCGTATCCGGACTCGGAAGCTGTGAGCTGTTTTTCATCCAACCTCCCTATCAAGAGGCACGGAACAGAATCGTGCCGTATACAGCAAACACCCGTTTTGACTTCGCTCCAACGGAGTTATCCCCTCTTCGTGAGAGGGTCAAAAATCTTCGAACTCATCGCACTGGCTATCGTGGCCCAATCGTATTTCTCCCGTACGAGCGCGAGCGCATGCTGGACCACTTCGCCGACGAGCGCCGGATTTTCCATATATCGCGTTACCACACGCGCAATTGATTCCGGATTCTGTACTTCGCAGAAGAGCCCTGTCGCCGGCCGGTCTGGATTTTTTTCAGGATCGAACAGGAAATCGGGTATGCCGCCGACCTCTGTCGCGACGACGGGGACTCCGGCGGCAAAAGCTTCGAC
>Ga0155401_166_pt1 | contig 5195 bp, 7 predicted proteins | sample RifCSPhighO2_02_FD_106369 | JGI IMG/M metagenome (GOLD analysis project Ga0155401, IMG submission 106369) | Candidatus Uhrbacteria bacterium RIFCSPHIGHO2_02_FULL_57_19
GGACAATGTCCTTGCGGAGCATCGTGTAAAAGCTGGTCCAAAGTTGATACGGTGACATATTATTTTTCGGAAGTTAGTTTCAAAAAGACTTCTTCCAAGCGGCTGCCGCGGTAACCTTCCTTGCCGGCCTCCGCGTCATGATGCTTGGCGATGACCGCCTCCATCGAACCCTGTTCTACAATCTCGCCCTTGTTGATGATTGCGACGTGTTTGCACAGCTGCTCGGCCTCTTCGAGGTAGTGGGTGGTCAGCAGAATGGTAAGCCCGCTCTTGCTGAGCCCCGTGAGGTACTCCCACATACCGCGGCGAAGCTCGACGTCCACGCCCGCGGTCGGCTCGTCGAGGATGAGGAAACGCGGCTCGTTCACGAGCGCGCGGGCAATCATAAGGCGGCGCTTCATACCGCCTGAGAGCGTCATCGCATTCTGGTCCGTCTTCTCGCCCAAGCCCAGATCGGTGAGAAGCTTCTTCGCGCGCGGTATTGCGATGGAGCGGGGGATGCCGTAGTAGCCGGCCTGATTGACGACGATGTTGAGCGTCTTCTCGAAGGGGTTGAAGTTTACCTCCTGCCCGACCAATCCTATCTGCATTTTCGCGAGTTCTGTCTCCTTATCAATATTGTGGCCGAATACGGAAACGGTCCCGCTCGTCTTATTCACGAGCCCCGTCGTGATGCCGATAATGGTCGTCTTGCCCGCGCCGTTGGGACCCAAAAGCGCGAAGAAATCGCCTTCGGGAATCTCGAGCGAGACGCCTTTGAGCGCGACTACGCCGTTGCCGTAGGTCTTTTGAAGACTATCTATTTTGAGCGCGGGAGCGGCCATGTGCGCCTATTGTAGCAAATTGGTCTTGATGAATTCGAAGGTCTCCCGGTGGTCCTTCACCGGATGCGTAGGAATGACTCCGATGACGCTCTCGTCATTGCCACCCTTGAAAAGCGCATCACCGATGTATATGCAATCTTCTTTTTTCCATCCCATGCGCTCGATGAAGCGGGTGATGTTGTAGCCCTTGTGCCTTCCGGCAAGGATAAAGTCTATCGTCGTCGTCCCCGCCGGCATCGCCTCGATGCCTACTTCGCGCAGAGCGGCGAGTTCTTTCGGATGACCTGCAAGTAGCGCGCGGCGTATTGATTGGTCGGGGTCGGCAGCGTATTTTTCCTTGTTCGGCGCGTGGAAACCAAGGACACTCGATGCGAATTGACTCCCACGATTCTCAAAAGTATCGTCGCGCATAGGCATTACCCAACCCTTTACGGCGCGAAAGTCTTCAGTTAGCTTTAATGCGAACTTCTTCACGGCTTCTTCTTGTTCGGCGGAAACAGCCTCGTGCCACAAGAGCGTCCCATCCTTCGCTATCGCATGGTTGCCCTGCTGGCTTAGCATGTAGTAGCGCCCCACGTTCTCGATGGGAAGCTGTTTCTTTATCTGAGTTTCGGCGCCGCCGGTGATAACTACCACGTCAAATTTTTCGCAGAGCTTCTCAAAAAGCGGCTTGTGCTCGGGCAATATCTCCGCACGGCTCGGCGTGAGCGTACTGTCCAAGTCAAAAAAGATGTGTTTAGGCATCAAAGTTCTTTGAGTGGGACATTTCCGATGTAATCGTCTTTGCCCACGTCGACGCCGTTCTTGCGAAGGATTGAGTATGCGGTCGCATAGTGGAAATAGAAATTGGGGACGAGGTAAACAGTCGCATACTCGAAGCCCGTCAGGTACTTTCCCTTCCAGTAGGGGAGTTCTATCTTCCGTTCTTCGCTCCCGACGAATTGCTCCGGCGTAAGGGTCTTGAGAAATGCGGCGGTCTTCGCGAGGCGGTCTTTGAGCTCCGCGATGGTCGTCTCCGCGTCTCCCATCTTCGGCGACTCAATACCCGCGAGCCGAGCGGGGCCGCCCTTGGCGTTGTCCGAAACGCGCTGCACCTGCATCAGGAGCGGGAACTGGTCGAATATGAGGCAGTCGTTCAAGAGCGCCCGCTCGAAATACGCCGCCGGGCGGCGCTCGGTGGCCTTGCCTGCCGCGTGTGCGGCTGCTTTGTCGAGTATCTTTGAGAGGTTGTCGAGGGCCTTAATGAAGGGCGGGACGGTTGTCGTGTACAGGTCCGTCATACTATTTCAGCTGCCCCTCCCAATACGCTGCCGAAGCGGCAACGTATTCAGCGACACGACGCTCTGCTGCAGCAGCGAAGCGGGCAACGATGGCGTCGCGCCCGCTTTCGGGCGAGCCACTCTGTATGAATTTCTCAAGCGCATCGACTTGCGCAGGATTTGAGAGCGTCAATCGCCGTCCTTTCGCCGCCGCACGCAGAAGCGTCGGACCGCCTATATCTGTTTTATCAATGATGTCATTAGGAGTTGATGAAGTATTTGCGATTGTTTGCTCGAGCGGGTAGAGGGTGACGTACACCAAGTCGATGCGCGGCACGCCGAGCTGCTCCAATTCCGCCCTATCCGCGTCGGTCGCAAGCAAGCCCGCATATATTTCGCGCGCGAGCGTGACCACACGGTGGCCCAATATCGGCGGCCCGACAATCTCCGCCACATCGCGGCAGGGAATACCATTCTCATTCAAATACTTCGCCGTCCCGGCGGAGCCCAGGAGCGTCCACCCGTCCTCTTTCAAGAGTTTCCCAAGCCGCCCCAACGCCGCATCCTTCTCATACGAAGCCAGCAAGGCCGTTTTCATCCCGCTCTTTCCGGAAGCATTTGAAAGGGCGGGATTCATGAGGGAATTGTAGCAAATTCTTACGGTTTCCCCAAAAAAAGATAGCCGGACGGGAATATGCTAGAGACTGCGGTAGAGAAAGCGGTGGATAACGCGCCGGAGCCGCGCACCCGATGGTACAATATGTTGCATGGATTTCGCACGAGGCCGCAATTTGCCGATTACGATAGGCGGGGCACTCGCGCTTCTCATTATCGCGGCAATGTATTTCTTCTATCCGCTGCAACAGCAGAACAACGCTGTACCGGAGACAAAACCCGTGTCCGCCGCTACCACCACCGACACCACGGTCGACGTCTCGGCCGAGGTCGGGGGAGCCGTAGAGACCCCTGCGGACAAGCTGCCCGAAACGAATCCGTTTACGGGATACAAAAATCCGTTTGAATAGTATGACATACGAAGCAAGGCTCATGGTGGCACGTATCCTCGGCGCGATGGTGCTCGGCGCGCTCTTCGTCCTCTCGGCTGCGCTCGCGAGCGCGCAAGAATCCACCATCACATTCCCCGTGGCCGAGCTCGGCAACTGCACGAGTAAGAGCGAGTGCCATGCCTACTGCGACAACCTCGCGAATATCAAAAAGTGCGTCGCCTTCGCCGAGAGCCACGGGCTCATGAGCGCCGAGGAGGCGCGGCAGGCGCGGGAATTTGAGCGGCTCGGCGGCAAAGGCCCGGGCGGCTGCACCTCCAAAGATTCGTGCGAGTCGTTCTGCGAAAAGCCCGGCAACATGCGCCAGTGCCTCGATTTTGCCAAGAAGTCCGGCATGATGAACGCCGAAGAATTGCAAGAAGCGGAGAAGGTGGCCGCGTACCTCGACAAGGGCGGCACGATGCCGGGCGAATGCCGCGGGGAAAAGGAATGCCGCGCGTACTGCGAAGATGGCGCGCACGCGGAAGAGTGCGTCGCCTTTGCTACCAAAGCCGGTTTTATGTCGGAAAAGGAGGCCGAGATGTTCAAGAAAACGGGCGGTAAGGGCCCGGGCGGGTGCAAGGGCAGAGCGTGCGAATCCTACTGCCAAGATGAATCTCACCGCGAGGCGTGCATCGCATTTGCGCTGGAGCACGATCTGATGTCGGACGAGGACAAGCAGCGGATGGAGGAGGGTCGGGAAAAGGCGAAGCAGGCGCTCGAAAAGGCGCCGCCGAAAGTACTCGAATGCATCGAAGCCCGTATCGGGGGCGAGCGGCTCAAGGCGATACGGGACGGCAGCGGATTTATGGATCAGAGGCTCGGCGAAATATTGCCCGCGTGTTTCAGGGAAGTGATGGGCGACGGGTCGCAGGGCGGGCCGTTCGGCCCCGGCTCGGCGGCGACCGAGTGCATGCGCAAAGTGTTTGGTGAGGATTTCGAAGAGAAGATGCGAAAGGGCGAGTTGGACCCGGGAGCGCGCGACAATGAAATTCGCGAATGCATGATAGAGCAGAGGGGCGAAGGATTCCTCGACGAGAAAGGGCAGTGGGAGCGGCCGCAAACGGGAGAGGCACCGCGCGAAGGTGAGCGGGGCCGCCCACCCGAAGGCATGCAGTTTGGTCCGCGCGAGGACGGGGACCGCGAGGGTATCGAAGCGCAGATGCGCGCGCGATACGGAGAAGAATTCGACTCGCAGCGCCGGGTAATGGAAGAGAGGATGCGCGCGGAGATAGAAGCACAAATGCGTTCGGGCAATTTTGACATGAGCAAACTTCCGCCCGATTTCCGGCCCGAAGGCGCGTTTCCTCCGCCCGAGGCCTACAACCGCCCGCCGGATGGCTCCATGCCTCCGTCGGGAGATTTTCAACCTCCGACGGAAGGCATGATGCCGCCACCCGAGGGCACTGCTCCACCGCCGATGGAGTTTGCGCCTCCTCCCGCCACCTCACGCGAGCCTGTGAGCATGCGTGATCAGTTCGTCGCAAACATCATTACTATCTTCCAGAATCTCCTCATCGGACGCTAATCACGAAGCCGCTCCCGCTAACATTTCCCCCAAGCGCACCAGCGCCGCATCCGGTGGTATTGGTATGCGGGGCAGGGGGGCGCGGTAGCGCAACTTAATTCCGATCTCTACCCGCTTTATTCGGGCGCAACGTGGGGAGATTCACACAGTAAGACGACCGATGACGGACCGGGGTACGAAGTGGTATCGGAGCCGTTTACCAATGTGACGGACATCGCCGCGGTATCTACGCCGTTTACGAAATATTACGAAGAAAAACTCACAGCGGCGGGTTGGGTGCGCGACATGATGCGCGAGGCGGGCGGGCCGGGAGCGGAAGTCACGTACTACACCAAAGCCGACCAATTTATCATCGTTTCGTTCCATTCAGTATTCAAAGTCCGGCACGAGGACGCGCCGTCGGAATGCCCATGTGATGTGGAGTTCTCGCTCATGAGCGGCACGCAATAGCCTATTTCCCCGATTCTCTAATTCGCGCGAATAGGCGAATGGCGGTATCATGTGGGTATGACAACAAAAGAACTTGAACGCATCTTCAAAG
>Ga0155401_157_pt1 | contig 4751 bp, 4 predicted proteins | sample RifCSPhighO2_02_FD_106369 | JGI IMG/M metagenome (GOLD analysis project Ga0155401, IMG submission 106369) | Candidatus Uhrbacteria bacterium RIFCSPHIGHO2_02_FULL_57_19
TGAGGTCGACGTACTCGACGCCGTACTTGCCTGAAAGCATTTCCGCGAGCTGCTCTTCCTCCTGTGCGCGGAGCTCGGAGAGCCGCTCGTCCTGCTTTTTCTCGTTGAATTGCGTGGCCATTGCCTCTATTGTAGCGCAAATTAAGTGCTATTATTTCCATATGGGAGAAGACGCGCTTAACAAGAAACCTGAAAAGCGACATAGCAATATTAAAGACGTAGTTAGAAATACGGCTCTCGCAGGCACCCTACTTACCCAAGGGGTGGCAATCGGCGTTGGGAACGCAGATGCCATAAAAGACATGTTTTCGGAGAAAAAAGAAGTAAGGATGTATTCGAGTCTTGACCAACGAACAGTAGAGCGGGAGCGTGCGGCTTTTGACCTCGTTGAGCGGCTTGATGCGATGTTCAGGTCCGGAAGCGCATACCAAAAGGAAGACGTCGAAACAGCAATAGCCGCCTATTTATCGCAAAACACTAAGGAAGGCAGGGGGGACGTGAAGAAAGGCGTTTATATAGAGCCGCACCCGGAGCGGCTCGCAACTATATCTGCGGAAGCGGCTCGGAAGCTCGGGGACGCAGTCATTGCACTTGCAACGCTCTCTCAAGCAAAGCGCGTAATCGATCCGCGGGTCGCTGAAGTGCTTTCCCGTACCGCACGCACAGCGTCCGATGCGCTCGTGGACATGTCACGCAATCCCGCACCGCAGACACCGCAGAAGGGTGACACCTATGGGGAATCTAATGCATCGAGTGATTTCATTGAACCAGATCATCCACTTGATGATCCCAACGAAAGCAAGGCGTAACCAACGGGAGTTCTGGGTGTAGGGGTTCCTCATACAATCTCCGACGCGTATTTCGTTTGAGATAAACAGTGAAAAGCGTATCATCACAGTTGATGGCGAAGAAGAAAACGGAAAAAATGCCGGCTGAAAAGCCCCTCGACGATGCTCGGGGTAAACCCTTGCGGCTCGTGCTCCTCGATTCTCACGCGATACTCCACCGCGCGTACCACGCGTTGCCCGATTTTTCCAATTCCAAAGGCGAGCCGACGGGTGCCCTCTATGGGCTCATGCTGATGCTTTTTAAAATCGCCGAAACGCTCAAACCCGATTACATAATCGCGGCGAGAGATTTGCCGGGGGCCACGCACCGTCACGAACTTTTTGAGGCATACAAAGCGACACGCATAAAAGCGGAGGACGAGCTCATCGCACAGCTCGAAGTCGCTCCGAAGGTATTTGAGGCATTCGGCATTCCCGTCTACCAGCACGCAGGATTCGAGGCCGATGATGTGGTGGGCACCATTGTGCGCGAACTAAGCGCGCGCCGCGACCTTGAGACAATCATCGCGACGGGTGATATGGACACTCTGCAGCTTGTAGGACCGCGGGTGCGCGTATTCACGCTGCGCAAAGGCCTGTCCGACACGGTTATATACGACGAAGAGGGCGTACGCGAGCGGTACGGATTCGGGCCTGAGCGCGTCGTGGATTACAAAGCGCTCCGCGGCGACCCGTCGGACAACATTCCCGGCATTAAGGGGATAGGCGAGAAGACCGCCACTGGGCTTATCAAAGAGTTCGGCTCGCTCGGTGATATCTACAAGGCACTCGAACAGGACCCGGAGGGATTTGCTAAGCGCGTGAAGCCCCGCGTCGTCGAACTTCTGAAAACGGGCAAGTCCGATGCCGCGTTTTCCAAAACACTTGCCACCATTCACCCCAACGTCCCCATCTCGTTCGAATTCCCGAAGCGGCAGTGGCATTTGAGCGAACATGCCGCGACCATTATGGAGGCATGCGATGCACTCGAATTCAAATCACTCAAAGAGCGCGTACGCAATGAACACGCGAAGCCGGGCGACGTCGGGGAAGGTACGTCCGCACCGGAGACGCAGAAGATAGACTCTACGGAACTGCGTGAGACATCGGTCGCGCTCTGGCTTCTGAACTCCGATATCACCAGCCCCGCTCTCGAAGATATTCTGCGCGAAACGCACGCGGAAGATTTTGGGAAAGCCCGCGAAAGCATCTTCGCAGAGCTGCGCACGACCGGCAGACTCAATGATATATTCGAGAAAATTGAGAAGCCCCTCATTCCCGTCGTAGAGCGCATGAACGCGACGGGAGTCTATGTGGATAAAACGCATCTGAAGTCGCTCTCGGACGAATACGGTGCCGAGCTGGGACGCCTTGCAGGCCGTATCTATGCGCACGCCGGTCGCGAGTTCAATATCAACTCCCCGAAGCAGCTCGGCGTCGTGCTCTACGACGAGCTAAAGATTAATCCCGCGAAGCAGAAGAAGACCGCGGGTGGAGCGCGGACAACACGCGAAGAAGAGCTGGTGAAACTGGCGCCGCTGCACCCAATCATCGATGACATTCTTAGCTACCGCGAATTGCAAAAGCTGCTTTCGACCTACATCGAGAAAATGCCGGCGCTTATCGGAGAAGACGGTCGGCTCCATGCGGAATTTTTGCAGACCGGGACAACGACAGGCCGCATGGGATGCCAGAATCCGAATCTTCAAAATATTCCTATCAAATCCGAATACGGCCGCCGCATACGCACCGCATTTGCGGCGCCCAAGGGCAAAGTGCTCGCCGCACTCGACTATTCGCAGATAGAACTTCGCATCGCCGCGGGACTCTCGGGGGATGAAAAGTTGGTGCAGATATTCAAAAGCGGCGGTGACGTGCACGCGGCCGTGGCGGCGCAGGTCTTCGATGTCCCGCCTGAATTGGTGGATTACGAGATGCGTCGCCGAGCCAAGGTAATCAATTTCGGTATTCTCTACGGCATGGGGGTCAATGCCTTGCGTGCGAATCTTGGAGCCGAAGTGACGCGTGAAGAGGCCGCGGCATTCCTCGCGGAATACTTCAAGAATTTCTCCGGGCTCGCACGCTACATCGAACACACTAAAGCGGAGGCCTCGCGCCTCGGCTATACCGAGACCCTCTTCGGTCGCCGCCGGTATTTCTCGGGATTCAAGTCCTCCATTCCGGGACTTCGCGCGCAGGCGGAGCGCATGGCTATCAATGCCCCAATGCAGGGGACACAGTCCGATATCATCAAACTCGCGATGGTGGAAGCGGATAGCCTCATCGAAAGGAACGGTTGGCGGGATAAAGCGTCGCTTGTACTCCAGGTGCACGATGAACTCGTGTACGAGCTCGATGAGTCGATAGCGGAAGAAGCGGCACGAGCGATACGAAAGGCGATGGAATCCATGGTGCCCACCGACAAGCTTTCAGACGTGCCTATCATTGCGGAAATTGCGATAGGGAAAGATTGGGGCACCATGAATAAAGTATCTCGTATATAGTATGTGGTATCTAGTATGAATACAATATACGAAATACCAGATACTACATACTGATCATGCTGTATTTATATTCAGGTACCGACAGGAAGAAGGCGTATGCGGCGATGGGAGTCGCTCTCACGAAAACTGCAAAAAAGGGTTCCCACATCGTGCGCATCACCGATGCGAATGCGCCCGCGGATCTCGGTGCGGCGCTCAGGGGCGCCGGCATGTTTGATGAATCGCGCGTTGTCGTATTAAACGGCGTTCTTGCCAACGAGGAAATGCACACGACGCTTCTCGATTCTCTCGCGCACATGCGTGATTCGGAAGAGATCTTTTTTATACTCGAAGAGAAGCCCGATGCGGCGACGCGCAAACAGATAGAGAAGTATGCCGAGCACTCGGAACGATACGATAAACCAAGCGAAAAAAAGAGTGGAGACATTTTCGCGATAGCGGGTGCGCTGCGCCGCGCGGACAAAAAAGCGTTGTGGGTGAATTACCAGCGGCAGCTTGCGGACAATGCGGCACCCGAGGCGATACACGGCGTTTTATTTTGGGCGGCCAAGGATATGTTCATGAAATCCAGCTCAAAAGAGCAGCAAAATCGGGCTAAAAACCTCATTACACAACTTGCGGAACTCCCCCATGAGGCGCGCAGACATGGAGAGGAGTTGGAATATGCACTTGAGCGGTTTGTCTTGTCAGGAGTGTGATACTATTTACTGTGATATTTAAGACTATGAAAGCTGCACGCACCTCACTCCTCCTCGTAATTGTTTCAGCAGGCGTTATTTTATCGCTGCCGTTTTTTACGCACGCTGACGCGAGGTCGGAGGCAATGCAGGCAGCGGGACCCTTCGCAAAAGAGGTCGGAGCCCTTAACTGGGCCGCTCCTAAGACGGCCGACATCGCCTGTCTTCCAATCGTTAAGAAAGAGTGCTACTGCGGCATGGTAAAAGGACCTAAAGGAGGATGCATTGGCGGTGTAAACAAATTTCTGTGTCCCTGTGCCGACCCTCGCGGTGTCACAGGGTACTGCGCCGAAACCAACGAGTGCAAAGCTACCGGATTTACCAACGAAAAAGGTGGAGCGGGCGGAATGCCGGGCCTTGATCAGGTGATGAAATCTTTGGGCGACCTCTTCGGCAAACTCATGCAGAAACCACCGGAGTCACCCCCGTCATCGCCGCCTCCGACGTTCCCGGGTGACAATAAGGGTTGTACGGGCACACGGTTCCCGACACACGACATCACTCTTATTTCGAATCCATGCGCTGATTACACTCCCGAGCCTATCGTCATCTCGCCGACCTCCACGGACCCGGACGCATGTCCGCCGCTTAGTCAGGCGCTCGGTCTATGCACGGAGACGCCGGACAATTGTCCTGAAGTTCCCGTAGTAGTTTGCACGACAGGGAAGCATATTGTCTCCGGC
>Ga0155401_109_pt1 | contig 4539 bp, 3 predicted proteins | sample RifCSPhighO2_02_FD_106369 | JGI IMG/M metagenome (GOLD analysis project Ga0155401, IMG submission 106369) | Candidatus Uhrbacteria bacterium RIFCSPHIGHO2_02_FULL_57_19
AGTGTTGACCCAAGCAAGATACTCTTCCGGCAGTGTAACCGGAGATTCCGCAAGCAGTCGCTTTTGCCGCGCGGTGCCGTGTTGGCGGATCCACGCACTGCCCCACCGCCACTCCTCTACGCGCGCCACCAACCGGGCACGCACCGGGTTGCGCTCGACATATTTAAACACCGCCAGCAAGTGCTGGTCGCTCTGCGTCAAAAATGATTTGTAACGGCCTTGGTACAGCGGCCCTGTCCCGACGGTCTTGGTGATGCTGTGCACGCGGCGCGTGTGTGCATTGGTGAGCCAGTGCATAAAAGTGCCGAGGTCGCCGTTTTGGCGCGGATACAACTGCAAGTGCCAGTGGTTGGGCATGAGCGTGTGCGAAAGGATGCGCATGTCGGTCAGGTCCTGCACCTCCAGCAACAAATCTTCAAAAAGTTTGTACTCCTGGTCTGCGGTAAATATCTGCAGGCGGCCGACGGCACGGTTGATGACGTGATATACCTGGTCGGCAACATCTACCCGCGCGACGCGTCCCATGGAGATATTATGACACGGGTTTTACAAAACAATTGTGCCTGTCCCCTTTTCTCATTCCTGCTCCGGCCACGATGCAGGGCGCTCAAAACTTGGCCTTCCGGCAATAATAATATCCCTGAACCAATTCTCCGGCTCGTAGGTATCGTTTGTATGCGCCAAAATGTATAAAAAGCGTTCGCGGTCCTTTTTATCGCGCACAATGGGCAACCCCCGGGCTCCGCGTTTAATAACGTGGACAAAGGAGCCTACGCCAAATGGCTCTTTTCGCATGTATCAATCTTATCATACTTTGCGGACATCAGATGTCCGCAGCCCCTCTGTCCCCGTTTACCTTACGTATGCAGCCCAAAGGAGTGAACCGCTTGAGAGCCTTTGGAAAGTACAGTCCACGTCGCAAGCGTACCGACTTGTACGGGAGAGGATCGGTCGACAGTGTCTCCAAGGCCAAGTTGACCATCGGTGACATTTTTCCCCCACGCCCACAGCGTACCGTCGGTCTTGATGGCGATTGAGTGTCTAAATCCCCCTCCAACTTGCGACCATGTTGTAAGTGTCCCAATCTGCACGGGGGAAGAGCGGTAGACATCATCGCCGAGACCGAGTCGGCCTACCCCACCATACCCCCACGCCCAAATAGTGCCATCGGTCTTGATGGCGAGAGAGTGTCCTTCCCCACCGACAATGCCAGCCCAGGTAGTAAGTGTTCCTACCTGCACAGGCGAGGAACGAGTGGTCCCTCCGCCATCGCCCAGGCCGAGTCGGCCACCAGAATTTCTCCCCCACGCCCACAGCGTGCCGTCGGTCTTGATGGCGAGGGAGTGCACTTCCCCTCCTGCAATACTCGACCAAGTAGAAAGCGTACCAATTTGTACAGGCGAGGAGCGGTAGACAACGTCGGCTTGGCCGACCTGACCAAAATTATTTTTCCCCCACGACCACAGCGTGCCGTCGGTCTTGGTGGCAAGGGCGTGCCCACTGCTGTCGGATATTCTCGACCACACAGCGAGAGTGCCCACCTGCGCGGGAGAAGAGCGTGTAAAATCTCCACTTAAACCAAGCCTGCCATCGCCATTATTCCCCCACGCCCAGAGCGTGCCGTCGGTTCTGACTCCGTGGGACGAACCGGTTCCGGCGGCGACTGCACTCCACGTAACAAGCGTGCCCACCTGCACAGGAGAGGACTTTGAAGCGTAACCTCCAAGGCCTAGGTAGCCATTGTTGCCTTCGCCCCACGACCACAGAGTGCCGTCGTTTTTCACGGCAAGTGTGTGTTCCGCGCCAGCGGCGACTGCACTCCACGTAACAAGCGTGCCCACCTGCACCGGCGAGGAACGTTTGGCGGTGTCGCCAAGACCAAGCCGACCGGAGGCGTTATTCCCCCACGACCACAATGTTTGCGGCACCGGCGGAGTCACACTATTGCTTGCGGCTGAAGCGGCGCTGGTGCCCACACTGTTGGTTGCCGTGACGGTGAAGGTGTAGGCGGTGCCGTTGGTGAGGCCGGTCACGGTGGCGAAGGTGCCGTTGGTGGTGGCGGTTATGCCGCCGGGGCTGGAGGTGACGGTGTACAAACTAATTGGCTTGCCGCCCGACGACATTGGCGCGGTCCAAACAACTACAGCGGCCCCACTTGCCGAACCCACACTTGCAATAACAGCAGTAGGCTTCCCCGGCGCGGTCGTGGTGGTGGTCGGCGGCCAGAGGAGGGCGGGAGTATGGTTCCCTCTGTGCCCGACAGATAATCCCCAAGTAGCCAGGGTCCCTACCTGTACCGGAGAAGAGCGATTAATAATATCACCATGACCCAACTCTCCACTGGTATTTTTCCCCCACGCCCACAGCGTACCGTCGGTCCGTACCGCAGCTGTATGATATGGTCCGCCAAAAATCCCGGCCCAGGTGGCCAACGTCCCCACCTGCACGGGCGAGGACCGATTGACGACATCGCCGACGCCAAGCTGGCCAAAGTCGGAGGCTTTACCCCATGCCCACAGGGTGCCGTCGGTTTTAAGTGCAAGGGAGTGATAGGTACCATTTGCGATCAAAGACCACGTAGTAAGCGTGCCGATTTGCACGGGCGAGGAACGGTCGACAGCATCGCCGAGACCAAGATACCCGGCGGTGTTCCTCCCCCACGACCACACCGTGCCGTCAGTCTTGAGTGCAAGGGAGAAAGTCTTCCCTGCCACAACCTGCGCCCAAGTAGCAAGGGCACCCACCTGCACAGGAGAAGAGAGGTTGGTACTGTTACCCAGGCCAAGCTGGCCAAAGTCGGAGGCTTTGCCCCACGCCCACAGTGTGCCGTCGGTTTTGATGCCAAAAGAGTGATACGACCCGCCGCCCGTACTTGCCCAGGTTTTCAAGGTGCCAATCTGTGTGGGGATAGAGCGATAGGTGTTGGCACCGCCGGTCCCGTCCCCGACTTGGCCAAATGCATTAAACCCCCACGCCCATAAGGTATTGTCTACCTTTGTTGCCAGCGTGTGTTGCGCGCCGCTGGCAAAGTTAAACCAAGTCTGCGGACCGCCCACTTGCACGGGCGAGGAGCGGTGGACGGTGTCGCCAAGACCGAGGCCTCCGTTGGAGTTGTTCCCCATCGACCATATGGACCCGTCGGTTTTGAGGGCAAGGGTTTGGTGGTGAGTGTGTACAGCACGCGCCCAGGTAGCAAGGGTGCCGACCTGCACGGGGGAAGAGCGGTCGACAGTGTCGCCAAGACCGAGGCGGCCATAGCTACCAAGCCCCCACCCAAAAAGCTGGCTATTTGCCAAAAGCGAAGGGTCCTGGAGCGCGAGGGTGTGGTAGCGACCGCCCTTTATTTGCGTCCACGCCGCTCCACCGCCTACTTGCACCGGCGAGGAGCGGGCAATTGCATCGCCAAAGCCGAGTGGACCTTCCGTATTGCGACCCCAGGCCCACAGCGTGCCGTCGGTTTTGAGTGCGAGGGAGTGTTGGAAACCTCCCGCCACCTGCGACCATACGGCAAGCGTACCCACCTGCACAGGGGAGGAGCGTTTGATAGTGTCGGCTTGACCGAGTTGACCAAGGTTATTGTACCCCCAGGCCCACAAGGTGCCGTCGGTTTTGAGTGCGAGGGGATGATATACTCCGCCGCCGATACTCGCCCACGTGGCGAGAGTGCCCACCTGCACCGGTGAGGAGCGGTCGATGATGTTGGCTTGGCCGAGCTGTCCATAGGTATTGCGGCCCCATAACCACAGCGTGCCGTCGGTTTTGAGTGCGAGGGAGTTATAGCTACTCCCTGCCATCTGCGACCATACGGCAAGTGTGCCTACCTGTACGGGAGACGAACGCAAAATGATATCATTGAGTCCAAGCCGTCCATAGGTATTGCGGCCCCATGCCCACAGGGTACCGTCGGTTTTGAGTGCGAGGGAGTGCTGGCCAGATCCCCCCGCCGCAACAGTAGACCAAACCGTAAGCGTGCCCACCTGTGTTGGAGAGGAGCGGTCGATGATGTCGGCTTGGCCGAGCCGGCCATAGGAATTGCGGCCCCATGCCCACAGCGTGCCGTCGGTTTTGGTGGCGAGAGTGTGATAAAGACCTTCTGCTATCTGCGACCAGGTGATAAACCCACCGACTTGCACTGGCGACGAGCGCGACACGATGTCTCCTTGCGCTAGTTGTCCGAAGGTGTCTGCCCCCCACGCCCACAGAGTGCCGTCGGATTTCGTACTTAGGGAAAAGTGGCCTGTCCCTGCAATTTTTGACCATATAGTAAGCGTACCAACTTGCGTCGGTACCGAGCGATTGATTATGTTTGCACCGCCAAGCTGGCCAGTGGTGCCCAGCCCCCACGCCCACAGGGTGTAGGCGGTTGCGGCGGGGGTGGCGCCAAAGTTGAACCCGCCGGCAAAGCCCAGCCAGGTGGTGCCGCCATTGATGGTCATAAAGGTAAAGATGTCGCGGATGCCGCCCGTGGCCGAGAGCACCGGTGCGGTGCCACCGGGCCAGATTACGCTCGATGGCCACGTGGCCGTGCGCGTGCCGCCG
>Ga0155401_141_pt1 | contig 3129 bp, 5 predicted proteins | sample RifCSPhighO2_02_FD_106369 | JGI IMG/M metagenome (GOLD analysis project Ga0155401, IMG submission 106369) | Candidatus Uhrbacteria bacterium RIFCSPHIGHO2_02_FULL_57_19
CCTTGACAGTTATCCACAGGTATGCTATAGTGCTGGGTCAAGATCTTTAAAAGCACACAACCAATCGAGGAGAGAGTCGTCCGCGCGATTCCGCCTATGGCGGATGCGGCCTGCGAGAGACAGGCCAAGAGCGTTGACGCAATCAAAGAAGAGACGGTGTTGATGTTGAAGGAAACGACGAGTCCCGAAATCACATGTTTAGTGGGGACTCTCTCCTTACGTCGCTGTGTTTCCGATTCATGAAGGAACACGGGGGCGTGCAGGCTAAGGAATTCTACATCAGCATTGTCTCTTTTTTGTTTCCGCGCGCCCCGCCGTTGGCGGGGCGGGGAGCGACTTGGAGAGGAGGCCGTTCTGTTTACCCCGCCAACGGCGGGGCGCAATGGACGGAAGGGAGGAACTGCGATGGTTCGGGCTTCGGCTCAAACCGTCGCGGAGGAAATCCCAATCACTCGAGGAGTCCTTCGGGACACACCCGAGTTTCTTCTCCAGATCGCTCCCGGGAATCATGCATCGTCCTACGGGACACAAGCGCCCGGGAAAACCAATGGATTGAAAGGAGTAAACATGTTGCTTTCGACCTAAGCGCTTGCAGACGGCGCAAACACAAAATGTCTGTGCCAGGAATTCGAGAGGTCTTTGGAGGCACGCGGTCTTCAAAGAACGCGCAACCTCACGAATTCCTGGCAGCTGTTCAGAGAACATCACCGTTCGATGGTGTCCTGCGAACAGTTCCTCAAATCATTGTCATTCCCACGAAAGTGGGAATCCAGATCTGGATCCCCGCGTTCGCGGGGATGACAAAAAAAGATAAGTTCCCTGACACGAACTTGGAGGAAGGAGATCTCCGCTGCCATGCGGAGGAGGTTTCCATCCCGAAAGGAGAGAGACCTTTGGTTCGGGAATTGGGTGGATTCGGGTGCGAACTCGAAACCTCCCGATGACCGCGCCTTCGTCCGGCAGGTAGGCCGAAGAGGCCGACCGACGCCGAACTTCCTATCCTCCAGGTTCGTGTTAAGGAGCGCGGTTCAGCTCGAAACTCGGGGATGATCAAACATAATCTTTTGCCCTTTCCAATAAGGCCGTTCGATTCATCCCCGGATTTCGGGCGGAAACGCCCTTGGTGACAGGGCCCTGGGCTACCTCTGTAGTTTCAGGGCCCTTGATCTATAAAAAACCTTGTCGTCCTGAGTTTATCGAAGGACTCCAATAGTCCCTCGACAAACCCAGGATGACAATCAGGTCATCCGAAAAACAACCGGCCGGAAGGCCAAGGAGGAATCATGGAAAATCAGATCGAGACGACCCCCGCCGTTTCCGACCCCACCGGCCCCTTCTGCACCCACCCTCGCTGCCGAGGCAAGGACATCCCGGCCCCGTTCGCCTTCATCAGGGGCGACTGGGAGGATGTCCGTCCTGCGTGCTCCAAGCACGCCACGGCCGACAAGGACGGCAAGCCCTGGTTGCTTGTCTGGGCCCAGGCCGCAGCGGCGCAGTACCGCCGGGTGCAGGCCGAGTTCCAGGACCGAACCACGGCCCGCCCGAACAGGACGGCCAAGCCCGTCCTGACCAAGGTCGCCCCGCCCGCGCCGCCGGACCCGGATCTGATTCTCCTGAAGCAGATTCTGGAGGTCGTCGGACGGGCGAACACCATGGAGATCCGCACCCAGCAGGCGGGTCTGGCCATCATGAACGGCCGAGGGCAGTACTGTTCGGGGCGTCAACGCGGACTGATCCTCATCCGCGGACGGGACGGTGAAAAAACCGTCTTCCCGGTGGATGGAGATCACTGGCGAGGCGCCCATCGCCTCAAGGCCCTGGCCAAGGCCGCCAGTGGCCGACTCGGTCTATTCACCTTCGAGAGCGAGGCCGAGATGGCCGAGTTCGAGAAGAGGAAGAGGCGCCAGCAGCCGCGGGAGCCCAGACCCGGACCGGTCGACGCTTCGGTGCCCGGCATCGAGGCCCAGCTCGTGGCGATCAACGCCCGGTTCAAGCCCCAGCCCCAGAAGGCCGAGGCCAAGCCCAATCGCAAGGCGCGCCGGGCCGGCCGCGAGGCCGCGACGAACTAGCCCCGACTGCAACGGTCGGGGTCGCAAGGAGAGGGAAGAAGCAAGAATTACGTTTGCTTCCTTCCTCTCCTCCCACCTCAATTCCCTGTCCAACCAAAACGGACGGAGCCTTGAGAAGGGAACCTAACTCAAACCTTCACGAAAAGAAGATTGAGATGTCCCAGCGCAAGACGTTCCCACCGGTCGCCCCCTACATCGAGCGGCTCCTCGACGAGCACGTCGATGACCCCGAGGAGTTCGTCCGGATCGTCCGGATGAGTGACCTCTCGGTCCCGGCGATGCTCGACCTGGCGATCGAGTCCGACCGTGACCCCATGGCCGTGGCCCGCGAGCTCGGAGGCGCGCGATGATCGCAACGAAGATTCGCGTCCACCAGAACTCACTCCGAATCCCCGTCGACGGCTCCCTTCGTTTCCTCCGCGTCTTCGCCGAACTGAAGCGCGAGCGGACGGCCAACCTTCCCATCAATCACACCAGCCTCGGGAGGAAGAAGCGCTAACGCCTTCTCTCCTCCCAATTCCACCCGAAATCTTTATTGTCATCGCGAGGAGTCCCGCCAAGGCGGGGCGACGTGGCGATCCCGATATTACGAGATTGCTTCGTCGTCGTTTCACTCCTTCTCGCAATGACGGAAAAGTATTGAGCTTTCAGGTGGGAGGAAAAATCTAACAAGTCAACCACGCGGCCGCGTAAGCGTGCCGCGAGAAAGGATAGAGTCGTGAAGATCAAGAAAGAGGCATTGCCGTTGTGTCGATCCCACCGCGCGCCCGCCTGGCAGGCGGCGATCGACGAGCGTGGCCATGGGGCCGCGAAGAGATGGATCTTCGTCCCGATCTGCCGCGAGTGCCGCAAGGCGCTCCCGCGACAGATCCGCAAGGGACTGAAGACGCTCTCCGTGGCGCGAGAGCTCGTCCGGGCGAAGAACGCGAACTACATCGCGCCCATCGCCGCCAAGGCCGCGGTCACTCGAGCGTTCCGGCGCGGTCAGCCCACGCCAAACGGTGTGATCGTCTTGGCCATGGCGGTCATCGACGACCACATCGAGCGCGGTCGGGGTCTC
>Ga0155401_135_pt1 | contig 1575 bp, 1 predicted proteins | sample RifCSPhighO2_02_FD_106369 | JGI IMG/M metagenome (GOLD analysis project Ga0155401, IMG submission 106369) | Candidatus Uhrbacteria bacterium RIFCSPHIGHO2_02_FULL_57_19
ATGTCCATGGTTTCCTCGTAGAGGCGGAGCTCCTCGGCCACATTCTCGTCCGACCACCCGAGTCCGCGCAGGTGGATGCCTGCCCCGCGAAGGAGTTTCTCCTTGGTAAAGGCGCTGAACTCCCGAAGATCGAGAGTTTTCGCTGCCTCCTCGACGTCTTCACCGCGATCTGCTGCCGCGGTGAGGAGCTCGACCGACTGCTTCTCGAGTGAGATGGCGGTTAGGAAGCATGTCCGCCACAGCCGCCGGATGTCGAGGTTTCCCTGCTCGAACAGGCCGCGAAGGCCGACAATGATGCGCTTCCAGTTGTCGGTCTCACCCCGCTTGGCCACTGCCTCTCCCCGAGTATCCTGGGCATCGACGACCTTGAGGATTGGCAATACCCAGATGTCTTTCTCACGAGCGGCCTCGCCAGCCGTGATTTCGATGGACGAAACCTTCGATCCAGCGAGATTTTCGAGGAGCGCGTGCTGGTCGAGGCGTCCGCCCCAACCGTCGACCCCGAGGATTCCGTACTTCTTCTCCAGGATGTCCGCACGAAGATGGTGCGGGGGAATCCACGGCAGGTCCTCTGCCCTCGGCAATCCTGCCGGGACAAAGAGGTAGTGGCAGTCATGGCTGATGTGGTTCAACCTCCGGATGGAGGGGACCATGAGCATCAGCGGCAGGAGGATGCTGGTCTCGAAGTCGATGTGGGTAGCAATGCCCCACACCTCCTCATTTTCGGGAAGATTGAGATCCTCAAGATATAGTCCGAGGCTCTCGAAGATGGGGCGAAGGTGAACCTGAATCGCCCCGCTCTCGGTGGAAGAGGACTGCTCTGTTGCAGTCATCATCGCGCCCTCCTTTCACGTGTGGGCTTTGTTTGGAGTGAAGGTACACACCCGGATTTAAGGGACCGTTCCTGAATGCCTTTTCTACTGCAATTTTCAAATTCCTGCCTGCCGGCAGGCAGGTCGGCTGCAAAATCGCATAAGCTCCTCCGCTTACACTCCGTGTAAACATCGTCGCTTCTGCAATTTTTCGCTTCGAAATTTGAGAATTTCGTAACGAAAGAGCACTCGGGAACAGTCCCCTACCCGGGGACGCACTAGTTAACCACAAAATGAGCAAAAAGTCAAGCTGGTACGGATAAAAATGAACCCCGGAAGCCGTTCGGCGCGATGCCGATTGGCTTCCGGGGTCCGGAGTTACGTGGTGGCTGCCTTCGCGGGGCAGCTCTTTTCGTGGTCCGCCTTGTTTGTGGCGTAAACCACGCTGGTGCACTCGCAGACGTAATGGTCAACGTCCGAGTGCTGGTCTCTGCGGTTTTCCGTCTTCTTGATGAAGATAAAGCCGCAGACGGAACAGGCGTCGTGGATGCGGCAGTGTTCTTCCCACGCCGCGTCGTTTTTGGGGATGTCCGACTCGCACCCAGCTCCCTTGCAGGTGCGACAGCGGAACATCTCGCGCCCCCCGACCTTGACCACTCCGCGCATTGGCGGAGCGGGAACGGTCGAAGCTTGAGTCCTTCCGTGCCGTGCCGGAACCGCCTTTTTCTCTGGAAGTTCCTTCGCAGGAACCTTGGGGGGCGGC